>Ga0105104_10000540_pt1 | contig 29347 bp, 23 predicted proteins | sample PPLLaktember2015_3_FD_87034 | JGI IMG/M metagenome (GOLD analysis project Ga0105104, IMG submission 87034) | Freshwater sediment microbial communities from Prairie Pothole Lake near Jamestown, North Dakota, USA - PPLs Lake P7 Core (6) Depth... | ecosystem: Environmental > Aquatic > Freshwater >...
GCGCGCCTTTGGCGGCCAGATCGGCCTGCAGGTCCGATGGATACCCGCGGCCGTAAAGCGGATCCAGAAACCAGCGCTTCCAGATATCACCCTGACGGGCGGCATCGCGGTCGTGGATGCTGTTGGAAGCCGGCACGTGCCAGCTGGTGTTAAGCGTAATGCCCGCTTCCGCGCCCGGGCTGTGGCGCCGGATGACCGGCATCGCCCAGCCATGCGCCAGCAGCAAGTGATGCGAAGCGCGCACAGCCTGGGAGTAATCCGTAAGGCCGGGAGCGTGCACCCCCATGGCGTACCCGGACCAGACCGCCACCGCCGGTTCATTCAGCGTGATCCAGGACTTCACGCGGCCGCCCAGGGCACGGGTGACCGCCTCGGTGTATTCCACGAACGCCTCGGCGGTGGCGCGGTTGGCCCAGCCGCCCTCTTCCTGCAGCGCCTGCGGCAGGTCCCAATGGAACAGCGTGATGAACGGCCGGATGCCCGCTTCCAGCAGGCCGTCCACCAGCCGGCTGTAGAAATCGATCCCCGCCTTGTTGACCGCGCCGCGTCCCTGCGGCAGAATCCGCGCCCAGCAAATCGAAAAGCGGTACGCCTGCAATCCGAGCTTCTTCATCAGGGCGATGTCTTCCTTCCAGCGGTGGTAATGGTCGCAGGCCACATCGCCCGTATCGCCGTTAAGAATTTTCCCCGGGGTATGTGTAAACCGGTCCCAGCAGGATTCGCCCTTGCCGTCCTCGTTCCAGGCGCCCTCGATCTGGTAGGAGGCGGTGGCCGCGCCCCAGGTGAAGCCGGCGGGAAATTTCAGAAGATTTGTCATGAATGAAATCCTTTCAATGGATGTGGTTGGCTACCAGTCCTAACCCCCTCTCCCCCGTTCCTTCTCCCCCTTACCCGTTAGGGGAAGGGGGAGAGGGGCGTCTGAGCCCGGGCGATCTCCCGGGGCAAATACGGGGAGAGGGGGTTAGGACAGGTTCACTCACCAAGGATTTTAAACAAGATCCGCATATGTTTTGCGGCAAGCGGGATCGGCATCAGCGGTTTGGTTTTTCCATCCAGGCAATCCAGAAAATGACCGACCACCGCTTGCGAATCATCAAGCGCGCCGGCGGTTTCCACCGACAATTCCTGCCTGCGCGGCTCGCCGTCTTCATCGAAGAAAAATTCAACGGTGGTGCTGTCCCAGGAGGGGAACTGGAAACGCAGGCCGCCCAGCGTGCCGTAGATCCGGGTCTCGTTGGGAGTCTCGGCATGCACCCCGGAGCCGCGCTCATAATAATAGGTCAGCCCGCCGCTGAATTCCAGCCAGGCCGCGCCGTGCTGCTCGATATCGCTGAGGGCCACGAGCCGGCTGACATCCCGCAGGCCGCTGCGCGTGAAGCTTCGCGCGGCAAGCAATTCCGGTTTATCGTCGAGCAGGCCAAGGTGGAAGGACAGATCGTACACCCCCCAGTCGATAAACGGCCCGCCGCCGGCCAGTTTTTTATTCATCGCCCAGGCGCCCTTCGGATTCCACTCGATGAAGGTGCCGCGTTGGAGGTGATTGTGATGGATATGATAGACCCGGCCCAGTTTGCCGCTGTCGAGGAGATCCTTGATAAACCGGAACTTGCGGGTCAGGCGAGTGTGCCGGGCGGAGGCGTCGAGGGTGATGAGCAGCGGCGACCCTTCGGCTGCCCGGACGATCTGCTCGACGCTTTCCGGCGATTCGGCCATCGGTTTTTCCAGGAGCACGTGCTTGCCCGCCGCCAGCGCGTCCGCGAATTGCTGCGCATGCAGGTAGGGCGGGGTGGCGATCACCACCGCATCGACCGACCGGTCGGACAGGACCTCCCGGTAATCCAGAGTCCACTTGCCGACGCCGAATTCCTCCGCGGCCGCCTTGGTCGTCGCCTCGCTGGCGCTGTTGATCCAGATGACGCTGGCGCGCGGATCATTCCTGAAGCAGCCCGCCAGAATCTTGCCGTACATTCCCGCACCGATGATCCCGATCCTGTAGGTTTTCATCGTCCGCTCCCGGGCAGCGCATCCCCCGCCGATTTTGCGCTGCGGATCCATCCTGCGCGGCGCCGGCAGGGAGTCCGGCTCTCTGCCGGGCTTCCGCCGGATTGTGTGGATTCTACCCGTGATTGCTTTTCCGGCTGAAAACTCCATAAATGTGGTTTTTCGCCCCAGCTTGACAACCGGGGTCGTTTGTATATAATGATAGACAGGTTTATATAACAAACCGGTTTACAATACAAGGAGTTGCCATGGATAAGCAGATTGAAACCGCCGTAAGGCGCGGACGCGCGTATTGGTTCGCGGACGGATTCACCGAGATCGCCGGTGGGATATTTTTCCTCCTTCTGGGAGGCGTTGTCCTTTTCAGGGGGATCGCCGGGCAGGACGTGGTTCTCTCCCAATTTGTCTCGACGGCGGTGGATATCGGAGCCATCAAGCTGGTCACCTTGCTCGTCGCCGGCCTGGTCATTTGGTGGTTGAAGGACCGCTTCACGTATCCGCGGACCGGAATTGTCGAGGGGAAGCGGGTCATCTTGGGAGCCATCCTGACCTTCATCCGCAACGTTGTGCTTATAGCCCTTATCCCGGTGCTGGGATTGCTCGCGGCGCTGATTTTCGTGCCTTCTGCGCGGACGATCCTCGCCACCATACCCGCCTGGTTCCCGATGGTCATCGGATTATTTCTTGGAATTCTGTGCTTTGCCTCCGGGGAATGGATGGGCTTGCGCCGTTTCCGCGTGATGGGATTGCTGATTCTCCTGACCGGCCTGGCCGTCGGCATCCGGCAGTTCGCGATCGGGTTTCCAACCCTCCCCGCGCGGGCGCCGCTCGATGAAATCATCAGCCGGTTTTTCGCCGGGGTGGGCGGATTGACATTCGCGGCCGGGATCTTTTTCCTCGTCTCGGGGCTCGCCACCTTCCTGCGTTACCGCAGGGAAAATCCTGCGCCGTACCAGGAGGAAGCATGACCGGGCAATTGCGGAACCTCTCCGAACTGGACCGGGTTATTCACGAACCGGCACGCCTGCTGCTGGTGGCGCTGCTCTCCTCGGTCGAATCCGCGGATTTCCTGTTCCTGCTGAAGGAAAGCCGGTTGACGAAAGGAAATCTTTCGGTGCACCTCACCCGGCTCGAAGAAGCGGGGTACCTCACGGTGAAGAAAAGTTTCCGCGGAAAAATACCGCATACCGAATTCCGCCTGACCCTAAAGGGCAAAGCGGCTTTCGACGAGTACCGGAAAAGCATGGGATCCCTGCTGGCTGCCAACAAAGGAAAAGGATAGGAGCAAAGTCAAATGAGGGGTCGGAATCGAAAGGAACGGAAACTGAAAATTATAACGGGCACCTGCTAAGCGGCGGCCTCGCGAAGAATTTCAATCCGCATTTGCAGACCCTTCGCCATATCCTTGCCCCCGCCCACGGCGAAAATCACCGCCGGGGGCAGGCGGGGGCGCGCTCAGGGTGATATTAGGAAGAGGTGACATATGGAATGCGCAATTGAAACAAACGGCTTGTCAAAATATTATGGCCCGGTACACGCCGTGGAATCGGTCAGCCTGCGAGTCGGGCGGGGGGAAATATTCGGGTTCCTCGGCCTGAACGGCGCGGGGAAAACGACTACCATCCGCGCTCTGTTGGGAATGATCCGGCCGGGCGCCGGATCGGTGAAAGTGCTGGGTGAGACGGTCGGCCCGAACGGCCGCGGACCCTGGAAGCGCGTCGGCCATATGGTGGAGCGCCCATCCGCCTATCCGGAGTTGACGGTCCGTGAAAATCTCGAGGTCGCGCGCCGGCTTCAGGGGGTGGCAAACCCGATGGCAACGGATCGCGTAATCGATCTTCTGAATCTCGGAGAATATGAGAAGCGGAAGGCGGGCACGCTCTCGACCGGCAATCTCCAGCGCCTGGCGCTGGCGCGCGCGCTATTGCACGAACCGGAGCTGATCATCCTGGACGAACCCGCCAACGGGCTGGACCCGGCGGGCGTGGTGGAAATCCGCGAGCTTCTGGCCGGACTGGCGAGCGGGAAAGGCGTGACGGTGTTCATGTCCAGCCATATCCTGACCGAGGTGGACCGGCTGGCGACGCGCATCGGTATCATCCACAAAGGCCGTTTGATCGAGGAACTGGAGGCCGGGGAACTGGAAGATCTGAGAGCCCGGCGCTTGGAAGTGAAAACGCGCGATCCGGAACGGGCGGAACGAGCGCTGGCAGACGCCGGATTTAAAACAAAGGTCGTTGACGGATCCATCTTCCTCGCCGAATCACGCGCCATTGAGGCTCCGGATGATGTCGCCGTGCTCCTGGTTCAAGCGGGTGCGCCGCCGACCCGCCTGGCTGTGGAACAGGAAGATCTCGAAGAATATTTTCTGAAGCTGACGGCTTAACACCTGACAGGTCTTAAGACCTGTCAGGTGTTAAGACCTGTCAGGTCTTCAAGACAGACGAAATGGAGAAATTATCATGAACGCATTTCTTTCCGCAATTTGGGCTGAAACACTGAAAGCATACAAAGCCGGAATAATCTGGATTTCATTCGCCGCCGTCGCCCTTATGCCTTTGGTGGCCGGATTTTTCATGATCATCCTTAAAAATCCCGAGCAGGCGCGCCAGATGGGATTGATCGGAGCGAAAGCCCAGCTGGCCGCCGGGACGGCGGATTGGCCGACTTTCTACTACGTGCTGCTGATGGGCAGCGGAATCGCGGGGATGATCCTATTCGCCTTCCTCACCGCCTGGGTTTTCGGGCGGGAATTTTCCGACCACACGCTCAAGGAATGGCTTGCGCTTCCCACCACGCGAGCGACAATCGTCGCCGCCAAACTGGTTCTGATCACGGTCTGGATCCAGGCTTTGGCGCTTTGGATTTACGGGCTGGGATTGGCCGTGGGCGCTGCCGTCGGCATCCCGGGAGGATCCCATGCGTTGAACGAGGTATCCTTCTGGAGGGTCATGAGCATCGCCTTCATGATCAACCTGTTGATGCCGTGGGTTGCATTCATCGCCGGCGTCGGGCGCGGCTACCTGTTGCCGGTGGCCTGGGCGTTTGTGACCATGGCGGCCGCCCAAATCAGCATCGTCCTGGGTTGGGGGGAATGGTTCCCGTGGGCGGTGCCCGCGCTGGTTGCGGAAATCGCCGGACCCAATGGCAGTTCGATCGGCGCGCACAGCCTGATAATTTTATTCGCCGCAGGTCTGGCGGGTATTATGGCAACAATAGCGTGGTGGCGAAGCGCGGATCAGGCGAAGTGAAGAAAAAACTCACCGCAGAGACGCGAAGAACGCAGAGAAATCTTTACGATTCTTTTCTCTCAGCGTTCTTTGCGGCTTTGCGGTAAAAGGGTATTGTCAGGGATTGGAATCCAGAGGGGGTTCGATGATCCAGCGCGCGGTTTCGATTTGATCGTTCTCGCCGATTAAGCCGATCCGGTCGCCCGTTTCGAAAACGGTCATGGATTTCGGGTTGGCGGCGAGTTTCCCGTTCCGGATCAGCGCTACGACCGATGCGCCGGAGCGGGAGCGGATGTTGGCATCCGCAAGAGTCTTCCCGATCAGCAAACTGTCGGCTGCCAATTCCAGCCATGTGATCTCGATTCCTTCGGTAGCGTACAACAGATCATGGAGCGATCGATATTCCCAATCGGTTGTGATTTGGGTATCGTAGCGGTCCCGGCGGATCGATTCGATGTATTCATGGACCTGCCGGAGCGGGAACCCCAGACTGAGGAGGGTGTGGTGGACCAGCTCCAATCCCCCCTCCAATTCCGGATGCACCACACGAGTGGCTCCCAGTACCGACAGCTCGCGCACCCCCGGTTCGGTGATCGCCCGGGCGATGATCGGGATCGTAGGGCATAAATCCCTGGCGGCAGTGACGACCAGCATGGCGGTGGTTTCATCCGGGACCGTGACCACAAGGGCGCGGGCATCCTCCAGATGCGCGTGGGTGATAATCTCCGAATTTCCCACATCGCCGTACAAGGATGGGACGTTTCGATTTTTCAGGAGCGTCCAGCGTTCATTGTCCGACTCGATCACCAGAAGCGGAATCTTTAGGAGTACCAGCACGTCCACCAGGTGTTTCCCGACCCGGCCGTATCCGACGATCACCACATGATCCTTGAGGTGCGATACCTCGGCCTCGGGCAGCGGGGGATGCGCATCCCGGTCCGAACCGAAGCCGGGGAGTTTCCGCAGGAGGTTCTCCACCGAAGGAAGCAGGCGGTACATGAAGGGATTAAGCGTGATCGAGATCAGGGATGCCGCCAGGATCAGGGAGTATTGATCGCCGTTCATGATCCCGAGCGACAAACCGCCCTGGCCGAGGATAAAGGAAAACTCTCCGACCTGGCTTAGGCCGACGGCGACCACCGCGACCGTCTGCCCGGGCCAGCGGAAAAACAATCCCAGCAGAAAGACGATAAGCGCCTTTCCGGCGACGACCAGCATCGTCAGGGAAGCCACAAGCCCCAAATTCGCCCATAGAAAAACCGGATTTACCAGCATGCCGACGGATACGAAGAAAAGGACCGAGAATGCTTCCCGGAATGCGAACACATCCGCTCCGACCTGGTGGCTGAGGCGGGATTGACTGATTATCGCGCCGGCCACAAAGGCTCCGAGCGCCAGCGATACACCGAACAACTCCGCCGCGCCCATCGCCGTGCCCAGGCTGATGGCCAGCACGGCCAGGATGAACAACTCCCGCGAACGGGTGTGGACAATCCGTTCGAGGACCCACGGAATCAGCCGCACGCCGGCGAAAACAATCACCAGAATAAATGCGGCGGCTTTCACGAGCGTCATCAGCAGGCTTTGGAGGTTGAAGCCGTTCGTCCCCGCGGCCAAGAGCGGCATGAGCACTAAAATGGCCACGGAAAGGATATCTTCCATCACCAGCCAGCCGACCGCCGCCTGGCCGTGCGATGTATTGAGCAGGGAGTTGTCCATCAAACCGCGCAGGAGGACGACCGTGCTGGCGACGGATATAGCCAGTCCGAGGACGATTCCCGCCGGCACGGTCCAGCCCCATAGCTGACTTAATCCGAAACCGATAATGGAGGCGATGGCGGTCTGGAGGAGTGCGCCCGGAATGGCAATGCGGCGGACGCGCCAAAGGTCGGCAAACGAAAAATGCAGCCCGACGCCGAACATTAGGAAGATTACACCTAGTTCGGCCAGCTGGCGGATGGTCCCGACATCGCCGACGAATCCGGGAGTGAACGGCCCGATTGCTATCCCGGCCAGGAGGTACCCGATGATGGTGGGAAGGCCGAGCCGCCGGGCGATCACGCCGCCGATGAACGCCACGGCCAATGCCAGGGTGATGTTGATCAGCAGGGGGACTTCATGCATTCCGATTCTTCCTGGATAGGGAATTGGGTGCCGCTGCAATCCCATTGTAGCCGCCTGCGGCGTACGAAGGCAAATAGAGAAACCGGGACGGTGGAAGGGCAAAGAAAAAAGTAAAAATACCTTTGCGTTCTTTGCGCCTTTGCGGTAAAAGGGTTTTCATGAAAATCACCATCGCCGCGGTCGGCTCGCGCGGAGACGTTCAACCCTACATCGCCCTCGGCGCCGGCCTGCAGCAGGCCGGTCATGAGATCTTCCTGTCCGCGCCGGCCATGTTCCGGGATGTGATCGCGGCCTACGGCGTGAAGCATCTGCCCCTCAGCGTCAATCCGCAGCAGATCATGGAACATCCTTCGATGCAGGCGGCGTCGAAAAGCGGCAATCCCATCCGCCTGATGCGCTCGATGTTCCGCGAGGGCCTGCCGCTGATCCGGATGTACCTGGAAGAGGTGTACGCGAACTGCCGGGAGTGCGATGCGGTGATCCTGACTCAAATTCCTTACGGCGCATTCGACGCCGCCGAGAGAAGGAACATCCCGTTCATCCAAGCCGGGTTGGGCCCGCTGTACCCCACTTCCGCGTTTCCGATGATCGGATTGAACTTTACGAATACGCGGATCGGATTGTTCAACCGGTTCACTTACGGTTTGATGGATCAGGCCTTCTGGCAATTCTTCCGCCCCTTCCAGAATAAATGGCGAAAAGAAAAACTCGGGTTGCCGCCGCTGCCGCTGGGCGGCCCAGCTGCGCAAATTCGCAAAGGCGCGCCAACCGTGCTGGGGTACAGCCCTTCCGTCGTGCCAACTCCAGCCGATTGGCCGTCCGCCGTCCGTGTGACCGGCTATTGGTTCAGTAAACCTCCGCCCGGACGGCAGCCGCCTAACGGATTGGTAGAATTTCTGGATTCGGGCACCGCACCTGTTTACGTCGGTTTCGGCAGCATGCCGGATGCGGAATCCCGCAAGACTACCCAATTGGTGGTGGATGCGCTCCTGATCAGCGGTCAGCGATGCGTTCTAATGAGCGGGTGGAGCCGTTTGGGGGGTGGAGCGCTGCCCGATACGGTTTTTCCGGTGGAGTCTATTCCGCATTCGTGGCTGTTCCCACGCATGGCGGCGGTGGTGCATCATGGGGGCGCGGGCACGACGGCGGCCGGGTTGCGCGCCGGCGTTCCGTCGATCCTCACACCCTACGCAGCGGATCAGTTTTTCTGGGCGCAGCGGGTGGATGCCCTCGGCGCGGGTCCGAAACCGGTCTCGTACCACAAACTGACGGCGGGAAAACTCGCAGAGATGATTCGGAGGGCGGCGACCGATACGGGGATGCGGGAGCGGGCGGCGGCACTCGGTCAAGGCATCGAAACCGAACACGGCGTGGAGAAGGCAGTGGAACTCATCGTGAATTATCTGGAAGGCCGGCCGGCAACCGCCGCGCCGCGCTGAAGCACGGCGCTGATATACAAAGCCCGCTGACGCGGGCTATTTGAGGCGGAGGGGACTGCCCCGAAGGGGCATCGTATCGCCGCGTAGGGATTCATCCCCGCGCGGGAGGACGGATCTATTATTTTTCCTTGTACAAGCGGACAATTGTCTGCGCAATCCGGTCCTGCCTCGTCTCCAGGCGCTTCGCTTTCCCGATCCATTCCACATATTCCCTCTGATGGCTGTACGAGAGGTGGGTGAAGACATCCATTGCGCCGGTATTTTCAATCAAGGCTTTTTTAAAATCCTTTGGGATTGTAACCTCCCGCCTCGCAGTGTCTTCCTCCACGGTGACCTTGATCGTATCGCCGATGGATTTTCCGATCTTGGTCCGAATGGCTTTTTGCACTCCAAGGATGTGGCCTGGGGTGCCCATCCGGACGAGCGAGCCCCGGTACGGTTCGCCGTTGAAGGTGGCCAGGACCTTCACACGCTTTTTGCCGTATTCCTTCTCCACGTCGAAGGGGACGGTGACATAGGCGCCGCCCTTGCCCGCGTCTTCGATCACCGCTGTGAACTCTCTTTTTTGAGTCATCAGCCATTCTCCTTATCAAGGCGCAATAACATTCCAAGTCCCGCTTGGCGACTGCAGGCTGTAATCCAGCACAAACCGGATGAACTCCTGTGTCTGCGTTATTTGTTCCGGGGTGGTTTCAGGATCCGGGTTGTATCTTCCCGACAGCGCCCGGTCGATGAGCGGCGCCCAGCGCCCGTCCAGGCTTTCCTTCGCCCAGTGCACCGCGCTGGTTTTCGAAGCGACCTCCCCCGTGGCGAGGGTGTAGCAAATCCGGCACATCGTCAGCACGGCGTACGCTTGATACCCGGTCCGCTTCAGCGGCGCGGGATCGGCAAGCATCGGCTGCCACCACTTCTCGAGACATGGCCGCATCGCCCGGCGCAGGTCATCCGGTGAAACGGGATCGATCAGCGATTTCGGGTCCGGGCCGAAGAGGGGGATCCCGCGTTCGCGCACGACGTGATAATGGATGATCCAATCCTCCTCGTGGGGAACCAATTTCAAACGCTCCACCTTGCCGCGTTCGAGGTTGGGATGCATTGAAAGGGCCGGATCATAGCGGCGGATGGCGGCCCGCGAAATGTAGGAACCCTCCAACTCGGCGCCCCAGCGCGGATCGGCGGCCGCGACCCGCTCGTGCATCGCCTGCAGCGCGAAGAATTGGTCCGGCGTGACCTCGGCCTCTGTGACCACAAGGAAATCTATGTCGCTGGCGGTGTCGAAATCGCCGCTGGTCAGCGATCCGTCCAGATACATTCCGACCAGGTGATCTCCGAGGACTTCGCGGACGCCGAGCAGCAATTCGTCGAGCAGCGTTTTCACTTCGGGAGGAATTGTAGGATTCACGGCAATCACGATCTCTTCATTCAGGATATGCCGCAGCGTTTCCACCAGGAATGTGTGCTCACGCCCCAATACGCGTTCCGCCAGCGATTCCGGCGTGTCGCCTCGTTCCACGGGTACCTTGCATTGCGCGATGATTTTCCCGTGATCGTAGGTTTCATCCACCTGGTGAATCGTCACGCCGGTTTCCCGCTCGCCGGCCGCCAGCACCGCGGCATGCAGCGCCGCGCCGTACATCCCCTCCCCGCCGTATTTCGGAAGCAGGGCCGGGTGGATATTGAGAATCCGGCCCCGGTAGGCATTCAGCACCTGCGGGCCGAGCTTTCTCAGGTAGCCGGCCAGGATGATCCAATCGGTTTGATGGCGGTCCAGGATTTCCAGCATGGCCCGGTCCAACCGGGCGGGATCCGGATGCGTCTTCGCACTGAGATGGTAGGCAGGGATGCGTTCCCGGACGGCGCGCGCGAGCGCCATCGAGCCGCTGTTGTTGCTGATGACGGCGCAGGGCTTCGCATGCAGTACGCCGGATTTGCAAGCGTCGATTACTGCCTGCATATCCGAACCCTGATGGGACGCGAAAAAAGCCAGGTTCATGAGATATCCATTTTTTCGGCCGGTCAAATCATGGGCGGGTGGACGGACAAAGCAGGGATGTGTTTTCCCAAGTTGCCAGCAGAGTATACCCAAACCGGGGACGAATAACATCCGGCATTTATTAAAGAGGATGATAGCCCTCTGAGGCTTGTGTTGGAATACCCCCAGAAATTCAGCTGGTTGCTGCGGTAAAATAATCATCAGAGAGGGATTATTGCACTATGACAAACCAAACGGAAAAACCACCGGAAGAAAAAAAGGCGAACTACATGCTCCGGGGCATCGCCATCGGTATTGCGCTCGGCGCCGGAATCGGAGTGGCGTTGAATAATATCGCGATCGGGATCGGCGTGGGTGTGGCAATTGGAGTCGCCATCGGCGCCGGGATGGAAGAACAAGCCAAGAAGAAGCCCGAATAGCGCCCGAAGAATTCCAGGACGTATTGATCTCTAAAAAAAACTCCGCTCGTCATAAATCCAGGTATCCTTTGTACCAGGCGGGCTTTCTCTCCCTGCAGGTTTGCGTTCCTACAGCCGTTTCCTTTCGGAGCAGTGTCGAAAATCCACGCCTATCGGATTTCCCAAGCGGGTTTCGCATAGGCATTTAGGTTCTTTTATTTTTCGTGAGAAGATTTTTTGGTTTGGTTAATCCGATAGCCCAGTCTAATTTGTAAACTACCGGATATTGCAGGCGCGGACCCGTATCGAAAGGAAGAAAATTCGTTAGGCTGTCAAAACTCAGCGTCGGTGATTATTTAATTATCGTTTAATCCATAAACACCATATTATCCATAAGGAACAAACTAACCTGTATGGCAGGCGGGCTCGGATTATTTTTCGATCCGAGAGTGTGGAAAGGAGAAACCAAATGCGATTTATGATGCTGGTGATTCCCAAGGCTTATGAAAAAGCCGAACCCGGGGTCATCCCGGATCCCAAAATGGCCGAAGCGATGACGAAATATAACGAGTCGCTGGAGAAGGCCGGGATTATGATTTCAGGCGAGGGCCTACACCCGCCTTCGATAGGCGCCCGGGTTGTGTTTTCAGGGGGCAAGCCGACGGTAAGCGCGGGCCCGTTTCCGGAATTGAAGGAGACACTCGGCGGATTTTGGATGATCCGGGTTAAATCGCAGGAGGAAGCCATTGCCTGGGCGTCGCGAGCCCCGATGGCGGATGGGGACATCCTGGAAATCCGCCAGGTCCAGGAGGAATACGAATTCGACGATGTTGAAAAAACAGGCTCCAAGGATTTCGCCGAAATGGAGATGAAAGCCCGCTGACCGGCGGCTGAATTCTTACAAGTGACTTCTCTGACAAGGTCACGGGTTCCGTCTGTTGAATTTGTCAACAAACGGGACCCGTGAACTAAGAAGGGGCGGTTCAAAATAACCCTCTGCCTAAACCCGGAATGTAAAACGGGCCGAAAACCCATTAACTTTCGCTTTCGATGGGTTATGCGTCAATCCAAAAATGGATTGCTGATAAAATGGGAACGCCGGCCGGATATTTTCAAAAGAAAATCCGGCCGGAAATAAAAATATTCCGGAGAGATCCCCATGGCGGAAATGAAAAACGAATCCATCAGGCAATATACCCTCACGCCGGCGGCGGGGAAACGGCTCATCGCCAAGGCGATGGTTGTCCATCCCGTCATCCGCGACGTGCTGAAATCGGGAACGTTGGTGATCGTGGCCGGAACGACCAACGGGTATGTGGCCGAGGAGATCCTGGCCGCGCAAGGCGGCGCGGAGGATTTTTCACGGCGCCGGTTTTTCCGCGGTATAACCCTCCCTCCCGCGCGCCCGACCACCGATACCGGGCGCCTGCCGGATGAAAGCGGATTCCCGGGGGATGTAGTCCTGGAAAAGGGGGTCTGGCGGAAGGGCAAGACCATATTCGACGTTGCCGACGGATTGAAGGAAGGGGATGTGATCCTGAAGGGCGCCAATGCCGTCGATCTTTCTGCGCGACGCGCGGCCATACTCATCGGTCATCCGAAGGCGGGGACGATTGGCGCGGCGATGCTGGCGGCGGCCGGGCGGCGGGTCCGCATCATCCTCCCGGTCGGATTGGAAAAGCGCATTCCGGGCAATCTGGACGGGCTTGCCATGATGCTGAACTCGCCGGGCGCAAAAGGATCGCGCCTCTTCCCGGTTCCGGGTGGGGTGGTGTTTACGGAGCTGGATGCGATTACGCTGCTGACGGGCGCCGACGCCGAGCTCGCCGCGGCGGGCGGTGTTGGAGGAGCCGAGGGCAGCGTCTGGCTGGCGGTGTACGGGAGCCGCGAAGCAGTGGACAAAGCCGAGGAATTGATCCGATCCATCACTCCCGAACCGCCGTTTGAATGGTAGAAACCGGCAGGCGGCAGAGCACGCTTAATGGGTTGGATTATTGCATATGGGAATAATAATAATATGAAGATGAAACCCGGAATGATCCTCTCAACGGTTTTCTTCATCGGAGCTGCCGGTTTCAGGGGTTGCGCGCTTCCCGTCCGGTGGGAATCCGGGTTTCTTTCCCCAGGCCGCTGGGAGGAGGTCCGGCGAATCGAATATGGAAAAATCCCGTCCGAAAAATTGTTCGGCGATCTCGGCCCGGCATATCGCGTCTACCTGGTCACCGTCGCCGCATTTCACGACGGGGAATTCGGCCTGACGGCCGGACCGGATGACGACGTCCGCTATACCGCCGACGGCGGCGAAACGTGGACCCGGGCCGTTGGAGAATTGCATTGCCGGCATGGATTGGAAATTGTGGATGAACAGGTGGCCTGGCATTGCGGCAACGGCGGCACACGCCGGACCGTTGACGGCGGCCGGACTTGGAAAACCGTCGCGCCTTCGGCCTGTCCGAATTTAAGTTTTCTGAATGCACAAACGGGATGGTCGGCCTCTCCCTATGAACTGAAAACTACAGGGGACGGCGGTGCCACATGGCAGACGCTTGCTACCCCGGCCGGCGGGGGAAACATTACGGCGATCGCGCTTCCGACGCAGGACGACGGGTATGTGTTGGACGACGCGGGAAACCTTTATTCGACGGCCGACGGGGGAAGAAGTTGGGAAACGCGCTCATTGGGATTGAAAAGCGATGAACGCTTGGCCCCTTCCGGAAACGGCCCCCGGGCGTCGATGCGGTTTTTGGATAACCGGAATGGGATAATTGTATTCGACCGCCTGGACCGGAGCGTCTGGTTCGCGGTCACGGGAGACGGCGGGCGGACTTGGCAAAGGGCTGAGATTTCGGTTCTACGGGATCAATCCTATTACTTCCAGATATTCCTTTCCCGGGACGGCCGATGGTTGACCGTAACCGATGACTTCAACAACGGCAGGAATGCAAGCGTCGTTTTTCGATATGTCCCGGAATGAACGATCTTCAACATGGCATGGCGGGGCTATAATTTCTTGGGTGCGCGTGATAGGTGCCTGGCATGGCGACCAGTAAATGCGAATGAAAGGCGGATCATTCATTGGCTCGATTATCCCCCCTGCCTAATAGCGTATTGTTGCCGCCCGATCTGGCGTCCTTCCTTGTATATGAGGGAGAGGACCGCCAGGTTTATATCCTCTCTGATCGCAATGGGTCTATCCTGAGCATTCCAAAAAACCGGGAAGAGCCTGCCGCTTCCCCTGCGGTGGATACAGGTTACTTCCAGCCGGCATACATCCTGCTTTCGATTGCCTTCCTCGGATTGGCGCCCGCCGGACTTGGCACACTGGTCTTCGCGCCGCTGGCGATGCTCTGGACGCTGGGGATAGCCATCCTCCGCCGGCCCGGCCGCGCGGGCTGGATCCGGATCGCGGTGGTGTGGGGGATGGCAGCCATGATGCTGCTCGCCGCCGTTCCGCTGGCGATGGAATTCCTGGACCGGGTCGGGTAGGGGACGCATGCTCACTCGCCTTTTATTCCAAGCGGCAATCTGGTTCATTGTCAGCCTGACGGTCACGCTGCTTTTCGGCCCGCAGCTGCAGCGGCGGCATGGGCTGCTCTCCTTCGGGTGGATGATCGTGGTCCTCGGCGCCGGGGCCGCTTTGGCGCTGCGGACATACGGCCGCCCGGTGGAAGTATTTGCCTTCACCGGCCTGGCGGCGGTTCTCGGGCTGATCTGGATCAAACGGTTCAAGGATTGGAATGCGCTCGGCCAGATGAGCTGGCTGACCACCGTCCTCGTCACGCCGCTCTTCCTGATCTACAGTTTCTCGGTCGCCTTCTCGATCCCGCTCGCGCCGCTCCCGTTCCTCGTCATCATGACCTTCATCTTCCTGCAGGTCGTCACCACCATTCTGGCGCTCACCCATATGTACGAAAATCTCGAGGTGACCTGCCGCGTGCACTGGCCGCGCAAAGTGACGCAGCTCAAACCCGCTCCGGGTTTCCAGCCGATGGTCTCGCTCCATCTCCCCACGCACGACGAACCCCCGGACGTCGTCGCGGGAACCCTGCGCGCGCTGGCGGCGCTGGAATATCCTTCTTTCGAGGTTCTGGTGGTGGACAACAACACCCCGCAGGAAAAAACCTGGCGGCCGGTCGAGGCGCTCTGCCGCGAGCTGGGTCCCCGTTTTAAATTCTTCCATATCGAGAACTGGCCCGGCTACAAATCCGGCGCCTTGAATTTCGCGCTTTCGCAGACCGACCCGCGGGCGGAACTGATCGGGATCATCGACGCGGATTACCGCGCCAATCCGGAATTCCTGCGCGAAACCGTCCCGGCCTTCACCGATCCCAACCTCGCCTTTATCCAGGCGCCGCAGGATTACCGGGATTACGTCCCGGGATCGTGGGCGGAGGCGATCTACTACAGCTACGAGTATTTTTTCCAGGTGCCGATGCCGGTGCGCAACGAACGCAACGCGATCATCTTCTCCGGAACGATGGGCCTGATCCGCGCCTCCGTCCTGAGGGAAATCGGCGGCTGGGACGAGCAGTGCATCACCGAAGACGCCGAGGCCAGCCTGCGCGTGCTAAAGCGCGGATATTCCTCGCAGTATTTCCACCGCTCGATGGGGCAGGGCCTGATGCCGTGCACCTTCGCCGGGCTGAAGCGCCAGCGTTTCCGCTGGTGCTTCGGCAATATCCAGATCCTGCGCAAGCACTGGGAAGCGCTGATGCCGTGGGCCGGCCTGCTCGATCCCGCCAACCGCCTCACCGCCGCGCAGCGCTATTTCTACCTGGCCGGATGCCTGCAGTGGTTCTCGGATGCGTTTAATGTCGCCTTCCTGATTTTCCTCCTGGCCGGAGCGGCGATAAAACTCGGATCCGCCGATTTCACGATCGCCCCCGTCACCGGGCCGCTGATCACGCTGTCGGCGGTATTCATGGCGCTCAACATCTGGCGCTTCGGCTGGGTGCTGCGCAACGCGCTCCGGATTTCCTGGGGCTTGGCCTTCCGATCCATGTACGGCATGTTCAGCGTCGGATGGGTGGTCGCGCTGGCCAGCATCCGCGCCGTGTTTCAATCGCGCGCGGCGTTCCTGCGGACCCCGAAGAAAACCGGCGATGTCCCCATCCTCAATGCACTCATCACCACTCAATGGGAAGCCGCGATCGGGGCGGCATGCCTGGCGATGGGGATTGCGGTGCTTTTTCTCTCGGACCGTTCGGCGACGACTTTCCTGATCGGCGGATTGCTGCTGTGGCAGGCGAGTCTCTACCTGGCGGCGCCGGTGTACGGGTTGTTTTATAAATCCTGCACGGAATAGACCGCGCCGGTGGCGGTGGAGATCATTGAAAACCGCCTCCGGATAAGCGCCGGCAAAAAAGAAGATAGAATGAGGGAAGGATGCGCCGGCATCGGATGCCGGACTGCTTCGCCCGATCACTGACAACCGGCTTCCCGGGAAAAAATCGATTGGAAAATAAAATTCTCTCCATATTCTGGAATTCCAAAGACCGGCGCCTGCGGGCCTTGTGGCGGCTCCTGATCCAGAGTTCCGTCTGGCTGGGCTTCCAGATCGGCCTGGGCGTGGCTTTCGTCCTGCTCCTCCTGGCGGCGGCCGTGGTCGGCGGCTGGATGCCCGCGCAGGACCTCACGGATTCGTCCGACCGGATTATGGACCTGTTGTCCCGGCCGGACATCCTCCTAATTCTGCAAATTGCCACCTTCGTGATCACGATCGGCAGCGTCTGGCTGGCCGGCCGGATTCTGGACCGCCGGAAATTTTCGGATTTCGGGTTTCACTTTTCCGCCCGCTGGTTCCTGGATCTGGGATTTGGATTGCTCCTGGGTGCCGTCCTGATGGCGGCCGTTTTCGCCGTCGAACTTGGCGCGGGATGGATCACCGTCGACGGGTATCTGGTTACGGATGAAGCCGGCGGAATATTCCCGCTGGCCATCCTTCTGCCGCTGATCTTGTTCCTGTGTGTCGGTATCTCCGAGGAGCTTTCCAGCCGGGGGTACCAGCTGAAGAACATGGCCGAGGGCATGATGGGACCGCGCTTCGGCGCGGCCGGGGCGATTTTTGCGGCGACCGTCTGCTCGTCGGTTATTTTTGGTTTTTTACACGCGGCCAATCCCAATATCACCGTGATCAGCGTCCTGAACCTGATGGCGGCCGGCGTCTTCCTGGCGCTTGGATACGTCCTGACCGGCGAACTCGCGCTGCCGATCGGCATTCACATCACCTGGAACTTTTTCCAGGGCAACGTGTTCGGTTTTCCCGTCAGCGGATTGGATCCGATCGCCGCGAAGTTCATTGCCATCCGTCAGGGCGGCCCGGAATGGATCACCGGCGGCGCGTTCGGCCCGGAAGGGGGCCTGATCGGTCTGGCGGCGATGCTGCTCGGAAGCATCCTCATCCTTCTGTGGGTGAGAATCACCCGCGGAAGAATTTCTTTGGCGCGGAGGTTGGCCGAATCGCCGGGAGAACAGAGCATAATTGAAAAGGGAGATCCAATTTAACAGGATGTTGAAAAAGGAATCAACAGGTGTCATTGCGAGCGACCGAAGGGAGCGAAGCAATCTCCCCCTTCGTAAAAACAAGGAGATTGCTTCGTCGCTTCGCTCCTTGCAATGACATCCTCAGCCTTTTTCAACATCCTATTAGAGGCATTTATTGGAGGATCATGAATCGCAAAGGATGGTTGCTCCTGATCGTTGCGGCGGCAGGGGTTCTGGTGATCGCGATCGGATGGCTCATGCTGCGGGGAGGCGCGGGCGGCATCGGCCGGCCGGTATCCACGGCTACTCCCGAAATACAGCCTTTCCCCACACTGGATGCCTCCGCAACTGGGGAGTTTGTGATCGCCCGCGACGGACGCTTCCTGTATGAAGGGCGCCCGTACTATTTTGTCGGGACGAATTTCTGGCAGGGGATGAATTTGGCCGTCGACAGCCCGGGCGGCAACCGGACGATGCTCCTGAAGGAACTCGACCGGCTGCAATCGCTCGGCATACCCAACCTGCGCATCATGGCTTCTTCGGAAGGGCCGAATACCGAACCTTATCGCATGGTTCCGGCGCTGATGACCTCGCCCGGGGTATACGACGAAAGCGTCCTCGACGGCCTGGACTACCTCCTGGACCAAATCGGCCGGCGCGGGCTGAAGGCCGTAATGGTGCTGAACAATTACTGGTATTGGTCGGGTGGCATGGCGCAGTACGTCTCCTGGCGCGACAATACGGAAATCCCCTACCCGGGGGATTGGAACAATTACATGACCTACTCGGCCCGGTTTTATTACTGTGAGGTGTGCCAGGGTTGGTACCGGGACCATATCCGGATGCTGATCGAACGCGTCAATCCGTATACCGGAAAAGCCTACCGCGACGACCCCGCCATTTTTTCCTGGGAACTGGGCAATGAACCGCGCAACTATCCGCTGGATTGGGTTTACGACACGGCCGCCTACATCAAATCGCTCGATTCCAATCACATGGTCACCACGGGTTCGGAAGGCGCGCTTCCCGACGGGACCCAGAATTTCACATCGACCCACAGCAGCCCGGACATCGATTACGCCACCATCCATATCTGGCCGCAGAACTGGGGCTGGTATGCGCCGGAGAACCCCGGGAGCTTCAATACGGCGCTGGCGTACGCGCACCTGTATTTGTCCAACGCCGAACGGGACTGCAAAACGATGAATAAACCGCTGGTGCTGGAGGAGTTCGGATTGGCGCGGGATTTCATGCCGCTGCAGAATATCTTCGATCCGGGATCCCCGACCACATACCGCGACCGGTTCTACCGGGAGATGTTCAACCAGGTCTACGCCTCGATGATGGCCGGCGGACCCGCGGCGGGCGATAATTTCTGGGCTTGGGCGGGCGAGGCCCGGCCGGGCTACGAATGGATCGGCGATCCGCCCCATGAAACTCCCGGCTGGTATTCGGTATACGACATCGACGAGACCACGCTGGCGGTTATTTCCGCCCACGTGCAGCAGGTCCGGAATTTATGATTCCCCTGCCACCTGAGAAGTTGCTGTGAGAGTATCCAATGCGGAACGGCTTGTGGATATAATCTTTTCAAATCCGGGTAAGAATGGTGTCCGGGAAGAACAGGCGCGAATATTGGTATCTCCCTCCGGAACAGCATCCATTCTGCCGGAAGGTATTTAGAGCGGCGGGAAAAGAGGCGGATCTCTTTCCGGCCGCTCTTGTTTTTGTGTGAATCGCTCGAGTAAACGAACGCCGCCGCGGGAGCGGAACCGCTGTTCGAAAACTGCGGAGACCTCCCGGCCGGCGAATACGCAGACGCCGGCATTCAGGCGCTTTCCGGAGGCGAATATGAAGCAACCACGCTCCTTGCGGTCCATGTTTTTATTCCCGGTCATCAGTCTGATCCTCGCCGGTTGCAGCCGGGGCTCGCCCGGCAATCAGGCCACCCCGACGCCGCTTCCAACTCCCGTCCGAACGACCTACATCGTGCAACGCGGTGACATCGTCATCAACGCCAGGCTTTCGGGCCAGGTGGAACCGGTGGCGATCAGCAGCGTGGTCTTCGCCATGGAAGGGCATGTGGCTCACGTTTACGTCCAGCCGAACGAACTGGTGACCAAGGGGCAGCTGCTGGCGGACTTGACCGAGCTGCAGGACCTTGAAAAGCGCGCGGTGGAAATCCGCCGGGCGGTGCGCAAAGCGGAGATCCAGCTCGAGATCGAAAAGCAACTGCTGGCCAAGTACAAGGCGGAAGGGAAACCCGCCTACGATATCCGCATACAGGAATTCCAGGTGGAACTGGCCGAGATCGCGCTCGCGGAAACGCTCAGCCAGTACGGCTTGGACGACGCCGGCAACTCGCTGGATGCCATTGATGCCCAGTTGGATCTGGCGCGGGTATACGCGCCGGTCGACGGATTGATCGTAACGGTCACCGCGCCGGGGCGGGTCGTCACCACCGGCACGACCGTGTTCGTGATCGGCGATCCCATGCAGTTGGAAGTGGTCGCCGTGCCGGACCGGTCCCGGGCCACCGACCAGTTCAAGCAGATGTTCGAGGGGATGCCGGCCCGCGTTACGCTGGATGCCAAACCGGAAATCCAATTGACCGGCGCGGTGAGCGAATTGCCCTCGCCCTATGGAACCGGCCCCAGCAACGACGCCATCGTGCGGGTCGTCCTCGATCAACCGCCGTCGCTCGAGACGTACCAATCCGGCGACAAGGTGACCGTGATGATCGAACTGGCCAATAAAAAAGGCGTGCTGTGGCTGCCGCCCGCGGCGGTTCACCAGGTGGGCGGCCGGACGTTCGTCATTGCCGACAGCGGCAACGGACCGCAGCGGATCGAGATCGAGATCGGGGTTCAAACCCAGGACAAGGTGGAAATCCTTTCCGGCTTGAAGGAAGGGCAGGTGGTCATCGGGCTGTGAACATCCTCCACCGCCTTCTCGCCTTCGCCCGCCAGGGCTGGACCACGACGGGCTTCGCGCTCAAACGGCTGCTGACCCAGCGCCTGCTCGGCGCGGCCGCGCTGGTCGGGCTGGTGATCGCGTCCAGCTTCATCTTCAGCGTGCCGCTTTATGCCGACGCAATCTACTTCCGTCTGTTCCGGGAGGAATTGTTTTCCGGGAACCTCGAACAATTGAAAACCCTGCCCGTCGATTACGCGCCTCTGGCGTTCACGTATGAACAGAAGGGGATCGGAAGGGGCAATCCGCAGTGGGAGGACGCGGTTAAAGTCGATGACTACCTCACCAGCGACGCTATCCGGCTTACCGGATTGCCGCTGATGAAGGAGTTCAGGCGCTTCCATACGGATTTCCTGTACCTCTATCCGCCGCAGGATCCCGATAATCCGGACGACGGATATTTTCTCGGGACCGTGCGGATCGCCTTCATTACGCCGCTGGAAGATGCGGTGGAGATCCTGCACGGAGCCGCGCCCGCTCCCTCCACCCTGCTCGGCGAGGGTGCGGTCGAGCTGCTGGTCAGCGAGACGTTTGCGCTGGAGGCCGGTGTGCAGGTCGGGGATCAGAATTTCCTGCGGCGCGACAACATCGAGATCCCGGTGACGATCGTCGGCCTGTGGCGCCCGAAGGATCCGGAAGCGCCTTTCTGGGACGGCCAATCCTCCTCCTGGCTGCTGGTGGATGAGGCGACCTACACCGGCGCGGTCGCCGGCGTGGTCGAGGATGAACTCTACAGCGGCATGTGGCACGTCCAGCTCAGCGGGTCACGCCTGTTCGCGGCCGACATCGCCGCACTCAAAGACAGCATCCAGACAGTCAACCAGCGGGTCGATATTCTCCTCCCCGAAACCAAGCTCATCGAATCCCCGCTGGAGGCCCTGGGCCGCTATCAGAAGAACACGCCCTCGCTGACTTTCCTGCTGTTCGCTTTCAGCGTTCCGATCATGGGGTTGATTGTTGTTTTCATCGGCCTTGTCACCGGCCTTTTCGTCGGTGAGCAGCGTTCCGAAATGGCCGTGCTGCGCAGCCGCGGGGCGAGCACCCTGCAGGTGGCATGGATATCCCTGCTGCAGGGAATCCTGCTGGCGGTCGCCGCGCTGACCGGCGGCGCGCTGCTCGGCGTCTGGATCGCGCATGCCATCGGCCGCGCGCACAGCTTTCTGAACTTCAGCGGCACCGACGGCCTGCGGATCGGGATGACCTCCTCGGTCCTCGGGTACGGCGTGCTCGGGATCGCGCTGATCCTGCTGGCGCTGATCATGGCTCCGACTCTCGGCGCCGCCGCGAATACGATCCTTTCCTACAAACGCGAGCGCGCGCGCATCCTGCAGCAGCCGTGGTGGCAGCGGTATTGGATCGATCTCATGCTGATCATCCCGGCCGCCTACGGGTTCTGGACTCTTCACCGGCAGAATCAACAGGCGGCGGGCGGGGCGGAGGACATCCCCAATCCGCTGCAGAATCCGCTTCTGCTCCTGGTCCCGGCGGCCGGCATTTTCGCCGCCTCGCTCCTGGCGCTGCGCATCATCCCGCTGGTGATGGTTTTCATCAGCCGGGTTCTGCGCGCGACCAGGAACGTCGGGATGCTGATGGCTGCCCGTTACCTCTCGCGGACACCGGCGTTCTATACCGCGCCGCTGATCCTCTTGATCCTGACCCTCGGGCTTTCGGCCTTCACCGCCTCCCTCGCCCGGACCCTCGACAGCCAGCTGGAAAAGCAGATGCATTATCAGGTCGGGGCCGATTTGTCGGTCGAAGAGGCCGGCACGACGGCCGTCTCGCCGTCCTCAGCGGGCGGGATATACACCTTTCCGCCCGTGGAGGAGCATTTGTTCATCCCGGGCGTGCGGGCCGCCACGCGCATCGGGCGCTATCCGGCCACGTCGATCTTTTCCGACGGCGCCGTGGAAGGAACCTTTCTTGGGATCGACCGGCTGACTTTCCCCTCGACCGCCTTCTGGCAGCAGGATTTCGCGTCCGAATCCCTGGGCGCGCTGATGAACGCGCTCGGCGCCTCGCCGGACGGCGTGCTCATCCCCCGCAGCCTGCTCGAAGATAAAAAATTGCAGATCGGCGATCCGATCACCGTCAGCGCCAAGGCGACCGCGCAGGAATCGATCGTCCTCAAACTCACCATCGCCGGGACGTTCGACCTGTTTCCCACCTGGTACGCGGAGAACGGGACTCTGTTTGTCGGCAACCTGGACGAACTCTACCTGCAGGCGGGCACCGAGTTCCCGCATGAGGTTTGGATGGGAACCGATGCCGGAACCGATCCGGAAGACGTGATCTACGCGATCCGCGGGTACGGCATCATGCTCGACGAAAAAGCGGATCAGACCCGCCTGGTGGAAACCGGATTGAACACCTTCATCAACGGCTGGTCCTCCGCCCGGATGAACATTCTCGCCCAGCAGAGCCGCCCGGAACGGCAGGGGCTGTTCGGCCTGCTTTCGGCCGGCTTCCTCGCGTCCGCGCTGATGACCGCGCTGGGCTTCCTGCTGTATGCGCTCTTTTCGTTCCGCCGCCGCTTTATCGAGATGGGCATGCTGCGCGCAATCGGCCTTTCGATCCGGCAGATGATCGGGCTGCTGGCGGCCGAACTTGCGTCGCTGATCCTTCTGGGGATGGGCGTCGGCACGCTGCTGGGAGTGGCGGCGAGCCGCCTGTTCGTCCCGTTCCTGAAGATGGGCGCGACGACCGAAGCCTTGTACCCGCCGTTTCAAATTGAAATCGCCTGGGTCTCGATCTTTGAAATTTACTTCCTGCTGGCCGTGCTGTTCCTGGTGGCGCTTGGGGTGCTGGTGGCGTTGCTGGGGCGGATGAAGATCTTCCAGGCGATCAAGCTCGGGGAGGCGATCTGATGGCCGCTGAACCGTTCATCCTTTGCGAAAACCTGGTCAAGATCTACCGGATCGAGGAAGCCCACGGTTCCTCCGCCAAATCGACCGAAGTCCAGGCGCTGCAGGGTTTGGATCTGACCGTGGCGCGGGGCGAAATGGTCGGCGTGGTCGGCGCGAGCGGCAGCGGGAAATCCACCCTCCTGAACATCCTTGGCGGGCTGGACCGGCCCACCGGCGGGCGCGCGTTCGTCGACGGCAAGGAACTCGGGCGGATGACCAGGGCCGAACTCGACCATTACCGCCTGGAGAAGGTCGGATTCGTCTGGCAGCAGGCCGGGCGCAACCTGATACCGTATCTGACCGCGCTGGAAAACGTCGGCTTGCCGCTGATGATTTCCGGCCGGCTTGACCAAAACGCGCGTCGGCGCCCGGCGGAACTCCTGCGCATGGTGGAACTGGAAGAGCGCGCGCATCACCGCCTGGAGGAGCTTTCCGGCGGCGAGCAGCAGCGCGTGGCGATCGCCATCGCCCTGGCCAACCAGCCGTGCCTGCTCCTGGCGGACGAACCCACCGGCGAGCTGGATACCGCCACGGCCCAGACGATCTTCGATCTGCTGCGCAAGCTTAATCAGATGCTCAAGCTGACGATCGTCATCGTCAGTCACGACACCACCATCGCCAACCGCGTCGACCGGGTGGTGGCCGTGCGTGACGGAAAGCTGGCAAGCGAGACCGTCCGCAAGACGGTCAAAGGCGCCGGGAAGGGCGAGGAGCATCACCTGGTGGAACTCCTGGTTCTGGATTCCGCGGGGCGGCTGCAGATCCCGCGCGAGCATCTGGAGCGTTATAAAATCCAGCGCCGGGTCCAACTCGAAGAAACGCGGCGCGGGATCCTGATCCGCCCTCCGGAATATGAGACCGGCGCTTCGGAAGCGGCCGGCGCCGGTTCCGCGGAACCGGCGGTTTCGGAATCCGCAGCCGCTTGGGATGATGCGCCCGAACCCTGGAACCTCGCCGATCGATCCCGGCAGGCCGTCCTCCGTGTGTGGAACCGCATCCGTCCCGGGAAGAAGCCCGTCCGGGATGAGAAGGAGGGAGGCGCATGAGCACCGCTGCCGAACTGGCCATCGAAACCAAAGATCTCTGGCGCGTGTATCCGTGCCGGTCCGGTGGGGGGGAGGGCGTTCCCGCGCTGCGCGGGATCGACATGAACGTGAAGACCGGTCAGTTTGTCGTTCTGCGCGGCCGTTCGGGAAGCGGCAAGACCACGCTCCTGAACATCCTGGCCGGCCTGGACCGGCCGACCTCCGGATCGGTGAGCGTCCTCGGGCACAACCTGGCCGAGATGAGCGAACAGGAGCTCACGATCTGGCGCCGGGAGCAAATCGGATTGGTCTTTCAATCCTTCGGCCTGCTGGCAACCCTTTCCACGTATGAAAACGTGGAACTGCTGCTGCGGATCAAGGGCACCGATCCGCAGGAAAGTCACAAGCGGACGATGGAGGTCCTGGAGATGGTGGGCCTCACCCGCTGGCGCGACCATCGCCCGTATGAAATGTCCGGCGGGCAGCAGCAGCGCGTGGCGATCGCGCGCGCGCTGGCCAACAATGCCCGGTTGATCATGGCCGATGAGCCGACCGGCGAACTGGACAGCAAGACGGGGCATGAGATCCTCAGCTTCCTGCGCAACCTGGTGGATACCACCCGGATCACGCTGCTCATGGCATCCCACGATCCGCTGGTCGACAAATACGCCCAGCATGTGCTGACCCTAAAAGACGGCATGATCGCCGCGCCTGAAAAGAAGAAATGAACCCCGCGCCTTCGGGCGGATAGGACTTCTAGATGAAACGGTCGCTTTCGATTATTTCCTTTTTCTTAATCCTGCTCGCGGGCTGCGCGCCGGCGGCCTCCGTCACCCCGCCTGCGATTACACCTACTGCGCGGACGGCGGCGTATCTGGATTCCAGCCGGCCGGTGGAAGCCCGGGTGGCGGACCTGCTGGGGCGGATGACGTTCGAGGAAAAAATCGGGCAGATGACCCAGGTGGCGACCGATATCATCATGACCGGCGATATCAACCGCTACCTTCTGGGGTCGATCCTTTCCGGCGGAGGCGGCATACCTTTGGAAAACTCCCTTTCGGGCTGGATTGACATGGTCGACGGGTTCCAGACCGAAGCGCTGACCACCCGGCTGGCCATCCCGATCCTGTACGGGATCGATGCGGTCCACGGGCTGGGACACATGAAGGGCGCGACGATCTTCCCGCAGAATATCGGGCTGGGCGCGGCGAACGACGTGGAGATGATGCGCGCGATCGGCCGGGCGACCGCGGAGGAAATGCTGGCCGCCGGCCTCACCTGGAATTTCGCGCCGGTGGTGGCCGTTCCCCAGGATATCCGCTGGGGGCGGACGTATGAAGCCTACGGCGAGGAGACCGGTCTGGTAACCGCGCTAGGCGCGGCGTATATAGAGGGATTGCAATCGGTTTCGGAGAAGATCGTTGCCGCGCCGGGGCAGACGATCGGCGTCCTCGCCACCGCCAAACACTTTCTCGGAGACGGCGGAACACTCTGGGGTTCCCCGGATCAGGTCAACCAGGGCGTCCGCTACATGCTCGACCAGGGGAACATGCAGGTCAACGAGGAGACCCTGCGCGCGCTTTTCCTGCCGCCGTATGCGGCGGCTGTGGATGCCGGCACCATGTCGATGATGGTTTCCTTCAGCAGCTGGAACGGGACGAAAATGCACGCGCAGCGCTACCTGATCACGAGCGTCCTGAAAGGCGAACTGGATTTTCAGGGATTCGTCGTTTCCGACTGGGCCGGCATCAATCAGATCGAACCCGACGACTATTACGAATCGGTTGTGACGGCCATTAATGCCGGGATCGATATGGCGATGATCCCCGATTCGTACACCAATTTCATCAGCACCGTCAATCAGGCGGTTAAGAACGAAGATATCACGCTGGAGCGGATCGACGATGCGGTCACCCGGATCCTGCGCGTAAAATTCCTGCTCGGCCTGTTCGACCACCCGTATGCGGATCCGGCGTTTCAGCCGACCATCCGCTCGAGCGAACACCTCGCGCTGGCCGAGCAGGCCGTCCGCGAGTCGCTCGTGCTGCTGAAGAACGACGCCGGCGCGCTGCCGGTAAACCCGGATGCCACCAGGATCCTGGTCGCGGGCGTCGCCGCGGATAATACCGGGCTGCAGTCCGGCGGCTGGACCCTCGGCTGGCAGGGGATCAACTCCAACGATGTGGTCGGTTCGACCATCCTAGACGGCATCCGGATGCGGGCGGGAAGCACGGCCGAAGTGCTCTACCGCAGCGCCGGGATGTTCAACGATCTCGCCGGAAAGGCGCCGCTCGGGATCGTGGTGGTCGGCGAAACCAGCTACGCGGAAGGCGTCGGCGACAAAGCCGACCTGCGGCTTTCGCAGGATGATATCGATGTCATCGGGCGGATGCGGCAAAAAGTGGAAAAACTGATCGTAGTGATCATTTCCGGAAGACCCCTGGTGATCACCGGCGAGTACCCGATCGCGGATGCGTGGGTGGCCGCCTGGCTTCCGGGCTCGGAAGGCGCGGCGGTGGCGGATGTGCTGTTCGGCGGGTATCCCTTCACCGGCCGGACGCCGTTTTCCTGGCCGCGCTCGAATGAGCAGTTGCCGATCAACGTCAATAATTCCGCTGGACTGACCGGCTGCCAGGCGCCGCTGTTCCCGTTTGGGTACGGTTTGGGAGTTCCGTCCGACGCGCCGATCGAATGGATGGCGTGCGACTTAGCGGTTGAATGATTGTCATGCCCGCAAGCTCTCAGCGGGCATCCAGAGGGTGGTCGTCATGCCCGCATGCTCGGAGCGGGCATCCAAAGGGGGGCGTCATGCCCGGATGCCTGTAGCGGCCATCCAAGGGGTGATCGTCATGCCCGCAAACTCGTAGCGGGCATCCAGTTTTTTTTTTATTGACCAGATAATGCACCTTGCCCCACGACAAGTCACGTGAAAAAGATCGGCGCGATTTTAAAAGCGACCCGATGGGTCACCCCTACGACCGCGCCGGTCAGTGAAAAACCCTCGGGTATAATCCATCCGTTGAAAAATATCACTTGAGATGCGGGAGGTTCGATGAAAACCGGTTCAAAACCGCTGGCGGCCACACCGCCGATGGGTTGGAACTCGTGGAATCAATTCGGCCACAAGGTCAACGAAGCCGTGATCCGGGAAACGGCGGACGCGATGGTTTCCTCCGGGTTGAAGGATTGCGGATACGAATACATCGTCATCGACGACTGCTGGTCGCAAAAAAGCGGACGCGACAGCCACGGGGACCTGATCCCCGACCCGGAGCGGTTCCCGAGCGGGATCAAGGCGCTGGCCGACCATGTCCACAGCCGCGGGTTGAAAATCGGCATCTACTCGGACGCCGCGGACAAAACCTGCGGATCCTATCCCGGCAGTCTCGGGTTCGAAGAGCAGGACGCGACATTATGGGCTTCGTGGGGAATCGATTTCCTCAAGTACGATTACTGCAACGCGCCCGAGGATCAGGCGACCGCGATCGCGCGCTACACCCGCATGGGCGATGCGCTGCGCCGGTCCGGGCGCGAGTTCCTCTTTTCGCTGTGCGAATGGGGCGGGAGGGCGCCTCATGTATGGGGCCGCAAGGCGGGCGGACACATGTGGCGGGTGTCGGGGGACGTGGTCGACAGCTGGGTCAATCTGTGGATCGCGGCCTGGAAGACGTACGCAATCGGCGTGGACGTGTCGATCGACTTGGCGGCCGATCTGGCCGAATTCGGCGGACCCGGCGGCTGGAACGACCTCGATATGCTCATCGTCGGGCTTAAGGGCAAGGGGCAAATCTCCGGCGCGGGGATGTCGCAGATCGAATACCAGACCCACATGTCGATGTGGTGCATGGCCTGCTCGCCGCTGATGGTCGGTTGCGATATCCGCAGGCTGGAGCCGGATACGGCGGCGCTGCTTCTCAACCGCGAAGTCCTGGCGGTCAATCAGGACCCGCTCGGGAAGCCCGCCCGCCGCATGAAACGGTTTGGATCCTGCGAAGTCTGGGCCAAGCCGATGGCGGACGGCGCATCCGCGGTCGCGCTCCTGAACCGCGGATCGCGGGGTGAGGATGTGCATCTTCTGGCGGGCGACATCGGCCTGTCGGATGAGCCGAAGCTGGTTCGGAATATTTGGACCGGGGAAGATGTCGCCGATTTCGGCAAGGAAATGGTCCGGCGGGTCGAGCCGCATGAGACGATTTTATTAAAGATAAAGGGCTGATACCAAGCAGGATGACGCATTGCGGATCGTGGGTTTAATGATGCCAAGCGGTCATTGCGAGGAGCGAAGCAACCCCGGCCTACCCCAACCGGGGCAGGCGTGGCAATCTCCGGGTTTCGATGAGAAGCGGGAGATTGCTTCGCTCCCGGAGCCTGCCCTGAGTGCAACGAAGGGGTCGCTCGCAATGACACCCTCTGAATAAATTTACCGGCCGGTTTTCTTCAGCACTAAACACCCCAAAGCATAAATGTTTTCAAGATAATTCCACGATCCGGCGCTGGCCTGGAACGCCAGGGCTTCCGCCCGGGTGCACCGGGTCCACAGGTTGGATCCCACCTTGCGCCAGTATTCTTCCTTTAAAATGGAGAAGCCCGCGATCAGGCGCGGCAGGCGTTCCTTGCCATAAATTCGGCAGAGGGGATCGAATACCTGGTCTTTTCCGGCCGGGATCGTCAACAGCATTTTCCCGCCGCGTTTCAGCGACTTATGCAGAATTTGCATCGCCTCGAGATCCCCGTCCGGGCGTTTTTCCGACACCCCGTAGCGCCCCGAAAGCCCGACA
>Ga0105104_10000541_pt1 | contig 29346 bp, 20 predicted proteins | sample PPLLaktember2015_3_FD_87034 | JGI IMG/M metagenome (GOLD analysis project Ga0105104, IMG submission 87034) | Freshwater sediment microbial communities from Prairie Pothole Lake near Jamestown, North Dakota, USA - PPLs Lake P7 Core (6) Depth... | ecosystem: Environmental > Aquatic > Freshwater >...
GCACAACCGTATCGATTTACGGACGTATTGTATGGAGCAAAGAACCATGAAACTTGTAACTTCCCAAATGATGGATGAGTTGATCGTCAAAGCGGGCGAATCACAGAGACTCCGAACCAATTATAATATACATGAATCTTTATCTGATCCCGTACAGCGATTATTTATCGCAGCCGGCCCCGCATCTTATTTTCGACCGCACCGGCATCCCGGGAAAATCGAATTTGCCCTCGTGATCCGCGGTCTTTTCGATGTTATTCTTTTTGATGATGAGGGCATTGTGACGAAACGGGTTTCCATTAGACCGGACACGGGCATCCTCGGCCTGGAAATACCGGCAGATCAATACCATACCTGGATCCCCATGGCGGAGCAATCCGTATTTTTTGAGGTAAAGCAAGGGCCTTACGATCCCTCAAGCTCTCTCGTTTTTGCGCCCTGGTCGCCTGAAGAAGGCACCATGCACGTTAAAGCATTTCAGGAAAAGCTTCTGGCCGCACGCGCAGGCGACCGAATTACCTGAAAAAGGGATTACCTTTCTGCACAAAACAATGGCAGACGCAATTCAGATACTCCTGATTTGCTTCATGATGGACATCTCCGGTTTCCCGCCGATGAAAGCGGCGGCGGCGGCAAAAAATGCCTTGAAGTGCGGGGAGGAGGAATGAGCATCAAGCGCGGCCTTGTCTTTGTATTGTTCAACAACAACCAGGACATTGGGATTCGCGTTGTCTTTGTTTAGTGAATACATCACCGTGCCCTCTTCTGTGGCCACCTTGTCAATCAATTCTCCGAAAGCCGCCAGAGCCTCCTCCATCTTTCCTTCTTTAACCGGAATCTTTGCCATGACTGTAAGCATGTTATATCCTCCCCGACTGATGATTCATTTCTACATTTTTTGACTTATAACACATCCGGCATCCGATCGGCAAGCACTCGCCGGTATTTCATCTGGATAATTCAAAGCACTGCCGGATTTTTTCGGCAGTCTGCCGTATCATCAATATCAAACCGGCCAGTCCGGAATTTGCTTTTTTGTCCCAAGCCACTTAATAGTAACGTAGAACATTTCCAGATGGCCAAGAGCGGTCCTGAAACGGGCAAAAAAGTTTTTGGAGGTTATACCACCCAGCAGGTCATCGAACTGCTCAAAATTCAGGGTTTTCATTTTTTGGATGGTAACCTTCTCCAGGGCGAGTTTCTCCTGCGTATAGCGTTTCAGTGTTTCACTGTAGGCAGCAACCCCGCGGCTGCCGTTAACAATCGCATCCGCTGCTAGGACTCCGCTTAAGCAGGCCATATCGATCCCGCCTCCGTGCAGGGGTGACGTCAGGCCAGCGGCATCACCTGCCAGGATAATATTATCATAAACAAGTCGCGGCAGCATTCCGGCTACAGCCATGCCGCTTCCACTTTCCAGCACGTGCGCCCCGTCAAGACCTTCTTTACTGATCGTCTGAACCAGCAATTTTTTCAAGTCCAACTTGTCTTTTTTCAGGGTTCCCCTCACCGTGCAGACCACACCCACATTGGCCCGGCCCGTATCTTTGGGAAAAATCCAGGCATAGGCCGGCTGATAATCAACGGGCATATCCGGCAGAAAAGCAATCTTGATGCGAGGCCACAGCGCACGGAAATCCCCGGCGAGCACCACCTGATGTGCAAGCAGGTACTCCTTAAAATAATCGTTTGAAAAATGGTTCAGACGTGAAGTAACCGATGGAGCGCCGCTTGCATCAATAATCCAGTCATACTCTTTTTTCATCTGCCGCAAACGTGCAGGAGTTATTTTCGTGTGCTCATAAAGAGCGACGCCCCGGCTAACGGCACACCGGGCCAGGTCCTGCTGCCAGGATCGTCTGTCAAGCATCCATAATTTTCGATGCCGGCCCAATGGGAAAGCATAACAGCCACGCCCTTGAAGAATAACCTCATCAACGGGATGCATCAATCCCCTTCCCGGCTTTTTCATAATGTTCAGTGAATCAAAAATGCACTCGCCGCATACAATGCCCTCTCCGACTTTTTTCTTTTCAAAAAGGTCAATCTGAACATTGTGTTTTGACGCCGCAAGCGCTGCGTAGAGTCCGCCCGGCCCGGCTCCGATGATGGCTGCTTTCATGTTTTCACGCTTTTTGCTTTTTCAATCTTTTCAGCAGATGACGGACTGCCATCACCGGATGGGACCGGATCATGCGCGGTCCGGCATAGCGCATCACTTCCTGAATCTGCTTGCGCCGCCCAGGCTTATAGCAATGGACAGGACATTTATCGCACGTGGGCTTGTCATTTGAGTAAGGGCATTTTTCCAATCGCGAATTTGCATAGGTCAGCAGTTCCTCACATGACAAACACAACCCGGATTCATTGTTCTGATGAACCCCGTAGCAGTATAAATGGATCATTGCTTCGAGGGTCTTATATTCTCTTTGCATCGATGCATTTTTCGGCAAAACGTTCTCCTTGAACAAATTGGTCAGCCCGGCGAACTTCTTCCACAAACAGACGAACTTTTTTCATATCTTTTTTAAAGCGGACAGGAAGGCCGTTTCGATCAAGAGCATTGGTCTGCGTGCAGCTGTCCACGCCCGCCGGTTTTAAACTCACGATTGCCTCAAAGACATTTTGCCCCGAAAGACCGCCCGCAAGGATAACCGGTATCAGGCTGGCCTCTATAACCGCTTTAGCCATGTTCCAGTCACATACTGCGCCAGTGATTCCGACATACCCCGGAACCGGCTGCCCGGATGCCCCTTCCGGATTCCAGATCAGGGTGTCAATGAGAAAATAATCCGAAAACGGCGCGAAGCATTCGGCAAAACCCAGGATGTTTTTTTGAATATCATCCGTCTGCGGCAAACCAGGGAGCGGAACTGAAAGTGATCGCATAATCTCGATCTGAGGAAACCGGTCTTTCACATCCAGCTGTAGCGAAAGCAGCGCGTCATATTCGCGAACGACCGTGGCCTGATCACCCGGAAAAGGGGACAGCGCTTCGCAAAAATGAACAAAGTCCGGCTGATAATAATCGATAGCCTGAAATATTTTAATCGGGTCTTTAAACAGAGGAATCAGGCCGCTTCTGGCCCCAGCCTGACGTATCACCTGGACCGTTTTACGGATGGCCGGCTTCTTCCATTTGGCCAGATCGACAAGAACGCTCCCGATGTTATTCACGCCTAGATCGATCAGGGCCTCAGCTTCCTTCGGTTTTTGAACCTCGTAAATCTGTATGATAGTTTTTTTCATTCGCAAAACATATCATTTCATGCAGCTCCGATCAAGACAATGCCGACTGCTATTTATTCATAAAACAATTCCTGGAAAAGCAACTTGCTTTTATCGGCAATAAACTCAATAATTAGTTATTGTAAGATAAGGATGCGGGAGGAGTTTTTCTCATGACAGCCATAAAACAGATCGAAGAGCTTTATGGAGAAAGAGGCAAACGGGCACGCGAGCTACACGATGCGGGTAAAAAGGTGATTGGCTACTTCTGCTGCTTTGTTCCCGATGAAATCATTACGGCGTTCGACATGATTCCTTATCGTATTCAGGGCAGCCAAAACGATCCGATCGATGAAGCAGACGCGTTTCTGGAGCCGATGGCCTGCCCTTTTGCGCGCAGCTGTTTTAATATGGCGCTCAAGGGCGAGTATGATTTTCTGGACGGTTTCGTCGCCCCGCATAGCTGCGATACCATCGAACGGATGTATCATATCTGGCAGAGCAACAAACCTTCACCATTCAATCATATGATCAACGTGCCGCACATGATGGGCCCGTCGTCCAATGCATTTTATCGAAAAGAACTGGATTATTTTATTTTGCGGCTGGAGAATTTTTCCGGCAAAAAACTGGATAAGGGAAAGCTGCGCGATGCCATCTTGCTTTATAATCGACGCCGTGCCCTGCTTCGGGAACTCTATGAATTACGGAAATCCAATCCTCCCCGGGTTTCCGGCACGGAAATCACCAAGGTTCTGGTGGCGGGCATGGGGATTCCGGCCGCGGAGCATATTGATCTGGTGCAAGCCTTTATCGACGAAATTAAATACAGGCCGGAGTTAAAGGCCGACGGGCTTCCGCGCATCTTTATCTGGGGCAACGAAATTGACGACATCGCTTTTATCCATCTGGTGGAAGAATGCGGGGCACATGTCGTGATGGATGATCTTTGCACCGGGACGCGTTTCTTCTGGGATGATGTGCCGGAAACCGATGATCCTCTGGACGGGCTGACTACTCGATACATCTGCACACATTGTCCACGCAGCCTTTCCCCGCAAGAAGGCCTCCGTGAAGAAGACCTGGAAAACCGTTTCGGCTATATGAGAAAATTTATCAGCCAGTGGCAGGCAAATGCCGTGATTTTCTACATCGTTCGTTACTGCGACACATGTGAACTGGAAGGCCCGGACCTGCGGGAATATTTGAATAACCTGAAGCTACCGGTGTTGATGATCGAGGATGACTATTCGACATCAACGATTGGACAGTTGCGAACAAGAATACAGGCCTTTCTCGAAATGATATCGACTTCTTAAAAACCCTATATACGGCGTTGCGCGCCTTGTCGCTGGAGCTTTTTACGAAGCCTCATTAAAAGGAAAGACAAAATTTTGATTATTCGTTGAGGGTAATTATGGAACAAACTCAGCAAGTCAAAACCACTGCCGTGAAAGGAACAGACACGGCGCGCGAAGTCCGGGCTCTGGTTAAAAATATTTACAAAAGCGCCCATGAAGCAAAAGCACAGGGCAAGAAAGTCGCCTATATTATGGTGGCTTCGCAGTATGACGAGATCATCCGGGCGATGGACATTGTGCCGCTGCCCACGGAAAATTACGCAGGTCTTTGTGCGGCCAAACGCGATATGGATCGGTTTCTTCTGAAGGCTGAGGCCGACGGCTACTCGCAGGTCCTGTGCAGTTACGCACGCATTGGCCTGGGTTTTGACAGTATGCGCAAGGAGCTGGGTCGTATCCCCGATGGAAGCCCGGACGGCGGCATGCCAGTTCCCGATATGATGCTAGGGAGTTCCGCGGTGTGCGATCCCCGCTTCAAATGGTTTCAGGCAGCCAGCCGTTATCTGGAGGCGCCCACTTTTGGTATCGACGTGGTAGCCCCGCCGCCGCAGGATGATTTAAACGAAGTTCGCGACTACTACATTAAATACCAGCGTGAACAACTGCTGGCGTTGATCGAATTTCTCGAAAAACAAACCGGCAAAAAAATGGATAAGGAACGTCTCTGGGAAGCAATCCGCCTGGGTGATAAAGCATGGCAGCTCTGGTATGACATCGACCGTCTGCGTGTCGCCGTCCCGTGCCCCATGCCGTCTCAAGACCACTTCAGCATCATGGTCGCCGGCCATTACTATACCGGCACACAGGTCGCCGTGGATTTTTATCAGAAGCTCTACGACGAAGTGAAATATAAGGTGGACCATAAAATCGGCGTCATCGCCGACGAAAAATACCGCATTCTTTACGGCGGCGGCCTGCCGCCCTGGCACACGCTCTGGATATTCAACTACTTTGAAAGTTTCGGCGCGGTATTTGTCATTGAAAATGTTTACCGCGGTTTCGATCCAGTCGAAGTGCCAGCGCAGGTTAAGGACCCTGTGGATTACCTCGCCTGGCGGACCTTTTTGCGCTTCACGCGCTATCATGAAAAAGCACGCGCGCGTAGCGGCAACCCCACAGTGGAAAAACTGCTGGACATGATCAACGACTACAAAATCGACGGCGTAGTCTTTCACGCCTGCCGTTCGTGCCGGGCAACCACCATCGGTCAAACGCACATGAAAAGCGAGCTGGGAAAATACTCGGATCTTCCAATGATGCAGCTCGTCTCCGACATGGTTGATTTACGCGATTACTCGGAAGCGCAATGGAAGGCACAGATCAGCGCGTTTATTGAAGCGCTTCAGGGGAGAGGAAAGTAGGCTGTTAGCTGGATTCCGGGTCGCACTTCACTTGCCCGGAACCGCGTGACCTGCAAGGTTATGACAAAGAGAAAACGACAGCAACGTCTCAAACCCGCACGGAACAACTATAAGGAACAAATTTATGCCGTTTGCCGGAATTGATATAGGGTCCACAATGACAAAGGTAGTGATTGTGGATGATGATGAAAAGATGCTCGCCTCGCACATCGGGCCGACGGGCGCGGAACACCGGCATCTGGCACTGAAAGTCATGGATGACACACTCAAGAAGGCAGGGCTGGCTTTCGGAAATCTTGATTTCATCGTCGCCACGGGCTATGGCCGCATCAATGTGCCGTTTGCCGACAAGCAGATCACGGAAATCACCTGTCACGCGCGCGGCATCCGCGCATTGTTTCCCTCCGCAAAGATCATCATTGACATCGGCGGGCAGGATTCCAAGAGCATCAAACTGGATTCCGAAGGCAAAGTCGCCAACTTTGTCATGAATGACAAATGCGCAGCCGGAACCGGCCGCTTTCTGGAAGTCATCGCCGAAACACTGGGAATTAATCTTACGGATATGGGCGACATAGCGCTCAAGGCCAACGGCTTCGTTCAGATATCCAACATGTGTACCGTTTTTGCAGAACATGAAGTAACCTCGCGTCTGGCTGAAGGCGCTAATGTGGCAGAAATTGTCGCTGGCCTGCACGAAGCCATTGCGTGTCGTATCGTTAATATGACGCGTCACCTGGGTATTGAAAAGGAGGTGGTGGTTACCGGCGGCGGCGCAAAAAATCACGGGCTTATCAAAACCATCGAAGGCAAAGTGGGTTTTCCCGTGCTGACGCCGCCAGAACCTTTTATTACCGGCGCTTTGGGTGCGGCACTGGTCGGAAAGGATTTTTATGACCGGGGCATGCGACCCACCGGGGCACGCAGGCGGGAAGATGTTAAATTCTTCTCGTAATGAATGATCACGACCTGTGTCCTCCGCTGGCGGGGGACACTACAGAGGATTTATGAACGACACCATAAAATACTATGCCGGCCTCGACATGGGCTCCGTGTCCATCAAGGCGGCCCTGATCAGCGAAAAGCGGCTGATCGCTTCCAGCCTGATCGCATCCGGCGGGAATTATAAGGATGGCGCAAAAAAAGTTATGGACGATGTGCTATCTCATGCCCTGATACGCCAAAGGGCACGCGAGGGCACGAGTGCCGGCATCACCATGGATCAGCTTTCCGGCCTGGTGGTCACTGGACTTGGTACGGAAAGCGCTCCTTTTTCTGCGAGGCAGGTTTCCGATATTTCCTGCCAGGCCAAAGGATGCCATTGCCTCTTTCCAACAGCGAGAACGATCATCGACATCGGCGGTCAGTTTACGAAAGCGGCAAAAATAACACCTCATGGCAGAATTGCTGATTTTTTAATGAGTGAAAAATGCGCCACCGGTTCGGGAAGATTTCTGCAGGTGATCGCTCGCATTCTGCACGTCAACCTCGACGACATCGGACCTCTTTCCCTTGAATCGGAAAACCCGGTAGAGTTTTCAACCAACTGCGCCGTCTTTGCCGAATCGGAAACAATTTCACGCATTGCCGAAGGCGCAAAAACCGCGGATATTCTGGCAGGCGTCCACAAAGCGATGGCGTCTAAAGTCAGCATGCTGGTCAAAAGACTGAAGCTGGAGCCGGATGTGGTGCTTACTGGAGGAGGAGGCGAAGATGCGGGGTTGGTACAGGCTATTGGTGATGCACTGAAAATTAGAATTCTGGTGCCGGATCAACCCAGGCTGACTGCTGCCTTTGGCGCCGCGTGCCTGGCAGCGGAAGACAACCCCTGACATTTTAATTCCCATGAGACCAAGGGATATCTAAAAACCCGGCCGTTAAGATGCCCTGAGCGCGTCCACAATCTTCATCCGCGAGGCGCGCAACGCCGGAAGCACGCCGCCAATCAATCCCATCGCCAGTGCGAAAACCATCGACTGCATGACAATGCCGGGCGTCAGCGTGAATTTAAAAGCCAGTTCGGAAAACGTCTGAAAATTCACCGTGGAGATCGTTATAAACTGCATGAACGAAGCGAAAAACAAACCAATACAACCGCCGATAAACCCCAGCAGCAGCGATTCGGTCAGAAAAGCCAGCAGGATGTTGCGGCGGCGAAACCCCAGAGCGCGCAGCGTGCCAATTTCCGCCGTGCGGCTGGAAACGGCGGAATACATGGTGATCATCGCGCCGATGATCGCGCCAATTGAAAAGATGATCGTCAGCGATGTCCCGAGGATCCGCAGAAACTTGGCCATCATTTCCGATTGGTCACGATAATACTTGGTTTCGCGTTTTGCTTCCAGCGTCAGGCGCGGGTCCTTTTCAATGGCCGTCTTCGCCGCATCAAAAGCATCCGGATGATTCAATTTGAAAATCATCGAGGAATAGGCGGGACGCCGGAAGGCCTGCATCACCTGATCGACGTCGCCCCATATTTCCGAACTGAATCCCGTATTGCCCGCATCAAAGATACCGACAACCATCCAGGTGCGCATGCCCCAGGTCAACGTCTGCTGCAGGCCCACACCCTGAAATCCTTTGGCGATACTGTTGCCGACAACGACTTCCGATGAGCCCATCCGCAGCATGCGGCCCGACACCAGTTTTACCTGCGGCCGAAGCGGCAGGGATTCTGTTTGGATGCCGCGCACCACGACGTTGGAATGGCTTGAGGTCTGTTCATCTCCTCTTTTTTTCAGAGCAATCAGTACGACACTCTCTTTGGCGATCATGGGCTGTCCCTGATGACCTGCGGCGACCTGCGGCAGCATTTCAACAATGGCGGCTGATTTGCGTTCGACGCTGCTCATCACTTCAGACGTGGAAGCCTTGCGCACGACAACCATATTGTCGGGCGAACCGGTTTCGACCAGTGTTTTCTGCAGCCCGGCGGCCATCATCAGAACGGCGGCGAAAACAAAGACGACCAGCGCCATGCCCGACACTGTCAGGATGGTTGTTAGTCGGCGCTTCCAGAGATTGCGAAAACTATAGGAAAAAGGCACTGCCATCAGCCGATCCTCCTTAGTCCGTCGGCAATGCGAATGCGTATGGCATGACGAGTCGGAATGATTGCCGCAAGAAACGCAATGAGAAACGCGGCAATCACATCCATATAAATCGTTTGCGCGGAGACCAGAAAGACCGGAAAATACGTTGACATCTGTTGACCGAAAGCTCTGGCCGCAGGAAAGGTCAGAGCAATACCGATGAGGCCTCCGGTGAGTGTAATGACCAGCGCTTCTCCAAAAATCAGAATCGTGATGTCCCGGGCGCCGAAGCCAAGCGTTTTCAAAATCGCGTAATCGCCCGTTCGTTCACGGGTTGTCATGGCCATTGTGTTTGCCACTACCGCCATAATGATAAAAATGACGACAAACGACACCATCTGAATCGCCGTGACGATCGCTTCGCTCATGGCGATAAATCCAAGGTTAAAGGCCTTTTCCGTTTCCGTCAGGGTTTCGGCCAGTGAATTTTTGAACATCTTGTCAATCGCGATGGCTGTTTCCGCAGCAGTGTCAGGCCGGTTCACGCCGATCATATAGAAACCAACCTGGTCCGCCATGGACGGCATTACTTTTTTGATCGCCTCGTTCAGATATGCCCAGTGGAAAAAAAACTGCGTTTCGTCAACCGTATTGTCACGGCCGGTATAAATCGCCCGCAAAACAAAATCCCAGTTGCCCGGATAAATCATCCCTTTGAGTGTAATATTATCTCCGACTTTCCAGCCATACTTATTGGCAAGTTTTTTGCCCGCCACAGCGCCCTTGCGGTCTGCCAGGAAAGATTTTTTCTGCTTTTCTTCAACAACAAATTCGGGATACAGCTCGAAATAGGTCCGGGGTTCCACGCAAAAATTCGGGAAGAAATTTTTCTCGTTGATGTAAACACCGCCAAACCAGTTGCCGTATGATACCCTCTTAACGCCTTCGACCTGGCGGATCTTTTCGGTGTAGGAAATGGGCAGCGGAAAGATAATGGAAATGGCGTTGCGCGTAACCAGGCGCGAGGTGGATGCAGCTTCAACGCCTGCGTAAAAGGAACTGACCACCGTCCTCAAAAGACCGAAGGCAAGAATAGCGACGGCTATTCCCAGAATGGTGAGAAAGCTTCGCAATTTGTTGTGAAAAGCGTTTCTAAAAAGGATTTTGAGCAGCATCATGGTTGAGATACCCCTTGTCCAGATGGCGCATTACACCGGCTCGCTGCGCAGCACGCGGATCGTGCGTGACCATGATGATCGTTTTTCCCATGTCGCGGTTGAGCCGCTCCATCATGGAAAGGATTTCTTCGGCTGAAACGCGGTCCAGATCGCCGGTTGGCTCGTCGGCAACCAGAATGGTCGGATCGGTAACGATGGCACGTGCAATGGCCACACGCTGCTGCTCCCCGCCAGACATTTCACCGGGATAATGATCCATCCGATGCCCCAGGCCCACCATCGAAAGGGCCATTTCAGCGTGCTCGCGCCGCTGGTTTTTAGACAGCGTGGTGAGATGAAGCGGCAGTTCGACATTTTCCACGGCTTTGAGAACGGGAATCAAATTATAGAACTGAAAAATGAAACCGACGGAATTGGCCCGCCACGCGGCCAGTTCCGTCTCCGACAGATTGGTAATGTCGATATCACCGACATGGATGGTTCCCTCATCCACCTTGTCGATGCCCGCAATCAGGTTCAGAAGCGTCGTCTTGCCGGAGCCGGACGGCCCCATCAACGCCAGAAATTCTCCATCGGCGATATCAAAGGTGATGTCATACAACACCGGCACCACCAGACTTTCCCGATGGTAGGACTTGTAAAGATTCTTGATTTCAACAATGGGTTTTTGGTCTTTTGTAATCATCTCTTTTTCAGGATTATCGCATCATCCGGTTGGACTGCGGCATCCAGCGACTTTCATATTCAATCGTGTTATGAAGCCCCGGCTGAATCAGGGTATGATGGGTGCTTTAAGCCTCTCCGGCAGGCTACCTTTCCGCTACCTTGATCCTTGCTCCGTCCTTCAATCCTTTCGGATTCAGCACTACGCGGTCGCCCGGCTTCAGACCTGTTTGAACTTCCTGCATGTCTCCCAGTTTGTCCCCGATCGATATGACTGACTCCCGCACTTTATTGTCCTGAACCTGATAAACGATATTTTTTCCGTCACGGCTGACCAGCGCGGCCTTATTCACAGCCAGCCTGGGCTGAAGTTCACCGGCGGTCAGTTCGCGGGAAAGAAAGGAAACCTTGGCGCTCATATCCGGCAGCATCCGGGTATCACGATCCAGAAACCGCACTTTGACTAAAACAGTCGCCTTGGCACGGTCAACGGTCGGCACAATGGCGTGCGCTTCTCCGCGGAAGCGTTTTTCGGGCAGGGCGTCGAGCTGAATATCACAGGGTTGGCCGACTTTAATCTTTGTAATGCTGGTCTCCGATACATCAGCTTCTACCTGCAGCGAATCCATATCGGCCAGCGTGACGACAGCGGCCTTGGATGTGCTGGACGCACCCAGCGGCGTGACAATATCGCCCACATCGGCATTCTTGGTCAGCACCACGCCATCGAATGGCGCCCGGATCAATGTGTAATCGAGATTTGCTTCGGCTCCCGCAAGGGCAGCCGCCGCCGAATCCGCAGCCGCCGAGGCTGCTTTCACCGCCTCCTGGGAGCGCAGATATCGAGTATTGACCGTATCGTATTCCGATTGAGAAACATAGCCTCCCCTGATTAACTTTTGGAAGCGGTCATGATCCTTTCGTAAATTATCCCGTTCTACCATGGCCTGTTTAAGCATGGCCCTGGCATTGGCGAGATTGGCCGTGACCTGGTCTTTCGCAGCATTGACATCGGCATTTTCCATCCTCGCGAGGATTTGTCCCTTTTTCACCAGGCTGCCTTCTTCGACCATCAGGGCTGTAAGTCTTCCGGTCATTTTGGAAGCCACCGCCGCTTTGCGCTGGGCAACAATATAGCCGCTGGCGTTCAGCACAGACAATGACTGCGAAGGATAAATCAGTGAAACCGTTGTCACATCCACCGTGCTGGTCGGAGCGATAATACCTGCACGATACATAACGGCTCCGATGATCACCAGGGTAACCAGCGCCCCAATAATAAAGGGTTTCTTTTTGCGGCCAGCTGTGACGCTTTTTTTGTCTGATTTGTCGATTTTAAGCTTATTCAAATCTTCTGACGGCATATTTTTCCCACTTTAAGGTTTTTTTAAAGAATATGATAGTAATTATTAGCAGAACTTTGATTAATTTTCCATACGTATAAAAGAACCTGATTGCGCATGATCGTCTTTACCGTCTTGACAACCGCTTGATCCGTCGATAAACTACCATATATAATTATCAATAATTAACAGGATGCAAGGAGAATCTCAATGGATATACAAACGGTTAATGATAAAACCGCACAATGGTCCGACTGGCAAAAACATCTGGGCGAATACCTGGTGGATTCCCTGCAGCGGTCCATCATTTTCACGGATATTTTACGCAAAAGAGGCAATTACTACATCAAACACATCCGAAGCGGCCAGCCGCCGGTGCTGACGTTCAATTACGAAATGATCCTGAATGCAAAAAACTTCGAGCGGCCCGCCAATTACGCGCTGGTCAGAATTTCCGACCGCCGCCGCGAGGATATCCAAGCAGCTGTCAACGATCGCCGGGATAAGATCAGGGAGCGAACGACAAGACCAAAACGGCCGATCGTGATTATTGATCCCCGCGCCGGCCACGGTCCCGGTATCGGCGGTTCCAAGCGTGATTCGGAAATCGGCATGGCGCTCGAACACGGCCACCCGGTTTATTTCATCCTCTTTTATACTGACCCTATCCCCGGACAGAACATGACGGATGTGATTGAAGCCATCGAAAAGTTCATCGAGAAGGTAGTCGAATTACATCCACACGCCGACGCGCCAGCCATCATGGGGAACTGTCAGGCGGGCTGGGCAGCAGCGCTGGCATGCGCGGACCGGCCCGATATTGCGGGGCCACTGGTGCTCAACGGTGCGCCCTTATCCTACTGGAGTGGCGTCGAAGGAGTCAATCCCATGCGCTACAAAGGCGGTCTTTTAGGCGGCGTCTGGCTCAATTCCTTTCTCAGCGATCTTGGCAACGGTGTTTTTGACGGCGCCAACCTGGTTTTGAACATGGAGCGGCTCAATCCGGCAAATACGTTGTGGACCAAGCAATATAATGTTTATTCGCAATTAGATACAGAAGAGGAGCGCTATCTTAACTTTGAAAAATGGTGGGGCGGTTTCTTCATGATGAACACCGATGAAATCCACTATATCGTCCGAAACCTTTTTGTCGGCAATAAACTGGAACAGGGACAGCTTGAACTGCGGGAAGGTCAGAAAATCAGTCTCAAGAATATCGAAAGCCCGATTATTATCTTTGCATCGCAGGGTGACAACATCACCCCTACCCAGCAGGCACTCAACTGGATTCCCCGCGTATATTCCTCCGTGGAAGACATCAAAAGGCACGGGCAGGTCATCGTCTACATTGTCCATAAAAACATCGGCCATCTGGGAATTTTTGTTGCGGGGTCCGTCGCTAAAAAAGAACACAACGAGATTATCGGCAATTTTGACATGATTGATTTCTTAAGCCCGGGACTTTATGAAATGGTGATCGAAGGCGATGTCACAAGCGGAAAATTCAACAGTCATTTTGCGCCGCGGACATTTGCCGATATTGCCATCTATGATGACGGAACAACGGACGAAACAGATTTCAGCGTGGTATCAAACGTATCCGAAGTCAACGACAATGCCTATCAGTTGCTCGCACGTCCCTGGGTAAAATTCTGGACCACGGAACTTTCCGCGGAGGTAATCCGTTATCTGCATCCGCTCCGCCTCCAGCGTTACCTGTTTGCCGATATCAATCCTATGATGCGTCCGCTTAAAAATATCGCATCGATCACGCGGCAAAACCGAAAGCCCGCGGCGGATGACAACCCCTTTACAGCCATGGAGAAATCTATTTCCGAATACATCGAAAATGTTCTTAATATTTATCGCGACTATCGTGACCTGAGTCAGGAACAGCTGTTTAAACAAATCTACAGCAATGATTGGCTCAGGCGCTTATTCCCCCCCGCACCGGAAGAACCGTCCAAAGAGCTGCCGGAATATGAGCGAGCCGATTACGACAAGCGCATGCTCGCCCTGGAAGAGGGAGGTCCGGCCGCCGGTTTAATCCGTGTGTATATGGCGATTGCCAAAATCGGCCAGCATGTTAAAAGGCGGCATTTTGAAATCGGCGGCGAAATTGCCAGGACCCACAAGGTATTGAGCAAATTGAGGCCATTGCAATTTAAAAAGATCATGCACGAGCAGGTCTCAATCCTTCAGGCTGACGAGGACAAAGCCCTCAATACCCTATCGGTCCTGATCAAGGACAAGGACGACCGATTGGAGGCCCTCAGCATCGCTCGCAGGCTCTGCCTGGTGGACGGACCATACAATAAGGCTGAAAAGGCCATGCTCGAAAAGATCAAGAAAGGATTGAAACTGTAAAGTGTATACAAAATAAACATCTGCAGATTTGAATATATAAATAGAGGCGGTTTTGATAACCGCCTCTATTTATTGATCCATGATTTGATGCCGCTCCAGATGCTTCGGTATCCCGACTATCTGAGAAGACCTGCCTGCCCGCAACAGATGACCCGGAAGGTGCATCCCAGCCATCTGTTCCGCCAGCCGGACACAATCCAGAAGCTTTTCAAGATCAACTCCCGTTTTTATGCCCATTTCTTCAAACAGATGAACCAGATCTTCCGTCGGCACATTCCAGCAGCCGATATCCAATTCGCTCACCCCGTAAGGTGTTGCACTCATCCCGCCCAGTGACGTATCAAAAATTCGGATGCCCGCATCATGGGCGGCTATGCAGTTGGCAATCGCCGCTCCTCTCGTGTTGTGAAAATGAACAGCCAGATTGACATCAAGCTGCAAATCCATCAGGATGCGAAGCGTCGATTGAACCGACCTGGGATTTGCCATTCCGGTGGAATCGACCAGCACAACTTCGGATGCTCCCATGTAACTGAGTTTTAACAGCAACTGTACGATATCCTCTATGCTGATTTTACCGGTGTAAGGACAACCGAAGGCAGTCATCACATATACACGGACACTGCGGGAGTTTTTTGCCGCCGTGTCCAATATGGAAGGGAGCATTTTATTGATGCTTTCCTTCAGCGTCCTGCCAATGTTCAGTTTATTGAATGTGTCACTTGCCGAAAGCAGGATCAGAATCTCATCGATTTGCGTTATCATCGCGCGGCGGCAGCCGATTTCATTCGGAACAAGCCCCACATAGGTCACACCCTGTTTTTTGGAAATACCCATGATGAGCTTTTCTGCATCGTAGCCCTGGGGCAAAAGACGGGGATGCATGAAAGATGCACACTCGATTTTCCTGAGGCCAGTTTCTGACAACTTATTGATATATTTAATTTTGTCTGCCGTGGACAACCCTTTACAGACTTCCGGCAGACCGTCCCGCGGAGACACTTCTACAATGGTAACCTGCGTGTCATTTTTCCTGGAAGATTTGTCTGCCGATGCCCGATTGTTATTCATGGTCATAGAGTCCCGCGTCGAATTATTTCATTTTGTTGCATAAGTCGTTCCAGTTCTACTTAATGCCTATCCAACCCATATTCTTTTAGTTTCAGATAAAAGGTTCTCCTGCTGATGCCCAGCATTTTAATGGCTTCTGATTTGTTCGGGGCGATGGTTAATGCGTCTCCGATCAGTTTCCGTTCCAGATCGCGTACCGATTCGACGAGGTTGTACGATGTAACCGAGCCGCCTGGAACCGTCCTTCCATTATATTGCGGCGTGTTTGACCCGGAAAAAAGAAATTTCGGCAGGGAAGCCGAATCAATAGACGGCGATTGAGTCATGTTCACAGCGTAGCTGACAACCCCTTTGAGCTCCCGGACGTTTCCCGGCCAGTGATATCCTTGAAGAGCCCTGAAAGCATCAGGAGAAAATCTGTATTTTTGCTTCCTGGCTAAATCATTGCTTTTCAAAAAATAATCAACCAGGAGCGGGATATCTTCACTGCGTTCACGAAGCGGCGGGAGCATTATCGTAAAGGGATTCAAACGAAAGAAAAGGTCTTCACGAAATTTTTTTTCTTCAATCAACCCGGCAAGATCCTGATTGGTCGAAGAAATAATCCGCACATTCACCCTGATGTTTTTCATCCCGCCGACTCTTTTGAAGGAACCGGATTCCAGCACGCGCAATAATTTTGACTGAACGGATAAAGAGGAATCACCGATCTCATCGAGAAGGATCGTCCCTTCATGTGCCTCATCGAAATAGCCTTTTCGGCCCTCGGCGCGCGCGCCGGTAAAGGCGCCCCGTTCATATCCGAAAAGCTCGCTTTCAATCAGGCTGTCCGGAATGGCTGCGCAATTGACATCTACCAGCGGCTTGCCCCTGCGGCTGCTCCTCTGGTGGATGGCACGTGCCAGAATTTCTTTACCCGTACCGCTTTCCCCGATAATGAGAACCGATATGTCCGATTGAGCGGCCCGCTGGGCAGTCATCAAAGCATCCCGAAAAGGGGCATTGGCGCCGATCAGTTCGTCAAATGCCGTTCCCAGCTTTTCCCCTGACGGATTCTTCCGCACAACAGCCGGATCACCGGTTTCATTTTTTTTATCTTTGCTCTGATCGCTCATGCCTGCCATAATAAATACAATCCATATTGTTTATTTAATATACAATACAATTGGCATTGTATACAATAAATACATCTTTGTCAAATACATCAGCAGCAATTTATCAGCATGAATGATCCCTCCCGGTGTCGCACACGGTAATATCATTGGCCAGGCAGTACCCCGTGGGCCATTTCGGAATACACAAATCCATGAATATTCATTGGTATGGTATTTGCTAAATGAATGGAGTAAAATACTTTCGCCTGCATTCATCTTTTTAAAAAAAAGGAGACTCTAACATGTCAGACGCCGTGCGTTTTTCGAAAGAAGGAAACATCGGGATCATCACCATTAACAACCCGCCGGTAAACGCCTTGTCCCAGGCCGTTCGCGCCGGAATCAAGGCAGGCGTGGAAACAGGCATTGCGGACAACCAAGTTTCAGCCATAATCATCCTGTGCGAAGGGCGCACTTTTATTGCGGGCGCCGATATCCGGGAGTTCGGCCAGCCGCCCCTGGAACCTTATTTGCCGGACCTCTGCCAGTTTATCGAGGATTCTCCCAAACCGGTCATAGCTGCAATTCACGGAACGGCACTGGGCGGAGGTCTGGAAATTCCTCTGGGCTGTCATTTCCGCATTGCCTTGCCATCCGCAAAGGTGGGCCTGCCGGAAGTGAAACTGGGACTTCTGCCCGGAGCGGGGGGAACGCAGCGGCTGCCGCGTGTGGCCGGAGTGCAGGCGGCGCTGGAAATGATTACCTCCGGTGTTCCTGTACCGGCGGCCCGGGCTAAAGACATGGGCATTCTTGATGCAATCATTGAAGGTGAACTGAAAGCAGAGGCGCTCACCTTTGCTAAAAAGGTTATTGATGAGAAACGTCCTGTCCGCAAAGTGAGCGAACGACAGGCCAGAGTCGATTCTCCTTCTGTTTTTGACGATTTTGCCAAAGCTAATGTCCGCAAATTCCGTGGTGCCATCGCCCCGTTCAAATGCATCGAAGCTGTCAAAATCGCAACCGAGCTCCCCTTTGCCGAAGGGATGAAACGGGAACGCGCCATATTTCTGGAATTGCAGGCATCAGACCAATCCAGAGCCCTGCGTCATGTTTTCTTCTCTGAACGTGAGGTTGTCCGCATACCGGGGCTGCCCGATGATCAGCCGACACGGGAAATCAGGTCCGTGGGCGTGCTGGGCGCGGGCACCATGGGCGGCGGCATTGCCATGTGCTTTGTCAATGCCGGCATCCCCGTCGTCCTTTTGGAAGTCAAACAGGAATTTCTGGATAAGGGTCTTACCGTCATCAGGAAAAACTACGCCAACACCGTTGCCAAAGGCAAACTCAAGCAGGAGGTCATGGACAAGCGCGTGTCGCTGATTAAACCGACCCTTTCGTATGACGACTTGAAGAATGTTGATCTGGTCATAGAGGCGGTCTTTGAAGACATGTCTGTGAAAAAAGAAGTCTTCAGCAAACTTGACGCCATCTGCAAGCCCGGAGCAATTCTGGCTTCCAATACATCCTATCTGAATATCGACAAAATCGCGGCAACCATCAAAAGGCCGCAGGATGTCATGGGCATGCATTTCTTCAGCCCCGCCAACGTGATGCGTCTTCTGGAAAACGTGCGCGGCGCGAAAACGTCACCCGACGTTTACGCCACCGCCATGAAAGTAGGCAGGGCCATCGGCAAAGTGCCGGTCCTGGTCGGCGTCTGTGACGGATTTGTCGGCAACCGCATGCTGGCCAGGCGAACCCGCGAATGCGGCTTTATGCTTGAAGAAGGCGCACTGCCCTGGCAGATCGACAAGGCCATCTACAACTTCGGGTTTCCGATGGGTCCCTATGCCATGGGCGACATGGCCGGCCTCGATATCGGCTGGCGAAACCGCAAGGCCAAATTTGATTCGCTGACACCCCGCGAAAAGACCTGCAATGTCATTGACAAGATTTGCGAGATGGGGCGTTTCGGACAGAAGACAGGTTCCGGTTTCTATCAATACGACGAAAAGCGCAATGCAACGCCCGATCCGATCATTGAGAAACTCATTGTCAGGCATTCTCAGGAAGTCGGGATCATCCGCCGCACCATCACAGATCAGGAGATCATCGAACGGGCAGTTTACTCCATGATCAATGAAGGCGCAACAATCCTGGAAGAGGGAATTGCGGCCCGTCCACTCGACATAGACGTTGTGTGGCTCAATGGCTATGGTTTCCCCGCTTATCTTGGCGGCCCGATGTTCTATGCCGATACTGTGGGCCTGAAGAACGTTTACGATGCGATTCTGAAATACAGGGATCTGGTTGGCGCCGAATATTGGACCCCGTCACCGCTTCTCGAAAGACTGGCCAGGGAAGGAAAGGGCTTCTACTCAAAATAAGACTGAATGGATTACATGGATCTGAGGTAGAATCAACAGGGAAACACGTCATGGAATTTAAATATGACATCAGGGATCTAAAGTTTATTTTAAAAGAATGGCTTCCGACAGAGGAAGTCTTGTCGTGCGATCGATTCAAGGGCAATTTCACGCTTGACGATGTCGATATGCTGCTCAATGAAGGCTACAAAGTATCCAGGGAAATTGTTCATCCCATCAACGCACCGGGCGACAAGATCGGCGTCAAATTTGACAAAGGCGTCGTAACACCGGCGCCCGGCTTCAAGGAGGCATACCAATATCTGCAGCAAAACGGTTGGGGATCATCAAGTGAGTGCATTAAGGTAGAAACAGGGATGCCGCTGATGCTGTACAAGGCTAATGCGGAAATCAACACGGCAGCCTGCCCGGCACTGACTTCCTGTGTAAAGCTTACTTCGGGAGCGGCTAATTTGATTTTTCGTTTCGGCACCCAGAAGGATCAGGACATGTTTATCTCCAAAATGCTCGAAGGATACTGGCAGGGAACGATGTGTCTGACCGAACCCAATTTCGGCTCCGACACAGGCGATATCATTACCCGTTCCTACCCAACCCATGATCCCCGCATTTGGGATATCAAGGGAACCAAGATGTTCATCACCGCCGGCGATCAGGGTACGTGTGAAAACACCATCCACCTGGTGCTGGCAAGGCCGGAAGGAGGAGCCGTGGGTTCTCCTGGAATCGGGCTTTATATAGTTCCCAAATACTGGGTGAATGATGATGGATCTATGGGGGACTCCAATGATGTCACCACCGTGGGGATTGAACATAAAATGGGGTTGCACGCCCAGGCAACAGCCCTTTTAAATTTTGGTGATGAGGACAATTGCCGGGGCATTATGCTTGGACCCGCGCCTGACGCAAATGGATTTTCCCAGGGACTGGCCATGATGTTCCATATGATGAACGAGTCGCGTATCGGAACGGGCCATAACGCCAATACCCAGGGAGCCGCCGCCTGCTATTTTGCTTCGCAGTACGCAACAGAACGGATTCAGGGAAGACCTTTTGGTGTCAAAGGAGCCGAGCGCGTGCCCATTATCAGACATGAAGACATTCGCCGGATGCTTTTGGATATGAAAGCCCATGTGGAAGGCATCCGCGCCATGATCTTTAAGGGATTTTACTACCTGGATATTGAGAACAATTCCCCCGATAAAGAAAAAGCGAAAAGATACGGTTCGTTTGCGGAAATTCTGACACCGCTGGTCAAGTGTTACGGAAGCGAGGCAAGTGTCGGTGTGATCACCCAGGCGATTCAGGTACTGGGAGGTGTGGGATATACGCAGGAATATCCCGTTGAACAGTACCTGCGGGATTCCAAAATCCTTTCCATATGGGAAGGCACTTCGTTTATTCACGCCAATGACCTGATCGGACGCAAGATGCGCATGAAAGAAGGAACTACTTTTAATGCCTGGATGCAGGATATCAGGTCCTTCATAGACGCGAATATGAATATGCCGAATTTTGAAAAAGAAATGAGGCAGCTGGACAAAGGATATCAGGCAGCGGCTGATGTAAGAGCGACCTATGATTCCTGGTACGCCGATCTGAAAAACAAACGCAGGTTGATCCCGCTGTTTGCCATCCGGGCCTTGTTTGTATTCGCAAAAGTGTATGTGTCGATGTGCCTGATGGATCAGGCCAGGATTGCCGCCTCTAAACTTGATACGTTAACAGCCGGTGAGGCGGACTACAATTACTACCAGGGAAAGATTGCATCAGCCAGGTATTACCTCAACAACATCCTGCCGGACACACCTGTGCTGGCCGCCCTCATCAAGAGCGAAGAAGATTCGGTCCTCACCTGTCCGGAAGAAGCATTGATCGTCAGTTGATCATTTTACGACAGGAGAGGCGGGACAGGGGATAATAGAAAAAGGTAATCATAACCGTGATTGAAATGATAAAAACACGAAGGAACGGATATATTCCTTTAAACAATGGGAAAATATCTGCAAACAACATATAATGGCAGCATCGAACAGATTATATCTTAGGGAATGGAGGTAAGATCCGTATGGCAAAACATCCATCAGGTCTTGAGGAACTTCCCCTGGGGATCGACTTACTGCATGATCCCGCCTTGAATAAAGGGACCGCCTTCACCGCGGCTGAGCGTAAAGCACTGGGACTCGAAGGATTGCTGCCGCCGATTATTTCCTCTCAGCAGCAGCAGATTCAGCACATCATTAACAACGTCCGCCGCAAACCAAACAACCTCGAAAAATACCTTTATATGATCGGTCTGCAGGACCGCAATGAGCAGTTATTCTACAAAACACTCATCGAGCATCTGGAAGAACTGAGCCCTATTATCTATACGCCAACGGTAGGATTGGCCTGCCAGGAATACAGCAGGGTTTTCCGCCGTCCCCGTGGAATCTTCATTACAAAGCATCATCGCGGCCATATCAGGAGCATTCTGCGCAACTGGCCATACAAGGATGTTCGCATCATTGTGGTAACCGATGGCGAACGCATCCTGGGACTCGGCGATCTTGGTTCCAACGGCATGGGAATTCCCGTGGGCAAGCTGTCGCTCTACACGGCCTGCGCGGGCATCGCGCCCAATATATGCCTGCCGATCATGATCGATGTCGGCACCGGCAACAAAGGACTCTGGAGTGACCCGGAATATATCGGTCTGCCGGAGGCACGCTTGCAAGGTGAGGAATACGATGCCCTCATGGATGAGTTTATGGAGGCGGCAACTAAAGCATTCCCACATGTCATGATTCAGCTCGAAGACTTCGGCAACCAAAACGCCTTCCGGTTGCTTGACCGCTACCGGGATCGCTACTGCATGTTCGACGACGACATCCAGGGCACAGCCAGTGTGGCACTGGCCGGTTTGTATTCGGCACTGCGCATGACCGGCGGCAAAATGACCGACCAACAACTGGTGTATCTAGGCGCGGGGGAGGCTGCCCTCGGTATCGGAAGTCTGATAGTCTCCTCAATGGTCGATCAGGGTCTTTCAGAAGATGAAGCCCTCGGCCGCTGCTGGTTTGTTGATTCCAAAGGACTGGTTGTCGAGAGCCGAACGGACCTGGTGCAGCAGAAACGCCTTTTTGCCCATAATTTCCCCTTCCATCGAGATCTTTTCTCCGCGGTTAATGCAATCAAACCAACCGCCATCATCGGCGCGTCGGGGCAGTCCGGTACTTTCACCCCGGAAATTTTACAGGCCATGGCAAAACTGAACGAACGTCCGATTGTGTTTGCTCTTTCCAATCCGACCTCACAATCGGAATGCACGGCCGAGGACGCCTATCGGCACACGAACAGCCGCGTGGTCTTTGCAAGCGGAAGCCCCTTTCCGCCGGTGGTCATCGATGGTCAGACGTTTGTTCCGGGCCAGGCAAACAATGTCTATATATTCCCCGGCATCGGGCTGGGCGTTCTGGCATCGAAATCAATCCGGGTAACCGATGAAATGTTTTCCGCAGCCGCCAGATGCGTGGCAGAGAAGGTAACAAGAGAGGATCTGGAACAGGGCAGGATTTTTCCGCCACTGTCACGCATTCGCGAAGTGTCACTCCATATTGCGATAGCCGTTGCCAGGCTTGTATTTACCAGGAAACTCACTGCGATGAAAGAACCATCAGATTTACCTGGATTCATCAAATCAAAGATGTACGACCCCGTCTATCAAAAAGATCCGCGAGCGGAAACGGTGGCCTGAACGACGGGGGGAAAAAACGTCAATTCATCTATAGAGGTACGGATTTATGGAAAACGTGGTTTTTATCAGTTGCGCGCGAACGCCAATCGGCGCATACGGAGGCGCACTCAGGGATGTGCCGGTTTACCGGCTGGCAAGCCTTGTTTTACAGGCAGTGGTGAAAAATACGGGAATTGATCCGGCAATAATTGATGATGTCATCATGGGATCGGCCTACCAGAACGGCGAGTGCGCTAACGGTGCGCGAATGGCCGTGCTCGACGCAGGGTGGCCGGATACCGTGCCGGGCATCATGCTGGACAGGCGCTGCTGTTCCGGGCTGGATACCATCTTTTACGGAGCCATGAAAATCCAGACCGGCAATGCCGACCTGGTTATCGCCGGCGGCATGGAATCAATGAGCCAGGGTGAACTCTATATTCCCGGCGACATCAAGTGGGGACTGGGCGGCAAGAGTCATGAAAAATACGGCTTCATGCCCCGCGGCCACGGCGCGCTGGCGATGTGGGGCATTCCTTTCTATGACCGTATTCAGCGCGGACGCGTCATGTCTCAACCCATCGCTCGCTACGGGGAGCTGAGCTCGATGATGACCTGGGCGGAAACAGCGGCCGAAAGAGAAAACATCACCCGCGAAGAAGCTGACCGCTGGGCTCTGCGCAGCCATCAGAGAGCTATCGCGGCACAGGACGCAGGCAAGTTCGCTGATGAAATTGTTCCTGTTCCCACTGGCAAAGACAAGAAAAGCGGTGAAACGGTTTATCTGAAAACAGATGAGGGACCGCGCCGGGAAACCACACTGGAGCGCCTGGCAAAACTGAAACCTGTTTATCAGGATGGTGTCTGCACGGCGGGCAATTCATCATCGGAAAATGACGGCGCGGCCGTGGTTGTGATGGCCTCTCAAAAGAAAGCGAAAGAGCTGGGCGTAAAGCCCCTGGCCCATTTCCGCTCCTGCGCGGTGGCGGCTACAGACCCCACCCTCACCTACCCCGCGGTTCCGGGGGCCGTGGAGAAAGCACTGAAAATAATCAACACAACCATTGATCAGATGGACCTGATTGAAGTGCAGGAAGCCTTTGCCGTCCAGTGCCTGGCGGACGCAAGGCTTTCCGGCCTTTCCGACGGGCAGATGGACGCAAAGGTCAACGTAAACGGGTCGGGCATTTCGCTGGGACATCCCATCGGCGCTACGGGAACCATGCGGCTCACCACGTTGATTAACGAAATGGTGCGGACAGACAAACGTTTCGGTCTGGAAACAATCTGTGGCGGCGGCGGCCAGGGGATATGCATAATTGTTGAACGAAAATAACATTTATCGTAGGGAACGGTCGCATGACCTTTAGGTTATTCAAACCGTTCCCTACGTTTTAGAGATTGCCATGCAGACCAAGGGTCTGCTCGCAATGACAACAGGAAAAGCCTCGGAGGATAACGAATATGGATTTCGCGTTAACGGAAGAACAGAAAATGATTCAGGACACAGCCAGAAGTTTTGCCGAAAAAGAGATCGCGCCGCATATAGAGGAGGACGAGAAAAATCATTTCTGGCGCAAAGAAATCTTTCTTAAAATGGCTGAACTTGGTTTTTTTGGCTTTTCCATCGACGAAAAATACGGAGGCAACGGCATGGGCTTCCTGGAATGCACACTGGCCATTGAACAGGTGGCAAAGGTCCACACTTCATGGCGCATGGCCTTCAATATGCAATGCTGGGGCCCCGCGCTGACCATCCAGAAATTCGGCACGGAAGAACAAAAACAGCACTACATCCCCAAGTTCGTGAACGGCGAATACATCGGCAGCTTCGCCATGACCGAACCGGATATCGGCTCCGACGTCGCCTCCATGAAATGCCGCGCCGATGACAAAGGCGACTACTATCTGCTTAATGGCAATAAAATGTGGATCACCAACGGCACCGTCACCAATCACGGCCTGCTGTATGTTAAAACCGATAAGGACGCGGGCGCCAACGGCATAAGCTGTTTTATCATGGACTATTCTCTTCCCGGCATTACCCGCAAAAAAATTAACGATAAGGTCGGTCTATGGGCCTCCGATACGGCGGAGCTTACGTTTGAAGACGTGAAAGTGCCCAAGAGCCTCTTACTGGGAAAGCTAAATAAAGGATTCCAGATGTGCATGACACAGCTCAATTCCACACGCCTGGGCTGTTCGGCTGGTGCTTTAGGTCTTTCCGGCGCTATTCTGGATGCGTCGGTGAAATACGCGACGGAACGTTGCCAGTTTGGGAAACAAATTGGCAGATACCAACTGATTCAGGAGCAGATTGCCGATATGAAAGTCGGGCATGCACCCCTTGCGGCCCTGGTGTACAAAGCTGCCTGGCTCAAGGACAAGGGAATGCCCAACGTGATGGAAACCTCCATGTCCAAGCTTTACGGTTCGAAAGTGGTTGTCCACGACGCAAATGAATGCATGAAACTGTTCGGCTCCTTCGGCTATTCCGATGAATATCCCTGCGGGCGATTCCTCAGGGACTCCAAGCAGTTCGAAACACTGGAAGGAACTTCCAACATGCATACGATGATTGTTGCCAACGCAGCAATGGGATTTGCACCAAACCGCGCCTAGCCCGAATACAGGAGTCAGTCATGAGACAGTATTTTGAAAAAATGGATCCGCTGGGAAGCCCACTTTCCGAAATACAAATCGAAAACATGAGGGAAAATTGCGCAAAGGTCGAAGAAATCATGCAGCCAATCGACGCCGAAGTCGAGCGCATCAAAAACGTCGGCGTCCCATTGTCCAGGCTGAACGAGCGCGGCGAAATGAGCGTCTGGCAGCGCATCGAATACCTGGTTGATCCCGGGACCTTCTGCCCGCTGCACAGCATTTTTGATCCCCAAAATGAAGAATCGGGCAGCACCGGCGTTGTGGATGGCCTGGCACGAATCAACAGCAAATGGTGCGTCCTGGCCGGGTTTAACAACAAATGGATGGCCGGCGCCTGGATTGCCGGACAGGCGGAAAATAATCTCCGGATAACGGATATGGCTAAAATTCTCCGCGTCCCCCTTGTCTGGCTCGTGAATTGTTCGGGCGTCAAGCTTACCGAACAGGAAAAAGTGTATGCCGGGAAGCGGGGTCAGGGCGCCTGTTTCTATCGCCATGCAGAACTGGAAATCATGGGAAACCCGGTAATTGCCGGTATCTACGGCACCAATCCGGCAGGCGGCGGTTACCAGTCGGTCAGTCCGGCCATTCTACTTGCTCACAAAAAGGCGAATATGGCTGTGGGCGGCGGCGGCATCCTCAGCGGCATCAATCCGGCAGGGACTTATAATGAAGCCCGCGCGGAGGAAATCATAAACGCGACCAGACATTTCAAATCCGTTCCACCCGGCAGCGTGAAAATTCACTACGACGTCACCGGATTTTTCCGCGCCGTTTTTGACGAAGAAACTCAGGTCCTCGACGCCATCAAGGATTACATGGACGATCTGCCCGCATACAAGCCTCGCTTTTTCCGAGTGGCCGAACCTGCCCAGCCAAAGTATCCGCCATCGGAAATTGCCTCGATTGTTCCGGTTGATAAAAAAAGTGTTTATGATTTTGAGCAGGTGCTGGCACGGCTGGTCGATCGTTCCGAACACATGGAATGCTGTCCCGGATTCGGCCCGGAAGTCTATACAGGCCTGGTGAAGATCGATGGATACCTGATGGCCGTCATCGGCAACCGCCAGGGAGCTTTCGCGGAATATCCGGAGTACACCAAAGCATATGAAGGGTCGGGCGGCAGGCTTTACCGCCAGGGTCTGATCAAGATGAGTGAATTTGTCACACTGTGTTCCCGCGATAAAGTTCCTGTCATCTGGATTCAGGACACAAGCGGCATTGACGTTGGCGACGATGCGGAAAAAGCAGAGCTGCTCGGGCTTGGACAATCCCTGATTTATTCCATTGAAAATTCTCATCTGGCAATGATGCTCGTGGTTCTGCGCAAAGGCAGCGTGGCTGGCTATTATGTCATGGGCGGACCGGTAGCCAACAACAACAATGCCTTTTCACTGGGTACGGCCACTACAGAGATCAACGTCATGCACGGAGAGACTGCGGCGGCGGCAACATTCGCCCGGCGCCTAGTCAAGGACAAAGATGACGGACAGTCTTTGCAGCCTACGATCGACAAGATGAACGAAATGGTTAAACATTATGATGACACGTCCAATCCGCTGTATTGCGCGAGGAAGGGCTTTGTCGACGAGATCGTGCGTTATGATGAATTACGCAAATATCTGGTAGGCTTTGCCAACTGCGCTTATCAAAATCCGCGTTCCATCTGCCCGCAGCATCATCTGATTCTTCCGCGCATGATCCGTTCACAGATCGTGAAGGGGCACAAAAGAGACGGTTGAGCTATCAGATCAGCCCATATATCAAAGGCAGATGGCAAAGTATCCACGTTCAGTTTTATTGGGTAATGGCATATCAATGCCATCCGCAGTAAGCTGTTAAATTTTTCGGCAGCATCGCCAGCCGCATGTGCGGCACATCAGGGGAAACCCGCATCCGGCAGCACAACACAGCAATCACCGGCAACGACCGTGATTATTATTCTTTAAAATTTCCCCTGTGACCCTGATCCTCTTTCATATTGCTTTATACAATATTTTCTTGACTTTCTAACGGGTTGAGTGAAAATATACAAAAATTGCACGTTCGCTGCAGTCAGTAACTGCGGGTCGTGCCCGCCCTATCGACAAAACAACAAAACTGGATGCGCACCGTCAGGTCAAAAGTCAATCTGTCCGGTCGCTTTAACATGAAGGAACACATGAAAACAAACGTTTTAATTGTTGATGATAATTCAAACAATTTATACCTGCTGAAAAGCCTGATGGAAAACCAGGGGTGGAATGTTCATGAAGCGGCAAACGGCAGCGCCGCCCTGGAAATTGCGCGGGCTCATTTGCCCGACCTCATTGTCTCGGATATCCTGATGCCGGAGATGGATGGTTATACGTTATGCCAGCACTGTAAAGCGGACGAAAAACTCAAAAATATCCCGTTTGTCTTTTATACGGCGACCTACACGGAACCAAAGGATGAAAAATTTGCCCTGGCGCTCGGTGCGGACCGGTTCATTATCAAGCCGGAGGAACCATCAACCCTGATTAATATCTTGATCAAGCTGCTGGAAGAAAAGAAAACTGAAGATTTCGTGGCGGCCAGGCCTCTCGTTGAAGAAATGGAGTTCTTCCAGCGGTACAATGAAATTCTTTTCCACAAGCTTGAGAAGAAAATACTCGACCTGGAAAAGGCGAACCAGGAGTTCAAGGAACTAGAGGAAAAGTATCGCCTGAATTTTGAAAATATCACAGATGTTATTTTTTCATTTGATAATAATTTTAAAATATTAAGCATGTCTCCGAGCGTGGAAAAAATACTGGGATATAAAGCGCAGGATTTCATCGGCCGTCCTCTTTCTGAAATAGGATTCATCATGTCGCCGCAATCTCTGGAGCAGGCAATCAATCATCTCAGCCTGATATTAAAAGGCACAATCCTACCACCTTCTATTTATGAATTTATTGACAAAGATGGAACCTTGATAATTGGCGAAGTAAGCGGCTCCCTCTTCATGCGTAATGAGAAAGTTGCAGGTGTTGTTTGCGTTGGCCGCAATATCACCAGGCGTAAGAAGGCAGAAGATGCCCTTCGGGAAAGTGAGGAAAGATTCCGCATTCTCACGGAATCTTCTCCAACAGCCATCCTGCTCTATCAAAACGATAAATGGATATATGTTAATCCCGCCGCGACGGAAATCACGGGTTACGCGAACCAGGAACTCCTGTCCATGAATTTCTGGGATATCGTCCATCCCGACGACAGGCAATCGGTCATGGAACGAGGCCAAAAGCGGCAGCAGGGCATTCTCGTCACCAAGCGTTATGAATTCAGAATTGTCTCTAAAGACAATGCGGTCAAGTGGGTTGACCTTTCGGGAGAAACCATTGTGTTCAATGGAAGCCCTGCCGGGATCATCTCGGTTCTGGAAATCACCGAACGCAAAAAAATGGAAGCGGCGCTCAAGCAGGCAGAAGAAAACTTCCGGCGTTCTCTCGAAGATTCACCGCTGGGAGCCCGCATTATTTTTGAAACGGGGAAAATGATGTTTGTCAACCGGGCGCTTCTGGATATTTATGGTTGCAAAAGCATGGAGGAATTGGAAACAATTCCTGCAAAGGAGCGCTATACACCCGAGAGTTTTGCTGAGCATCAGGACAGGAAAGAGAAAAGAAAGAAAGGCCGGTATGTACCGTCCGAATACGAGGTCAGCATTGTAAGAAGAGACGGGGAAATCCGGCATTTACGGGTGTTCCGCAAGGAGGTCCTGTGGAGCGGCAATCCTTTGTTTCAGGTCCTGTACAACGACATTACCGAGCGGAAGCTGGCGGAGGAATACCAGAAGAGCATGCGGGAGCGTTTGCAGCGGGCGGAGAAGATGGAACTACTGGGACGGATAGCGGGCAAGGTGGCGCATGACCTGAACAA
>Ga0105104_10000542_pt1 | contig 29299 bp, 29 predicted proteins | sample PPLLaktember2015_3_FD_87034 | JGI IMG/M metagenome (GOLD analysis project Ga0105104, IMG submission 87034) | Freshwater sediment microbial communities from Prairie Pothole Lake near Jamestown, North Dakota, USA - PPLs Lake P7 Core (6) Depth... | ecosystem: Environmental > Aquatic > Freshwater >...
AGATGCAAGTGCCTCAATCTGTTCAGGCCCAAGCGCAGGCGGACGTTTCAGAACCACCGTATCCAGACCCTCCGCCTTTCTGGCTGCAAAATCTGCGTCACTGAGGTGGAAATCTTGTTTCATCATGCGGTACCAGGCATCGCTGGGATGTTTGAAACGGTGAGGATCCCCGTATTTGAAGATGGACCGGAATGTCCCGGTAGCCGGGGCATCCTCGGTCCAGTCAGGAATAAAATGTTTCGTTTTCGACATTCCCTTTTCCCTTTCTTTCTAGAGATGTTGGGCGCGGGGCACATGCCCGGATGATTCATCATCAGGGATACGCAACAGAATGTTCGTCTGCTCGATTTCCTTTTCAATCCTCTCGCTGTCCCAGTCCAGCAGAGGCGCTGCTACTGCCGCCACCTTTCTGAGCATCTGTTCGCCGGGGTGGCCCAGCGTTGCGATGCCTGTGCGGCGCAGGACGATATCGGGCAGCGTACGGGCCATTTCATGGGTCACAGCGTACACAACCTGCGCCATGATCTCGCCGTCGTCGTTGAGCACTTCTGCCAGTCTGTTGTCCTCGCGCGCCAGATTGAGCACCGCGGCATATTCAGTGCCGTAATTACGTCCGAGATACTCCAGGGTCGGCCCGTCAAAATCTTTATTATCCCGTCGTACCGTATCCAGAAATGCGTTCATGTCGCGAATGTCACACCCGGCCAGATGACGGCCTGCAGTAACGCTCCTGCTCGGTTTGCGGCCAAGCTTCTTTTCTACGATCTTCAGGCAGTTCTCCGCCAGCTTACGGCTGGTGGTGTATTTGCCGCCTTCAACAGTGATAAGCCCTTTGAGTCCATCGCATGCGTTGTCATATATCTCATATTTACGTGAACATTTGTAGGTTTCTTCTGTCTGGTTTTCCACAAGGGGGCGCAGGCCGCCGAAGGTATGCAGGACATCGGCATAACTGAGCTTGCCGTCGCCGAATGAAGCATTCACCTCATCAATCAGCTCGAGGATGCTTTGCCTGGTCACGCGGTACTCATCCGGATTGCCTTCGAAAGGTTTGTCGGTTGTCCCGATTATGGTGTGGCGACGCCAGGGGATAAGGAAAAAATGGCGCCCTGATCGTGTCATGGCTCCTACCACATATTTGCCGGATATCAGCTTTTTGCCTGTGATAATATGAATGCCTTCCGATCTGCGCAATGTGGCGCAGCCGTTCGCTTTTTCCCGGGCCATGCCGAGCACGATATCCGCCCAGGGCCCTCCGCAGTTGACAATGATGGAACCTTTGATTTCCTGCAGGGTCCCGGTTAAGAGGTCTCTGGCCTTTACGCCGGTTATATTGTCCCCCTCGTCGAAAACAAATCCTTCCACCAGGACGTTGTTGGCCACCCGGGCGCCATACGCGACGGCAGACTTGATGAAGGCCAGCGTCAGCCGTTCGGGGAAGATGCTGTGGCAGTCATAGTAAACGGATGCCCCGGTAAGTCCCGTCTCTCTAACATTCGGTTCACTTTGCAGCACGGCCTGCCTGGAGATGGTCCGATGAACGGGAATTCTCTTGCTGGGGTCCCACGTGCGATTCTTGTCGTAAGATAACATATCGTAAAGCAGCATACCGGCCTTTACAACCCATTTGTTGTTCTTCAGCGGTGTGGCGTTATGTGCAATCATCGTGGGGATGGGATAGACAAAATTGGGAGCAATGTTTTCAAGCACCCGGCGCTCACGCAGGGATTCGCGCACAAGAGAAAACTCCCCGTTTGCCAGATAGCGAAGACCGCCATGAATCAGCTTGGAGGTAACGGCCGATGTCGCCCAGGAGAAGTCCCTCTTTTCCATAAGCGCCACCGTCAGCCCTTGCGTTGCCGCTTCGTATGCAACCGAGGCACCGGTAATGCCGCCACCGATGACAATGACATCAAAGTGTTCATCCTTGTATGTTTCAATAAATCGCTGCACGCTTATGACTCCTTTTAAGGTTTTGAGGCCATAGAACTCCTGACGGCTTTTTCCGCATATAGCAGAACATCCTGCATGATCCGGCGGGCTTCTTCCGGATTCCGGTTTTTGATGGCTTCCAGGATTTCCCGGTGAAACGTGCTGGACCTCGTGGCGTTTCGTTCATCGTCGAAATAAAGATAACCATAGTCGCGGAACACCTGATTGAAGAAGTTAAGGATAATGGTGCAAAGCAGGTTGTGGGTGGAACGGGCAATCAGCTGGTGAACCTTGATGTCTTTTTCCAGCATGGGCAAATCCGCTTTCAAAACGGCGTGCCGGAGGTCTGCCAGGTCTGCCGCGGTTCGTCTCTGTGCTGCCAAGCAGGCCATTTCCGGCACGATGATGCGGCGAACTTCCAGGATGTCCAGAATGCTTTTGCAGTTGTCGCCGCTGTAAATGGCCGCTTTGATCAGATCAAGACTGCCACTCTCCAGATAATTTCTGGCATAGACCCCGTCGCCATGGTTGATATCCAGCAGATCGAGGTTTTCCAGTTTACGCAGGGCCTCCCGCACGGTCGTGCGGTTAACCTTGAAGGATTCGGCCAGATCCCGTTCGGTGGGCAGCCTGGTGCCCGGAGCAATCGTGCCGGACATGATCTGCTGCTGAATGATGGTAACGATTTCATCGCTGAGGCGTGAACGCGTGATGGAACGCGTAAAAACGGGATTGACGGACACAATTTACCTCCCCATTAAGCTATTTGTCATATTGGATCAATGGATCATTGGTTCAACCAATATATTATTATCGGATACCTGTCAAGGAACTTTTAGGGCCAGGTTTTTGTGTACCGAAAAAAAACAACCTGGTAAAGGAAAGCCCTGGCAGGACATGAGATATCGAAACGACTGCGGCTTTAAGAATTCAACAATTAAATCGTTTATTTATATAAATAGCGCTCCCTGCGCCTGCCCGGTGTCGGACCACAGAAAATCCATGTTATGAATTGACTTTTGCGCTTGATCTCTCTATTCTCATTCAAAAGATCAAAATGGAAATTCATTGTAACGTCCATGAACCATTCATGAAGAAAACGTAAAGGGGCACATGGTGGATCAGGGCAATAAAACACATAGCATCCTGATGGGCTACGTTTTATGGATCTTCGGTTTTACCGGATCGCACAGGTTTTATTACGGCAAACCGGTTTCCGGCACGATTTATTTTTTTACACTAGGCCTTCTTTTTATCGGCTGGTTTATCGATCTTTTTCTCATTCCCTCCATGTCGCGGCGGGCGGATTTGCGATTTACCGAAGGTAAAATCAATTATAACGTCGCCTGGATTCTGCTCACTTTTTTGGGGATTCTCGGCATTCACCGGTTTTACATGAGAAAATGGATCACCGGCATCATCTATTTATGCACGCTGGGAATCCTTGGTATCGGTTATATCTACGATTACTGGACTCTGAATGATCAGATTACAGTTATCAATCGTTCAAGTTAAAAAATAATTCGGATAGTCCCCTGAACATCCGGGGGAGGCGCGCCATTCTATGCCTTTGACCCTGATTGAAAGGAGTCACACCTATGGACACGAGAGAAAAACAGTCTGAACTCTATAAAAAGTTAGGCATACATCCCGGTATAGAACCCGGATCTCCATTGCCGGGCAATCCGGCGTCGCCAAAATCCGGAATGGGTTGTCTTGTCAAATTGATTTTAATCGTCCTGCTGGTAATCCTTGTTTTGGTGGGAATCTTTTACCTGTATCCCCTTGCAACACCTGACAAGATCCGCGGCGACATTATTGATTGTGCCCTCGTCGGGCAAAAGGACGGTTCGAACCGGTTGTGGATTCTCACAGACGGATCATTCAACTATATCTCCACTACCAAATCACCCGGTCACTATTCTTCCGGACGCAAATGCAAATCCTGCAAGGCATGGCTGTATGAATATGATCCCCTCGGGGGGAAAGTCGTCCGCCGGATAAAAATTCCCTACAGGGACATCATCATCAGAACCAGCATGTTTTATAATGGAGACAAAATCTGGCATGTTGCCGATGCCTATCATCTCGATGAACCGAAAATTCAGAATTTTGATGTTCTTACCGGGACAATGGTCGAGGACACGGCAGGTTTTATATCCCGTCATCCGATGCTGGCCGCCGGGATTGTCAAGGCCTGGTATGACGAAAAAAAAGACCTTATCACACTGGACACGAAAGACGGGCGAACGGGCCTGATCTATTCCCTCCAGGAGCAGAAACTCTATCCTTCTTATTCCCTCTATTATGATGAACAGAGGAAAGACTTAAGCGAGAAGGAAAAATTCCTTTTCTGTGCCCAAGGCGGCCAGGAAACACGTAAACTGCTTTACCGGGTTAAAGCGGTGCATCGTGAACTGATATGGAATGAGTCTGGGTTTCAGCACAACTGTGATCAGTTCGCAAAAAAAATCCTGCACAGAGATGGCACGGTCGAAGCCAAACAGATGGCCGATACGGTTTTCCTGCGGGGGATCATCTACCATCAGGATAAAGATGGGGCCATCGTCATCCATTTGAACCAGATCGACAAAAAGGCCGACCGGATCATGACCTGTATCGACCGCGATGGAAGAACAAAATGGACTGTGCCGCAAAGCGATATGTTCCAGAAAATGCAGATAAATGAAGATAAAGGCTACCATTCCACCTTCGGCGGCACCGAGAACAAAATCAAGGTGATCCGTTCGGGAAACCTGGTTGTATTGATGCTGGAAGGTGCGGGCATCATGGGCTTCGATTACGCAAACGGGAAAAAACTATTTACGATTGACTAGAACCGTTGCTCTTTAACGTACAGACGAAACCCATTATTTCATCTGTAATCATATGATTATATTATAATTATTGCTGTACGCAGACCGCAGACCGTTCATTTATTCCATTTGGATATTTAAGCACATTCCTGCATCACGACATCTCCAAAATAAAATAGCTTGACTATTGCGGATAATTACTCTAGGGTGCATCCAACTTCGCGGGTCATTCAGTAATTAGCGAGGGAATAAGTTGAATGGTTTCATTAAAGCACAAGGTCGGCCGCCTTAAGTACTTTTGATTTGGCGGCCTTTTTGTTTCTGCCATAGTGATAATTCGACTTAGGAAATTTTGAGAAAGGAGGATTAACACTTATGTCAGAAGGTAAAGTAAAGTGGTTCAACGAACGCAAAGGCTTCGGCTTCATCGAGCAAGAGGGCGGCACGGACATTTTCGTGCACTTCAGCGCGATTCAGTCCAGCGGCTTTAAGACGCTGAATGAGGGCCAGCAGGTCAGTTTCGACGTTGTCCAGGGCAAAAAGGGCCTGGAAGCGGAAAACGTAAGAGCTGTTTAGTTGTTCATTTAAAACCAAATAAAAGCGCTCCGTGGACTTTATGTCCCCGGAGCTTTTTTATTTCCCGTAACATCTCCAAGCCTTAATATTTCTTGACAAAAACAGCAAATTTGATTTAGGCATGATAAATTTTTTGGTTGACAGTCCCCGGGTGCTTTCCCCGCAAAAGACTATTATTAGAACAGGAAATGGTTGTGTCTGTTTCCTGCAATCGAATCTGGACAACAGCCTGTATAATAATTGAAAAGGATCAGGTGGTAAATTGTATTTCTCGGATGAAACTCAAAAAAAATCTCATCAGCTTACCGAAAAATGGCAAAATGAGGTAAAAAAAACAATTAAAAGGAATCCCGACCAGAAAGACCGTTTTTCAACCGTTTCCGATCTGGACATAAAACGGCTCTATACCCCTGAAGATATAAAGGATATGGATTTTGCCCGCGACATCGGCATGCCGGGTGAATTTCCCTACCTGCGAGGCAACCAGGCCACCGGCTATCGCGGACAATATTGGACATTCCGAATGTTTGCCGGCATGGGCAGCGCCAGGGACACCAATACCCGCTGGCATATGCTTTTACGCAAGGGGCAGACCGGACTCAGCACAGCATTCGATTTTCCGACACTCATGGGATACGACAGTGATTCTCCCAAAGCGCTGGGTGAAGTCGGCAAGTGCGGCGTGGCTATTGACACACTGGAGGATTTTCTGGACCTGATTGACGGTATTCCACTGGATCAGGTTACCACATCCATGACCATCAACCCGCCGGCTACCGTCCTTTGGGCGATGTATTGTGCAGCCGCTGAAATCAAAGGCGTACCGCTCAACAAAATCGGCGGCACGATTCAGAATGACATGCTCAAGGAATTCATCGCACAAAAGACATTCATGTGCCCGCCGGAACCATCCGTCAAACTCATCAGCGATACCGTAGAATTCGGAACAAAGTACGTTCCCCGCTGGAACACCATCAGCATCAGCGGCTATCATATCCGCGAGGCCGGCTCAACGGCTGTCCAGGAACTGGCTTTTACATTAAGGGACGGCATAGAGTATGTCGAAGACGTCATCCGCCGCAAGAAAATGAATGTTGATGATTTCGCCCCGCGTCTGTCTTTCTTTTTCAACTCACACATCGATTTTTTTGAAGAAATCTGCAAACTACGCGCCGCTCGCCGCATCTGGGCCAACGTAATGCGCGACCGCTTCGGCGCTAAAAATCCCCGTTCCATGTGGATGCGTTTCCACACGCAAACCGCAGGATGTTCGCTCACCGCGCAGCAGCCTTACAACAATATCGTCCGAACGACCGTGGAAGCTCTGGCTGCTGTTCTGGGCGGAACACAGTCACTCCATACCAATTCGCTGGATGAAGTTCTCTGCCTGCCGTCCGAGCAGGCAGTGGAAATCGCTCTGCGCACGCAGCAGATCCTGGCCGAGGAAACCGGCGTGGCCAACACCATCGATCCATTGGCCGGTTCCTACTTTATTGAATCGCTGACCAATGAAATGGAAGAAAAGGCCAGCGAATATATTAGCAAAATTGATGAGATGGGCGGCATGGTGGCAGCCATTGAAAGGGGATTCCCGCAAATGGAAATTGCCGAAGCTGCTTACCGGTTTCAAAGGCAGATCGATGCCAAGGAAAAAATCATGGTCGGCGTCAACAAGTACACCACCAACGCGCAGCATGAAGTTCCGCTGGTGGAAATCGATGAACAGGTGGGAGAAGAACAAATCAAAAGGCTACAGGATGTCCGGCGCAAACGGAACAACCATGCCGTGAAAAAATCGCTTGACGACATCCGAGCAGCCTGCAAAACCGGCGCAAATGTAATGCCGTCCTGTATTGAAGCCGTTAAGAATCTGGCAACCCAGCAGGAGATATGCGACGTTTACCGTGAAGTGTACGGGGAGTACAGGGACCCCGGCCTGTATTAATAAAAGCAGCCCGAGTGAATAGGCCGGCTTTTGCTGACAAAACTGAAATGAAGTCCCGGTCTGAAGACGAGAGCTATGCATCATTCCCTTCGTGTCATTTCGATGAGCAAAGCGACGAGAAATCTTTCTTTTATATTGAGGTGTTAAAAGATTTCTCCCTTCGGTCGAAATGACAAATTTTTAATTATGCAAAGCTCTCAAGAGATATTTTGAAGGAGATATTATGTCGGAGAGAAAAATTCGAATCATGGTGGCCAAACCCGGCCTGGACGGTCATGACCGGGGTGCAAGGATCCTGGCGCGCTGCTTTCGCGACGCCGGTTTTGAAGTCATCTATACCGGCTGCCATCAAACCCCCGAGCAGGTAGCCGCCACGGCCATTCAGGAGGACGTAGACCTTGTGGGCCTAAGCTGTCTTTCGGGTGCGCATCGTGTTTTATTTCCGCGTGTTGTGCAGCTCCTGCGTGAAAAGAACGCTTCCGATATCACCGTCATCGGCGGAGGAATTATTCCCGAGCAGGATTTTCAAATGTTATATGACGCAGGCATCAAGGCTATCTTTACCCCCGGCGCATCGCTCGATTCCATTGTGGATTGGGTTCGCACCAACATTCACGTCAGAGACTAGCGAGAACCTCGGCAATATTAAATCATGGATATTACTAAAAAAATATGCGCGGGCGATGTCCGCTGTGCCTCCAGACTGATCCGGGATCTGGAAGACAAAAAGCCGCAGGCTCGCTCCAGGATCAAAAGTCTTTTTCAATACACAGGCAAATCCTTCATCATTGGCATCACGGGCTCGCCCGGCGCGGGCAAAAGCACGCTGACCGACGCGCTCATCGGTGAATTCCGCAAGCATAGGAAAACCGTCGGCGTTCTGGCTGTAGACCCCACCAGTCCCTTTTCCGGAGGCGCGATCCTGGGTGACCGTGTGCGCATGCTCAGGCACGCCGAAGATGCAGATGTATTCATCCGGTCGCTTGCCACGCGCGGCGCATTAGGCGGACTCTCACTGGCCGTAGGCGACGCGATCCACGTCATGGAAGCCATGGGCAAGGATGTTATTATTGTCGAAACTGTCGGCATAGGCCAGCAGGAGCTTGATATTATGCATCACGCTCACAGTGTCGTCGTCGTTCTGGTGCCCGGCATGGGAGACGAAATTCAGGCTATGAAAGCCGGAATCATGGAAATCGCCGATGTATTCGCCGTCAATAAAGCGGACCGACCCGGCGCACAGCAACTCCAGACCGAACTGACCTCTCTGCTAAACGCCTCGCCGCTGCCTTCCGACGCATGGCGTCCGCCTATCGTGAGCATCGGCAATCTTTATGAACCGGAACGCTTCGCCGAAAAAACAACAGAGCTCATGCAAGCCATATCCGATCATCACGCACACCTGTTAATCAGCGGTCAGCTTTCCGAACGCATGGAACGCAAAGCGCTGATGGAAATTTCCGACGCGATCAAAGCCGCCATTCTGGAACCGGTGATGAGTCGGCTCATCGCCAGCGGCGAATTAAAAAGCATCGCCGGGAGGATAAAGAATCGTGAAGCGGACCCCTACACCGAAGCGGAATCCATCGCGCGCCGATTTCTCAAGTCAGGAGACCATCCATGAAATCCACAACCAAAATAAACACAGCAGCGAAAAAAACGGCTAAGAAAAAGACAGCACCTTCCACAAAACCTGTAACCGGCAAAGCACGCGGCCTGGTCATCGTCATTACCGGCAACGGCAAGGGCAAGACCACCTCCGCTTTCGGGCAGGCGATGCGGGCGGTCGGACAGGGGTATAAGGTTTTTATTATACAGTTTATGAAAGGCCGCAGCTATGGCGAGTGCGTGGCCGCCGAGAAATATCTGCCGCGCCTCACCGTCCGTCGCTGCGGTCTGGACAGTTTCGTCATGCGCAACAACCCCGCACCTGCGGATATCGAGCTGGCCCGGCAGGGCTTTGAACTGGCCAAAAAAGTCATCGCATCCGGAAAATACGACATGGTTATCCTCGATGAAATCAACGTGGCGGTTGACTTCAAACTGATTCCCCTGCAGGACGTCATCCATTTGATCGAGAACAAGCCGTCGTCGCTGGATCTGATTCTGACAGGCCGTTACGCAGCTAAAATAATCATCAGCCTGGCTGACACGGTGAGCGAGGTCAGGGAGATCAAACACCACTATGCCGCCGGCATCAAAGACCGGGCGGGCATTGAGTATTAGTTTCGGGGGAGAAAGATTATGTTTTCGTGGTTTACCAGTCCTGAAGCCTGGATTGCCCTCGGGACGCTGACGGCGCTGGAAATTGTTCTGGGCATTGACAACATCATTTTTATTTCCATACTGGTCAGTCGGCTTCCCGCAAAAAAAAGAAACCTTGCCCGCAACCTAGGGTTAATGCTGGCAATGCTGACCCGCCTGATGCTGCTTTTTTCAATTGTCTGGGTAGCCAATCTTACACAGCCCTGGTTTTCTATCCTAGGGCAGGATATTTCCGGACGGGATATCATTCTGATCGGAGGAGGATTGTTTCTTCTGGCCAAAGCAACTCATGAAATTCACAGCAGCCTGGAGGGTATTGAGGAAGAAAAGCCGAAGCTGAACACCGTGAAAATGGCACCGGTGCTCTTTCAAATTGCCGTTCTTGACATTGTTTTTTCTCTGGATTCCGTCATCACGGCCGTAGGACTGGCCCAGCACATTTCCATTATGGCCATCGCGATTGTCATGGCCGTATGCGTTATGCTGTTTGCCGCCAAACCGATATCCAACTTTGTGGATGCGCACCCCACCATCAAAATCCTGGCCCTGTCTTTTCTGATTTTAGTGGGCGTGACGCTGATCGTGGAAGGATTCGACGTGCATGTACCTAAAGGCTACATCTACTTTGCCATGGCCTTTTCCGTGGCGGTTGAAATGCTAAACATACGCATGCGCAAAAAGCAGGTGAAACCAATCCAGCTCAGGAAAGATATCATTTCCTGAGAAACGGCACCTGTTGCTGTTGCGTCCGGGTTCCACGAATTGCGTGTCTTGAACCACTGCCGGCCTGATACTCCTGAAAGATCAGTCTGCGGCAGCCAATCTACAGAACACCATTTTATTTAGGCGGCATGCGCAGCGCGCCGTCCAGCCGGATGCAGCAGCCATTGAACATCGGGTTTTCAATCATGTGCAGAACCGTCTTTGCAAATTCCACAGGCTTGCCCAACCGCTTCGGGAAAGGCACTCCCTGGGCCATGCTTTCTTTCACGGCAGGCGGCATCCCAGCCATCAGGGGCGTTTCAAAAAGTCCCGGAGCAATCGTAACCACACGAATGCCATAGTCAGCGCATTCCCGTGCAATCGGCAGCGTCATCCCCACAATCCCGCCTTTGGAAGCGCTGTAGGCCGCCTGTCCGATCTGTCCGTCAAACGCGGCAATCGACGCGGTGTTGATAATGACGCCTTTCTCGCCATCGTTTCCGGGAGTGTTGCTGAACATCTGCTCAACGGCAAGGCGAATCACATTCAACGTTCCCACCAGATTGATCTGAATGACCTTTTGAAACAATGACAGCGAAAGAGGTCCTTTCCTGCCCAGTATTCTTCCGGCATCCGGCACTCCCGCACAATTAACCGCTACATTGATTTTGCCAAACTGGTCAACCGTTTTGCTGATGGCCTGCCGAACATCGTCTTCGCTGGTCACATCGGTACGAACAAAAGCGACGTTTCCCGGATTTGCCGCGGCAAGTTCTTCTCCTTTTTTCTCGTCCAAATCGATAACAACCGCCTTCGCTCCATTTTTTACCAGTTCCAGGACTGTGGCTTCCCCCAAGCCCGAGGCTCCGCCGGTAACCACGGCAACAACTTCCCTGATATCCATATTTCCTCCTTTTAGAGTTCACGCTAAAATAATTTAATGATCGGGTCTACTAACACAAGAACAAGGACCTGACAACAAAATATCAGGCACCCTTTTTTATGAAAAATCTTGAGGGATCAGGTTAGATAGGCATACGCCACATAGCATCCGTCATGACTGATGCTGAGATCAACGGCAGACTCGACACCTGCTATATAAAGCAGCGGCGGTCCAAGCCCGTCTTCTTGGGGTTCACGGACAATTTTCATATCCCCTGCCGGAAGGCGTAAATGACGGGCAAGACAGCGAAGCAGTTTAGAGCGGACAAATAAAGAAGGATCCGTGCGTAAAGAATTTTTCCACCGGGGCAGCCGATCGACACGGGCAACGATCCTGTTAACACCTTCAGATGTATCAGAAGCTATGCAATGGACATAAGACGGAAAAGTAAACAGACGAACATAGACATTGCCGGAACCGGGGATAAACACCTCCCCTTCCCTGCAGCCATTCTGCAAAGAAGGGTGGTTTTCAGGTAAATCCTGAAAATCCCGGTATCGGACGGACCAGCGGCCCGGCAAAAAAGCAGCACGATGGTCTTTTTTTTGAACAACCTTGTAAGCCGCTTCCTTACAGGCCCAGAAAGACCAGAGAGCAACCTCGGGATTCCCGGAACAACAGACCTGATCAATTTCAGTATCGGTGAGGATTTTCTTCAGGAAGCGCGAATCCTTGCTTTTTTGCCCGTTCGGCTGATGGATCAAATCCACAATATCGTTCCCGGTGTAAGGCAAAATATTTCTCCTCCATTTGGGCAAGTCGCTCTATAATCTGCGCCGCATACTCCCGCTGCGCGCGAAGACCTTCCTCAGCGACGGGCACTGGCTTAAACGCTTCCATCCGCGCGTAAAACTGGTCCCCCCAGGCCGGAATCAGGCTGTACCGGTGCTGTTTGGCGCCGCGCAAATAAATACACATGACCTTGCAATTTTCCACGTCCTTCACAAAGCGGCCTACACCATAAGAGAAATTATCTTTATCCACCCGGCTGGTGCGTGATCTGCCTCCCTCGGGAAAGATCATCACCGCATGTCCATGACGCAAAAGATAAATACATTGATCCAGGGTCTTCTTCATTTTCTCACGGGAACCGCCCCTGTCCACGGGAATGCACTTGGACAGGTAGCATAAAACCGCCAGGAAAATATTGTTTTGAAAGTTGCTTCTCTCCGGCAGGTTCCAGGGGATCTGCTTATAGTGCGTAAAATGCCGGATGAAGCCGAACGAAGCATAACTCAGGAGGAAGGAGTCAATCATGGTCAAATGATTGGCGCATATAATCCAGGGTCCCCTGTGGCTGTCAAGCTCCGAGGAGCACTGCCTTCGGAGTTCCCGCAAATTGCGGATGCGGTAATTCATCAGGCGAACAATCAGAAAATAGAAAGGTGCAATAAAAATAATGCCCAGCCGGCCCAAAACATTCTGCAGCTGCAGCCAAAATCTGGATCTGGCATCCATATTATTTTACCCGAGTTTTTGTTTTATAATATTCACGGCATCGCCGATGGTACGGATCTTATCCGCCTCGTCATCTTCAACTGTAATGCCGAAAACATCTTCGCACTTGATAATCACATCAACCAGACGTGCGGAATTGACTTTCAGATCATTCAGGATGTGCGTATCGAGAGTCGCCTTCTCCAAAAGCGTCTGATCTTTTGTATAAACTTTTAAAATATTTACCATCTCTTCAAAAATTTTTTTATCATCCATGATATCGACTCCTTATTGTTATTTTTCTTCCCATTTTTTAAATATGATGCAGCTGTTCACATCACCGAAACCAAAACCGGCCTTGGCCAGGTATTTCAATTCCGGGAATTCCATGCAGGATTGAGGAATCTTTGACGCGTATGGCGCTATGTCCGGGTGCACGTCTTCACAATTGATGGAAGGGTGCAAAAATCCCCGATAAACCTGCAGCACGGACGCCACGCATTCGATGGCCCCGGCAGCACCGAGACAATGTCCAATCAAAGACTTTGTCGAATTAATGTACGGGAAGCTGTCCGGCGTTCTCTCCAATGCTTCCGCCCAATTCCGAACTTCTATCGGATCAGCGTAGGTAGCCGTCAAATGGCCGTTAATGGCATCAACCTGTGCCACATCAATGCCGGCGTCTGCCACTCCCGCACGGATGCATCGTTTTACACCTTCAGGGTTGGGAGCCGTCATGGAGCCGCCCATCCTCTGGCCGCCGCTGTTCACGGCACCGCCGACAATTTCCGCATAAATTCTCGCCCCTCTGGCCAGTGCCGTCTCGAGATCTTCCAGAAGCAACATGGCGCCTCCGGCACCCGGAACGAAACCACAGGCCGTAGCCGACATCGGTCGGGAACCGGCCGCGGGATTTTCATTGAACTTCCGGCAGATCACCCGCATGGCATCAAAACCGCCCCAGATATAAGGCGTGGCACCTTCCGATCCTCCCGCGATCATACGCTTGGCAAGGCCTGTTTTTATTCTCCAGAAGGCGTCGATAACAGCCTCATTGCCCGTGCTGCACGCCGAGGAATTCGAGGTCACTTTATTTCCAGCCCCGATCAATCCCCCAATGCGGGCGCTGGTACCGCTGTTCATCACCTGTTCCACAACGCGGCTGCCTAATCGTCTAACCCGGCCTTCATTAATCATGGGCACGACACTCAGCGCAATCGTATCCATTCCGCCGATGCCGGAACCTGCGATGACTCCCGTATCCCAGTCCACGGTATCATCATCCGTGTCGGGCACGCTAAAACCTGCGTCCGTCCATGCATCCACGGCCGATACCGACGCGTAGCCGATATTGTCATTGATCGACATCAACTTTTCGCGATCGAAATAACTCTTGCGAATCGCTTCAAAATTTTCCGGAACACCGGCAATCTGACAACCAAATTTCAAATCAGCCAGCAGCGGTTGAAAACGGATACCGGAGAGGCCTTCACGCAGTGCCTTTTCAAAATTATCCAGACCATGCGCATTCGGCGCGGCGACGCCCATTCCTGTAATCACCACCCGTTTATTCATATTTCGACTCCCATCCCGGCCAATTTTCCCGTACAAACCACTTCACCGTTTTCCCGTTCCATGCTGACGCTTACTTTCAATGCACCTTTTCGCATATAAATTTTTTCCCCTTTCACGATCACCCGCTCACCCGGCAACACGATGCCCCTGAATTCGACATCCTCGGCCAAGGAAAAAAGACTCAGCGGCCGTTTCATTTCCGCGGGCCGGACATTGCTCTGGCACGCAAGAAGATACAACCCGTAAGCCACCACACCGACCTGAGCCATTGACTCGATCAGAATCACACCCGGTGTGATCGGCCGCCCGGGAAAATGTCCCGGATAGAAAAATTCATCTTCACGAAAACGGTAGGCCCCGACAATTTCTTGCTCGTTGAGGATCAGAATCTCATCAATAAAGCGGAACGGCTTCTGCTGCGGCACCAGCGCAAGGATTTCCTGTATGATGCTGTCATCAGCCTCCATAAAGGCCTCCGTTGACGTGAATCACCGAACCATGGATGTAGGTGCCCTTCAAAGCCAGAAAGGCGACCACCTCGGCGACTTCTTCCGGTTTCCCGATACGACCCAGAGGAATCCCCGCCATCATTTTTTCTTTTACGTCAGCCGGCAGCCCGGAGGTCATGTCCGTTTCAATAAAACCGGGCGCAACTGAATTGACCAGAATATTGCGGCCGGCCATCTCCCGCGCGAGTGACCGGGTAAAAGCATCAAGAGCGGCCTTTTCCATGGTGTAGGGAATCTGACCCGCGTTGCCCGTATGGCCGACCACGCTGGAGATGTTAATAATACGCCCGGCAGATTTTCGAACCATGAACTGACGCAGAATTCTCTTGGTCAGATACCAGGCACCGCGCGCAAGCGCCCTCTGCTCATCGAACTGCTCTATCTTCATCGATAAAATATCCGCATTGATCGACTGGCCGGCATTGTTAACCAAAACATCCACGCGACCGGCCAATTCTTTTAATTGAACGATCATCGCATCAATCTGCTCCAGATTCGCCAGATCCGCCCCAACCAGAAAACCGTCTTTGATTTCGGCAAGCAAAGCCTGCGCCTTTTCACCGCTGCTCCGGTAATGAATACCAACCCGAAAGCCTTCCGCGGCCAGGGCGCGCACGCAGGCGGCCCCGATGCCCGTGGCACCTCCTGTGATGAATGCAACCGGTTTGTCCATTATTGTTTATCCCCTATTGTCAACATCAGATGCGCCCAAGAAAGACCCGCTCCGACAATCGACATCGCCACACCGTCACCGGACTGAATTTCGTCCCAGTGCGCGGAAAGTACCGCGGGCGCACCGCAGCATCCGGTATTGCCGAATTGGTCAACACCACACCAGTGATTTTCAGGCGCAATACCCGTGCGTTCGCAAACCGTCGTCAGCATGCCGAGATTGGCCTGATGACCGATAAATATGAATCTTTTGGCACTGTCAGCGTAAGCATTTTTAAGATCGCGGACGCCTTCGGTGGTCTTGCGGATGGCAAAACCCTGGACGGCGTTGCCATCCTGGTAAAAACGCCAGTTCCAGTCGATGCCGACTTTTTCCCAGGCAGAAGGACGGGAACCAAACGTGCTATTCACAAACGCGGCACGTGAAGGAACCCGGGTTGAGACAATCGCGGCGGCACTGCCGTCGCCAAACAAAACGGCGATGGAGCGATTGGAATAATCCACCGATTTCGTGAGTGTTTCGGAATCAACAACCAGCACATAAGGAGGCAGGGCGTCCGGCTGCATCATGGACAAATAATTCATCTGCATCCCGAAGGAACTGCATGCAGAGTTCATATCCAGGCAGGGCACTTCGATGCCCAGTTCAGCGGCAACGGCGGATGATTCGGCCGGCGCTATATTGTCCGGCGACGAACTGCCGGCAATCACCATGCCGATATCTTCGGATTTCAGATTCGCGCGCGCCAGCGCCTTTCGGGCAGACGTCGCGGCCATCTGAGAATTTTTATAAAGACGGGCCTCAAACGCGGCCCGAAAGTCTTTATTCCTGGTTTCCCTGATATAATCGAGAGGCAAAACCGTGCGGCGGTTCGCAATACCGACTCGCTCGAGAATCCATTCGTTGCTGGTGCCGATATCCAGATCTTCCAGAAATTTATTGGAGATAATATTCTCCGGATTAAAATGCCCCATGGCATGAAGATACAGCATACTTAAACAATCTCCCGTCCAATAATCATATTCTGCACTTCGCGGACGCCCTCATAAATGTCAATAATATGAGAATCGCGTGCCAGCTTTGAAATTTCGTACTCCGTGGTAAAACCATAGCCGCCGTGCAGATGCAGACCTTCGGTAGCACAAAAGACGGCTGCTTCCGCGCAGGTGTTTTTGGCAAGCGACGCATAGATTCCCGCGTCCTTCGCCTTTTCCTGAATTTTGCATCCGGCTTTGAGGAGCGCAAGCTCCGCCAGTTCCACTTTTTTCCACATGGTGACAATCATTTCACGGGCAACCGGCAGATCGCAGATGCGCTGGCCGAACTGCTTACGCTCACTGGTGTAGGCAATGGTCACATCCAGCGCTCTTTTGGCAAGGCCCAGGCCGATGGCGGCAACCATCGGACGGGCGAAATCCAGCACGTCCATGATGTACTTGAAGCCGAAGCGCCGGTTGCCGATAATCTGATCGGGCTGAATGATGACGTCCTCGAAGGTGACGCTGGCCGTATTGGACAACCTCTGCCCCAGCTTGTCCTCCGGCTTTCCGATGATAATTCTTCCTCCGGTGGGCAGATCAATTTCCCGGGTGGCGCCACCCACGTCAGGGAGGTCATCGGAGGTCAAATGGGGGGCGGGAATAACCACGCACGCCATAAAGTTACCCGTGGGTGCTCCGGTCTTGCACAGCACCGTGAACTGGGACGCGTAAGACGCATTGGTGATAAAACACTTGGAGCCGTTTAAAATATAGGTCCCATCGTCACGCTTGGCGATGAAGCTGGTCATCATGGAATTGTCGGAGCCGGCTCCCGGTTCGGTGAGACAGAAAGAAGCGAGTATCGGTTTTTCAACAAAGGGCCTCAGGAAGCGCTCTTTTTGTTCCTCCGTCCCGTGCTGACTGATGACCACGTTGGCCAGATCGTTGCACATGGCGGACGTGGCAATGCCCGTGTCGCCGTATGATATTTCCTTAATGATCATCGCTGAAGAAAACACATCGATCTCAAACCCCTTGACCGATTCCGGGATGCACAAATTAACCACTCCCATTTCCCATGCTTTATTGATGATCGGCCATGGAAATTGATGTCCCTTTTCCATCTCCAGAATGTGGGGTGTTATTTCGTTTTTAACGAGCTTGCGCACGGTTTCCACATACATAATTTGATTTTCATTGAGATTTAAATCCATAATCTGCCTTTCGTTTACTCTGTGATTCAATAAGATATTATTTGGCTGTTCATGAAGCTCTGGCAAAGATTTTTTCCGCAGCGGTAAGACCCGTAATGGAATCACAGGTCACATCGATGGTTCTGAAAAAATCCCGCAGAGGGCGTCCGGGGCCAATTTCGTAAATCCGTGAAGCGCGCTGGGCCAGTACCTGCATATTTTCTCGCCACAGGACGGAGTTGGAAAGCTGGCTGACCAGATTGTTGATGACCGCATCAACGCTTGAGGCATGAAAGAAACCGGCATAGTTGGAAGTCACTCTGGAAGCAGTGCTGATATCAAATGATTTGCTGAAATTTTTCAAGGTTTCGGCAAAAGGCTGCTCAATTTTTTTCATAAAACGACTGTGGAAAGGCGCGCTGACGTTGAGTTTCACAAACCTGAACGTTTTAGGAGCCACAAACAGGTCTCTGCATCGATTCTCCACCTCGGGCAAAGCAGCGGCGTCTCCGCTGATCACCACCTGGTTGGCGGAGTTGATATTGGCGATGTCAACCGGCAAATCTTCTATCATCTTCTTCAAGGCGTCGACATCAATGTCTTCGGAGATCACGGCGGCCATTGAGCCGACACCCACAGGAACCGCGTCCTGCATCAGCTTGCCGCGCATCCGGACGATCTGCACTGTATCGCCAAACGGGATGACGGCTGCCGCGACCAGTGCAGTGAATTCTCCCAGCGAATGACCGCCGAAATAGCCAGCCTGAAATCCATACCTTTCGGCCAGGCCCCGAATCATGGCCACCTCAGTAGTCACAATGCAGGGCTGAGTGTATTCGGTCAGGTTTAATCTGTCATCTTCATTAAAACAGATCGAAGCAATATCCAGTCCCACGGCATCGGACGCCTCTTCGTAGGTTTGACGGCATACGGACATTTGATCGTAAAAATCCTTGCCCATTCCCTGTCTTTGCGATCCCTGCCCTGGAAAGACGGCCACTATGCCTTTTATTTCAGTCATATCAAATCCTCATTGTTCAATCTTAACAACGTGAGCGTTTTTCAAAATTATTAATTAATATTCCGAACGCAGCATGAATCTTTTGACATTTTGAATCCCCGAGTGACCGGGATCTGAAATAACATGGACTGAAGTTCGGGCAAATGTCTCAATGCCTTTATCGTTTGAGCATCTACCTGCGTGAAAGCACAATCCATGCCATGATATCGTTGTTTATGCACATTCGGCTAAAGATTGAATTCCCTTACCATTTACAATTAAAACAACAGAACACCCTCTTGCTGTGTTCCCTTTTAACGCGTAAACTGTTTTGCACTGTGAACAGATCTTCGCTGTGTAATAATAAATTTCTGCATGTTGAAGTTGACATTATACTACATAATGGTAGAGAGCTATTAAAACGAAGAACAGACTAAGTCAAGTTGAAATTATATCGCATTTTCTCAGATAATATTGATGATTTTACTGAATAGAAATTTTTATAACCGCCCTACCCTGGACGTTGCGCGTGACCTTCTGGGGAAAAAGCTGGTTCACCGGGTGGACGGCGTGGAACTATCCGGAATCATTGTTGAGACTGAAGCCTACTGTGGAGCTGGAGACAGCGCCTGCCACGCACACCGTGGACGAACCGAGCGCAACGCGGTCATGTTCGGCCCTCCGGGCTATGCTTATGTGTATTTTACATACGGAATGCACTATTTGATAAACTTGGTGACTGAGGAAGAAGGCAATCCCTGCGCTGTTCTGATTCGTGCCATAGAGCCCTTTTCGGGACTTGAGGAAATGCAGGCGCGCAGAAAGCGCCACGGGAAAGAACTGACCAATGGGCCTGCCAAGCTCTGCCAGGCGTTGGGCATCGACAAATCGTTTAACGGATGGGATGTAACGCGGGGCGACACGTTATGGGTGGAAAACCATCAACATGAACGTCCATTCATGGTCTTGTCCACGCCCAGAATCGGCATTGATTACGCCGGCAGGAAAGACCGCGAGGCGCTCTGGAGATTTTTACTTAAGCCCTAAGGATCCAGCCCTGTTTTTTCAGACGCATTTCCCTGGCTGGAAATCTCCAGAAACATTTTCCAACTGACCAGAAAAAATGCGGCAACCACGGGACCCAAAACGAAACCCGAAAATCCGAAAGCCGCAATGCCTCCCAAGGTTGATAAAAATATCAACAGCGAATGCATCTGAATGTCCTGCCCGAGAAGAATCGGGCGCAGCAAATTATCGACGGAACTGATCACGACCGCTCCGAAAAGCAGGATGGCAATCCCCTGCCAGACATGTCCAAGAAGCAGCATAATGATGCCGGCCGGCGCCCAGATGATTGAATTGCCGATTGCCGGAACAATGGAAAGGCCGACCATCAGCACACCCCAGACCAGCGCCCTGTCGACGCCGGTGATATAAAAAATCAATCCGCCCATCAATCCCTGAATGCCGCCGATAATAAAGGTGAATTTCAATGTGGCCTTCGATGTGACAAGGAACTCGGAAATAAAGGTATTCATGTGCTGTTCATTAACCGGCATATAATGGGTGACGGTTTCGATCAGTTTTTTCCCATCGCGCAAAAAATAAAACAGGCAGTAAAGCATCACGGCAAATTCGACGAAAAACACAATCGTATTTCCGGTCAGAGCTGACAGATTCTTGACAAAAAAGTTTGCGGCAACCTTCAGGACATCAACCGTTTTATCCGTGATGAACTGCTGATCCATGTTGAAACGCGCCAAGAGCGGATGATTGCTCAAAGAATTGAGGACCCCGTTAATCGAATTCATCCAGGAACCGCCGCTGGAATGAATGGATTGATAAAGATCGAGCGTCTCCCCGACCAGCAGGGCAAGGATAAATCCTGCCGGCAGAATCAGCGTAATCAATACGGCCACCAGCGAAAGGCCCGCGCAGAGATTGGGACTTTTAAACCTCAACTGCAACCACTTATACAAGGGTGAAAAAATCGCAGCCAGCAAAATCGCCCAGAAGATTGCAAAGAAAAAAGGCTTCAGGATATGACCGAACAAGAACGTCACAAACCCCAGCAGGAGAACAAAGATTAACTTGGGAAACCCGGCAAACAGATTATCAAACATGGTCCACCTCCTGAGGATACAAATGATTATCATACATCCACAATAATCTCAAACAGGACAGCAGCATTATTTTCTTTCAAAGGTAAACCCTAAATGTGATATAAGATCAAATCAAGGAGGTATCTTTGAAAGACGATTTGGCTCTGTTGTTAAAAGCAATCTATTTTTCCGCACAAAAGCATCGCCATCAAACAAGAAAGGACACGGCGGCCTCACCTTTTATCAATCATCCAATTGAAGTAGCCAACCTTTTATGGACTATCGGTGAGATTTGCGACACAATAGCCATTACTGCTGCTATTCTTCACGACACAATTGAAGATACGGATACGACCTGTGAAGAACTACGCGTGAATTTCGGCAATGAAGTTCTGGAACTGGTTCTGGAAGTCAGTGACGACAAAAATTTGCCGAAACGGGAAAGAAAACGAAAGCAGATTGTTCATTCGCCCAATCTTTCAAAGAGCGCCAAATTAATTAAACTGGCGGATAAAATAAGCAATGTCCATGATATTGCCTTTGCTCCACCTGATCACTGGTCCCTGCAGAGAAGAATCGAATATCTGCAATGGGCTGAAGCCGTTGTCGCAGGTCTGCGGGGGATCAACGGAAATCTGGAAAAGCGCTTTGACGAGACACTGGTTTCGGCAAGACAAAAATTAGACGAAGAACATAATGAAGGTCACTGACCTGTTATTCCACAGTCATCGGCACAATTTCATCACTAAACCTGTCATCGTTTGAAAAAGAACATGAGGCCTGCAACAAATGTCAATCAATCCTGCTTTTCATTTGTAAATACAAGATCTTAATCAAAATCTGCAAAATTGTAATTGACAACGGACCAATTATGAATAAGTTATTAAAAACTAGATGTCAAAAGGACGTCACCGGAAGGAGAATGTTACATGCTGACAGTTACAGACAAGGCCTCGGAAGTCATTAAAGAGTTTCTCAAGGATAAAAATCCTGATGCGGCTATCCGTATCACTATGTCAATGGGTTGATCCGGACCCGCTTTGGGAATGGCTCTGGATGAGCCAAAAAATGAAGATGAAGTGATTGAAGAAAAAGGAACAAAATTTGTCATCGAAAAAGACCTGCTGAATCAGTCTAAACCCATTAACATTGACTTCATCACATCACCCCAGGGAGCCGGTTTTAAATTAACATCAAACCTCTCTCAAGAGGGCGGAGGATGCGGTTCCTGCAGTTGCTAAAAACTCTCGGGGGAGAATCTGCTCCCCCGTTTTTTTAACTCCATGATTAAAGACAACAACATCACGGAAAAACTCGATCGAGTTGATGGCCAGATAGAGCAGGGGAAATTCGTCGACGCCATTGCCTGCCTGGAGGAGCTCTATGAGATTCATCCGGACGATGAATCCGTGCTGCTTCGCCTGGCCTGGGCGTATTGGGACAGCGGAGATAAACAGCGCTCTGTTGAATACTGGGAAATCCTTTTGGATCGCGAACTCCAACGCAAAGTCTTTACCGGCTTTGCCTATGATGAACTGGTACGGATTTATAAACAGGAGGGACCGATCGAAAGCCTGGTCGCCATTTGCGAGAAAGCAGCCAGGGTGCAGCCGGAAGATATCGGATTGCTGCAGGAACTGGGAACGGCTTATTTGCTCTCCGGCCAGAATGAAAAATCCTGCAACGCCTTCAGAAAACTTACATCAATGGAAGCGGACAATCCCGTTTTTTACTGCCTGCTGGGCAAAGCCCTTCTGGCGGCCGGGAAGAATCAGGAGTTTGAAAACGCCTATCGTCAGGCAGGCATAGTTGATCCGGAAGAGGCGGACCGCTACCTCTTTCAGGCAGCCAATTTATGCATGAAGAAAGGCCTTTTCAGCGAAGCCAAAACGTTGCTGATCAATTGTCTGGAGCTCTCTCCATCTAACAGTCTTTACTATTGTTCTCTTGGAGATATTCTGGTTGTCACAAACGAGGTCCCGGACGCATTTGCCCAATATGAAAAGGCATGTGAATATAACCCGCCACATGCTGCGTCCTATTTTAATCGTCTGGGCGTTTCATTGATGAAAGCGGAATATTTTGACAACGCGGTTAACGCTTTTGAATCCGCGCTTTTCTTTGACGCATCGACGCCCTGCCGACAATCCCTGGAAGAAGCCCGTCAAGCCTCCGGCCACTCAAAAAAACCATCCGGTTGATGCAGAGAACTTTTTAAGTATGTTTTCGAATTTTTTCCTTGAAGACATGATAAAAATCTTCATCTTCCGCCATGGCCTGGCGCAATATCTTTTCTAAACTGCCGATGTCACGCTTGTTGATAATCAGATTGACGCTTTTATTAAACGCCTGCATATTATCCATCGTTGGAAGTGTCGCGCTGACTAAAACGACATAAATCTGCCTCCGGACGGCCATATTCAGGTTTTCCAGATAACGAAGGACGTTATTGGTCTCCCAGACGCCGGTATCAAAGTCATCATCCACAAAAACAACGCTGAAAACGTGAAAACGCATGTGCTTGAGAGCGTCTTTGTATGTGGCCGGCTGAGAGGTTAAAAAACCCATTTTTTTCAAATCGGCCACCACCTTTTCCCGTATGACGGGATCCTGTTCACAAATCATTGCCGTTTGTGTATCCGGTATCGTATAACCAAAAGGTCTTCCGGAATAATCAATCCCTTCTGCTGCTTTTTTTTCCACTGGTTTTGCTGTTTCTTCGGCCATTGACGTCTCCTTCGTCTGTCCATTGAGAAAAGGTTTTACTCTTACCCCCAGAACTTATCCTTCGTCTTATCTTTACCGTAAAACCGATCCACCTCGAGACTTTCGATGTCTGTTGTCTTCTCTCCTCTCGCACTTTTGATGGAGTCGATACCGCGTGAAATATTGGAGCGGTTGGACGCATAAGCTTTGGCCGTTTCTTCGGTAATCAGGCCTTTGGCAAAAAGATCGACAATGGCATTATCGAATGTGACCATTCCGAATGCTTTGCCCTGCTGAATGATATCCTGGAACGTCTTCCCCTCTGATTCACCATGCAGAATAATGTCCTTGACCCTTAGAGAAGTTCCCACAGCTTCAAATGCGGCAACCCGGCCGCCTCCGATTTTCGGCAGCAGCCGCTGGCAGATAATCCAGCGCAATGAATCCGCCATACGCGTTCGGATCTGATTTTCCTCTTCGATTGCAAACATGCCCAAAATACGATTGATCGTCTGGCCGGCATCGGTGGTATGCAGCGTGCTCAAAACAAGATGCCCCGTTTCCGCGGCATTCAAAGCAATCTCAACCGATTCGCGGTCGCGCATTTCGCCCACCAGAATGACTTTGGGGGCCTGCCGCAGTGCTGCACGTAAACCGTTGGCAAACGAGTCAAAATCCTTGCCCAGTTCCCTCTGATTGACCGTCGCTTTTTTCTGAGTGTGCGTGTATTCGATCGGGTCCTCCAGGGTAATGATGTGAACCGGATTCTTTTCGTTGATGTCATTGATTACGGCGGCAAGCGATGTCGTTTTACCGGAACCGGTTGCACCGGTGACCAGAACAATGCCGTTTTTCTCCGTCGCAACGCGGCGGTAGGCTTCCGGAAGACCCAGTTCGGTAAACGAAGGAATCTGCGTTTCCAGTTTTCTCAGGACGATGGAATACTGGCCGCGCTGCGAAAATATATTCACGCGGAAACGGGCAAGACCCGGCAATTCATAGGAAAGGTCGCAGGAACCCTCGTCCATTAATATATCTATCAGGCGGCGGTCCTGATTGATCAGATTCAGCGCGAACGTTTCCGTTTGAAACGGCGTCAGTCTTTCAAGGTGAGGTTCAAGGTCAACCGGCACCAGCACACCGGCAGCCTCCACTTGAAAAGGCTTATCGACCGTCAGGATAATGTCGGAAATGTTGGCACTTGATTCCAGCATTTTGATCAGAATATGATCTATTTCCGGTTTTCTCATAACGATTCCTCTCTAAACTTCGGTAAAGTCTGTCGGTGGATATTTTAAAAGCGGACGGAACCTGGGTTTGTCATTTGCTTTTATATACGCATCTTCGCCACTGATCCATCCCCGGTTATAAAGATCCATAATGCCGTCGTCCAGAAGCTGCATGCCGTATTTCTTGCCGGTCTGGATCATGGACGGAATCTGATAGGTTTTCTGTTCCCGAATGAGGTTGCGCACCGCCGCATTGGCAATGAGAATTTCCAGGGCGACACAGCGGTTCTTGGTGTCGACTCTTTTGAAAATGACCTGAGAGATTACCGCTCGTAATCCGTCAGCCAGCGTTGACCGAATCTGCAGCTGCTCCGCCTCCGGAAAAATTTCAACAACACGGTCAACCGTTTTCACAGCACTGGTCGTATGGACGGTCGCAAACACCAGGTGTCCGGTAGAAGCGGCCTCAACTGCCAGCGCCGTGGTTTCAAGGTCGCGCATTTCGCCCACCATAATGATGTCCGGATCTTCACGCAGAGCGCCTCGCAAAGCCGCGGAGAAGGTTTTCGTATGAATCCCCACTTCACGATGGTTAATGATGCAGTTTTGACTTTTGTGTACGAATTCAATGGGATCTTCAATCGTGATGATATGATCCTTGCGGAGACGGTTTGCCTCATCAATAATCGCCGCCAGCGTTGTCGATTTTCCACTACCGGTCGGTCCGGTTACCAGCACCAGGCCGCGCGGCAGCAAAGCCAGTTTGGCAATAACAGACGGCATTCCCAGTTCCACGCACGTGGCAATTTTGCTGGGAATTTCACGAAATACCGCTGCGATGCCGTATTTCTGCTGAAAATAATTGGCGCGGTATCTTGCGAGGCCCGGGATTTCATAGGCAAAATCGACATCACCGGTTTCTTCAAAATGCTTGATTTTATGTTCCGGCGTAATCTCGTAAAGGAGTGCTTTTAGTGAATCATTGTTCAACACATCATATTTAATGCGTTCAATGTCACCGCGAATACGGATAGCGGGCTGCTGGCCGGACACAAGGTGGAGGTCGGATGCCTGATTTTCGTGCATCAGTTGAAAAAAAGCGTCGATTTTTGCCATGGATCTCTCCTGTGAGCGTTAAGTTTTAACTTGGTATTGTGTTCGAAAAACAGTTACTTCGTTATAAATGATTAATGATAATTAAACGCGTTTGAGTATAGGAAAAACCAGTCTGCTTTGTCAAGCCTAGATTCAGGGCAACACCTGTTTTGATTTTTCAGCATATTCCTAACTAATTCTTGACATTGAGGCAATGAATATATATGCTCGCGACGTTTTTTTACGGTTGGGGATGTAGCTCAGCTGGGAGAGCGCGGCGTTCGCAACGCCGAGGCCAGGGGTTCGATCCCCCTCATCTCCACCAGAATCCGATCCGTCAAAATCCTGAACAATTCCATTACGCCCGCAATCAATGATGGTTTGTTTGTTACCCTCATAGGAAACGGGCGGCAAAAGAAATCCTTTCAGCCCTTCTGTGGATTATTTTGTCTTCTTCCCGGTCTTTCCGGACGTGTTGTCGAAAATCCTGGAAAGTTCCCACTTTTTACGTTTTTTCCAGCTTCCCTTGTGGTAGGCATAACTGGCCAGAAGCGGCAGAACTGTCGTGGCTTCCGCGTAAACCATCTGTTCACACGATGAATCCACCTTCCCCCAGGAATTTGCTTCCTTGAGCGTGGAACTCGAGCAGGCACCGTCGCGTACATCGGCAACGGTAAGCTGAACAGCGTATTTGTGCATGGGGACGTCTTTGCCCAGAATTTCCGCGCAGACAACGGTATCCTGCGCGAAATTTTTCGGCACACCACCCCCGATCATCAAAAGACCGGTGGTCCCCGCATGTATCTTGATCATAGTCAATTCCAGAAAATCCTTAACAGAGTCAATGGAAAGATGATTCTCTGGCCGTTCATACTGGTGCATCACCAGACCGAACCCCGCCGAACTGTCAGAAAACGCGGGGCAGAAAACAGGCACATGGTTTTCATAAGCCACCTGAACCAGAGATTCTTTTTTCTTGGAATGTCTGACCAGATAGCTGCCCATTTCGGAGATAAACTCCCTCGATGAATAAGGACGCGGGGGCAGGCTATCCGCTATTTTTTTAATCGTTCGATCGCAGTGCTGCAGATCGTCCTCGCTGATAAAGGTATCGTAAATCCGGTCGATATACAGACTCCGCAATAACTTGTCATCGATAAACGGCGTGCCCTGATAGTGTTTGAAACCCAGTGCTTCAAAAAAATCCATATCGACAATCGACGCGCCGGTCGCCACAATCGCGTCCACCATATTGTTTTTCACCATATCCACATATACCTGCATGCAGCCGGCGGCGCTGGTCGAACCGGCCAGCGTCAGAATAACCGCACATTTTTTTTCGCCCAGCATTCGGTCGTAGATATCGGCGGCCAACGCCAGGTCCCTCGCGGAAAAGGACATCTTCTTCATCGCCCGGATCATTTCTACCGAATTGATCGCCTTAATATCAATATGCTCGACTGCATTCTTTAATAAATCCTTTTTCTTCATGAATTCACCGATCCCCTTTTTTATCTTATATAGATTTTGATTCTTAAATCAGAGCGAATAAAAAGTCAATCTTTTGCGGCATAATACTCATCTTGACCCTCTATCTGAAATATCAAAAGGAAATTTTCCTTAGCTTTTTCCTTTTTCTACGGTATAGATAACCACCCTTTAACGAAAAACCGGAATTGCCATGGATACCTTTACACTGGCTGCGACCAGTTTCACAATTGCCCTTTCACTGTTCATCACGGGAAAAATGGACAGGCTGCAAAAGTCTTTTGCCGTCATGTGCCTTACCGTTTTCATTTCCCAGGCGGCCGCTTTTCTCAAAGGGCTGCTCGCCGCCGGTTTCTGGAATCATCTTGAGCATCTGGGCCTTCTGGCCGTCGCTCCTGCGGTCGTCTTTTTTTCACGAATGCTTACCCGCAATGAATCCTGCCTTTCGAAGGGATCGGTGGCCGTGTTGTCTCTTATCAGCACAGCAGGTGCCGTTGTGCAATTTACCTCTCTTGGCACACGATCGGGTTTTCATATTTCACTGATCGCCTATACCTGCATTGTCCTTGGCGTCTGCTATTTTTCCCTGCTATACCATGTGAATAGATTATCGCCGTCAACAGAAAAAAGGCGCCTGAGCTATCTTCTCATTGCCTGTCCAACAGCCGCTTTCATCTGCTTGGTCGATCTTTCAGGTTATCTGGGCTACCATTTTGCGCCGGTCAGCGGTCTCGTTTTATCGGCACTGCTTTATTTCACCCTTTTAATTGTCGCATATCCCCAGCTTTCCGAACTGCACCATTTTTTCGCGCGGGCCCTGGTTATTGTCGTCAGCACACTGACCGGCGCAGCGATTATTTATCTGGTATCTTTCTTCTTCGGCGGCAGTCCGCCTTCTTTTACCAGTGTCTTCATGATGTCGTTTCTAATCATCATTTCCATCACTCCGGTCAAGATGATGTTAAAAAATTTGTTTGACGTCCTCTATCCGGAAAGCAAGGATGTCTTTACGTCGCTCTACGAGTTTGATGAAAAACTGGAAAAGGAAAAAGCACGGATGCTCGCGGAAATGGCACCGGTTTTCGCCCACGAAATCCGTAATCCGCTTGGTTCGATCAAGGGTGCGGCGCAATACCTTCAGTCCGAATCGGCTACGGAAGAACAGGGACAGCTTCTGAACGTGATCATCGAGGAAGTCAACCGGCTGAACACCGTCGTCAGCCAATTTCTGGACTACGCCCGTCCTGCGGGTAGCAACATTCGGCCACAGGACATCAATGCCCTTGTTCTGCGGACTATTTCCATCATCGCTGTGAATCGCATGGCCGGGAATATTGCCATTTTCCAAGAGCTTCAGGAAGGGCTGCCGCATGTCGATATGGATGAACAGCAGATGCTTCAGGTCATGATTAATATTTCTCTCAACGCGATTGAAGCCATGCCCCAGGGCGGCAGTCTTACCTACAAAACATCAAAAATTGAAGCCGACGATGGTCCGGCCGTCGTTATTTTCATCCAGGATACGGGCAGCGGAATCCGTCCGGAAAACCTCAAGAATATTTTCAAACCTTTTTACACAACAAAAGAAAGCGGCGTGGGGCTGGGGCTGGCAATATGCAGGCGAATTATCAGGGAACATGGCGGTTCCATCCGGGTAAAATCCATTGCCGGACAGGGAACCATCTTCTTTATTCAGCTGGGCGCCGAGCAGAAAATCCGCTACAATCCATCTTGATTTAATCACCAAGTTCTAATAGTTGGGAACCATGAACAAAATATTAATTGTCGACGATGAATTGAATATGAGGCTGGTCCTGGCGGCCATGCTGAAGAAAGAAGGGTACGAAGTGGCCGCGGCCTCCAATGGCTCCGAAGCGCTTCAAATTCTGAAATCCGGCCCGATTGCCGCCGTGATCACCGATTTGAAAATGCCACAAATCGACGGCATGGAACTGCTGGGCCGCGTCAGCCGGAAGTACCCGGATATTCCGGTAATCATCATCACTGCCCACGGAACCGTCGCCACGGCCGTTGAAGCGCTTAAAAAAGGGGCTCTGGATTACATCACAAAACCCTTCGAACTCGAGGAATTGAAAAACGTTGTGTCCAAAGCAATTAAAACAAGGGATTTAA
>Ga0105104_10000544_pt1 | contig 29271 bp, 29 predicted proteins | sample PPLLaktember2015_3_FD_87034 | JGI IMG/M metagenome (GOLD analysis project Ga0105104, IMG submission 87034) | Freshwater sediment microbial communities from Prairie Pothole Lake near Jamestown, North Dakota, USA - PPLs Lake P7 Core (6) Depth... | ecosystem: Environmental > Aquatic > Freshwater >...
ATCTCATGAAGTTCCGGAAGAACGACGGTGCCATTGATGTCGAATCGTTCAAGAAAGCGGTTCAACTGACGATCACGGCAATGGAGATCTCCGTCAATAATTCCAGTTATCCTTCAACCATGATTACGCACAACAGCCACGAGTATCGTCCGCTGGGAATCGGTTATGCAAACCTCGGCGCACTGCTCATGTCCCGCGGCGTTGCGTATGACAGTGTTGAAGGAAGGACCCTGGCCGCTGCCATCACATCGCTCATGTGCGGTGAAGCCTACAAGCAGTCCGCAGTAATTGCCGAAGTGAAGGGACCGTTCAACGGGTTTGCGGAGAATAAAGAAGCCATGCTCTCCGTCATGGCGAAACACGGCATCCACGCCGAACGGATCGATCAGAAATTGGTTGAACCGGAACTCTGGGACGCGCAAAAAAATGTCTGGAATGACGTCGTTGAACTGGGCAAAGAACACGGTATCCGCAACGCACAGACCACCGTACTCGCACCAACGGGGACGATCGGGTTCATGATGGATTGTGATACGACCGGAGTCGAACCCGACATCGCGCTCGTGAAATATAAAAAGCTGGTCGGCGGCGGAATGATAAAAATTGTCAACCAGACGGTGCCGGAAGCACTCGCCAAGCTTGGATACGACGATGAACAGGTGGAGCATATCGTTGCCTATATCGATAAGAATGATACCATCGAAGGCGCGCCCCACCTCAAAGAAGAGCATGCACAGGTATTCGACTGTGCATTTACACCGGCGAACGGCAAACGGTCCATCCATTATATGGGACACATTAAAATGATGTCCGCCGTGCAGCCGTTCCTCTCCGGAGCAATATCAAAAACGGTGAATATGCCGCACGATGTCACATCGGAAGATATCATGCAGTCCTATATCGAAGCCTGGAAACTCGGCTTGAAATCCATTGCCGTCTATCGGGACGGATGCAAACGGACACAGCCGCTCAGCACGTCGATCGACAAGAAAAAGGATAAACAGCCGGGTGTAAAACCTGCACGGCGGCACCTGCCCGATGAGCGGCAATCGATTACGCACAAATTCAGTATTGCCGGACATGAAGGGTATATCACCGTCGGGATGTTTGAGGATGGGTCCCCGGGTGAGTTGTTCATTACGATGTCAAAAGAAGGCTCGACCATTTCCGGGTTGATGGACTCCCTGGCGACGTCGGTTTCCATTGCCCTGCAATACGGCGTGCCGCTGAAGGTGTTAGTGGATAAATTCAGCCATGCGCGCTACGAACCGTCCGGGTTTACGAATAATCCGGATATCCCGATAGCAAAATCGGTGAGTGACTATATTTTCCGCTGGCTTGGAAAGAAGTTCCTTATCGAAGACCGCGGTGAAGCACCGATGAGCGGCGTCCAGATAAATGCAGAAACGGCAAAAAAACCGGTGGCTATTCTCAATGCCGCCGCAACGAAAGCGGCTTCGGTGTGGGAAAAGAACGAGAAGTTCGTCTTTCAGACGCAGTCGGATGCGCCCCCATGCCACGAGTGCGGCAGTATTATGATCCGCAGCGGTTCATGTTATAAGTGCATCGAATGCGGAAGCACCTCGGGATGTTCATAATGCAATAACAATTAGTTAATTGAAAAACGCCGGTGATGGAAACATGACCGGCGTTTTGTTTTTCGTTATTATCGTTCTTCCATCCCCTTTATGCCTCCTCATTATGCCTGCTACGACGATTGCCGGTTCGTTGACGCATCCGGTGCGGGATAGCGTTACACATATTTATTCTCTTTTTACTATTTTATTGATGTTCAGATAAGGAATAACAAATAATGATAAACGATCGAACGGTCCTCGTCGCTCCCTGTGGAATAGACTGCGGGGTCTGCGAATTGAATATGTGCAAAGACAAGCCGCAGCTGCGCGAAGTTCTCATCTTAAAAGGTATCCCCCAGAATAAACTCCCATGCCGGGGCTGCCGCATGATCCAGGGCGAATGCCCGGTCATACCAGGCATATGTGAAACGTTTAAATGTGTTGCGGAACATCATGTTGATTTTTGTTACGAATGTGATAAGTTTCCATGCGTGAAGCTCCAGCCCAGTGCAGACCGGGCAAACATTCTTCCGCATAATATGAAAGTATTTAATCTCTGCACTATGAAAAGAGTCGGAGTGGAACAGTTCATCCGGCAGTCACCGGAGATGAAGCTGCGTTATTATGCCGGGAAAATGGATATCGGCAACGGACCTCAATTAAAATAAGCCGAACAACTATGTCTACAGTACATAATACATTGGGATTGAACAATGGAAAATACATCGGGACAAGGTGATTCCGCCGAAGTCCCGCGTGAAATTCTTAACTGGAATTGGGGAGCGTTTTTCCTGAATTGGGTTTGGGGAATTCGCAACAAGACCTATATTGCTTTTTACTGTATGGTGCCGGTGATCGGATTTGTCATGATGATCGTTTTGGGATTGAAGGGCAATGAATGGGCATGGCAGAACAAACGATGGGAAAGCATCGAACAATTTCAACATGAACAAAAAATATGGTCGAAGTGCGGAATTATAATTGCCATAGTGGTTATTTCATTGGGAGTGCTGGGATTCATTTTAAATCCCCTGCTGAAATTATTGGAAACTCTACAAGGAGGATAATGAATGATGCCTCCTTCTGCTTCATCCTTGATATACGCCATCGGTTCTCCGGATAAATATCGATCGATCCCGGTAAAATAAAATTAGAATATCCGCATGCAGGTGTCGGAAGTTTTGTGAATATGATGGGCCGTGTGGTTCTTAAATAAGCAAATTAAAAAGAACAGGTTATAAAACAAAAAGCCGGATACGAATCCGGCTTTTTAAGAAACCTCTTTTAAAGAAAAATATTATTGCCAGGTACCTGTACCGGATTGCGTTCCGGAGGTATACGTGTACCATGTTCCGGAACCGTTTGCGGCCCAAACCGACTTAGAAACCAGGATTGTGCCGTTGGTATAAATTTCGATAGAACCGCTGTTATCGGGATTATTGACGATGATCCATTTTTCTTCAAGAGCTCCGTTCGATGCGTAAACGCTCCATGTTCCGGTCAATACGTTGTTAGAATTCGTGGTATACACTAATTGCAGAGCCATTCCGGTGTGGCCTAGTTGATAAATAGTCCAAGTGCCGTTTTTTCCGTCGGCACTTGTTGTGCCTTCCCACAATTTAAAGTTTGTATATGTCACTCCACCTTCTGTTCCGGAATATGTATAGGTCCAAGTATAACTGCCGTCACTCTGTCTTACTCCGGTGAAGGTAGCAGTTACCCCGCCCTGGCTGAAGGTCCAAGTGGACGTATTCCCGTTTTGCTGTGCGGGCGCTCCGGCAAACATCTGACTGACTCCCATCATACTATTTATGGTCGTGGCATAACCAATTGCGTATTGTGCATTTATATCAGTCGATGTCGTATTCGGGCCGTGGAAGGTTACGGTCGGTATGGCTGCGGCTGCAGGTTGGGAGTTGGTTGGACTCTCATCTTTTTTACATCCGATACAGAGCGTTAATAAAACAATTAATAACAGATAGGAAACTTTCTGCATAAATAACCTCCAAAGTATTTAGTGCTGCGGTGAGGGAATAGTTTGCCGGAATGGCAGACAATAATTATTTCACTGAAACTAAAGAAAAGAACTACAAAATACAATAATGCTCCACCGGAAATTTCCGAATGTGATATACATCAACTAATCCGTTGAGGATCATAAGGCAAGAGAAGCTATGTTCTCATCATCTCTACGAATTGCGCAAAGAGATAATCACTGTCATGCGGACCGGGAGATGCCTCCGGATGATATTGCACGGAAAAAATCGGCAGCGAACGATGACGGAATCCTTCGTTCGTATGGTCGTTCCAGTTTTCGTGAGTGATTTCGATCGCATTGGCGTCAAGCGACTCCGGGTCGACGGCAAAACCGTGGTTTTGCGATGTGATCTCAATAGCGCCGGTCCTCAGGTTTTTAACAGGATGGTTGCCTCCCCGGTGTCCGAATTTCAACTTGAAGGTTTTACCGCCTAATGCCAATGCGAGCAGTTGATGTCCCAGGCAAATCCCGAAAATGGGCTTTTTTCCGATAAGTTTTTTCAGGTTTTCAATCGCGTAGGTGACTGCCGCCGGATCGCCCGGGCCGTTGGAGAGAAAAATCCCGTCAGGGTTCATCTTCAGAACGTCTTCTGCCGGAGTTTGTGCGGGAAGAACGGTCAGATGGCATCCATAGGAGGTCAGCCGGCGCAGGATATTCTGCTTCACACCGTAATCATAGACCACCACATTCCATTTCTTTTGAGAATTATTTTTAATGACGGGAAGCGCGAATGGTGTCCTGTCAATCTCATTCCACTGGTATGCGGCGTGTGTTGTCACGCGGCTGGCAAGATCGAGTCCGGTCATTTGCGGCGATTTTTTTACTTTCGCAAGCAGGGCTTTATCGTCTGAATTCCCGGTCGAAATAATACCGCGCATGGCGCCTGAGGAACGGATGATCTTCGTCAGCATCCTGGTATCAATTCCTTGAATACCGGTAATATGGTGCTTCAATAACCAGGAGCCGAGACTTTCCGTAGAACGGAAGTTGCTTGGAAATTCGCTGTATTCCTTCACGATGAATCCTGCGACCTGGGGTTTCGCAGATTCGACATCTTCCGGATTCACACCATAATTACCGATGAGGGGATACGTCATCGTGACGATTTGGCCGGAGTAGGACGGATCGGTAAGGATCTCCTGGTAACCCACCAGGCTGGTATTGAAGACGACTTCACCGCACGCTTCTCGGTCTGCACCGAACGATTCTCCGGTGAAAATAGTACCGTTTTCCAGAATAAGTTTTGCATTCATAATGAAACTAAGATAAGAAGAAATGTGAGGCGATGCAATTTCTTGTGAATTCCGGGTGTTTAATAAATAAACAGCATCAGAGCACTCATGCACAGCGAGTGCTTACCTTGACAAAGGAGCGTTTAATGGTTAATTTTGTATTGGAGTGATAGAGTCAGGATGAATGAAGTAACGAATGAAAATCCAAAGTTAACCGAACGTGAGCAGAGTATTTTGCATCACGTCGTGTACAATTATATCCAGACTGCCGTTCCGGTAGGTTCGAGATATATTTCCAAACATTTGGAGAAAAATCTCAGTCCGGCATCGATCCGCAATGTTATGGCGGATCTCGAGGAAACCGGGTTTCTTTCGCATCCGCACACCTCGGCGGGCAGGATTCCGACCGATCTCGGATACCGGTTTTACATTGATTATCTCATGGAGATGCAGCAGTTAGGCGATGATGAGAAATTACGGATTCAGCAGCAGCTCCATCAGACCAACGATGCCGATGAAATGCTGCGGGAAACATCGAAATTACTCGGAAAGATTTCACATCAGCTCAGTATTGTCACATCGCCGCATCTCAGCAGCGGTATTTTTGAAAAGATTGAATTGATCCCCATTGCCAGCTCGAAACTGCTGGTGGTGATTTCCATTCGAACGGGAATGGTGCGCACGATTATACTGGAAGTGGGCGCGGAAGTCCCGCGGGATCATCTCGATCAGGTCGGGAGAATGATCAATGAACGGCTGGCGGGATTAACGCTCAAAGAGATCCGCGATACGTTTGTCGACCGGGTCCGCGACGTGCAGAATGAAAAAACCGGACTCATCAGGCTGTTTGTCGATTCAGTCGACCAGCTGTTCACCGATTCCAAAGAACGCGAAAAAGTCATTATCGGCGGAACGAAAAATATCGTCGACCAGCCGGAATTTGTCGATCCGAAAAACTTCCGGTCGGTCATTGAGCTCATTGAAAACGAAGACATCATCGTGCATCTTCTGGAACGGCATGATGAATCGCAGAGGAATTATGTCGTGACCGTCGGTACAGAAAACAAGGAAGAAACAACAAAAGAATACAGCTTTGTGACAGCAACGTATGATGTCGGCGGAGTCACCGGCCGTGTCGGCATTATCGGCCCGACGCGGATGAACTACGGCAAGGTTATTCCGCTCGTCGATTACGTGGCGCGGGCGATTGCAAAGATGTTAAGCTCATAACAGAACAATTCCCGCAGAAATTGCCAATGCGGAACCATGGTATAGAAGAGAAATGGAAAAGAACGATTTGGAAAAGAAAACGAATGGAAGTGAAAAAGAACATAAGCCGGAAGCCCCTTTACAAAACGAATTAACAGAACCCGCAGCGGCGAATACTCAGGCGGAGGAACTGCAAAAGCAGATCGATCAATACAAAGACATGCTGCTGCGAAAGGCCGCTGAATTTGATAACTTCAAGCGGCGTATCGAAAATGAAACGTCGAACATCGTCAAGTTTGCTACGGAGGCGCTGATTGATGATTTACTCCCGGTCCTCGATGATTTTGAACGCTCACTGAAACACAGCAAAGAAGTCAAAGATCCTCACGCGCTCTTCAAGGGCGTCGAAATGATTTATCAGAAATTCGTGAAAGTGCTTGAGGGCCGGGGACTGAAGACGTTCGAGACGGTGGGGAAGGAATTCAGTGTCGATTATCACGATGCACTGATGCAGCTGCCGAGGAAGGACCTCCCGCCTCACACCGTGATCGAAGAGGTTGAAAAAGGATATATGCTGAACGATAAAGTCATTCGCCACGCAAAAGTGGTTGTTTCTTCCGTGCCCGCGGAAGAGGGGCCTGAGCCCGGGCGGTCGGAACTGTCAGACAACAAGTCGAAGGACTAAGCGGATATGGTGAAAAAAGATTTTTATGAAGTCCTGGGTGTCGGCCGGAATGCATCTGTTGACGAAATAAAAAAGGCGTACCGCCAGATGGCGATGAAGTATCACCCTGACCGCAATTCCGGGAATAAAGAGTCGGAAGAAAAATTTAAGGAAGCGGCAGAAGCCTACGAAGTACTGGGTGATCCGGACAAAAAGCAGCGCTACGACCAGTACGGACATGACGGACTGCGCGGAACGAACTACCGCGACTTCAACGACATCAACGATATTTTCAGCACCTTCGGAGATATCTTTACCGGCGGTTTTGGCGGTTCGATTTTCGATGAAGTGTTCGGCGGAGGACAACGGCCGCGGCGGCGTTCCTCTGCGCAGCACGGACAACCGGGTTCTGATTTGCGTGTACGGCTCGCCTTGACGCTGGAAGAAATTGCCGGCAGTGTTGAAAAGAAAATTAAAGTGAAGCGGCAAAAAAAATGCGATATTTGCAATGGGAGCGGCGCAAAGACATCCAACGGAAAGACGACGTGTCAGCAGTGCGGCGGCACCGGTGAATTGCGGCAGGTTTCGCGGTCGATGTTCGGACAATTTGTAAACATCACGACATGTCCCCACTGCGAAGGAGAGGGACGCATTGTCAAAGATCCATGCCTCACGTGTTCGGGCGAAGGCCGGGTGCAGGGGGAATCGACGATCAAGGTGACGGTTCCGGCCGGTGTCTCCGAAGGGAACTATATTACGCTTCCCGGCCAGGGCAATGCCGGACGCCGCGGCGGTCCTGCCGGTGACCTCATTGTCGTGATAGAAGAAGAACCGAACCAGAACTTTAAACGCAACGGCGATGATATCATTTATGACCTGTGGATCAGTTACCCGGCGGCGGTGATGGGCGGCGATGTGGAAATTCCCACGCTGACGGGAAAAGCCAAGCTCTCGATTGATGCCGGGACGCCGGCGGGCCGATTGCTGCGCATGCGCGAACGCGGCATTCCGCATCTCAACAGCTATGGCCGCGGGGATGAAATCGTGCGCGTCAACGTCTGGATACCGACGAAAATTAACGGAAAAGAGAAGGAATTGATCCGTGCGCTCTCCGTTTGTGAGCATGTCAATCCAAGCGAGGAAGACCGCCGGAACAGCGATCGGACCTTTTTTGATAAAGTAAAGGATGTCTTTTCATAAACGGATATGCTGAAGCGCTTTGCAGACTGGATGGCGTTGACGAAGACAGAACGGAAAGTCATTCTGTTCCTCACCGCCACTCTGCTTGCAGGCGCAGGTATCCGGCTGGTTCAGGCAACATTTCCATCTGCTCCGAATTTTGATTACCATGCATCTGACAGTACGTTCGCCGCACTGAGTGCGGCGCCGGATGACCGTTCCGCAGGTACAGAAGGAATCGAAGAACCTTCGGGCAAGCTGAATATTAACACCGCGACACGGCAGCAGCTTTTGGATTTGCCGGGAATCGGCGAAGTAACCGCAAAACGTATTCTGGAGTATCGCGCGGCAACAGGGAAGTTTATCAGCGTGGATGATTTACGCGCGGTTAAAGGAATGAGCGGGAAAAAAATTGAAACCCTGAGGCCGCTGGTCATAGCTCAATAGCAAACACTCATCGAGAGATTCTTGACATGAAAGCAATCAGTTATATTGGCGTTTCATTCCTCAAAGGAAAAATCCAGCTGGCTGTTATCGAGCACAAGAGAAAGAAACGGACCGTCACGGTGCTGGCAGAACGGACTTCATCGATTGATTTTGCCAGGGAAGGAGAAAACCTCTCGGCAGAGCATCCGCAATTGGGAACATTTGTCTCGGAGATGAAAAGCCTCATCAAACAACAGAAGATCACCGCAGAAAACATTTCATTTGCGCTGCCGCCTGACCCGATGTTCATCAATATCATACCGGTCGATCCGGGGTTAAAAGGAAAAGAATTGGCGCAATATCTTCAGTGGGAGATGAATCAGTATTTTCCTGAAGCGTCTCCGAAGGAATTTATTATCGGGGCCGACGGCCTGCCGCTCGAAAGTAAAAACGCCCAACAGACATTTATGGTGGCTGTACGGCGCGGAGTAGCCTTATTCCTGCAAAAAGCGGTTGCTGGAATGAAGCTGAACCTGAATATTATCGACATCGATCAGTTCAGCACTGAAAAAACACTCATCACCAATTATCCGGAAATTCTGGACCATGAAATCGTGCTGTTCGGAATCCGGACGAACGGTGTCGATGCGAGCCTCATTCACAAGGGTGCAATGACCGATTACAGGGCATTCCATTATAACGGCGACCCCAACCCGGAGAAACCAATTATGGAATATCTGAAATATCTGAAACAGAAAGAGACCGATACGCCGGCGGCGATTCTGCTCCATGGGAGCGATATCGCGCAGTCTTTTGTCGTTTCCCTTCGTACCACGACCGGAGTGAAACAAACGCTTGCCATGAATTCGTTGCGGAAAATTCGTGCCGCTGATTCCTTATCGAAACCATTGATGAAAGAAAGCTACCGGTTCGCTGCTGCAATCGGCCTGGCGCTGCGTGCGAAATGAGAATTATTGCCGGTGAATTCCGCGGCCGTTCCATCGAATCGGTGCGCGATTTATCTGTTCGTCCTACGACCGACCGTGCGAAACAAACGATCTTCGATATCCTCACGAACCGGATTGAGTTTGACGGTTTAGAAGTGCTGGATCTCTTTGCAGGAAGCGGCAGCCTCGGATTGGAATCGATCAGCCGAGGCGTCAAGAACGTGACGTTTATCGACAAAGCCCGCAAATCGCTGGATGTGCTGGAAAAAAATGTCGCAGCGCTTGGCTGCGAACCGCAATGTTCCGTGTATCAGGCAGATGTTTTCTGGTATCTCAAGAACATTCATCGCCCGTACGATCTCGTGTTTACCGATCCGCCGTACAAATTGGAGAATATCGGACTGCTGCCGAATGCGATCTACGACTCAGGTGTTTTACACAACGGTACATACGTGGTCATGGAACACAGCCGTGAATCCGTGATAGATCTGGATGAGCGGAAATATGAAATTCTGAGAAAACCATTCGGTCAAACGACCGTGCTTATTATGCAGGCCATTGTACCACCGACACCGCCAAGGACATGAGATGAAAATTGCCATCTATCCCGGAACCTTTGATCCTGTCACCTACGGGCACCTCGATATTCTCGAACGCGCCCTCAAACTCTTCGAGAAAGTCGTTATCACGATCGCCCGGAATACGGCGAAGAATCCGCTGTTCACGGAACAGGAGCGGATTGCCCTTCTGAAGCAGGTGACAAAACGCTATCGCCATGTCGAAGTAAATTCTTTTGAAGGATTACTGGTAAAATATGTCCAGAAACGAAATGCCATTTGCGTCGTCCGCGGTTTGCGTGCGATGACCGATTTTGAATACGAACTTCAAATGGCACTGATGAACCGGAAATTGGACGAGAACATGGAAACCGTGTTTCTCATGCCCAATGAAAAGTATACCTACCTCAGTTCAAATTTCGTCAGGGAAATTGCCCGTTTAGGCGGCGATGTGAGCAAGTTCGTTCCTCCGGTAGTTCTGAAAGCACTTCGGCAGAAACACAAAAAAGGTTAAAGCCGTTTTGTGGTACGCGTAGAATCCGATCATCAGATCGGATTCTATGAAGATCTACAGAGGATGTCCAGTCGGTGACTGGACTCTACAGAATCGGCAGCCGCACGACAAAGGTACTCCCCCGGCCCTCTCTGCTTTTTACTTCGATGGATCCGTGATGGGCTTCCGTAATCCATTGGGCGATGGAAAGTCCCAGCCCGCTGCCGCCCGCATCGTCGATATGCTCTCCGCTTCTTTCCACACGGTAAAAACGCTCAAAAATTTTGGCCTGATCCTTCTTTGGTATTCCAATGCCGTTGTCTTTCACCGCGAGGATTGCTTCACCTTCTTTTTTGGAAAGGGTCAGCACCACCTGACCGCGCGGCGGCGTGTACTTCAGCGCATTATCGATCAGATTAAGAAAGAGCTGCTTCAGTCTGACGGCATCGCCATTGATCTGTATCGGCTGGGGAAGATCCAGTTTCACTTTTATCTTCTTTGTTTCTGCGAGCATTTTTGTCTCTTCCACAAGCTGCTCGATGAACTCGTTGAGCGCGATGGGCTGCATGGTGAACACGAGTCTCCCGGTGTCGGATTTCACGAGAATCATCAGGCTTTCGACAATGGAAGAGAGGCGGACGAGTTCATCATTGATGCTCATCAGCAGTTCGCGTGTACTCTTCGATAATCGCTGGTTGCGGATGGCGACTTCAATTTCTCCGCGCATAATCGTCAGCGGTGTGCGCAATTCGTGTGATGCATCCGCGGAAAATTGCTGGATCTGGTCAAAAGAGGCCTGGAGACGGCTGATCATATCGTTGAATTGTTCCGTCAGCCTGCCCAGTTCATCATCCACGACATTGGCCGGAAGCCGGCGGTTGAGATTTTGAGCGGTAATTTCTTTTGCGGTCTTCGTCAATTCATCAACGGGCTTGAGCGACTTATGCGCCAGAAACCATCCGCCGATAATAGAGATCAATAACGCGAACGGCGTGATAAAAAGAAAATTGTAGAAGACATTGTCCGTAATTTCGTACACCGGCTCCAACGGGTACGCGACGAAAATTTTGACGTAATCGTTTTGTGTCAACGCAAGACGAATCTCCTGGTTATCCGGACCTTTCGTACTCACGACGTTAATCCATTGATAGGGAATATCGTTATAGCTCAGGGTGTGCCCGCGAAGGCTTTGAGATCTGTAAAGCAAATCGCCATTCCGGTCAAGAATCTGAATATAATGTCTCCGCGGGCTGAGCAGAGTGTGCTGATAAATTTGACTCCACATCTCGTCAATTTCCGTCCGTTTGCCGGCGCTGGTGTCGATGACTTCCGGCTGCTCTTCCTGTTGAGCGGCGCTGCGCTTGAGCTCCTGCAGTTCTTTGAGTGCGGCTCGTTTCAATTTTACTTTTTTTGCTTTTGGTTCGATAAATGCATTCACCCATTCCACTTCATTCTTTAAGGAATAGTCCAGATTGTTGCGCAGTGAGGATCGCGATGCAACATATGCAATGGCACCTGAGCCGAGGAGCGTCACGACAAGAATTGCAGCATACCACAACGAGAGCTTGGTACGAATGGAGTGAAGAATGGTCATGCGAACTTGCCCGTCGCGGTCCCTTTGGCGGGCTTGAATGTCATCTTCTTTTCGGAAAGGTAATACCCTTTGCCCCGTTCTGTTTGAAGGAGTTTCACGGTGAAGTCGGAGTCTATTTTATTCCGCAGATGATTGACATAGACATCGACCACATTGGTTCCGGGATCAAAATTGTATCCCCAGATTTCTTTTGACAGCTCCTGCCGGGAAACGAGTTTTCCCCGATTGCGCATCAGGTATTCCAGTAATGCATATTCACGGGCGGTCAATTCAATCGGTTTGCCGCAGCGGCTGGCTTTGTGCGCGATGGTATCCAGCAGGAGGTCCTGATATTTAAGTTTCGTCTTCACCGTTCCGCGGCGCATCAGGGACCGGATGCGGGCGAGCAGTTCCGTAAAGGCAAAAGGTTTTGTGAGGTAATCATCAGCGCCCTGGTCCAGCCCGCCGACGATATCTTCCGTCGTGCTTCGCGCGGTGAGCATGAGGATGGGGATCCGGATTTCATCTTTGCGCAGGTCGCGCAATATTTCAAAGCCGTCCTTTTTGGGGAGGAGGACATCGAGCAGGATGAGATCAAACGCTTCTGTGCGTGCCAGTTTTTCGCCGGATTTTCCGTCTCCCGCCGTTTCAACTTCGTATCCTTCCGCTTCCAACCCCTTCTTTAAAAAGCGGGCGACTTTTAATTCGTCTTCAATGACAAGGATGCGCATACAAATCCTGTTTAAGTGAAGTGGGCGAGTGTTTCATGCAGTGAGAAGTTACTCGTTTATCGGAAAAGTGTCAAATGGAGAAGTGATCGGGATCAAGAAGCGGAAGAACCTTCAGGCACTGCCTCCCGTTGCTTCAAATTTATCCCAAATGCACCCCGGGAGATGAAAATCTCTTCATCCGGGTATCTTTGAATCACACACATTTTTCCCTATATTTTTCATCAGACGATATCCAAGGAAAATGGTATGAAACGAATATACGTGATTATTGCAGCCCTTGTTCTCTTCGAAGGCTGCATCCAAACCATCGCCTTACGCTCGATGGGCGGTATTCTGGACAACGGCCTGGCTTCATTTAATGAGGAGTCCGATCTGCAATTGGCCCATGAAGCACTCGGAAGCAATCTCAAACTGATTGAAGCAATGATCAAAAGCGACCCGGAAAACGACCAGTTTCTCCTGTTTGCTGCGCAGGGATATAACTCGTACGCGCTGGCCTTTTGCGAAGACGACAGTGTCGAACGGGCGCGGGTTTTTTATCTCCGCGCAAAAGAATACGGGATGCGCGTTCTTATGAAAAATAAGAAGTTTAAGGATGCGATGAATGGCGATATAACGGCATTCCGCGAGGCAGTACAAACGTTCTGCAAGGACGATGTGCCTGCAATTTTCTGGACGGCATTCAGCTGGGGCAGTTATGTGAACATCACGCGTACGGATGTTTCCGGTCTTGCCGATTTGAGCAAGGTACAGGCACTGATCGAGTTTGTCGCGGAACAGGATCCTTCGTTCTATCATGGCGGAGCCTATCTTTTCCTCGGCGTCATCGAAGGCACCACTCCCAGATCACTGGGAGGAAACCCGGAGAAAGCGAAGGACTATTTTGAAAAATGCCTGGCCGTGAATGGAGGAAAGTTTTTAATGACCCAGCTCTATTATGCCAAGGCGTATGCGGTCTCCACCATGAACCAGCCTCTGTTTGAATCGCTCCTGAAACAGATTGAAGATGCCTCGATAGACGATGTACCTGAGATCCGGCTTGCGAATGTCGTCGCAAAACAAAAAGCAAAGAGGCTGCTGGCACAGGAGAGCGAACTGTTTTAGTGCATCCATACCTCATAAACGCAAAAAGGAAACCGACGAACATGAAACTGAAATATTCCATACTCTTATTTATTTTTTCCATTTCCACCTGTTTCTCCCAGCAGTATGTGATTAAATTTGCTTCCATTGCACCGGAGGGAAGCACGTGGATGAATGTCATGAAGGATTTTGATGCTGCGGTCCAGAAGGAAAGCGGCGGGCGCGTGAAGTTCCGGATGTATCCGAGCGGTGTCCAGGGCGATGAAAAAACGGTCATCCGTAAAATCGGGGCCGGGCAATTGCATGCCGCAGGATTTACCGGTGTCGGGATGGGTGAAATTGCGCCAAAGGTGCGCATCCTGGATACGCCGTTCCTTATTCGCAGCGCCGATGAAGCGGATAATCTCTACCAGGTTTTTGATGCTGAATTGCAACAGGCATTCGAGTCGCGCGGCTATGTCTTACTCGGGTGGGCGGAAGTCGGATTTGTGTATGTGTTCAGCAATTCACCGATTCAAGATCCGGACGATATAAAAAAATTGAAGATGTGGGTGTGGGACGGCGATCCCGTAGCAGAGATATCGTTCCGCGCCCTGGATATTAAACCGATTCCTCTTTCGTTTGACAACGTGCGTACGTCGCTGCAAACCGGGTTGATCAATGCATTTTATACGACGCCCTACGCTGCAATCGCACTGCAATGGTACACCCAGGCAAAGTATATGGTGGATTTTCCGTTGACATGTTCAGCCGGTGCGGTACTTCTTTCAAAAAAATATTTCGATACGATGCCGAAGGATTTGCAGGATATTCTTCTCCGCAACGGCAGGATTTATATGAAGAAACTGACCGAGGCGGGGCGCCTGGACAACAAAAAATCGCTCACCGAATTGAAAAAGCGCGGGATCACGTTTACCCAGACCAATGACAAGCAAATACAGGAATATATTGCCGTTGGAACGCGCGCCCGCCGGATGCTGGTGGGAAAATTATACGATGAAGATTTTATGAATCGCGTTGAAAAAGCAGTGGAAGATTTTAGAAAGTCCGGGAAGAAAAAATGAAGATCATCAAATCGATCGATTCTCTCCTCAATAAAATAGAGGGAGGGATACTCATCTTCCTCCTCCTCCTGATGCTGTTCATGGCGTTCGGCCAGGTCGTCCTTCGGAATTTTTTTTCCGGCGGGATTGTCTGGGGGGATATTGTCCTGCGTCATCTCGTGCTCTGGATCGGGTTTCTCGGGGCGACGCTGGCGGCCAGCGGAGAGCGCCATTTGAACATCGATGCTCTTACCCGTTATTTGCCCGGCCGGATCAGGGGAGTGGTGGCGACATGCTCCGATGTGTTTGCCGCAGTTATTTGTTTTCTCCTCTTCCGAGCATCAATCACGTTTATCCGGTTTGATATTGGGAACAATAATATTTTATTTGCGAATGTGCCTTCATGGTGCGGTGAGATTATTATACCGGTTGGATTTGGGCTGTTGACGGTTCATTTCATCATTCGCGCGATTCTCCATGCAGGCCAGGCGCTGCAGAAAGGATCGCCCGCATGAGCCTCTGGATTATTGTTGCGATTATTATTGTCATCGCCTTGTGCGGCGCCCCGCTGTTTACCATATTCGGTGCATTGGCCCTCTACCTGTTCTATTCTTCCGGTATGGATATGTCGTCGGTCATTATCGAGCTCTATCGCCTGACGGACATGCCGCCGCTCGTTGCAATTCCGCTCTTTACGTTCGCGGGTTATATGCTCGCGGAAAGTAATGCTCCAAAACGTCTGGTGAACGTCGCGCAGGCCATGGTTGGCTGGATCCCCGGTGGATTGGCGATTGTCGTCCTGGTAACCTGTGCGTTCTTTACTGCATTCACCGGTGCATCCGGAGTGACGATTGTGGCACTCGGCGGACTGCTCTATCCCATGCTGATCAAAGAACACTACCCGGAAAAATTTTCGTTGGGGCTTGTCACCGCGTCAGGCAGTATCGGGTTGTTATTCCCCCCGAGTCTGCCCATCATCGTCTATGGAATGATTGCGGAAGTCAGCATCGATAAATTATTTATTGCAGGGATCGTTCCGGGCATTTTATTGATTTCAATCCTTGGTGTTTACAGCGTGCGCAAAGGTGTTCAGGCAAAAGTTCCGCGTATTCCCTTTGTCTGGTCGAATGTCGGCGCAACGCTGAAAGCAGCAGCATGGGAGCTCCCGTTACCGTTCATCATTGTGGTATCCATTTACGGCGGATTTGTGACAGCGACGGAAGCTTCGGCGGTCACGGCATTCTATGTGTTTGTTGTTGAAGTGTTTATTTACCGCGATCTTAAAATATTCAGCGATCTTCCCCGGGTGATGAAAGAATCGATGCTGCTCGTCGGCGCTATTATTTCAATTCTCGGAGTTGCCCTCGGGCTGACCAATTATCTTATCGACCAGCAGGTGCCGCAGCGTTTGTTTGAGGTTGTGCAGACTCAGATTTCGAGTCAGGTGACGTTTCTTCTTATCCTGAACGGATTTTTGATTATCGTTGGTATGATGATGGATATCTTCTCTGCAACGTTCGTCGTCGTGCCCCTTATTCTCCCGATAGCCCGGGCGTTCAATATCGATCCCATTCATCTCGGCATCATCTTTCTTACGAATTTGGAAATCGGTTATCTTACTCCGCCCGTCGGATTAAATTTGTTCCTCTCCAGCCTGCGGTTTAAAAAGCCGATGCTCCACATCGTCAAATCGATACTGATCTTTATCGTACTCGAACTTGCCGTGCTTATGGTCATTACGTATTGGCCCGATTTGAGCCTCTGGCTGGTACGCTTATCTTCCGCGCAATAGATATTTTTGGAAGGACATTAACAGGGCGAAGCAGAATGCATACCTGCTTCGCCTTTTTATTTAATCGAGCGACCGGATATTTGGCCCGAAAAGCCACACCGCGCCGGCAAAAATAAATGCCGCCGCCGCACTGATGAATGCTGCCGGTGCCTCTCCAATTTGTTCTGCCATAGTGCCAAGAAGTATTGATCCGATGGGGATGGAACCCATAAATATGGTGCTGTACACGCCCATGACCCGGCCGCGAAGATTGTCGGGAGTGAGAGATTGAATAGTTGCATTGGAGAGATTTAGTACAAAAATTGAGGCAAAGCCTATAAACATCATCAGGAATAAAGAGGCGGGCAGTATATGTACAAGAGCGAAGAGCGCAATAAAGACGGGGAAAAACAATGATCCGCCCATGATCAGTTTTCCACGGGATGCAGACTGTCCCAGTGAAGCAATCGCTAATGCGCCTATCAGTGATCCAACGCCGCGGGCAGAAAACAGCATTCCATTCGTTGCGGCATTCCCATGAAGAATTTTCACCGACCACGCCGGTATGAGCGTCCCCAGCGCCATTCCGAACAGGCAGACTGCGGCAACTAATCCGATCAACGTACGGATAACGGGCTGGTGGCGCACATAGCTGACTCCCTCGATCAGTGCGGAGAGCGTCGATGTCTGCTGTCCCGCGCGTTCCTGCGGTTGTAATCGCATTGCCATCAAAGCAGCAATCACGGCAACGAATGAAAACCCATTGATGATAAAGCACCAGCCGGGTCCGAACGCCGCATAGATAATTCCGGCAACTGCAGGGCCGACAATAATTGCGGAGTTGAACATGGTTGCATTCAGGGCAACGGCATTGGTGAGATCGTCGCGGTCGACCATTTCCGAGATGAATGCAAGTCTTGTCGGTGCATCGAATGCATTGGCCATTCCAAGCCCGAATGCAAGCACGAGAATATGCCAGGGCTGGACTATTCCGAAAAAGGCGAGCGCCGCAAGTATCAATGCTTGAATCATCATTGCCAATTGCGTGATGATCAGCAGTCTCCGGCGCGACATTCGATCGGCAACCACTCCGCCAACCATGGTGAACAACCACGACGGAATACCGGAAGCAAATCCGACGTACCCGAGAAATGCAGACGAATGAGTCAATTCGTACACCAGGAATCCCTGTGCGGTCATCTGCATCCAGGTTCCAAAAAGAGAAATCATTTGTCCCCAAAACCATAACCGGTAGTTACGGTGTTTCAGGGCTGAAAATGTTTTTTGCCAGCTTGGTCTCCGGGAGGGAGAAGAGGCAGTCATTGCTTCATCAATCGTTTAAGCAGCTGAATTTGACCGGTATGGTAAACATCATGGCTTGCGATTCCCAGAATAAGGGCTGCATTTGAGAATTTGCTGCCGGCGGGGGATCGATTGAGATCTGATGGTTTTAATGATGCGATCGCTTCGCACATGGAGTGATGGACTTCATCAAGCAGACGGACGTCTTCACGCCAGGCGCTTTCCCTCAATACCATCGGACGTTTTATCCAGTTGCTGCCGTTTAACGGAAACGATCCTTTTTTTTCTCCGAGTAAACGGCGGCGCACAATATATTTCCAATACGCCGCATGAATGACAATTTCCCAGATATTGTGCCGACCCGGCGCTGGACGCCACGCTGCTTCCTGGACCGTCAGGCCGCGAAGAGAACCCTTGAGATTGGTTCCCTGCCATGCGCGCTGGTCATACGATTCACCGAGCAGTTGCAGGTAGATTTGAATTTCTTTCGCTGTTTTCATCCTCCTACAAAAATACGGAGCAAAAAGGAGTCTGTCAAGATTTTGAGTGTCCTTTGATCAACGATTTCTTATTTTACGAATGTCATTCTTTATGATCGATGAACTAAAGAGAAACCCTATGGCCGATTTTGAAATTGCCGTCATTGGTGCCGGCGTGGTCGGACTGGCAATCGCAGCACGACTTTCCCGGCAGCATCCCAGCCTTGTACTCCTGGAAAAAAATGAAAAATATGGAATGGAGACATCAAGCCACAACAGTGAAGTGATCCACGCGGGCATCTATTACGCGCCGGGTACGCTGAAGGCGCGCTTCTGTATTGAAGGAAGAGATGAGTTATACGCTCTCTGCAGCACGCACCATATCGACCACCGGAAGTTGACAAAGCTCATAAGCGCGACGAACGAAGCGGAATTGAATAAACTTGAGAGCATCCGGCAGAATGCAGAAAAGAATGGAGTAACATTAGAATTCCTGGACAAGCAGGCAGCGCTGAGATTAGAACCGAATATTCGAACAGAGGGCGCTCTGTTTTCCCCGCTCACAGGTATTATCAGTGTCCATGGACTAATGGATTACTTCTTTCATACGACGAACACAAACGGCGGTACCATACAACACCGGTGCCGGGCCGCCGGAATTCGGAAAGAGAACCATGGATATGAAATCGACCTCGATGAAGATGGCCAGCGATCAAGCATCACCAGCGAAATCGTCATTAATGCAGCCGGACTCGGTTCTGACCTCATCGCAGAGATGGTCGGAATAGATATTGAAAAAGAAAATCTGAAACTGAATTATGTCAAAGGATCCTATTTTGCGATCACGCCATCCAAATCCAATTTCGTCGCACGGCTGGTGTATCCAGTGCCGGCCAATGAGGGTCTTGGAGTTCATGCGCTCAAGGACTTGGGTGGAAAATTGAAGTTTGGTCCCGATGTGGAATATCTTGAAGGACGCACGCTTGATTATCGGGTGGATGAGACCAAGCGGCATGCCTTTGCAGAGTCCATCCGTCGAATTTTACCCGGCATTGACGATGAAGATATCACGCCGGATATGTGCGGAATTCGCCCCAAACTGCAGAAGAAGGGCGGCCCGGCGCGCGATTTTGTCATTGTTCACGAAACGGAACGGGGCTTGGAGGGTTTTGTCAACTTAATCGGAATTGAATCGCCGGGGTTGACCTCATCACCGGCGATCGCACGTTATGTGGAGAAGTTGTTATTTTAATCGTGTGCAGTCGAATTAATTTCGATTTCTTTCTTTTCGGTAGTCCAAGATCATCTTGATCATACCGGCGCCGGCTCCGAACCCCCCGAAAAATAATGTGAGTATGTCCACCGTTCTGATTCTTCCAATCATCTGATACGCTCCGAAGAATGCGACAACAATTCCGAGAATTGAACCGACAAGGCCAAGGCGTTTTTGAATCAAGATGTTTTTCATAACGGTCGCTTGTAAGGGTGTTATTGGATGATCCGCGCCATATGTTCGATACAGATCTTCGACCAGTTTTCAAATTTATCGATGTCTTTTTGAAGCTCGTCGATCGTTGCAAATTTTGTTTCATTAATCGATTTCTCTTTGGGTTTCACCAGAGGCTGATCCAGCGAGAGGGAATGCACAATGCCGAAATGAACCTTGCCGACTTCGTTGGTGTCGTCGTTGAGCAGCGCCGCCACCTTTTGCGTATACGGGGTTTCGATGAATACTTCTTCATTAATTTCTCGTTTCAAGCCATCTTCATAGGTTGACCCGAACAAACCGGGATCGGTAACGGATATATGTCCGCCAATCCCCAGCGAATAATTTCCCAGAAGCCTTTTTTCCGCAAGAAGCTTCCCGCGCCGGTAAACGAAGATTTCGGGCCCGCAATGCAGAAGAGCATAGGGAATGAGCTGTTTGAACGCGGGGTTCGTTTCCGCATCTTTTCTTTTGAGGAAGGAGTGGTTTTTTGGATTCAGGATGACCTCTAAAAACTTATCCACTTCAAACGATACTCCCTGGAATTTGCCAATGCCGTCAAGAAGCGGTGTCGGGAAGACCAGGACATATTCTTCTAAATATTTTTCATCCTGCACAATGCATCCTTCAGAACAACGAGTGATTCAGGTCCCGATTAATTCAGGCCATTCTTCTCTAATTTTTTTCCAGTTCCAGCGTGATGGTTGATGCATTACAGACTTCATCGGGACCGAAATATTGTATCGGGCCGGGGAAAATATAGGACGTCTTGATCGACCATTCGCCGCGGTGTTTCGTAAATTCTTTAAACGGTTGACCGTCTAATTTCACCAGGGCCTTTTGAATAACCGGCTTCATAAGTCCGTGTCTTCGCTCCAAATTCATCATCATCGTTATGGGTACGCCGCCGGCGATCCATTGTTCCGCCGGCGCCGTCAGGTTGCGAACCATGGCCATATATCCGGTCTTGCCGGATCCGATGATGACCGCGGCGGTATATCCCAGCGCGTAGGTATAATCCGCATCAAAATTAGAAGGAGCGGCACAACGGCCTTCGTATCCGAAGAAGTTTGCGAGAGCGGTAAATTTCCCTTTATACTTTCCTTCCGCGCTCCATTCCTTCAGTTTATCGGAGACCATATCGATTAATAGTTTTTCCGTTTCGATGCGCGAGACCTGGACATTGCCGTGGGGATCGCGGTCCATGAGCAATTGAACCTGGATCTCCTTCGGCAGCGAGTTAAATGCCTTTGTCGATTCAGCGCTGATGTGGCTGTTGACAAATTGGAATTTATCATCATCGGTCTCCAGCGTATTAAAAAATGCGGATTTGCCCGCTAATAAATCGTTCAATTCGGAAATTAATTTTTTTACTTCAGGAACAAATTCAATTAATCCTTCCGGGACCAGACAGACACCGAAATTTTCCTTATTATCAGACCGCGTTTTTATCACCCGGGCAATATCTTCGACGATCTGGTCCATGGTCAATTTCTTTTCCTGGACTTCTTCGGAGATAATCGCATAATTCGGCCGGGTTTGAAGGACACATTCCAGCGTGATATGCGATGCCGACCGCCCCATCAATTTTATAAAGTGCCAATATTTCTTTGCGGATAATGCATCGCGTTCAATATTTCCAATGAGCTCGCTGTAGACTTTGCATGCGGTGTCAAAGCCAAAAGAGGCTTCGATCATATCGTTTTTAAGATCGCCGTCAATGGTCTTCGGACAGCCAATCACCTGGACATTGGCGTTAATGGACTTGTAGTATTCCGCCAGGACGCATGCATTGGTGTTCGAATCATCTCCTCCGATGATCACCAGGGCATTAATACCGAGCTCCCTGCAATTCTGGAGACCTTTATCAAACTGCGCCTGTTCTTCGAGCTTGGTCCGCCCGCTGCCGATGATATCAAATCCTCCGGTATTCCTGTACTCGTCGACCAGGGGAGCAGTCAATTCAATATATTTCCCATCAACCAGGCCGGACGGTCCGCCCAGGAATCCGTATAACCGGTTGTTGTTGTTCAATACTTTTAAACCGTCGAATATTCCGGCGATCACGTTATGCCCGCCTGGCGCCTGCCCCCCGGATAGGATCACGCCGACATTCAATTCCGGCGATTGCATCGGTTTTGGCCCGGATTCTATGGTTAAAACCGGGAGCCCGTAGGTATGGGGAAACATCTCTTCGATTTCTTTTTGATGTGCAATCGACTGGGTTGCTTCTCCTTCGGTGATGGCCATATTGCTGTTTAAGGTGGCGGGGAGTTTTGGTTTATAGTCAGCTCTTGCCAATTGTAATGGACTTATCGATGTGGGGATGTATGTCATGATTTTTCTATGTTCAATAATATTTAAATGAATGAATGAATGAGGGTGCGACAACTCATGATGAGAGAGCATCACTGTATCTAATTAAATCAATTATTGGCAAAAAATCCAGGGGAAGGGAACTGCAGAATGAGCGGCCGCACGGTGGTCTAACGGATGAATTATTGTCCTTTGATGGCATATCGTTCCCGGACCGCGGGAATTAAATAATCTTCAAATGCGCGCTCCAGATCGTATTTCGGTTTCCAGTTCCAGTCGGTGCGCGACGCGGAATCGTCGACGTCGGCCGGCCAGCTGTCGATGATGGCCTGACGCCGATAATCGGCTTCAAATGTGACGTCGCTCTTCGGGAACGCCTTCTGAATAATGCGGAATACTTCTGCAGCCGAAGGATTGAACGCTCCGACGTTATAGATCATTCTGCTCAGTTTTTCCAGGGGAGCGGATTGGAGATTCAGCAGAGCGGAAATCGCGTCCGGCATCGCCATAAACGGTATGCATGTGTCTTCACGGACGAAACAGGCATACGGTTTTTTCTTCGCTGCCATATGAAGCATCTCGGGTGCATAATCGCTGGTGCCGCCGGTCGGAAGGGTTGCTGCGCTGATCAGCCCCGGAAACCGTACTCCGCGGAAATCGATCTGTCCTTTTGGCGGTTCTGCATCCAGCTGGCGGTAATAATTTGCATAGTATTTGCCGAGCTGCTCCGTGTATAATTTATTAATGCCGTACATGGTACGGGGAGTGAGCCATTGGTCTTCTCGAACTTTGCCCGCTTTTTGTTTTGTGGCGATGTCGGGAAGGCCGTACACGGCGATGGAGCTTGGATAAATAAATTTTATTTCACGGCCCTGCAGCCGCGATTGCGTGACGGCAATTTCCAGCAGGTTCAGCGAGCCGTCTACGTTCACCCGATGTGCAAGGGTCGGCTGGCGCTCCGCACGGGTCGAAAGGAGGGCCGCGAGGTGATAGATTGCGTCGAAATTATGTTCGGTGGAAAGTGTTTCGAGTAAATGCGAATCCAGGATATCTCCGGTCACCACCCGGTGACACCGCAGCCTTACCGTTTCATCAAGCGGTACCATGTCCATGGCGACGATGTGCATGCCGCCCTGTTCGGAAAGCTGTTCAATCAATCCGTGGCCGATTTCACCGTTTGCGCCCGTAATGAGAATAGTTTTGATTGACATAATCTCTCCGTCAAGAATTACTCATGATGGTGCGGCGCCGGTTTGATCCGGTCGGTGTGTTCTATCTTGCCTGCTAATTTTTGAGGTGCGTGGATGAGCGTCGGCAGACATTGCGAACAGATCCATAATTCATTACCGTTCGACCGGAGATGGAGGAGCGGTGTGTCCTGTTCCGAGGCATGACAATTGACACAGTGCAATTCTGCCGTGTGAGTATTCATGGATTTCCTTATGTGTTCTTCGCTTCAACCGGAATGGCCGGCAGTTCTTGCTCGGGCAGCGTGGCCGGCAGCGCCGATTTGAGAGAGTGAAATTTATTGATGATATTCAGCGCTTCGTTTATAAGTTGACCGATGGTTTTCAGTGATTCGAGGACCTCGGGGATATTTGTGATCTCGTCGTTCGCTACCAGTAATTGCTGGTAAATCTTGGCTGCAACGAGTGGGTTTCCGACGGTATCTGCAACGGACAGCGCCACTTCCAGCTTGGTCAACCGTCTCGTTTCTTCCGATATGCGGTTCTCTAAAGAACGAATCCGTAATCCGGATCGAATCCGGGCAAGCAATTCATCCAATTCAAATGTTTTATTAAGATAATCGTCGGCGCCGGAATCTAATCCCTGTACGATATTCCTTGTGCCGGACCTGCCGGTAATGATGATGGTATAGCGGCTGCGATGCAGCTCGTCCGCCTTGATCATTTTTACCAATTCAAGACCGGACATTTGCGGCAGTTGCCAATCGATCAGCATAATATCCGGCTGGCACCGTTCCATTTCCTTCCAACCGGAGACCGGATTGAGTGCGGTGGCGACAATGTATCCTTCCGTTTCCAATTCAATCTGCAGCGAGGAGACGAATTCTTCGTTGTCGTCGATTATGAGAATGGTGTTTGGCATGCACTTATGATCTCTGAATACTCTCTCACCAATGTCTGTTTATACAAATCCGCAACAAATAAACTAACAATTTGAGATCTGAGGTGCAATGCGAATTACACTGAAAAAGGGTAGGAATATTCTGCCTGAACGGCCGCTTTGAGGGTACGCTCCTGCCGAGAATGAACAAAAAAGGGAGGTTTTAAGAGGTAAAAGCACTCCGAGGCACTGAACTCCGAGACACGTAGAAGTGCCCCGGAGTTCAGTTTCGGCAGGAAGGAATTACTTCTCTTTCCTTATGGGCAGGACACCGCCTGCCAGTTCGCCGATGACATTGACGAGTTCAGCATTTGCCGGAACGACAATTTTCGTGTTGTTTTGCAGTGAAACCTGAAGAGTCTCGAGCCGTTTCAATAATTGAGCGTTGCCGACAAAAAATTTATTCGCAGCGTCGTTCACCAGTTGAATTGCGCCCGCCTCTCCTTCTGCGGCGAGGATCCGTGCCTGTCGAATGCCCTCTGCTTCCTTGATTGCGGCGCGCTTTTTTCCGTCAGCGGCAGTCTCGGCGGCAGTTGCAAAATCGACCGCGGCAAGTTTTTCATTCTCGGCTTTCACGATTTTATTCATCGTTTCCTGCACGTCTTTCGGGGGATCAATCTGCTTCAACTCTGCCCGTACGATATCAATACCCCAGTTCGTGGTTTCCTGGATAAGAATTTTGTGGAGATCTTCATTGATGCGTCCGCGTTCGCTGTTGGCGGATTTTAATGTCATGGTTCCGATAATGTTTCTCAGGGTGGTGCGTGCGAGATTCACCATCTGAAAATTGACACTGTTCACTTTGTACTGCGAGTTCTTGACGCTTTCTTCGTCGTCTTTCACCTTAAAATACACCTGGGCGTCCACCACCGCATTCAGGTTATCGTTGGTAATGATTTCCTGTGGTTCCGCGTCTACCATTTGTTCCGTGATATTGACCTGATAGACATGATCAATGATGGGAATAATCCAGTTAAATCCGGGATGGGCAAAACGGTGATATTTCCCGAGCCGCTCGACGAGTCCGCGATGTGTCGGACGGAGGATCCTGATTCCCGAGAGGAATATGATGATGACCACAATGAGTGCAATGGTATACAATGCTTCCATGATAGTCTCCTTTTCTTATGATGCATGGTGGATAATAATGAAACGAATAAATAATTCCCGCGCATCGAAGAGATGCGCGGGAACCCGGTGATTATTATTTCACATATTCTTCTGCAAAGAACTTCGCAGAGAGGGGTTCGCCCGTTGCTTCTTTTATTAAAGCATCCCACCGCAGGCTGGCGCCGGGTGCAAACACTTTTGTCTTGAGATACGTCCCGACTTCCGGTTTGTTCGCAAAACAGACTTCTCTGATGTCCTCTTGATTGAGAATAGTTTTTGCGATGGTGTGTTGAAGCTGCGAAGCGGTCAATTCGCCCAGTTCATAATTATGATAGTACGCGGGCGCTTGTGAAAGATGAATTTTTGCAGCCCAATCCGGTGCGTTGCGCCCTTCCGGCGGTGTGACCATCTGGTATTCTTTCACCAGGTTCCACCAGAGTGAATTCAAATCCTGATCCGGATTCTCGTACATTGCTTTTTCAAAACGCATCATCACCTGCGTCCATCTGCTGAAGATGAGCGCGTGCATCCGCAAGTTCTCTAATCCTTCCGCACGGATGGTCTCTTTATCCTTGCCGCTTATACCGACCATCGCCTGCAGCCAATCGGCATTGTCGGATTGGCGCTCCATCATCATGGCGATCGCTTCCGTCACAAAAATATGCGTTTCGCTCCGCAGGTAGAACGGGAGGTCGCGGCGCACGTTGAGGCTGTAGACGCCATGCCCCAGCTCGTGGAGCATCGTGCTCGTCCAGTATTTATTGTCGATCACACTCTGCATCGTGCGGACATCGCCCAGACGGTCGATATCCGTGCTGAAGGCATGCTGATATTTTCCCTTGCGTCCATAAATGTCGCTGTTCTTCAGGATGCTTTCCACCGGCAGTCCGATATTCGTATAGAAGGTGGCAACGAGCTGGTCGATCTTCTTTCCTTTAAAATATTTATCAATGTCGACTGTGCCGATCTGCGGTGCTTCCTGAAAGAACCGATCCTGATAATGCCACGGCTTCATCTGATCCGGTTGGATTCCGTATTTCTTTGCCAGGGTTTGGTCGATCTCGGATTTCAGTTTTGTATAGGGTCCGTCGGTCAGTATTTTTAACTCGTCAAAAATGGCGGCAATTTCATCCACACTCTGTTCGCTGGCAATAAGCGACATTTCATAATAATTCTTGAACCCCAGCTGGCGCGCGGCTTCATTGCGCAGTTTCACCAGTTTTATGACATCGGCCGCAACCGCTTTCCCGACTTCCTTGCTTGCCTCCCATGCCTTCTGCCGCTTGGCGGAATTCTTTTCGGTCTTTAATATATTCTCAATATCGTTGTCGCTCACTTCCTTCCCGTCAATCACCGGGCGAAAGACATTGAATTTATTCTGGACGGCTGCGGCCTGTTCGACAATGCTCCGCATTAAGGACGTATCGTTCTGATTGGTAAGGTAATTATTATAGATGATGATCAGCTGACGCTGAAGGAGCGGGTCTTTGATCGCGCCCCCGTCTTTCCATTTTTTTAACAATTCAAAATCCTGCTTATTGGAAAAAATGGTCCGTACTTCAAGTTCCACCGCGGCCTGTTCATCATAGTATTTCTTTTCTCCGGTGGCGTTGGCGTTCCAACTGGCAAGATTGAGCGCTTTAAATTTCGGTTCGATCGATTTGAGATGCGTCTCGATGAAGGCGCGCAAATCCTTCTCGTCGTTGCGCATCGAGCACGATATCAATGCAAACGAGAAAAGGACGGGCAGGAAAAGAAGGATGGATTTCATATCAACTCCTTATCAATGAAAGATTTGAAGTGTCTCTAGATAAATCTATGCAGAGGAATGCTGAAGCGCAAGTGCATTTCGGTGCACACCGGGCAGGGAACATGGGGTGTTATGTTCCAAACGAACGGTTTTACCGTTGTTTTAATTTATCCCCTTCTGCTTTTACCAATTCCCATACCCGGTTCACATGGTTCTCGGACGTTGCAATATTCCCAATGGCGATGCGGAGAGTGAAATGGCCGTTCAGCCTGGTATGGGAGAAAAATATTTCGCCGCCGGCGTTGACACGGTCCATGATCTGCGCGTTCATGTGCTCCAGCGATGATTCATCCGAAATACCGGCGGGATGGTAACGGAAACAGACCACACTGAACGGCACCGGCGCCATGAGTTCAAAATCCTTATCCGCCTGGACCCGGGCGGCAAAATGGCGTGCGAGCCGGCAATGTTCTCGAATCATCGAGGCGAGTCCATGAACGCCGTATGAACGGATGATAAACCAGAGTTTCAGCGAACGGAACCTTCGCCCCAGCTGGACACCCCAGTCCATATAGTTGTTCACTGATCCATCTGTGGTTTTGAGATACTCGGGGACGAGACTGAAGGCCTGCTTCAACGTCCCGACATGCCGCGTGAACAGCACGCTGCAATCCATCGGAGTCATAAGCCATTTGTGCGGATTGGTCACGAACGAATCGGCCCGATCGCATCCATCGAGCACATAACGCATCTCGGGTAAAATAGCTGCAGCTCCGCCGTACGCGCCGTCCACATGAAGCCAGATTTTTTCCCGCTGACAAATGTCGGCAATGGCGGGCACCGGGTCGATGCTCGTCGAAGAGGTCGTGCCAACCGTTGCCACTGCGGCAAATGGAAGCCAACCGTCCCGCCTGTCTTTTTCGATGGCCGTTGCGAGTGCACCGGTGTTCATCCTGAATTCTGCATCGGAAGATATTTTATGCACGCCGTCCTGTCCGATTCCAAGCACAATGGCTGCTTTTTCGATTGAGGAGTGCGTATGCTCGGAACAATACAGGCAAAGTTTCGGCAGGTCGGCCCGTCCGGAAAGTCCTCGTTCACGCACCTGCTGGTGCGCTGCTTCGCGAGCTGCGGTGAGTGCAACGAGCGTGGAGACCGAGGCGGTATCGATAATAATTCCATGAAACTCTGCCGGTAAACCGAGCATCTGCCGGAACCAGTCGACGACCACTTCTTCCAGTTCCGTCGCGGAAGGGGAAGTGCGCCAAAGCATCCCGTTCACATTCAATGTCGTGGCAAGCATTTCGGCTAAAATGCCGGGTGCAGAGGCACTGTTGGCGAAATAGGCGAGGAAGCCCGGATGATTCCAATGTGTGATTCCAGGAAGAATAATGCGATGGAAGTCGGAGAGTATGGATTCCATGTCCTCCGGTTCTGAAGGCGGTGCAGCGGGGAGCTGCCCCTTAATGTCGCCCGGTTTTACCCGGGAGAACACCGGATATTTTTCTGCATCCCGAAGATAGTCTGCCATCCAATCGACGACTTCTTTCCCGGTTTTCCGGAATTCTTCAGGGTCCATACCGATAAACGGTTCTTTACTCATGTCGCTGATATATTTTAATTTATGGATGTCGGGTTTAAAAAATTTCCGATTCCAGCGTAAGATGTTTTGAACGAGGAAGTCAGTTTCATTTCATCTCAACGGGCGGACCGTCGGAAACACCGGAATCCAGCACAATCTTCCAGGAACCGTCCGGCTGTTTCTTCCAGGTGGTCGAGTATGTCCCGATGGATTTCATCCATTTGCCCGCTTTATTTTTCCGTATTCGTTCCCATCTTCCAACGGTATATCCAATAACTCCGGGAATCATCATTTCAGCTTTTGTGGGGTGCCAGCGGAGCGAGAATGTTGAATCTTTAAATACAGATTCCATTTCCGCGCGGATTTCGGCGGGCCCTAACGTAGGCCTGGTCGTGTCGTCTAACATCGAACCATTTGGCGCAAAATAAGAAACCCAGCCGTCAACGCCTCTTTCGGCAGTCGCTTTATCAAAATCGCGGTCGAGCTGCATCAACAACTTCGCTTCATCCGTCTTTCCCTGTCCCATGGCACATGTGAAAAGAATACTGACAAAAAAAGTTATGCGAAAATGAGTTTTCATTCGGTCACCTGATCTG
>Ga0105104_10000546_pt1 | contig 29228 bp, 19 predicted proteins | sample PPLLaktember2015_3_FD_87034 | JGI IMG/M metagenome (GOLD analysis project Ga0105104, IMG submission 87034) | Freshwater sediment microbial communities from Prairie Pothole Lake near Jamestown, North Dakota, USA - PPLs Lake P7 Core (6) Depth... | ecosystem: Environmental > Aquatic > Freshwater >...
GCGTCTCGCCTGCGATGCAGGATCGATTGTGCATCGCAGGCGGGACGCCTGCGGCCCCAGTGCAGGCGAGACGCCTGCGCTCCCAGCGGCCGTCCCCTTCGGCTGTCACTTCCTTCGTCCGATGTGGATGAGGATATTTGATAGAGATTGTGCCATTTGCTGTTCCCCTTCAGGGAACAGATATACGCAAATCCGAAACCCAGGGTACCCAAAAACGGTACCCTGGGCTATCTTGCCTTGTCCCTTCGGGACAAAGACGGCCTTTCCAACCCCCTAATCACCCAAGAGAACGGTGCGCAAGGGGATGTTGGAGACAGGAGTCGGCAGTATGCAATCGGTGCCAAGCTTTACGGGGTCCGTGGCGCCCGGGACCCAGTGAGCTGGCAGGCTCTCCAGCGGGGTCAATTGCCTGCTCTCGGCATCGAAGACGAAGGCAACCGTTCGTTCGTACGGTCTTGCTTTCCGGGTTTGCCAGTTCACCACGCCGGCGGTCGTGAGGGACGGTTCGTTAAACCGGTCCGCATCCGGAAAAAGCACGTCCGCGCTCAAACTGGGATTGTCGTAGAACATGCGCAAGGCGGCCGAAGCATCCCAGCTGGCATTCAGCGGAGTGCGCCACCAGCTGTGATAAGCCATCCGCTCTTGAAGGCCGGGCAATACGAGAAGCACCAAGGTGTCATCCCGAATATCGGGTGCCTTCCGAAACAACGTCTGCCAAAGCGTCCTCTGCTCTTCCCAAACTATTCTGTTCCGGTATTGGACGGAAGCTTGAGTCATGACTCCAAGAAGTAAGAAGGGAACCGCGGAAACCAGGAACACCTGTCTGAGCCCGCTGCGTTTCCTGCATACGAGAATTGAAAAAACCATGAGACCGGAAGCGAGGAAGAGTGAGGCGCCGATTGAAGCGAAAAGGTTGAACCTCGAGGCGATTTCCGAAAGATTCGGCTGAAACACGGTCACCGTGGGAATGTAACCGGCGGCGATGAGGGCCAAGCCGACGAGGCCGGCGGCGACGTAAGGCCGGATGGCCGGCCAGAGGTGAGCGGTTTTCAGCGGCGCGTTCGGAGTGTGGATCGGGTCGCGGACGAGATAACCGGCTGCCAGGACAGGGACCGTAACTGCCGCGCCGAGGAAGAGAACAGCAGACTTCGATCCCTCCAGCCAGGGAATGTAATAACGGAGCGTCTCCGTCCAACCCCACGCCAGGCTGATCTTGTAACCCAGAGTGAGCCGCGAAAGGAGATTCCACGGGTCAAGAGAGATGCTTGATGCAGAGTAGAAATCGTCCGGCTGCTGATAGGTCAGGGCGCGCAGGGTCGAAAGGCCTCCGAGGAGCACGATGGGGACAAAGAGAGCCAGTCGCCTCCTCAATGGCGACTCCTTCCGGTAGGCGAGGAAGAGGAATGCCGGCCAGGCGGCCGCTACTCCCAATTGGCCGTCGTACAGGCCCAGGGAGAGCCCGAGAGAGACAAAGGATAACAACAGATACGACGTCTTTCCTCCGTGCGCGAATTTGAGGAGCAGATAGGCGGACAGTATGGCCAGCACCATTCCGCTATAGTGGTGCGCCATGTTCAGCCACATGTGGGCGTAGTTCGTCGGATAGATCAGAAAAAAGAGGGCGGTCACGAAGGCAAAGCCGTTGGAACGAAGGGACGGGAAGGCGCCGACAATTTTCCAGATCAAGAACGCGGCGACGATGTACAGAAGCCACAGAATTACGTAGTTGGCCGTTACATTGACTCCGAACAGATGATACTGGATCAGGAAAGGTACAAAGAGCAACGGTCGAAGGTGAGCAAGATCAACCCACTTCGCGTTGCCGGCGATCAGGTGTTCCATGTCCTGGCCCCAATCGTCCGAGTAGAGCGAAGGAACGAAAAACAGACCGTAAGCCAGGTAGGCAACGACCAGCATCACGAACAGAACCCCGAGCGTACGGACGAGCGAAGAAGCTCCGATTCTGTCGCGAGTGCCTTCCACCGTTTGGTTTTCCATCAGTTACCGGTTTGTCCAGCCTGCCACGACCGCCTCGCCTGATGATGGGGCGCGGCAGACGAAAACATTTCCGCTGCCCACACTGCCGGGGAACACCCGAACCGTCTGGAAATCACGGTCGACCGATGACATGATCTCCGGGTAAACGGCACGGACTTCAGGCGGGAAAGTGTAGACCAGCCAGGTGCGCGGAGAATTGGCCCTGATCGCGTCCAGTTGGGCCAGGGTCTGGACTGCCGGCCAGCTTTTCCGGTACAGCTTTTCGTAGGTGAACCCGGCTAACCCGACGGTTGCAACAGCATCGCCCGGAGCAATCTGGCTCTCCACAAAATTGAGCGCGCCTAGAAAATCTTGCTTCGGAACGTAAGCATGAGGGATCGAGAGAGCCGAGAAAACAATCAGGAGCAGACAGGCAGCAACCTGAAGGAAAGGAGTCGTGCGGGCGGGAATCCCGGAGAGAGAAACGGTCGTGCTGACCGCGCGAAAGATCCCGCGCACTGCGACCACGCACATGAAGCCAAACGCGAAGAAGAAAAAACGAGGCCAGAGGTGATGCCCGGTCGCCACGACCACGGCCGCGGTGGCGACGCACGGAATTAAGAGGAAATCGATCACGGCTCTTTTCCGCTTAACCAGGTCCCAGGCGCCGAGGGCAAAGACCGCCAGGCCGGCGGCGATCACCAGACCGTTTGAAAACGAGATTCTAAGAGCAGCTGCGAATTCGTAGAGGGCCCAAAGTGGGTTTTTCCAGGCAGGAACAGTGCTGACCTCGTTGCCGTGATAAAGGATCTGAGGCAGGACCAGGGCATGAAGCTGGAAGATGAACAAACCGGTGAGCCCCAAGCTGATCGCGAAATCCGCATGGCGCTTCAATTGCCGTCCATTCGGATCACGGACGGCATCAAGAGCGTAGCTGGCCGAGTGCCCGAGCATCATGAACAGCATCGACATGTGTGTGTAGACACCGAGGGCGCAAAAAACCGAATAGAGCAACCAATACCGCTTGTCGGCCCGCCGTTGGGCTTTAACGAAAGCCCAACTGGCCAATAGAGCCCAGAACAGGAGGCCCGAGTATCCTCGGGCGTTCTGGCTGAACCAGACATGCTGGTAGGAAAAAGCGAGTAGTGCAGCGCTCAAGAGCGCTTCGGTCCGCCCGGTCACTTGCGCGGCGAACAGATAGAGAGCCCAGATGCTGCCGACGCCGAACAGGACCGCCGGCAGGCGTAACGCCCAGCCGCCGGCACCGAAAGTGTCGATCGCCATTCGAGCAAGAATCGAGAAAAGGAAGTGCTGGTTCTGGTCCCTGTAAGTCGAAACGATTTCTCCGAGGGGCATGCTCACGTAGTTGACATACGTGATGACTTCGTCGTGCCAGAGGCCACTGTCCAACTGGTACAACCTCAGACCGAGTGAGACGAGGAGCATAAGGGCAAGGAGCAAAGGATGAAGGATGAAGGATGAAGAGGGGAGAGACTTGCCTTCTTCCTCCTTCATCCTTCTTCCTTCTTCCTTCTTCCTTTGACAGCCCCACACCCGGTCAAGCACCAGCCAGGCGCCGCCGAGCAGCATCAGCCCGAGTTTGAAGAGCAGGGCACCGAGAAGGAGGTCCTGCTGGAGGGCTGATGAGAGTGTGCCGCGAAGGGCGCCGAGCAGCAGTCGGGCGGGGAGGAGCAACCCGAGCAGGATCAGTGAAACCGCGGCTAATCGGGTTGGGCTCAAGGGAATTCCCGGCACCTTAGGCTTTGCCATTTCGAATAGTGACGAATGCGTTATAGGTCCTGGCTATGAAATAGCCAAGAGCAAAACCGCCAATCAGAAAGTAAACAAAGCCGATCAGGCTGCCGGCGAACGTGACTCGGTAACCGATAAGGAACTGATTGAGGAGCGAAAGGTGCGGTCCCACGACGTCCCCTCCCTTCAGTACGAGCCAGTTAGTGGCAACAAAGATTCCGATAGCGGCAGTCAGACCGACCACGAAGCCCGACAGCTTCGCATTAAGGTGCATCAGCCGGGTCAGCACTAAATCCTCGACGGCCGAATGATGCTCGGTGTTTGCCCGGCTATGGCCGGTAACGGGACTTCGATGAGGATCCATGTTCCGATTGCCTCGCTTGCTGAACAGCTGAGCGTAGCTCCGCCGTCTCAGTCACAGACACTGTTTGCGCGCAGCTTTCCTGCGGTTGAAGAAGGGGGTCTAGCTCCACGTGTTGGGACGTGGTCGATGTGGGCCTAGTTTAACGGTCGGGAACGGGGGCGTCTCGTCATAGTCTTGAGGTTTCTGGACGTTCCATTGAGAATTTGCGACAAATCTTTTGGAGGCCATGGACAAGGAGCTGAAGGGAAGGGCGGAGGGAACGGATGAACGGGCTCTTGCCCGGTCATTTCGGCCGGAGGCCGTTCATCATGCGGCGAAAGCGGGTGACTCTGGACCGCCCGGGCACCGCCCGGACCAGCAGGCCGAGCGCCCTGCGGTCACCGAGCAGCTCGGGACGACAGGCGAACGCTTTGCGCACGAAGAACCGGCACCTGCTTGGAGCTGCCTGACTCGCGTAGGCCACATTCCCGAGTGCGTAATATGCGGTCCCATGCGCAGTTCGGCGGAGGTTGGCCAGCTGGGCCGATCCTGGCCGCTCGAACACCGTTTTGAGCAGGGAGATCAGCTTGGCCGCTGTGTCTCCGACGTCTTCACGAGATGAAGCGCCGCGAAATCCCGCGGGTTGACACCCGAGAGCCAGTTCGTAGAAAAGGTCGAGATCGATCGCCAGGGATTCATCCACCTGGAATGCCCGGCGCAGGAATGTGGCGCACTCGGTCCAATCGCACTTTCGTTGCAGCGAGGCTGTCAGCGCACAGTAACGGTAATAACCACCGTAGGCGCGCCGCTTGTCCGTCGGCCAGATTTCGTACTCCTCATCATCCGGACCAAAGTGCTTTTCAACCAGCGCCCGCGCTGCCTGACATCCCCCGTCTGCATCATTGGACAGACTGCTGGGATGCACTCGGTACTGCACCAGACACTCCTCAGAGCCGGCGAACACATGTCCCTGTTTGAGGAGTCTGATCCAGAGCTCCCAATCCTGCAGTCGGCGGAAGGCGACATCGAACGAACCGGCCGACATCACGTTCTGCCGATTCATGACAATCGTGCTCGGGATCAGGAAATTGAACCGGAGCAGCGTCTCATAGAATTCCTGGGGGGGCAGTATCCTCATCCGGCCGGATTGCGGGAGGTTCGCGCCCTGCTGGTCCACGTAGACGACCCCGCAATAGAAGACCGCGGCGTCGGGTCGTTTTCGAACGAGCCCCATCATGGATGACAAGAAAGAGGGCAGCCAGATGTCATCACTGTCAAGAAGGGCGACAAAGGGGGCGCGAGCGCAACCCAGTCCGGTATTACGAGCGCCGGCCAAACCCTGATTCTCCTGCCGGATGTAACGGATGCGGTCACCGAAACCCCGTGCCACCGCTGGAGTGTCGTCTGTGGAGCCATCGTCAATGACGATCACTTCATAGTCACCGTACGTCTGCGCGAGGACGCTGTCGATGCATTTCGGCAGGTAACCAGCTTGGTTGCAGGCGGGGATGACAACCGAAATCGAGGGCGAATCGATTTTCATACATGTATGCTTTCGAGCCTCTGCGGGACTGAGAGGAGGTTTGAGGTCCCGGCCAACACTTCCCGGCACCACAGTTCGAAGAACAACAGCAGCCACAGCTTGTAACCGTTCCTCGCTGTTCCACTTCTCTGCTGCTCCAGTAGCGTACGCACCGTTACCGATCTAAACAGCGGGCGGACGTGAGCCGAAGGGTCTAGAAGCAAGTCGCAGGCCATGCCGTGAAGGTCATCGCGCATCCAGCGATCGATCGGCAGCCCGAATCCGACTTTAGGGCGGTTTAGAACGGTCTCCGGCAAAAGGTCAGACGCCACCTGTCGCAGAATGCGTTTGGTTGCCGTCCCGTCGACCTTCATCCTCGGAGGAAGTGAGGCCGAAAGCTCCACCAGCCGATAATCCAGGAAAGGCGCCCGGACCTCAAGCGAGTTGGCCATGCTGGCGATATCCACTTTCACCAGGATGTCGTCCGGCAGGTAGAGTTGATGGTCGGTATAGAACATCTGATTGAGAAAATCGGCGCCGTTATGCCGGTGCATGGCCGCTTGAACCAACTCAGACGGCAGAGACTTGCCGGCGCATGCCTGAGCGACCTCTGCCGTGTAGAGCCGCTGCCGGTCTCGAGCGGCAAAGAATGTGATCAGGCGTTCGAACGCCTGCGGGGGATTCCTCCAGCCTTTGATGGCGACACCTAATCCCATGGCCGTCCCTTTGGCAGCTCCCAGCCCCGGCCGGAGCTCCCGGTTGTACCATGCAGAGCGCACCGCCTGAACTCCGTCGCGGACAAAAGCACGAGCCAGATCGCCGTGACGAGATGCGGCAACATACCAGGGATATCCTCCAAAGACCTCATCGCCCCCATCTCCGCTAAGCACCACTTTCACGGACTGGCCGGCGAGCTTGGAGACATAGTAAGTAGGCACGGACGAGCCGTCGCCATAGGGCTCTCCGTAATGACGAACCAGTTTGGGCAGCACATCGACCATCCGGGGTCGAACGGAAAGCTCCGTGTGCACCGCTCCATAACGTTCGGCCACTTGCCGGGCGTAGCCTAACTCTCCATAAGCATCGTCGTCGAAACCGATCGAGAAAGTTCGAACCGGGCGTCCGGTCAGGCGGGTCATCAAGGCCACAATGGTTGCTGAATCGATTCCTCCACTGAGGAAAGCGCCCAGCGGAACGTCGCTGATCAAGCGCCGTTGGACACTGTCCTCGAGCAGGCTGCGGATTTCGGCCGCAGCCTCGGCTTCGCTGACGTGGTTGCGGGGCTCAAATGCAACATCCCAGTACCGCTTGATTGTCGTTGCCCCTTTTTCCCAGGTCAGGTAATGAGCCGGCGGCAGCTTGCGCACCGCTTTGATCATGGTCCAGGGACTGGGGACATAGGTCAGTGCCAGATAAAGGTCCAAAGCCTCCAAGTCGATTTCACGGGGAATGGACCGGTCTTCCAGGAGGGCGGCGATTTCCGAGGCGAAGCTGAGACTCTTGCCGGTCAGCGCATACACAAGCGGTTTCTTCCCCAGTCGGTCGCGCGCCAGGAAAAGGCGCTGTCTGGGCGCATCCCAGAGAGCAAACGCAAACATCCCGTTGAGATGCCGCAGGCAGTCGACCCCGTGTTCTTCATAGAGATGAACGATCACTTCGGTGTCGGAATTGGTTTTGAACCGGTGCCCTTGCTTGAGGAGGGTCTCGCGCAGCTCGGGGAAGTTGTAGATCTCCCCGTTGAAGACAATGGAGATGGTGTCGTCCTCGTTGCCCAGGGGTTGGTGACCTCCCGCCAGATCAATGATGCTCAAGCGGCGGTGTCCGAGACCGACCTGTCCCCGGACGATGCTGCCCCGGTCGTCCGGCCCCCGATGGGCGAGAGCATCGGCCATCGCGTGGATCAGGCCCTGAGAAACAGGTTCATCGTTGAAATTCAACTTACCGGCAATTCCACACATGGAGTTCCTTGACAAAAGCGGTTTCGCAACTTTGTTTGGTTGCAGATGGCATGGCCGAACCTGCGGGTCCGGCTGCCGGCTCGCAGAGCCAGCGAGAACAAACCTTGTGCATCATTCACGATGGAGGCCTCACCTTGCCTCGTAACGCCCCCTCCAGCACGCCTTCCAACTTTGTCACTGTCCTGGCCCACGAGTGCCTCTCGATTGCCACTTGCCGGGCTGCCTGGCCGAGGGAAGCACGCAACTGATCGGCCTCCAGCAGACCGGCTATTGCTCTCGCAAGTTCCTTGGGATTGCCGGCCGGCGCAATCACGCCCGTCACCCGGTGCGCGATCAGTCGCTCGATACTTGGACCGGCAGTCGCCACAATCGCTTTAGCCGCTGCCATGTATTCGAAGAGCTTGAGCGGAGACAGGGCCGCCTCGGCTTCCGTTCCGTGATGGCAAACGACCGCAACATCGGCAATCGCGAGAAGCGAGGAGACCTCCGCCTGCTCGCCTTTGCCCGTGAACACCGCGCGATCTGCCAGGCCCAAATCGGCGGCCTTTCTCTCCATCAGCGGTCGGAGCCGGCCGTCGCCGACGAGTACCAGCTTCACCTGCGAATTCGTGGAAGTGAGTTCGGCGAATGCGTCCAGAAGGAGGTCAACTCCGTGCCACGGCTCAAAGCTGCAGACCAGAATGACGACGGGGCGGTCGCCGATCCGGTGCCGCAAGCGGACGGCTTCGATATCGCGCGGGCAAAGAAATACCTCCAAGTCGGCACCGTTCTGCACGGCGAACACCTTCGAACGGTCAAGCTTCCAGCGCGCAATCAGACTTGACCGGAGCTGTTCGGTTACGGCTACCAGCCGGTCCGCCCGTCGGTACATCAGCTTTGTGATCCGGTTGATCGCGACCCACTGAGCACGGGAGAGCCTGATACCGAGGTCTTGATATTCCTTGATTAGATCGCCGTTCAGCTCCAGGACAATCGGGAGGCCCATACGGCGGGCGGCAATCAGTCCCCCGTAGCTGAGAATGCCGCAGCGTTCATACAAAATGTCGCAGCCGTCCAAGGCTTCAACGCAAGCATCGGAGAAGCGGAAGCTGTCGAAAAGCCGGATAAACGGCAGGCGAAGACGGCTTTGAATACCGCGAAGCACACTCTCGACCGCGCGAAAGGGCCGAGATTCGCTGTTGCGGAACTCGGCTGGATTCCAATTGACGAGGTCATCGGACCACTGGATCCGGTTGTGTTGTATAGCCACGGTTCGGACCTGGTGACCCCGAGCCTGCAAACCGCATACAACTGCTTTGACATGAAGTTGCGGCCCGGATATGACATCGATCGGGACCGAGTCGGCCTGCATGATGTAGCCGATTTTCAGACGATTGTTTGACACGTCTCTTCTATGATTTCGCGAATCTGAGCCTTCTGGCGCTCGGCGTCGAACTTGTCGCGAGCGAGAGCTTCCATTTCGGCCTGCCGCCGGTGCCGTTCCTTTTCCGTCAGTCCGCAGTAGGCGATGATCTTTTCCAAAAGCTCGTCTTCAGTGATGAAAATGTTCTCCGGGGGCAGGACTTCTTCAGCCCCGTCCCAGAAGTGCGAGAGGCAATGGCAGCCGGCTGCCATTGCTTCCAAGAGGGCGACCTGCTGGCCTTCCCAGTAGCTATTCGAGATGAAGATGTCTATCGCGCTAAGCCAATCGGCGGTCTCTTCGACGTGGTCGTGAAGGGTTACATTGTCGGCTAACCCCAGTTTTTCGATGGCTCGCTCGATGGCCACATAGTAATCGTCGAAATAGCCGTTTTCCCAGCGGCCTCCGGCTACGTGCAGATGAGGTTTCAGGCCCCTTTGTTTCAGTTTGTGGACCAGGATGACCGTCTCGTAAACCCGCTTAATCGGGTGGATGCTGCAGAGCATACCGAGGTTGAACCGGAAATCATGCCGTGGGCGGCGTCGGAACTTCTCCAGGGGAACGCCGTTGTAGACGACCGCCGTCTTTCGGGCATGATCAGGGAACAGCTGCGCAAACTTGTGCTGCATCGCCTGGCTGACCAGGATGACTTTATCCACCTGGTCCCAGTTGACCTTCTGCGCCCAGAACGTGATCTCGTAGGAATGCAGCCGGGTGACGAGGGGACAGTAGCGGGGCATGTGACTCGCGGGCACGAGAAGCTCGCTCGCCCATTCGAAGAAGGAGAGATCGCTCCTTCGAAGCGTGGAGCGGATCCCGTGCTGATAGGCCCAACGGTTGATCCTTCCGTAAAGCAGCGGGATATTGTAGGCCTTTTCCTGAAAGACCTGGGTCTGATAGTGCTTGTTCAGATCATCGAAAATGTGCCTGAAGAAGCCCCATTTCCCCTTTTCACCGACAAAGACGCCGACTTTTTTCATGAGAATGCAGGAGGACTGACACGGACTGACCCGGACGAACACGACAGTGTGGACCTTTGACCCTTGTCCGTGTCCGTCCGTGTCCGTCCGTGTTTAGTGGATGTAATCCAGCAACCGCCGTAAAGCTCGCAGTTCTGCCCCGCGATAGGTCATGGCGCTGTAGAGGAAGACGGCGGAATTTCTCAGGAAGGCCAGCATCCAACCGCCGAGGAACCCCCACACCAGACCGTAAGCGAATCCAACGACGCTGCCTGTGGCGGTAACACGGTAACCCGGAAGGTAGTGACTAAGCAGGACCAGATTCGGTCCGACAAGATCTCCTCCCTTGAGAACCAGGAACAAGGTTCCGACGAGGAGAATCAGGCCGCAGGCGAGTCCGCCTGAAAGCCCGAACGCTACCGGATCCAGTTTGGCGAAAATCCGGGACAGAGCATCCTGCACCACCTCGGTAACCAGCGGCATGTCCCTTTCTTCTCGGATTTCCTCGTGATATTCCTGTTCCGCGTTCACGCTCCACAAATCGTTCGCTTCTCCGTCAACGGCGTTGCGAACTGCCAGGATGCCGGTAAGCATGGCGTGATCCTGGTTGTTGTATCGATGGAGCCCGTTTCTGCCGATCGTCTGAAAGTTCTCAAACCCGCCGACGAAGTCCTTGACCAGGTGGAGATAGTCCCCGTAGTCGGAATCGTAAATCGGGTAGGACTTAGGAACACGAAAGACGCAGCCGTCCTCCACATCCGCTGCGGAGGCTAGCCCGATCCGGTCGATTTCCCGTTTGCCCAGTTCAACCAACTCCTGGTCGGACATTGACCACAGCTCGTCTCCTTCGGTGCAGAAGTACTCGAGTCCCAGGCTGGTCCTGGACGGATCGGGGACCATGTCAGGGCTCCAGTTCTTGAAGTTCTGGATTCTCCCCACCTCGACCTCGGGGTCATGAATGTAGATCCAGTTGTCGGGGAACAGTTCGGGTTGCCGGACAATCAGGCAGACGGTGAGGAAATCGCGGTACTTGAGCTTTTTGGAAGCCTCGAGGATCTCGGGGGGAGCGGGGGGATCCAGGCGCTGGATGAACTCGGTTACCGGCATGCTCGAGATGAAATCATCTCCGGGAATGCACTGGTCTTGACCGTTCTGCTTGATGGTCACCGCGAGGATCCGATGCCCGTTGCGGTGGATCTTGGAGATCTCGGATTCCATGTGGACGCTCGCGCCGGCCTCTTCGACTTTCTGACGCATGGTCTCCCACATCATCCCGGGACCGAGCCGCGGGTATTCAAAGCTTTCGATCAGAGTCTTCACCGTGGTGCCCGGGCTTTTGATCATGCTGATCAAGGCCACCTTCAGGGACAGGTCCTTGATGCGTTGGGCGGCCCACTCTGCCTTCAGTTCCCTGCAGGAGATTCCCCATACTTTCTCGGTGTAAGTCTTGAAGAACGTTTCGAAGAGCCGCTTGCCGAATCGGTTGGTGACCCACTCTTCGAAGGTGTCCTCGGTCTTGTAAGGAAAAAGCGCCCATTTCAAGTAACTGCCGACGATCAACGCGCTCTGCACCGGTCCCAGGCCGGCCAGGGCATTGAAAGGCTTGAGAGGATAATTGAAGAACTTCCTCTGATAGTAGATGCGGGACAACCGCGGGCGGGTGATAAACTCCTCGGACAGTATCTCCTGCCAGATGTGGTTGACCTCTTTCGACTTCGTGAAGAAGCGGTGGCCTCCCATGTCGAACCGGAATCCCTTGTATTCCTGAGTGCACGCGAGTCCGCCGACGATATCGTTCTTCTCTATGACGATCGGCTTGAGTTGTCTTTTGGTCAGCTCATAGGCTGCGGTCAATCCCGCCGGACCGGCCCCGATGACGACAATGTCTCTTGCCGCACTTTGGATGTTTGGCTCAGTATTCAATTGCTTCGTGCCTCACCGTGATTGAATGGTTAAATCTTGTTCTGAAACGAGATAATGAAGTAACCGGATTTCCTGATTCATCGACCATTTCATCGATCCTCAGCAAACCTTTGCCGCACACAACGACAGGCCTGGAATCCTGAACAAAAATCACCTTTCCGCAGGTCCTGTTCGCGATCCTTACGTCGGGTAGGTCTTGCGCCTTGAGGACCCTGACGACCTTCCCGTCCATCGTTGCGGCCGCGCCCCGGTAGGGAAAACCTACGGCGTCGACAGTTCTCCTTATGGTGGTTGCCGGCTCTGTCCAGTTGATGAAGTAGTCCTCTTCATCTCGCCAGAGGCTGTAACTGGCTTGTGCCTCGCATTGAGGAGTTCCCAAGAGCGCTTGGTCGTGGAACAGGCTCTCGGCGATTTCAAAGGCAAGCTCCCGGTAATTGGCCAGAGTCGTCTTTATCGCCTCTTGGATTGTTATGGGGTAGGAGATCGTTGACGATGACTGAGAAATGATGTCACCGCGATCGTAATCCCCGGTTGCGTAAAGAGCGGTAACGCCGATCGTCGTGTCACCATTGATGAGGGCGGTGACCAGCGGATTGAATCCCCGATACCGGGGCAGGAGAGAGTCATGGAAGACGATCAAACGCGACCGTCCCTGATTGACCATCCATCGCCAGGATACGGCAAGCCCGTATTCCGTTCCGATGGAAGGGCGTTCAGATCGGTCGTAGAACCTCAATTTGTTCTTGGCGCAAAAATCCGCGATTTCCTCGCGGTAGTCCTTAGCGAGCCCTTTGTCCGCCGCGCCGACGACGGCATCGATAATGTCCGGGTAAGCAGCAAATATCGAGGTTAGAACCGCGTAGCCCTTCTCCGTCATTGCAAAAAGCGTGAGCTTCTTCATGCAGTTCCTCTTTGGTAGACGGCGTCGTTGCCCCGCCGGGAAAGCTCGCGGAACCATGTGACCGTCTGCCGCAGCCCTTCTGCGACCGCGATTGTCGGTCTCCATCCGAGTTTCTCCCACGCCTGGGTGGCGTCGAGAAAGATCCGCGACACTTCACCAGGCTTTGCAGGCCCGTATTGAGCTGGGTGCGGGTACCCGCATTCTTGAGCCAGTAGATTGAAGATCTGGTTCACCGAAGTGCCGATTCCGCTCCCGATATTCAGGATTTCGCCATCTCCGCGAGTGAGCGCCAGCAAGTTGGCCTTGACGACGTCGGCTACGAAGACGAAGTCTCTCTCCTGGTCGCCCGTGCCGTTGATCAGCGGGGCTTGGCCACGCAGCATCTGGTTGGCGAAAATGGCTACCACTCCCGCTTCCCCGTAGGGGTTTTGACGTGGTCCATAAACGTTGGGATAGCGGAGGGCCGTGTACTCGATCCCGTAATGAGCCTGATACAGGAAAAGGTAGTGTTCGACGGTGTGTTTGCTGGTGCCGTAAGGGTCCAGCGGATTGATCGGATGGTCCTCGCGCACGGGTAGCTCGCGGGGCTCTCCGTAGACCGCGCCCCCTGTCGATGCATAAACCACCTTTCTCACGGAAAATTGGCGGCAGCACTGGAGGAGGTTCAAGGAGCCGAGGATATTGACGTCGGCGTAAAGCTCGGGCTCAAGCATTGATTCCCGTACGTTGGCGCGAGCCGCCTGGTGACACACCGCTTCAGGTGATTCTCGGCGGAACACGTCGGCCAGCGCGTCCTGGCGGATGTCGACGCGATAGAAGCGAGCCCGTTGGGAGAGGTTCTCCCGAGACCCAGTTGACAGATCATCTACCACTGACACGTCGTGCCCCGCCTGGAGCAGAGCATCAACGATATGGGAGCCGATAAAACCGGCGCCTCCGGTAACCAGTACTTTCATGGTTGGCGTTTCCTTTGTAAACGGAGATTAGTAGGCGCCGGTACCAATCTGCTGATACGCAGTTCGCTCGGCGACGTAAGGCAGTATTCCGAGCATCCCCATCGCAATCGTCTTAAAGTGGCTTCCCGGAATGAAAATGATGTCGTTGGCCTTGACCGGAAAATCCGGTTTCTTGCCTTTGAAGATAGCGCCGAAGTCAAGTGGGATCTCCTGGCGCTGTCCCACCTCGTCCATGCGGACCAGGACTCCCTTGCTCAGCTTGGCGGTTCTGGCAGGTCCTCCCGCAGTCGCAAGCGCCCGGGTGGCGAGAAGCGTCTCGCCTTCGGGAATACTGAATGAACCGGTCCTTGCCACATCCCCAACAACGAAGAAGAACTGTTTCTCCTGTTTGGGAACGTGGAAAAGATCGCCGCCCTGGAGCACCAGATCCAACTTTATGTCGGACTCGCCGGCAAGCAGAGGCTTGAGATCGACCTTGATGACCTTGTAGAGGGGTTCCGAGGACGAGGGTTGACCCGGTTCCGGGGCTCGATGCTTGGGATTACGACGGTACAAGAATCCGTAGTCGCGGGCGACGTCGTTGACTCCTCCTGACCAAGTCAACAGGTCCATCAGGTAGGCCTTGTCGCGCAGGACGTACTGGCCGGGCATGCCGATTTCTCCCAGTATGTAAACCGGTTGGGCACGGAATTCGGTCACGAGAACCTGCACTTGAGGCTCTTTGACCAGTTTTTGTTTCTTAAGTCGTTCAACGACAAGGCCCTCCAACTCAATAGGGGTCAAGTCGGCGACCGGAAGGATCCCGAGGAAGGGCAGGTGAATTTTGCCCGAGTTGCTGACCGTAACCTTCTTCAGACTGAGGTTCTGCAAACCGATCACGGTGATCTGCAGGCTGTCTCCGGGACCCAATCGGTATTCCGGTGACTGGTCGCCCTCCGGCTCGGTCGAGGCCGCCTCTTGGGCGGCTGCCAGGCAGGAAATTGATATCAGCAAAAGCAAGGTGATAGTGAAACGGCGCATGATGCCTCCGTAATGCTCAGAATTTGACCGGGTGTGGCGGCAGTCGCCTGGGAGGCAGGCGAGACGATGAGATTCTGCGAGACGCCTGCGCTCCCAGGGGGTGCCGCCGCCTTCCACAGTGATTGGCTTTGGCCGTACTACGGAATAAACCCAACGCCGACCGAAGCAAGGCGGGGAACAAAACCGAGGAGCGCGTAGCCCCAGGTCTTGAATTGACTGCCAGGTACGAAAATCACATCATCCGGCCGGACCTTGAAATCGGGCGACCTTCCGTCCAGGATGGCCTTGAAATCGACTTGCTGTTCCTGACGCGCTCCGTTCTCGTCGTACCGGACTACTATGCCTTGTGAAATGCGGGCTGTCTTGAGTGGACCTCCAGCGGAAGCGACCGCCCTGCTGATCAGCAGATCGCCCTCTTCAGGAAGCGCAAACACCCCTGTGCCCCCCACGTCCCCCACAATGTAGTAGTACTTCAGTTTCTTTTCCGGGATGAACAGGACATCGCCTTTGCGCAGGAGAGGATTGGGCTCGACAATCCCTCCGTCCTTGATCTTGCGCATATTAATCTCGATCACTTCAATGTCTGACTCGCCGGGCTGGCCCGGCGCCTGAGCGAACTGACGTTCTGACGGGGGGCCGGCCTCGAGCTTCCGTCGATGCAGGTAAGCACGGTCTGAGGCCGTGTAGTCCAGGCCGCCCGCCATCAAGATCGCGTCCATGAGGTACAACTGTTGCGTCATGATGATTTCTCCCGCCTGGTCGACTTCCCCGAGAATGTAGATCGGCTTTGCCCGGTACTCGGAGACGAAAACCAGTATCTGCGGCTCCTTGACGAGCTTTGCCTCGACCAGCTTCGTGGCGATCGTCTGTTCCAGTTCGGCGGCGGTTAGATCTGCGGCGTCGAGGATGCCCAGATACGGTAAACTGATTTTTCCTGAACCGCTGACTCTGATTTCCTGGTCCATGTTTTCCATGCCGACAATCTTGACCGCCAGTAGATCCCCGGGGCCGATGCGGTATTCCGGCGAGATTCCAGGCAACCTCTGAAATTTGATCTGGAGCTCGCTCGTCATGATGGCGTCCGGCCGCGTGTACCGGTGGGCCGTCTTTTCAGGGACTTCATTCACTTGGGCGAGGAGGCCCGCCATGGTGAGGCAGCCCAAGAGAACAGCCAAGATCGTGGACCTTGTTTGCCAAGAGCCGAAAACTGTCGATGATATGCTGTCAAGATTCATTGCAACCTCTGAAAGACCGGTTTTTGTCTGACGTCTGGCCGACTGACAGCCCAGACGGGTGTTCTTCATCACTATTCTCCTTTAGACTCGGTGTTAAAAGGCTCCTGCGGAGGAACCCGTTGAGCACTTAAACTGGGAGTTAATTGATGAAGAAGTTTATTGTTTTAGGATTCATCCTTTTCTTTTTCCAAGGGATTACCGCCTCGCTCCTCGCTGCCACCTACTACTTGAGTCCATCAGGCGTTGACGGAAATCCAGGCACTGTCACTCAGCCTTGGGCCTCCTTTGGGCGCGCCTGGCAATCTGTGCGTCCCGGCGACACCGTCATCCTCTTGGACGGGATTTACTACACCGATATCGAACCGCCCTTTGGAGGCCAACCAGGGAGCCCGATCACGATTAAAGCCGCGAACGACGGCAAGGCTGTAATCGATGGGGAGAAAATGCGTGTCCCTATCATGTTGTGGAACTACCGGAACGCACATTTTTTTGTTATTGAAGGAATTATCGTCAGAAACGGGCCTCATTCCCCACTGCCTCAAGCGGTTATTGATCTGGAGACTGATGACAATATTTTGAGGAGAGTTTCGGCGTACAACGCGGACCCGGACGAGAACAGCGGTGTCATTATCGTGAACAGTACCGGTGAGCGGAATCTCATCGAAGACTGCGTGGCTGCCGGCACAGGGCGCAAAATGATCAATGTGTATCAGGGCGGCTCCAACGTCGTCCGGCGCTGCTTCGCTTACTGGCTGGGTTGGGACGGGAGAAAGAGCTGCCAGGACTGGCCTCAGTCGAACAACATTCATCTTTACAACAGCAGCGATAACATCGTTGAGAATTGTATCGCCGCCGGGCCCGTCGGCGAATCTTCCCTGGTGATCGGCTCCAATGCGCCCGGGGTTCAGGTCCGGAACAACAAAATCCTGGGATCCATCGTCATCAACGCCGCGATCAACCCGGACGGGTCGCTCGTTGAATGGCCGCAGACGAGGCCTCAGCCCACCTCGTGTCCCATCACCCAGGTTTACGACTACATGAACTGGCGCGGATTCCGAAGCGGAATGAGCCTGTACGCGAACTCCCAGGCGGACATGAGCAACAACCTTATCCGCGACGTGCTGGCTTGTGGCAATGCAGGGCGCGGGCTCACCATAACCGCTTCCAGTTCTTTCTCCGGAAACCGTATCGAACGCAGCACCTTTGCGGACAACGGATTGGGCCTCGTAAACGACGGCGGCCCGGGCGCGGACGCGATCTATCAGGAATTGCAGACAGTCACGGTCACCGACAGCATCATCCCCGCGGTGAGAGGTTATTCCGGAAATTCGTTCCCTCCCCAAACGGGTGGAGGCGCCCGGCTTCAGCACCGTTACATCGATGGTGTCCTGATGGACGGCACCAACGGCCAGCCCGCCCAGCCCCTTTGGCCGTGGCCCATGGAAGATCGGATCCGTGGCGAAATCGGAATATCGGTGACCAACCTTATCTCCAAGGTGGCGCCGATTCAGGTTGCGCCGATTGCGCCGGTTAGCCAGCCGCACCTGGAGGCATCCGTCCTCTTTGGCACGATTAGTCCGAACGCGACAAGCCGGACTGTTACTTTGACCAACAAGGGCGTGAACCCCCTGACCGTGGCCGCTTACGTCTTCGAGAAGGGCGGCGGTTCCCCCTACACGATCGGTGGAGGCAGCTGCGCCTCTCTCCCCTTTTCCTTGAGCTCGTCGCAGAGTTGTACCGTCCAAATTGCCCTCAAATCCGGCATCACCGGGATTGCAGAAGACTATCTGTCCTTCTATTCGCCCGAAACAGCTGCGTATCCGTTCTTACCAAGGGTATTTCTCTCCAATGCCGGTAGCCAGATCACTTCAAGCACGCCGCCACCACCGCCTCCTCCGCCGACCGCCAGGGCATTACCGGGGAGGCTGGAGGCCGAGAAGTACGCTCAGTCGGGTGGCACCTTCACGGTTTCGCCTACCGGCGATCAGGGCGGGGGCTTCAAGGTAGGTGGAATCCGTGCCCAAGCCTGGCTCGAGTACTTCGTTGACGCCTCGCAAGCGGGCAACTATGCGGTTTCACCCCGAGTCGCGTCGGCCGCTAATTCAACCAAGTCGTTTTCGCTCCTCGTCGACGGTGTCAAGCAGGCGACCTTCTCGCCGCAATTTACAGGTGGCTGGGACACTTTCACCGACCTGCCGCCTGCGACCGTCGTCTTGACCCAGGGAACGCATACGCTGCGGATGGTGCTCGATACGGGCGACTTCGATTTGAACTACTTGAATTTCAGTCTGGCGGGCACGCCCCCATCGTCGCCGCAGAATCTGCATATTCAGGGCATCCAGTAGGAGGAGGTGCGCAGTGAAAGCCTCGATGCATTTGAAGAAGCACCGGCCGTCCCTGATGGTCGCCATTCTCGGTCTGTTATTGGGCCAGTTATCCGCCGCGCCTGTCATTTCGCAAGTTCAGTTTCCCAGTCAGGTCGGGAAATACTCGAAGTTCGAAGTCACGTTTCAGATCGGTTCGTCGGTCGCGCAGAACGTGCAGTGGCCGTATGACGCGTCTCCGCCTGCCGGCGTGCCGGCCGGAACGGGAATCTCAGTCGATGTCTTGTTTTCGCCGGACAACTGGACGACGACGTATGCGCAGCCGGCTTTCTACTATCAGCAGTTTCTGGATGAAACCAGGGAGGGGAAACCCTGGTTCTACCCGACCGGGGGTTTTTCCTGGAACGGCCGCTTTTCGCCAAACAAAGCCGGAACATGGCAGTTCAAAATACGCGCTCAGGATGCGGGTGGTTCGTCCGAGAGTGGCCCCCAGACGTTTGCAGTAACTGAATCCCCCCATCCGGGTTTTGTGCGGGTGAGCTCGCGCGACAGCCGTTACTTCGAGCACGACGATGGGTCACATTTTGTCGGCTTGGGGTACCAGGCATCCAATCTGACGGAAACCGGTTTTCGAACCATGCAGCAGAATGGTATCCAGCTGGTCCGCATGTGGTGGACGGCCGATTCCATCTTCGGTTCTCAGTGGAATCCCTATGTCGAATCACGCAACAGCTACCTGGGATACCTGCCGCGCACCGGCCTGTTTGCCTTCACCGACAACCTGACCGGGCAGACCAGCATCAAGATGAGGATTGACTACGAACCCGCTGGGAACACGGACTGGTTCGACGGATGCCGCACACTCGGAGTGTGGGGCACTCCCGTGGAGGTCAAGCCGAACACCGATTACCGTATCAAGGTGACTTACCGCGGCTTCAACATAACCGGGCCCCGAAACGCGGCCTATCCCAAATACGGGTTCGTCGTGAAGACCGGAGGCCAGGTCAACACGAGCTTCGAAGCCGGAAGCGGGACCGTCTTGACTAATCATGGCCTCGATACCCCAACAAGCTGGGGAACATTGGATGGGTCCTGGAATTCCGGCGGCTACAACTTCCTCCCCTATTTCTTCTTTGTCATGGAGAATGTGACCAGCGGGGAAGTGTACGTCGACACCATCTCGATGCGGGAAGACCTCGGGGGCGGCAACTACGGACCCGAGATCGTACACAAGCCGTCGATGGAGCATCAGAATTACTTTCAACAGCACTCTTCTTACCTGATCGACAAAGTCGTGATGTGGGCCGAGCAATACGGCGTCTACCTCAAGCCGGTGATCCTCGAAAAAGCCGAGAAAATCATGAGGAAAATTGGCTTCGACGGTAGTTTTGCCGGTGATAACGATGCCTTCTTCTACGGTGATTACCGCAATGTCACCAAGGTCCGTTGGCTGCAGCAGGCCTGGTGGCGGTATTTACAGGCCCGCTGGGGATATTCGCCCAACATTCATTCCTGGGAGCTGTGTAACGAAGGGGATCCCGTCAGTGACAGGCATTTCACAATGACCGACGAGATGGGGAAGTTCTTCCACTCTCGTGTGTTCGGCGTCCCGGTCGGAAATGGCGATGGGGCCAAGGCCGCTTACAGTCACCCGAATGCACATATGGTCACCACTTCCTTCTGGCACTCCCTGCCGTCCGACCTGTTCTGGGCGAATACGCGCTTCCCGAACGTCGATTACGCCGATGTTCACGCTTACATCAGCACCGGCTGGCAACACAATCCCGCTCACGAGACCGATGCGGCTTTGTATCATCTCGACTACAGCGCCGACTGCCGGAGCAACCTCGACTATTTCTCGGCTCAGCGCTCCCTGAAAACCAAGCCGGTTATCCGGGGAGAGGCCGGAATCGATCGCGTGACCGCGCAAATCGAAAATCCGGATCTGGCTCGGGATGTGCAAGGGACCTGGCTGCATAACTACTTGTGGGCCGGGTTGGACCCGGGCGCGTTACATGAGTTGTATTGGTGGCCGAACAACCGGGAAAACCAGCCCGGACCAGACGGGCAGCGAGGTCTCCATGAAATCTATCGAACCTGTTTCGATTTCCTGCGCACACTTCCGGTCAACAACGGCCATTACCAGGATCTCCAGGCTGGCAGCTCCAGCCAGGCGTTGCGAGTAGTCGGACAAAAAGACCTGGTGAACGGAAATGCTCATCTCTGGATCCAGAACAAGCAGCATACGTGGAGAAACGTCATAGACAACGTCTCGATCAGCCCTGCGTCGGGTACGATAACCCTGGACGGCTTCTCGGCGAACAGCGATTACAAAGTCGAGTGGTGGAACACATATCAGCTGATCGTCCCCGGGGTTTCTTTCCGAACCGATGTCGTGAAGGCTTCTTCGACGGGTATGCTCACGATCCCGGTTGCCCCGCTCGTCACGGACGTCGCTGCCAAGGTTGTCAAAGCGAACGGTTCCACGCCGCCCACCGCCCCAACCGGGCTGTCGGTGACGGACATCAAGCCGTAAGCGAATTCGCTGTACGGCGGCCACAGTGGAAGGGGCCGGAAAGCGGCCTGGAATCTGTTCGAGGTCGTCCATCGCACAAGTTGCAGGAATTGTGCTCTTTGCAGGCGGTTCACTGGACGACCTCGAACAGATGTTTCCAGGCCACTTTCTGGATGCCCTTTCACCTTCTTCAGCCCCCTCGGCGCGGCTCTGTGCCCCGCAGCTCCGTGTGTCCTGTTCCTGTCACTCCGGTTACTCCCTCACGCCGCTGCCTTTGGAAGTACAGCTTAAACCACACAACCAGATTGACGATCCGCCACAGCCCGGGTGAGGCCGCCAATGCCGCGTCTGGGAGGGCACGCATTCCTTCGATGGCTCCAGGATCCAGGAAGCGGTCCAGCTCCCGGGTCGCGGGGCTGGTCAGCAGTTGCCGAATCTGGCTGGCGCCCGCCTGGAGCCACTTCGCCTCCGGAACAGGGAAACCAAGCTTGGAACGTCTCCAGCAAATCTCGTTCGGAAGAATGTCGCGCATCGAGTCTCGCAGAATCCGCTTGGTCCATCCACCGCTGATGCGGTAACTGACCGGAAGAGCGAAGACAAACTCCACCAGGCGGAAATCGAGGAAGGGGAGCCGCGCTTCTATTGAGAAGGTCATCGAATTCCGATCCTCATAGCGGAGAAGTTTGGGAAGATTCGTCCTGGTCAAATCGTTGTAAAGAGCTTTGACCAGCGGACCAGTGCCGTTTGCCGGCGCTGACGGCAGTCTGCGGTTCTGGAATTTCCATATGAGTAGCTGTGAAACCTGCCAGGCTTTCAGGCCGGACCCGCCTGTGCCGGGCGCCGTGCGTTGCGCCTGAAAAAAACTCAGAGTCTGCTGCATACGCCAGGGTAACTTGCGGTAGGCATAGGAACGCAGGCAATCCCGGGCCGGCGTCCCACCGATTCGGGCGAAATCCAACGCAGCCGACATCGCCGCAATAGTTCCTTCGCGGCTCGAAACCTCATCCAGATAAGTAGGGTAGTAGCTCTGGTATCCTGCCAGCAGTTCGTCCCCGCCTTGGCCATCGAGCACCACCTTAACGCCCCGCTGGCGAGCCAGGCGCATGACATTCCATTGCGGATACTGGCTCGTGGAATCAACGGGCTCGTCCAGTTGCCAGACGAACGATTCGAGCTCTTGCCACAACAAGTCCGAGCTTGGGTAAACCAGGTTTTCCTCGGCCCCCGTCATGTCGACGATTTTCCGACTGAAGTGGTGTTCATCAATCTCCGGCTCGAAGTTTCGTGCCGTGAAAGTCTTCTGATGATCACCGATCACGCCCTGGGGAATGACGTGCTCTTCGCGCATGAGCGAGTTACAGAGACTGACGATCGCGGAGGAGTCCAAGCCCCCGCTCAGGCAAGTCCCTACCGGAACGTCGCTTCTGAGCCTCAGACGAACGGCGTCTGTAAGCAACTCCCTGAATCTCCCACGAACGTACGCCCTTCTTTCAGGCGCCTCCAGGTCTTCCTGGCAATGCAAGTCCAAGTTCCACCATTGCTCGATCCGGAGCTGGCGGTCCCTCGTGTCAAGGAGGAGGAAGTGACCGGCCGGCAGGACCTCAATCCCATTGAAGAAAGTCGCATCGGAGTGATCCGAGACTCCCAGGATGAGGTAATCGTAGATGGCCGATTCCCGGGGCTCCGCCGGGACCGCTGGATGCTGCATGAGAGCCTTGATTTCGGAGGCGAAGATCAAGCTCGAGCCGTCCCAGTAGTAATAGAACGGTTTTATGCCAAACCGGTCTCTCGCGCAAAACAGACGCTTTTTGCCGGCGTCCCAGATAGCGAAGGAAAACATTCCGTTGAATCGGCTCAGGCACTCAGTACCCCACTCCGTGTAAGCCGCCAGGATCACCTCGGTGTCTGCATGGCTTCTGAACGAGTATCCGAGCGTCTGAAGCTCCGCCTGCAGTTCCCGGTAGTTGTAGATCTCTCCGTTGTAGACCAGCCAGAGCCGGCCATCGACAGTCATCGGCATGTGACCTGCGGCCGACAGATCGAGAATCGCAAGACGGCGACTCCCTAAAGCGAGATCGTGATTGTGAACCTCTACGGAGTTGCAGTCGGGCAATGACAAGTCAGGATGAGAATCCGGGCCGCCCGCCTGCTTGTAAGCTCCCGACTCTGTCTGGGCGAACAAGTAACCTTCGTCGTCCGGCCCGCGATGGCGCAGGAGATTGTTCATCTCCGATATCGGACGGAGTCGAGATTGAGGATCAAAGATTCCGCAGATTCCGCACATAGGCTATTGAGGAATTGACGTTGAGCAACATGCAACTACCGTGCTGCAGCTGTGCGCAGCGAAAACGCCGGGCTGAATTCTCTGACTGCGTTCACGACCTGGTCCTGATCGGCGTCGGTCAGGTCGTTGTAGAACGGGAGGCGCAGCAGGCGATCGCTCACGTTTTCCGTAACTGGGCAGTCCCCTGTTTTCCCGCCGAAGCGGAGTCCCATTTCGGACAGATGCAGGGGCAGGTAATGAAAGACACTCAGAATGCCGCGGCGCTTCAAATGATCGATCAGAGCATGCCGATCCTCGAGCGAGGGCATGATCAGATAGAACATGTGATAGGACTGCTGGCAGTGTTCGGGAATGAACGGTAATCCGATTTCATTCGCTTCTGCCCAGTCCTTGAGCGACTCCTGGTAGGTTTCCCAGATCCGCTGGCGCCGGGCCTGGATATCGCGGCGGGCCGAAAGTTGTGCGTAGAGGAAAGCGGCCAGAATATCCGACGGGAGAAAACTCGAACCGATGTCGACCCAGCTGTATTTGTCAACTTCCCCGCGGAAAAACCGGGCGCGGTTCGTTCCTTTTTGGCGGATGATCTCGGCTCGCGGAATGTAGTCGGTCGAGTTGACCAGTAACGCTCCTCCTTCGCCGCAGGTGAAGTTCTTCGTCTCGTGGAAGCTCTGCGTGGCGAAGTCGCCGAACGTTCCAAGGTTCTTTCCTTTGTACTTGCCGAAGAGGCCGTGCGCGTTATCTTCCACGACAGCGAGCCCATAGCGGGACGCGATCCTCCGAATTTCATCCATTTCGCATCCGACCCCGGCGTAATGCACGGGGACAACGGCGCGCGTTCGAGGCGAAATATATCTCTCGAGTTGAGTCTCATCGAGGTTAAGAGTGTCCGGGCGCACGTCCACGAACACCGGCCTGGCCCCCCGCAGGACAAAAGCATTCGCGGTACTGACGAAGGTGAACGAGGGGATGATGACCTCATCCCCCGGACCCACATTCAGCAGGAGGGCGGTCATTTCCAGAGCGGCCGTGCATGACGTGGTGAGAAACACTCGCGGAACACCGAGGGCGTCCTCCAGGAGCCTATGGCACTTCTGGGTGAAGTCTGCATCTCCGGCGGAGCAACCCTTGCGGATCGCTTCCGCGACATACGCAAGCTCTTTTCCGACCATGGTCGGCCGATTGAACGGTATCTTCATCATGCTGTATTTGTGGTGATCCGGACAGCTGCCCGCTGCCATCGGCGTTTGTCGGCGTTTTTAGACTTTTCCGAGCAGGACTGAGCGGCAAAAGATCGAGAAAACCCCCCGATTGAGCAGGTAACGGGGATCGTTATAGACGGCGGGGAGCAAAAGCAGCGGGACTTTCAGGAACTCACGGAGGTGGTAAGACCGGAAAGCCCGAGTGATCAGCGAACGTGCCCTCAGGCGGCTCGCGGCCCTCGGTTTCCCGAGCCTGCGAAGGGTGGCGGTGAGCCTTATGGCGACCTTCTTGGCCGCCGCTGGCCCAAAGGTCGCTTCGTAGTTCAGCAGCAGATAATTCAGTTCCTCCAGGAACGAATCATCGACCTCAGCGTGAAGCTCGAGGGCGCGGGCCATGCGCCTCTCGCCTTCGCTGATCGGGCCCCAGACCGTTGCCCGGACGGCTTCGAGCAGAGAAGTTCTTGCCAGCGCCCAGTCCAGCTGCCTGGAATCGGTGGAAAGGTTGCCCGGCAAGGCGGCAAAAGCCCGCCGTAAAAGCATTCCGTGCCCTTGCCCGCGAGAGCTGCAACTCTTCGCGGCTATCCATTGAACGAGGCGGCAGGGATCGGCGTCGAGCAGCGATGGGTCGCATTCCACGGCCTTCTCGAGCAGCCGGCGACCTGGCTCATCCTCATACTGCAGGAACGCGTGATAAGCGAAGACCAGATAGGTGTTAGTGAAAGCGACTGAACTGAGCACGCTTACCTCTTGAGGGCACCGGTCATCGGACAGGATGGTCTCCTGACACAGAAGCTCCGCCTGGCATCGCGCCTCAAGATCATGCAAAACGCGCTCGGTATGGTAGCGGCGACAGTTGAGCGCCCGAGTGATCCCACCGAATCGGCAACCGTTTAAGGCCAGACGGCCAAGAGTCATTATCTCTGCCCCGTTGGGGATCATTTCCTTTCCTCGGGCTACGAACCGGTCGTCCCAGATCTCTTCGATTGACAACCATTTCCGTCGGTAGACGGTGTCGCTCGGTGCAAATGGGTAGCCGAGGATGACATCAGGCAGCCCGACCTGAGCCGGAGGCATCCAGATCCCGAGGATTTGGCGGGACGGGTGTTCAATCTCGATCCTGCCGTTGTAGCTGACTCCGATTTCCGGATGACTCTCGAGAAACTCGACGTGCGCACGCACCTTCTCCGGATGAATCAGGTCGTCCTGATCGAGGAAAATGACGATCTCTCCGGTGGAGGCGCCGAGGCCTGTCTTCCGTGCTGCCACCGCTCCCCGGTTCTGCGAGTGCCGGATGCAGCGGACCCTCGAGTCTCCGCAGAATCGCGTGATGCAGCTGCGGGTGTTGTCTGGAGAAGCGTCATCGACGACGATCAGCTCCAGGTGAGGATAGGTCTGATCGAGAACGCTCCGGATAGCTTCCCGCAGCAGCCGGCCGCCCTTATAGGCTGGAATGATAATGCTTACCAGCGGATTGTTCATGTTCAAATAATGTCGGCGAACAGTGGCTCGTAGCGGTGGAAGATCCACTGCCCGGCCACGAGGAGGAGCACGGAGATAACTCCGGCATTAACGAGGTAGAGACCGGGTGCCGCGCCTGTAAGGAGGATGTCCCGGTAACCCTGGATGATGCCGGCCATCGGATTCAGGTAGTAGAGCCACCTGTAGTTCTCCGGCACCAGGGAAACGGGATAGATCACAGGAGAGGCGTAGAACCAAAGCTGCAGCACCAGGACCAGAAGCGACTGGACGTCCCTGTAGAAGACGTTGAGCGCCGCACACGCCAGGCCGAGACCGGCGATCAGCATGAGCTGCACCGCGAGAACCAGCGGCAGATACACCATTGCGGCCGGAAAGACCGGAGTACGGTAAGCGACCATCAGGACAACGAGCAGGGAAGCCGCAACTCCGAAATCCATCAATCGCGCAGTCATTGCCGAAACCGGGAGCACTTGCCTCGGAAAGTAAATTTTCTGGACCAGTGAGATGTTTCCCACCAGTGAACCGGTCATGTCGGTGAGCGACGTGGACAGCAAGGTCCAGGGTACGACGGCGATGTACGAGAAGACGGCGTACGGAAAGCCGCCCGTTTCCACCGGGACGACCATGGTGAAAACGACGCTGTAAATCGCAACTGAGGCGGCCGGTTGAACGATAGCCCAGAACCAGCCGAGGATCGACTGCTGATAGCGCGCCCGAATCGTGCGGACCGTCCAGGCGACCAGGAGCTCATGCGCTGAGATCAGTGGAGCAGTGGATAAACTCATCGTTAGTCTATGGTGTGGGGACCGGGTGGTCTCCGAAAGAGCCGTAAGCGCTTCTAGCCGACAGGAACTCGTGTTTCCACTTCCGGTTCGGTTCGTACACTCCGTTCATGTCCGAGAACGTGAGGATGGAGCCGGTGACCGAGAAGAAGTCCGAGGATCCCGTGGCGATGCTGGCCGCATCACGCCCATCTCTCAGGATTCCCTGGACGTAGTAGGTGCCGCCGCGCAACTGTATGGGATCGAGTATGACCGAGATCAAGCCTTCACCGCGGCCGGGCGGGACTCGGAACTCGTCGAGCTTGGTCCGCATCATGCAGCAGGTCACTCCGTCGGAACGGACGATTCGCAGGACCAGGCTGATTTCTTCATCCTCGGCATAGGTGACATAGCGAACCCGGAGCTCGGCAGGTTTGTCGGGGCGCAGTTCGGGATGGCCATTGAGTGAGATAACCTCTATCCCTGTTATCTCCCCCAAGCCCGGCCTTCCGGCGTCGTCTGCGGTGTCCGAGACTTTCAGCTTCTCGGCTCGTTTTCTGTGCAGGTCTTGTTCGTAGGCCTCGATGACTTGCGACGTGGAGCCCGAGAGTCGCACTCGGCCTTGATCGATGTAAATGGCGCGTGGGCAGACCGCCTGAACGAGCCAGAGATCGTGTGACACGAAGATGATGGCGGTGCCCTTTTCGAGAAGCTCGCTGATTCGGTTGACGCACTTCTGATGGAAGGAGGTGTCCCCGACCGCCAGAACTTCATCGACAAGCAGGATGTCGGGATTGACGCATGAGGCGACCGCAAATCCCAAACGCACATACATGCCCGATGAGTACCGCTTGATGGGAGTGTCCATGAAGCGGTCTAATTCCGAAAACTCGACGATTTCCCGGAAATGCCGATCGATTTCCGTGCGAGTCAAACCCAGTATCGCGCCGTTGAGGTAGATGTTCTCGGCTCCTGTAAGGTCGGGATGAAATCCAGCGCCCAGCTCAATCAGGGTTGTCATCCTTCCGTGGGAGGTGATGCGTCCGGAATGCGGTCGCGTAACCTTGGCGAGCAGTTTCAAAATGGTCGATTTCCCTGCCCCGTTGGGTCCCACCAGGGCAAGCGATTCACCGCGTCGCAGCTCGAAGCTGACATCCTTCACCGCCCAGAGATAGCGGTCAGACTCCGGCTGGGAACCGCGGCGTAGCTTGCCTTTGACCCAGCCGGAAAGAATGCTCGGCAGACTCCGCCGAGTCAGCCCTAACTGGTAGCGCTTGCTCACATTTTCAAAACGAAGCATCAATTCGTTCATGCGGAAGTTCAGGGGTTCAGAGGTTCAGGGGTGCCAATTTGTTGGGAGCCTTCACTTCTCCATTGCCACCAATTTCCAGATCAGGCCGCGGACGAGGGCGCGGGCGCGGTTACGCGCCTGTTCGATTCTCCGCGTCCTCGACGCCGGGCGGCGGTCGGGAGACAAGACGGGCGATTCCACCCAGGAACGAAGAGGCTGGGTGGTCGTGGCGAATGAAAACAGCGACCGTGCGGAGCGGAGCGCAGCGCCCGACATGGCTTCCCGCAGCCCCTCCTCACGGCCCATTCGCAGCAGCTGCGAAGCCAACTGATCCGGCCGTCCGACCTCGAACGTCAGTGCCGCACCTGCCTGTCGCAGCAGGTAGCTCAGCTCGGTTCCCTCTGTCGTAATGACCGGCAATCCGGCGGCGATCATTTCCACCAGCCTGGTCCGAGTCCCATAGACGGTCTCATAATGCATGGCATCAATATTCAGCCCGACGTGACTCTCCCGGTAATACCCCGGAATGTCTTGCCAAGGTTGCCATCCTTGCATGTGATAGCGGCCCCGGTACCGGGAGCGTTCGATGAGCGACAGCAGGCGGGTATAGACAGTTTCCGGCGAACTGTAAGTACTGTCGCCGACCGAGACGTAATGGAGTTTTGGGTCGCGCGCCATGGCCCACTCTAAGGCCTGGAACAGAGTGTCAACGTCCGTCCAGGTGTTGTAGCCTCCACACCAGAGAACAACAAAATCATCGGGCGCCAGACCAAGCTTGCCAGGAGCGCCTGGTCTCCGCTGGTCTTGCGGTTGAGGAGGCAGCTCGGGAGACCCGGGAAGAATGACCCGGGCGAATTCGTATCCAAAGGATTGATGGTTCAAGCGCCCGGTCATCGCCAGCTCGCCGACCAGCATGTGCCTCTGCGGTTCTCCGCAGACTGAGAAGATGTCGCCCGACTGGAGGATATCGCGCATGAACTGAACGGTGGTCGGCATGCCCCGGTTGGCGCGGACGCGGTAGCAGTACGCCTGCTGGATCGTGATCATGTCCCCGTAGATGTCCATCCAGACCGGGCGATCGGTTTTCAGCCTTGTCGTGTACAGGCAATGGGAATAGTTGATGGCAATAACACAGTCAGGCTGGAAGCGGTCGTGGCTTTCCTGGAGCGATAAAACCCAGCCACGCCGGCCGAACGGGATGTGTCGGTAATGAAGGTTTGTGGCGCCACTGTCGGGCGGCGGTATGGTGCTCGGCTCTTCGTCCCTTGCACCGGCGCAGAGGAGAATCTCGTGTCCGTCCGAGAGCAGCGGTTCCAAGAACTGCTCTGCCCGGTAGTGAGCCGCTTCAATCCGCCGGCCGCCCATGAAGCGAGCCGGGTGGCAGGTGATTAGCTGAATCTTGGCCATTTCGTGACTATTGTTCGGTCTCC
>Ga0105104_10000547_pt1 | contig 29202 bp, 25 predicted proteins | sample PPLLaktember2015_3_FD_87034 | JGI IMG/M metagenome (GOLD analysis project Ga0105104, IMG submission 87034) | Freshwater sediment microbial communities from Prairie Pothole Lake near Jamestown, North Dakota, USA - PPLs Lake P7 Core (6) Depth... | ecosystem: Environmental > Aquatic > Freshwater >...
CCCGCTCCATTCCCCGGCAGAGCCCCTCCAGCCGCTCGAGGTTCGCCAGCCAGGCCAGAAGGTGGCCGTCGGCGACGTAGGAGTGCGTCCCGGCGAAGACCAGGTCCCCCAGGAAGGCCGTCCGCTGCGGCGAGTCGATGCACCAGACCGCGTTCGCATCGGAGTCACCGCCTGCCCCGACATCCAGCACCCGATAGGTCACCCCGTCGAAGGTGAGCCGCTCCCCGGACTCGACGACGACGTTCGGGTACGTCCAGCGCTGTACCCACTCCGCACCGTAGACCGGCGTCCACTGCTTCCGCTTGGGCTCCTCCAGCGTCCGCATCAGCTCGAGCACCGGTCGGGTGGCGACGATGCGAGTGTCCTCCCCCTTCACCAGATTCGTCAGTCCCGCCACGTGGTCGGGGTGGGGATGGGTGACCAGCGCTGCGAGCAGCGGCTTCCGCAGGGACTCCAGCTCCTGGCGAAACGCGCGGCTCTCGGTCTCGGTCAGGGTCGAGTCCACCGCCACCACGCCGCCCCGGGTCTCGACGAGAAAGGCGTTGACGAAGATTCCGCCCTCTCCGCTGGCGTGGACGTGGACGGTGATCCCGGCCCCCAATTCGTGGCGTGTCATGGCGAGGCCAAGTGTGCGAGCCGGGCCGCCGGCGGCGCCATGACTGGACCGCCAATTCTCTTGCTCGAATTCCCGGCTCGGGCGAGCAGCCCGCCCCGTCCGGGCGAAGGCCCGCATTCGGGACCACGCCGGAGTGACCCGCTCGGACCACGCCAGGACGCCGGGAGGTTTTTCCGCGTCACGGCGAGTGCTGGTCGATACACGGTAGGCAGCCATGACCATCGACCCCCCCAGCGCCGCCCGCCCCGACGAGCTCGACGCGATCTGCGGCCTCCTCAGGGCGCAGCTCGAGGAGCACGACATCCCGCTCGAACCCGAGCTCCTCGCCGAGGCAGTCAGGGGCGCGCTCGCCGACGACCGCCAGGCGTTGATCCTCCTCACCCGCCAGGATGGCCGTCCGGTCGGCGTGGCCTATCTCTCGTTCGGATGGATCCTCGAGCGCGGCGGCCTGGCCATGTTCCTGGAAGAGCTCTACGTCATCCCCGAGCTCCGGGGCCGGGGAACCGGGACCGCGCTGCTACGCGCCGCCCTCGACGTCGCCCGGTCCCGGGGATGCCGCTCCGTGGAGCTGGAGGTCGAGGGGAGCCACGCCCACGCGGCGAACCTCTACGCGCGGGCAGGCTTCAGGCCACTGGAGCGAGTGCACTGGATGCTCCCGCTCCGCTGAGGACCTACCAGACCTCGCAGCGGTTCTGCGCCACCATCCGGTCGCCGAGCCTGCATCCAAAGGCCTGCTGGAACTGCGGCAGGTTCGAGAGCGGCCCGTTCACCCGGTACTTCGGAGGTGCGTGCGGATCCACCGTCACCCGGCGGCGCGCCTCCTCGGGCCGCACGTTGGTGCACCAGGACTGCGCGTATCCGAGGAAGAACTGCTGCTCCGGCGTGAACCGGCTCGGCGGGGCTGCCCGGTCGGGGTGTGCCCTGGCGTAGGCCTGCATCGCCGCGAAGGCGAGCTTCAGTCCACCCAGGTCCGCCACGTTCTCCCCCAGGGTCAGCGCCCCGTTCACGTGCAGATCGTCGATGGGCACGTAGCCGTCGAACTGCTTCTTCACGCACGAGACCCGGTCCTCGAACGCCTTGCCCGACTCGGGCGTCCACCAGTCGCTGAGGTTGCCCTTGGCGTCGAACTGCCGCCCCTCGTCGTCGAACCCGTGGGTGAGCTCGTGACCCACGACCATTCCCATGGCGCCGAAGTTCACCGCGTCGGTGGCGTCCTTGTTGAAGAACGGAGGCTGAAGGATGCCGGCCGGGAAGACGATCTCGTTCATCGGCGGCTCGTAGTAGGCGTTCACCGTCGGAGGCGTCATCAGCCAGAGGGCCCGGTCCAGCGGCTTGCCGATCTTCCTTAGGTCGCGAGCGTTCTCGTAGGCGTCCGCCCGCATGTGGTTGCCGAGGAAGGTGCCGCGGTCGGTGACCAGGCCGTCGTAGGTCTTCCACTTGTCCGGGTAACCGATCTTGTCGAACACCGCCTTGGCCTTCTCCCGGGCCCGGGCCTTGGTGGTCGCATCCATCCAGGAGAGCGGCTCGAGGTTCGCCTGGAAGGCCTGCTCGATCTGCTCCACCATCGACTTGGTCACTGCCTTCCCGTCCGCCCCGAACGTCTGGTTGATGAAGGGCACCGCGAGCGCCTCGCCCAGCGCGGCGTCGGTGGAGGCAACGCACTTCTTCCAGCGCGGCCGGTCCTCCTTGGCGCCGGTCAGGTACTTGCTCTGGAAGGCGAACGCCGCATCGGAGAAGGGCCTGGGGAGGGCAATGACCTGCGACGAGATCAGCCTCCACGCGAGGTAGGTCCGGAGCTCGGCCCGAGGAGCGCTCCTCACCAGCCGGCCCACCTCCGTCGCGAACGCCGGATGCGTGACGTTGAGTGCCTGGACCCCCGGCGTCCCCACCGCGGCGAAGTACCTCGCCCAGTCGAAGCCGGGCGCCGTCTTCGCCAGCGCCTTCGGGTCCATCCGGTGGTAGACCTTGTTCGGGTCGCGGCGCGACACGCGGTCCAGGCTCGACTGGGCGAGCCTGGTCTCGAGGGCGAGCACCTGGTCGGCCTTCTTCGCGGCGACGGCCGGCGAGTCTCCGAGGAGCCCGAACATCTGCGCCACGTACGCGCGGTAGCCGTCCCGGATCTCCTTCATCTTCGGCGCGTCGCTCAGGTAGTAGTCGCGATCGGGCAGCCCGAGCCCGCCCTGGTCCACCATGCCGATGACCTGGGTGGCGTCCTTGTAATCCTGGGCCGACCCGTACCCGAACAGCACGTTGGCCCCGGCGTCGTGAAGGCGGGCCACCTCGGCGGCCACCTGCTTCGAGGTGGCGAGCCGGTCGATGCGGCGGAGCGCGGTGCGGATCTCGGGCAGCGCGCTCTCCAGCTTCGACTCGTCCATGCAGGTCGCGTAGTAGTCGCCGAGCTGTGTGGCATAGGGCGTCCCCTGCGGCGCCTTCCCGTCGGCGATGGATTCGAGGATCTCCTTGAGGATCTGCTCGTTCCGCTCCTCGATGACGTTGAACCCCCGGCCCCAGGTGCTTCGGTCCGGGGGAATCGGCGTGGCCTTCAGCCAGCCGCCGCAGGCGAACTGGTAGAAGTCGTCACAGGGGGTGGCGGAGGGGTCCAGCGCCACGGCATCCAGGCCCGCCGGCATCGGCGCCGCAGCGAGCGGAGCCGGCGCGGTCATGGGAGGCGGGGCGGGACGATTCGGCGGCGCGGAGGCGCAGCCCGCGGCGAGCAGGGCGAGGACGAGGTGACGCTTCACGGTGCCTGTCAGCTCCTTGGGGAGGTTCGGGGCCCGGCACCCTAGCAAACGTCAGCCGCCGAGCAGCTTCCTCTTCAGATCGGTGTCCACCGGGTCCGGGCCGAGCCAGACCGAGAACAGCGCATCGGCGAAGTCCTTCCCGGGGATGACCGTCTCCTTCGCCGCGCCGCCCACCACCACGCCCTTCTCCGGGACGTAGGTGAGCGACAGGATGTCCCCCTTCTTGAGGTCCGGGACCGCGGCGGCGAGCTGGTCCAGACGTCCCTGAAGCGCCGGCATCTGCGCCTTGGACTGCTTATCGAAGCCCTCCCGGATCGACTCGATGATCTTGTCCTTCCCCACGTCCCGGAGCAGATGGAGGTCCATCCGCTTCAGCTGCTCGGACTTGATGAGGTTCGCGGCGTTGAAGGTGGGCTTCTCGGCGTAGAGCGCGCCGACGTAGACGTTGAACATCCACTTGCTCCGAACCCCGGCGCCGATGAGGTGCAGGGTCTTCCCGTCCTGGCTCACCGAGTCCGGAACCTGAATCCCCTCCACGTCCTTCGCGGTCACCGGGAACGCCACCAGCGAGCACAGCAGCAGAAGCGCGACGCGCAGCATTGCAGCCATCTCTCTCTCCTGGTTGGGCCTCAGCCGTTGGCCTTGGCGAACGACTCCATGAACGAGACCAGCGTCCGGATATTCTCCGGGCTCACCGCGTTGTAGGCGCTCACCCGGACGCCGCCGGCGCTGCGGTGGCCCTTGAGGCCGACCATCCTCTGCTTCTTCGCCTCGGCGACGAACCGGTCATCCAGCTCCTCGGTGGGGAGCCGGAACACGATGTTCATCGTGCTCCGCGCGGCCTTCTCCACCGGGGCGCGGTAGAAGCCGCTCATCCGGTCGAGGGCGCCGTAGAGGATCTCCGCCTTCTCGTTGTTCCGCCGCTCCATCGCCACCAGCCCCCCCTGCGCCTCGATCCAGGCGAGGACGTTGCGCATCAGGTAGACCGCGAAGGTGGGCGGGGTGTTGTAGAGCGAGTTGTTCTCCGCGTGCGTCGTGTAGCGAAGGATCTTCGGGATGTCCTTCCGCCCGCGGGCCATGAAATCCTTGCGGATGACCACCACCGTGACACCCGAGGGACCGAGGTTCTTCTGCGCGCCGGCGTAGACGAGCCCGAAGCGAGATAAGTCGGTGGGCCGCCACAGGAAGTCCGAGGACATGTCCGCCACCAGCGGGACCGAGCCCACCTGGGGCCAGGCGTGCCACTGGGTGCCGAAGATGGTGTTGTTGCTGGTGATGTGGACGTAGGCGGCCTTCGGGTCCAGCTGGAGCTCGGCCTCTCGGGGGATTCGGGTGTAGCGCTTGTCCGGGCCGATGGTGGTCGCAGCCACCCGGGGGTTGCCCAGGAGCTTCGCCTCGTCGAGCGCCTTCTCGCTCCAGGTGCCGGTGAGCACGTAGTCCGCCGAGCCGTCCCCGGGGAGGAAGTTCATCGGCACCATCGCGAACTGCAGCGATGCCCCGCCCTGGAGGAAGAGGACCTGGTGGGTGTCGGGGATCCCGAGGAGCCGGGTGAGGAGCGCGATCGCCTCGTCGTGGACCGCCTCGTACTCCTTGCCCCGATGACTGTGCTCGAGGATGGACATCCCCGAGCCCTGGAACTCGACGAACTCGTCGCGCGCGCGCTCGAGGGCGGGAAGCGGCAGTCCCGCCGGCCCGGCGTTGAAGTTGATGGCTCGCATGCCGGGCCTTCTACACCCCAGGGCCGGGCGGGTAGAAGCACAGTCCATGGAGCGACCACGAGTCTCCGCATTCCTGGGCGCGAGCCTGGACGGCTTCCTCGCCGAGTCCGATGGAGGGCTCGGGTTCCTGAAGCCCTTCGAGCAGGAGGAGCACGGGTACGCGGCGTTCTACGCGACCGTGGACACGCTCCTGATGGGCCGGAAGACGTACGAGACGGTGCTCGGCTTCGAGGCCTGGCCGTTCGCCGACCGAAGGGTGGCGGTCCTCACCCACACCGCACGGACGCCCCGTTTCGGTGAGCGGTTCCTCTCCGGCGAGCCGACGGAGGTCCTCGATGTCCTGGCCCGGCAGGGCGCGCGCCACGTCTACGCCGACGGAGGCGAGGTGGTGACGCAGTTCCTCGCCGCGGGGTGCCTGGACAGCCTGGTGGTCTCGGTCGTCCCGGTCATCCTCGGGACGGGAATCCGCCTGTTCGCCAGCAGTCCCGGGCGGCACGCTCTGACGCTGGAGTCCGTTCGAACGCTCGCTTCGGGGCTGGTGCAGCTCCGCTACCGCATCGGTTAGTTGCTGCTCCCGTGCGGGCTTTCGAGCTTGCGCATCGCGCCTTCGATCGCCTTCTTCATGCTCAGGGTGTCCGCCCCCTGGCTTGGCGGGAAGTCTGCGATGCTCTTCAGATGGGCGACGATGAACGGGGTCGCCGCCGTCGGTGCCCACAGCTTCTGGGCCAGGAACTTCTTGCCGGCGTAGGCCCACTCTTCCGAGTCGGGGGTCATCTTCTCCATCGGATCCATCAAGAGATTCACCACGTAGGGGACGCTGGGATAGGACTTCGCGTCGAACCAGCTCCCGTGATGCTTCACCCCGATGTGGATCTTCCACCCGTCCACCCGCACGGCCATGAGGTCGGTCTCGTCGTAGTAGAAGATCTCCCGGCGGGCCGACTTCTCGCTCTGCCCGGTCCAGTGGGCGAGGTTGTTGTAGCCGTCGAGGTGCACCTTGTAGGTGGACGCTCCGAGCTTCTTCCCGGCGCGCAGCTCCTGGGGCAGGTTCGGCATCCCGGCCGCAGCCGCGAGGGTGACGTACAGGTCCTCGTGGTTCTGGATTCCGTTGGAGACGCTGCCGGGCTTCACCTTGCCGGGCCACCTGAGGAGCATCGGAACGCGGACTCCGCCTTCCCAGGTCGTGCCCTTCTCCCCTCGGAACGGCGCATACCCGCCATCGGGCCACAGCAGCAGCTCGTTGCCGTTGTCGGTGGTGTAGATGACGATGGTGTTGTCGGCGACGCCGAACTCCTCGAGCTTCTTGAGTAGCGAGCCGACCTGCTCGTCGTGCTCGATCATCCGGGCGCGGACCACGTCCTCCTCCGCGCGGCCCTCGTCCACCGCCCGCTGCACGTACTTCTTGGTGGGGTGCGACCAGATGTGGATGGCGGTCGAGTTGTACCAGCAGAAGAACGGCTTCCCGCCCTTCCCCACCTTGTCCAGCCACTTCAGGGTCTCGTTGGTGACCTCCTGATCGAAGGTCTCCATCCGCTTGCGGGTGAGGGGGCCGGTGTCCTCGATGCGCTGCTTGCCGACGCGGCCAAACTTGGGGTCGGTCGTGGCGTCGTCCTTGTCGGTGGCCCAGGTGTGGAGTGCGCCGCGGGGGCCGAATTTCTTGAGGTACTCGGGGTTCTTCTGGCCCGGGTAGTCCAGCTCCTCCGGCTCCTCCTCGGCGTTCAGGTGGTACAGGTTGCCGAACCACTCGTCGAAGCCGTGGACGGTGGGCAGGAACTCGTTCCTGTCGCCCAGGTGATTCTTCCCGAACTGAGCCGTGGCGTAGCCCTGCGTCTTCAGCGCCTCGGCCAGCGTGGGATCCGACTTCTGGATGCCTCGGGTGGACCCGGGGATCCCGATGGTGGTCATTCCGGTCCGGACGGGGAGCTGGCCCATGATGAAGGCCGCGCGGCCCGCGGTGCAGCTCGGCTGGCCGTAGTGATCGGTGAACAGCATCCCCTCCCTGCCGATGCGATCGAGGCTGGGCGTCCTGCCCATCATCCCGTGCGCGTACGCACCAACGTTCCAGGTCCCGATGTCGTCACCGAAGATGACCAGGATGTTGGGCTTTCTCTCGGCGGCGGATTTCTGCTGCGCGAGCGCCGGGACGGTGACCAGCAGGGCCAGGGCGAAGGAGACACTTCTCGATGCGGCGAGTGTCATGGTGGCAGTTCCCCGAAGGCCTCCTCATGAGGCCCGCGCGGGCCCTTCACCCCAAGCGAGTCCGGAAGGGCGATTGGACGAAGGTCCAATCCGTCCAACCGCACACCGGCAAGACCGGCACGTTCGCCCGTCTAGAACGGGTGCAGGAACAGACCGGACCGGAGCTTGGGCTCGAACCAGGTCGACTTGGGCGGCATGATCTGCCCGGCGTCGCTGATCTCCAGGAGCTCCCGCATGGCGGTGGGCCAGACCGCGAACGCGGCACGCGCCTCGCCCCGGTCCACTCGCGCCTGTAGCTCGGTCGTGCCGCGGACGCCGCCCACGAACTCGATCCGCGGGTCACGCCGTGGGTCGTGGATGCCGAGGAGCGGCCCGAGGACCGCGTCCTGCAGGATCGAGACGTCGAGCGCCCCGTGCGGGTCGGCGGGGATGGTCGCCGGCTTCGCCACCAGCCTCCACCAGCGGCCGTCGAGGTAGAGCCCGAACCGGTGCGGGCCCTCGGGCTCGGGCCGTGGGGCGGGCGAGACCTCGAAGCCCGCCCGTAGACCCTCCAGGAGCGCGCCGCTCCCTCCCGGACCGAGGTCCTTCACCAGCCGGTTGTAGGGGAGAATCTGCAGCGCCTGGTGGGAGAACACGACCGCCAGGAACCAGTCCGTCTCTCCCCCGCCCTGCCCGCGCGAGCGGCGCAGCGCCTGGACCCGTGCGGCCGCCGCGCTCCGGTGGTGCCCGTCGGCGATGTACATCGTGTCCAGCTCCGACAGCACGGCGTCGATGGATGCGTTCTCCGAGGGCGGGAGGGTCCAGACCGTATGCTCCACCCCGTCGCCGCTGGTGAAGCGCACGTCGGGCGGCCGCTCCGACTGCCTCGCCAGCATCGCGTCGACCGACGGCCGGGCGCGATAGGCGAGGAAGACCGGCTCGTCGTTCGCCCCGAGCGCATCGATGTGCCGGGTCCGGTCATCCTCCTTGTCCGGGCGGGTGAGCTCGTGACGCTTGATGTCCCCGCGCGCGTAGGCGTCGAGGCTCGCGCAGGCCACCAGCCCGGTCTGGACGTGCGTCCCCATGCGCTGCCGGTAGAGCGAGAACCGGGGAACGTCGTCCAGCACGAGCCACCCGTTCCGCTGGAACTCCTCCAGCGCCTGCCGGCCCTTCGCATGCACCGGGTCGGAGTGCTCGTCGATGTCCGGGCGCAGGCCCACCTCGGGGCGGCTGATGCGGAAGAAGCTTCGTGGGTTGCCAGAGGCCATGTCCCGGGCCTCGGATGAGCTCACCACGTCGTAGGGAGGAGTGGCGATGACCGGGGCCAGCTCCGGGGGCGGGCGCAGGGCGCGGAAGGGAGCGAGGAGTCGCATGGCGTCGAGGCGCTTCTAGCAGGGCCCGTCCGTCGGCGCGGGATCAGCCGCCGCCAGGCGCGAGGCGGTACAGAGAGACCCGTTCGCCCAGCGACTCTCCGGGAAACGGCGGGAGGGTGAGCACGTCCGGGCGGACCAGGACCAGCGCCGCCCCCCGCTCGACCAGCGCCGGCGGTGCCGCCTCTCCCGGGCGATCCGGCCTCCCGACCAGCACCGGGCGTCCGCTCCGCAGCGCGGCGGCCCAGTCGGGCCGGCGATTCCACTCGCCCTCGCGCGGTACCGGGATGACCGCTCCGGGGCGGAGGAGCGCCGCGAGGGCATACGTCCGCCAGTATCCGAGGGCGAGGACCGCGCCCGGGTAACGGCGGCCGATCTCCTCCACAGCCGGCCGGAGCACCACCTCGCGCGGATCCGGGGCCGCCCGGGGCGCGAGGAGCGCCACCGCCCCGAGACCCACGACCCCCACGACGAGAGACGGCCCTCGCGGGACCAGACGCGCGGCGACCGCGCGGACTGCCACGCCCAGGAGCACCGCCGTGCCGAGCACCGCGAGCGAGACCCCGAGGCCGAGGTAGCGCGGGTGGTAGGCGTTCTCCCGCACGTGCCGGACGGACACCACGACCAGGAGGGCGGTGAAGGAGGCTGCCGCCGCCCCCACCATCGTCCGCGCCTCGGGAGAATCGCGCCAGCGGCGGCTCCCCAGAGCCGCCAGCGCGCCGACCACCGCCACCGCCAGCCACGGGATGGCTCCCGCGTCCCAGGCCGCCGCGGCCACCCTTCCGGCGTTCTCCAGCAGGTGGCCCACGTCCAGCGAGGCCGGTGTCCGGACGTCACGCCAGCCGCGGGCCTGGACCGCGCGGTGCCATGAGGTGCGCACCACCACCTCCACCAGGAGGCCGACGAGCGCCGGGAGCCCCAGCACCGACCGCCGGAACGGGCCGAGCCCTCGTCCCCCTCCCTCGATCAGCGCGAGCACGAGGAGGAGCGGCGCACTGACGAGCGAGGTCCAGGTGGCCAGCGCCGCCCCGGCCGACGCGACGGTGAGCCACCGCCACGGTCGCCGCTCCTCGGCTGCGCGCCGGATCCCCCACCACGCCCAGAGGAGCGCCGGCACCTGCCAGCCGTCGACCGTGCCCAGGTCCAAGAGCACGCGCTGGAGCTGCGGATTCGACGCCGGCAGGAGGAGGAGCCCGGCCGCCGCCACCAGCCCGCTGCGGCCCGCGAGCCCGAGCCACGGGACGAGGGCCCCCACCATCCACAGCGTCCGGAACACGTGCAGCCCGTGGGGCGTCCACGCTCGATCGACGAGCGCCCCCACCGCACGGGCCAGCAGGAACGGCCAGCTCCCGAAACGGTCCTGTCCCCAGTAGAGCCAGTCCACCGGCGCTCCCGTGGCCAGGTTGCACATCAGGACCGGGACGGCGCTGTCCGAGCTGTAGAGCCCCTCCCGGGGCACCGGCCCGAGGAAGGGCAGCGCTCGCCAGAGCACGAGGCCCACCATCGCCCCGAGCAACACAGCCACTGTCGCCCGCTCCGGGGTCAGCGAAACGCGCACGTGCACGGGGTCTGGCCCGGGCTTCTACACCGGCCGCCCGCGCAGGGGCCGCGCCACTCGAGGAACGCACCTCACCTGACTTGTAAATTTTCGACGCAAAGCGGCGTAACCCTGCGGTGTGCCTGCACAATGGTTTGTAAATCCGGCTCTCCACTGCTACAGCCGATCGCAGGCCCTCCGCGTTTTCCAGGGGCCTCCACGGATGAACGAGAGCAGCCTCAACGCCAGCGTCGGCCTCAAGCTCCGGACCGTCCGCCTGCAGCGCCACGTGAAGCAGGCGGACGCGGCCCGGGACCTGGGCGTGTCTCCGGCGTACCTGAACCTCATCGAGAAGGGGAAGCGGGTAATGCCCTTCCCCCTCCTGTGGAAGGCGCTCCGCTACTTCGACCAGGACCCCGAGCAGTTCATGGGCTCGCTCGGTCAGGGGCCGGTCGACGAGACCCTGGCCAAGCTCCTGGACGAGCCGCTTCTCAAGTCGCTGGAGATCGATCCCGAGGACCTCCAGCACCTTTCCGCGGAGCCGAAGCTCGCCGGAACGGTGGCCGCGCTGTTCAACCTGTACAAGAACACCCGGACCCAGCTGGAGAAGGTCGCCTCGCAGCGAGGCGCCGGGACCGGGGCCGGGGGGATGCAGGGTGCGGACGTCCCGCTCGACTACTCGCCCTTCGACGAGGTCTCGGACTTCCTCCAGGCCAAGCGCAATTGGTTCCCGGAGCTGGAGGAGGAGGCCGAGCGGGTCCGGCGGGACTTCGCGCTGGACCGGCAGGTGACGTCGCACCAGCTGGTGAAGCTCCTCGCCGACCGCTTCGGCTACCGGGTGGAGTTCGCGTCCGGGCCGGCGGGCAGCTCGGTGGTGCGTCGGCTCGACCCCGAGACCCAGACGCTCACCCTCTCCCCGACCCTCACCGAGCAGCCGCTGAAGTTCCAGCTCGCGACCTCCCTCGGTCTCCTGGTGATGGACCGGGACCGGCTGCTCGAGTCCATCCTCGGCGGGACCCGGACCCGGCACGCGGAGACTCCGAAGCTCATCAAGGTCAACCTCGCCAACTACTTCGCCGGTGGCCTGCTCCTCAGCTACGGAGACTTCTTCCGCGAGGTCCAGCGCACCCGCTATGACGTGGAGCTGCTGAGCCAGATCTACGGCACCACCTACGAGACGGTGGCCCACCGTCTCTGCAACCTGAGCGACCCGAAGCAGCTGGGCGTGCCCTTCCACTTCCTCCGGGCGGACCTCGCGGGGAACATCAGCAAGCGCTACAGCGGCGACGGGCTCAAGTTCGCCTCCGGCGGCTCATGCGGGAAGTGGGCGGTGCACCTGGCCTTCCTCAACCCGTCGCAGCTCACGCGGCAGTACTCGATGATGCCGGACGGGACGACGTACTTCTGCTTCGCCAAGGTGCAGCTCCAGCCGATCGGCGGCTCCATCGTGCACGGGACCGCGTACAGCATCGGGCTGGGGACGAACGCCGAGAACGCCCAGTTCCTCGCCTACGGCCTGCCCACCACGGACCTGCGACGTGACGCGGTGCCCACCGGAATCGGCTGCCGGTTCTGCGAGCGCACCGACTGCAACCAGCGCGCCGCCGCGAGCTACCGCTTCGCCTTCTCCTTCGACGAGTACACGAAGAAGGACTGCTTCTTCTCCCCGCTCCTGGTGCACGAGGCCGGCAAGGACGCCGGCTCACGCCGCCGCCGCGACGGCGACTGACGAAGACCCATGCCCGACACCTCCCCTCCGCGATTCGCCCTGGCTTCCGGGGCGCCTGCCGGTACCCGCGCCGACGTCCTGGTGCTCTTTGCCGAGGAGGCGCCGCGTCCCAATGGCCAGGTGGCGGAGGTGAACCAGGCCCTGGCGGGGCAGCTGATCCGCGCCGCGACCGAGGAAGGCTTCCGCGGCAAGCCGGAGCAGATCTTCGTCCTCCACACGCACGGACGGCTCCCCGCGTCGCGGGTGGTGCTGGTGGGCACGGGGCCCCGGGAGAAGACCGACGCCGAGGCGCTCCGGCAGGCGGCGGGGCGCGCGGTGAAGGCGGCCCAGCGGCTCCGGGCCCGCTCGGTGGCCCTGGCAGTGCCGGGCAACCCCGGCGACACGCTCGCGCCCGTGGCCCAGGGTGCCGCGCTCGGGGCGTACCGCTTCGACCAGTACCGCACGGAGGGGCGTGAGGAGCGGGTGCCGCTCGAGGCGGTGCGCCTGCTCCTTCCCGACGGTGCGGCGCGCTCGCGGGCGCTGGACGAGGTCCTGGAGCGCGTCCTTCACGTCTCCGAGGCGGCGAACTTCGCCCGGACGCTGGTGAACGAGCCCGCCGGGCACCTCACGCCCGAGGCGCTGGCGGAGGAGGCGTCGCGCGCGGCGAAGGGGCATGGCCTCGAGGTCCGGGTGAGCGGGCCAAAGGAGCTGCAGAAGCTGCGGATGGGGATGTTCTCCGCCGTGGGCCAGGGCAGCCAGAACACGCCGCGGCTCATCGAGATCAGCTACCGGCCGAAGAAGGCCGCGGCGGCGAAGGCGCGGCCGGTGTCGCTGGTCGGGAAGGCCATCACCTTCGACTCCGGCGGCCTGTCGCTGAAGTCTGCCGAGAACATGGCGGACATGAAGTCCGACATGGCGGGGAGCGCCGCGGTGCTGGGAGCGCTCCAGGTGGCGGCGGAGCTCGCCCCACCGTTCCCAGTGCTCGGCTACCTCGGCGCAGCGGAGAACATGCCCAGCGGAGCGGCGTACCGGCCGGGCGACATCCTGGTCTCCCGGCTGGGGAAGACCGTGGAGGTCACCAACACCGACGCCGAGGGACGGCTGGTGCTCGGAGACGTGCTGGCCTACGCGGTGGAGCAGAAGCCGGCGGCGCTGGTCGACTTGGCGACGCTCACCGGCGCCTGCGTCGTGGCGCTGGGGCACTGGGTGGCCGGGCTCTTCTCCAACGACGAGGTGCTGGCCGACCAGCTGCTCTCCGCGGCCGCGCGGGCCGGCGAGTCGTTCTGGCGGCTCCCGCTGGTGGATCTCCAGAAGGAGACGCTCCGCTCGGACGTCGCCGACATGAAGAACCACGGCGAGCGCTGGGGCGGGGCGATCACCGCCGCCATCTTCCTGCGCGAGTTCGTCGGCGATGTGCCCTGGGCGCACCTGGACATCGCCGGTCCGGCGCTCGCTCCGAGGGAGCGAGGGTACCTGGGCAAGGGCGCGACGGGGATCGGCGTGCGGACGATTGCCGAGTTCCTGGAGAAGCGCGCCCGCAGCGGCCGGTAAGAGCGCGCGGGTGCGCCCGGCTCCACGCCAACCGGGCGCCGGAAGCGACCGTCAGCACGTCGACGCGCTGGGATCAGACGTGAGCGAGGACTCTGCGACCTCGTCGTGACGCTCGCGGAGCCACGCCCAGCGCCGCCTCGGGGCCTCGATGAGCCGCTCCCGCGAGGTTTGGCGGCCGAAGCGCACCCGATCCACCCGCGCGAACGGGCGGATGAGCGAGTCGAGACCCTCGATGTCGAAGGCGAGCGTCCGCCGCCAGCGGAGATCCTCGGGCCGTGGATGCTCGAGCGCCTGGCCGATGCGTTCGACCAGGACCTCCTTGAGGACCAGCGTCTCGGGGGTCACCTGGCGAAGGCAGATCCCGTACTCGCCGGAGAGGTAGTCCTCCCAGTCCGACTCCCGGGTGTTCGCGCCCACGTTCAGCATCCGCGCCGCGAGCTCCGTCCGCTGCGCGAAGTGCCGGGGCAGCGGGTCGAGGCCGCCCGCCGAGCGCACCAGCGCGAGCAGGTCCGCGGGGAACACGGGGGTGCCGTCCGGCAGCAGATAGGCGGGACGCGGCAGGCGCCCGGCGTCGATCCAGGCGGCGAGCTCCCCGGCGTCCATCTGCTCGCGACGGGCGATCTCCCGGAGCGGCAGGAAATCGGCACGGACGTAGGCGAGATCGCCATTGGACAGGGGCGGGTGCGGGCGGTGGGGAACGAGTCGCGACATGCAAGGCCCCCTAACAGGCTCGACTCGATGGAGGGTTCGGAGTCCGCCGAAGTGTCCCCAGGTGCCGCGCACGGTTCGGCTCGGGTCTTCGCCGATGCAGCCGTCCCCCCGGGACCGGGCTGGCTCCTGTCATTCCAGCCACCTGCGCAATCCAGCACCTCGGCGATGGCCGAAGCGTCGTCCATCGTCGCTGACCGCACGAGGACCTCGCTCCCGGACACCGGGCACCTCCTCCGGTCACCGGGCGAGCGCCGCGGAGACCTCGTCGTGGAGCGCCTTCGCCGCCGCGGCCGGATCCGCCGCGCCGTGCAGCGCTCGACCGACGACGAGGAGACTCGATCCCGCGGCGATGGCCGCGGCGGCCGTCTCCACCCGAGCCTGGTCCCCCGCGGCGACACCCGCCGGGCGAATGCCGGGCGTGCAGAGGAACAGCCCGGGATGCCGCGCGCCGAGCGCCCGCGCTTCGCGCGCCGAGCAGACCAGGCCCCCCGCGCCGGCCTTCACCGCGGCGTCCGCGAGGCGCGATGCCATCTCCGCGGCCGACGGGCCGAACCCGAGCTCGTTCACCTCGGAGTCGGAGAGCGAGGTGAGCGCGGTGACCGCGAGGATGCGCGGAGGCGCCACCCCTGCCCGCCCCGCCCCGCGCGCCGCACCGCGGACGGCGGCCCGGACCATCTCCTCGCCACCCGAGGCATGCACCGTCAGGAAGGACGCCCCGAGGGACCCGGCGGCCGCTGCCGCGTTCTCCACCGTGTTCGGGATGTCATGGAGCTTCAGGTCCAGGAACACCGCCGCGCCCTGCGTCTGGAACGGACGCACCGCGGCCGGGCCGTGCTCGACGAAGAGCGACAGCCCCACCTTCACCACCCCCACCGCGGGAGAGAGCAGAGGCCACAGCCGGAGCGCCTCGTCGAGCGGCACGTCGGCCGCCCAGGCGATGTGCTCGCGGGCCCCGCTCACTTGCTGGCCAGCTCCCCGTCGATCACCTTCTTGAACTCTTCGATCGGCAGCGCGCCGTTGAGGAAGATGCCGTTGATGAAGAAGGCCGGCGTGCCATTCACCCCGGCGGCCATGCCCGCCTGCTGGTCGGCGTCCACCACCTTCTTCTTGTCACCCGACTCGAGGCACTGGCCGAACTTCTGCGGATCCAGCCCAACCTGGGTGGCGTGCGCCTTGAGATCCGCCGGGTCGAGCTTCTTCTGATTCTTGAAGAGCACCTCGTGGTACTCCCAGAACTTCCCCTGGTCGGCGGCGCAGAGCGACGCCTCGGCCGCCTTCGCCGCGTGGGGGTGGAAGCTCAGCGGGAACTGCCGGAACACCAGCCGCACCTTGCCCGCGTAGGTGTTCATCACCTGCTCCACGGTGTCGTGGGCCGCGCCGCAGTACGGGCACTCGAAGTCCGAGAATTCCACGATGGTCACCGGCGCGTCCTTGGGCCCACGGGACGGACCCTCCGCCGCCACCGAGATCCGGGGTTGCGGGAGGTCGAGCTTGAGGTTCGCCTGCTTCTGGAGCTCGGCGACGACCTTCTGCATCTGCCCCTGCCGCTGCTGGTTGATGAGGGCCTGACCGATGCGGTCCTTCAGCGACTCGAAGGTCGCCTCCGGCGGAATCTGCCCGCCGGCCTTCAGCCGATCATAGAACTGACGCTCCTGCGCCTCGGTGGGCTGCTGGACCGGGGCCTCCTCGACGCGCTTGCGGATGTACTCCTGCTCGGTGAGGCCGGCCTTCGCCGCCTCGGCCTTGACGATGCGCTCCATCGCCATCTGCTCGAGGGCCTGCTTGCGAGCCTGGTACATCTTGTTCTCCAGGTCCGCGATCTGCGGCCGGGCCTCCTTCTCCAGCTCGCCGGCGGTGATCTGCCCGCCGTTGAAGGTGGCCACCACCCGGTCCGGCGCCGTCGCTCCGCCGGAGGGGGCGGAGGACGAGGTGCTCGCGGACTTGGAGCAGGCGCAGGCCAGCACGAAGGCGGCGAGCGCCGCAGGGACGAGGAACCGAGAAAGATTCATGGGGTGGCGCACCTTCCAGCATTTGGACACCGCGGCGCAAGGCCGGAAACCGGTGACACCGGTCCGGTCTTCCCGGGCCGGTGGGGCGTGAAGGTGGGACGCGGTGTCGACGCTCAGATCGTGTCGAGCGCCAGCGCCAGGTCGGGGACCCGCAGGTCGAGCCGCTCGAGCTCGCGCCGCCGCGCCCGCACGATGGCGTAAGCCGAGGTGTCGGCCATCACCCGACTCACGAGGCGGTGGTGGAGCGCGTGCCCGCTCTTCTTCACCCGGAGGTGCCCGATGACCGGATGGCCGAAGAGCGCCAGGTCGCCGAGCGCGTCCAGGGTCTTGTGCCGCACGAACTCGTCCGGATAACGCAGCCCCTCGGGGTTGAGGATGCTGAACTCGTCCACGACGATCGCGTTCTCCAGCGACCCGCCGCGAGCGAGCCCCGCGGACTTCATCTGCTCCACGTCCTTGAGGAAGCCGAAGGTCCGGGCGCGGGCGATCTCCCGGGTGAAGCTGCTGCTGGAGAAGTCGATGGAGAGCGCCTGCCCCGGCACCAGCGGGTGGTGGAAGTCGATCGCGCAGTCGACGCGCAGCCGGTCGCAGGGAGAGAGGGACGCCTCGCGGTCGCCCTCCCGCAGCACCACCGGCCGGCGGATGACCACGAACGACTTCGGCTCCTCGAGGATCCGGATCCCCGCCGAGCGCACCAGGTAGAGGAACGGCCCGGAGCTGCCGTCGAGGATCGGCACCTCGGCCCCGTCCACCTCGATGCGAACGTTGTCGATGCCGAGCCCGCTCAGCGCGGCGAGCACGTGCTCGACCGTCCCCACCCGGGCCTCGCCCTTGCCGAGCGTGGTCGCCAGCGCGCTTTCGACCACGTGCGCGGCGGTGGCCGGGATCGGGGGGGAGCCGGGGAGGTCCAGCCGGTGGAAGACGATGCCGTGGCCGGCGGGCGCGGGGCGCAGCGTGAGCGTCACCTGAGCGCCGGAGTGGAGACCCACGCCACGGGTCGTGACCGGCTGCTCGAGGGTCCGCTGATGGAATGACGCGTCGCTCATGCGCTCTGAGACCTGGACACCAATCGGGAACCGAAGTTGTGCACGGCTGGCGACTCCCCCCCGCATGCCGCAACGTGGCAACGGCAGCACACTTAACCGACAGGCGGACGAACACGCAAGTATCCGTCCTGTCGGACTTTTCTGCTGTCCAGCTCAGGACCGGGTACTTTTCTACACCTGCTGAAACTTGGCCAGAACCGCCCGGGCGTGGGCCTCGTCGAACCGACGACCGGCCACGTCGGCGCGACGCCCCACCGCGACGTAGCAACCCTCGGCGGCCTCGGCGAATGCCCGACACTCCTCCGCCAGGCGAGCCCGGGCCATGGGTCCGGCCGGGATGGCCCCGGCCTCCCGGAGGATGGCGGCGAACTCGTCGAAGGCCTGGAGGTCCCCGTACCGGAGCAGCTGGTAGCTGACGTCCTGGAAGTAGGAGAGGAACGAGCCGAGCGCGTCCACCGCGTGCACCGCCTCCTCGGTTCCGGCGGCGAGGGCCTCGTCGGCACCGCGGGCCAGCCGTGCGAACACCCAGAGGTCGTTCCGGAGCCGCTGGGCGAGCACCACCGGAGAGACCAGCCGGGTGAAGCTCTCGTCAGCCGGGAGGCGTGCCTCGACCGCGGCGGCCAGCCGGACGATCTGCGCCCGGAGCTGCTCGGCCGCGGACGCGCCGATGTCCAGCACCCGCTCGGGGTCATCTGCCTCGTGGCGCAGCCGGCGTCCGATCTCGTCCGCCAGCCGGGACAGGTCGCGGGAGGCCCGGAGGGCGGCTCCCTGGTGCCGGCGCAGGGTCACCCGCGGCGCGAGCTCGGTCCGCAGGTAGCCCACGAGGGTCAGCGCCTCGCTCCGCGCCAGCGCGAGCACCACCCGGGACCGCCGCTCCACCCCGCGTGGTGTCGCCCGGACGTAGGCGAGGTAGTGCAGGAGGCGGAACAGCCCGAGGAACACCGTGGTGAAGAGCCGGCGCTCGGGGTCTCCCAGCTTCCGGAGCGCGTCCAGCACCGGCACCGACTTGACCCGGTCGAACTCGAGGCAGAACTCGAGCGGGCGGAAGGGGCGGAAGTACTGGTTGTGCACGATGGCCCGGAGCACGAGGTTCCCCACCTCGTGGAAGACCCGGTAGCTCACGGTCTCCAGCTTGAGCAGCGAGTCCATCACCGTGCGGAGCGACTCGAAGCTCTGGCGGAGGAGGAACAGGCTCTCCTGGGGCGTGTCCTCCTCCAGCTCCTCGTCGAGCAGCGCGCGGCGGGCACGGTCGTCCACCAGCTGGTCCTGCACGTAGCGGCGGAACATCATCCGCTGGTCGTCCCCGGGGTCGAGCAGGCGGCGCGCGAGCTTGATCGCCTGCCCCAGCGCGTCCCGCACGTCCCGCAGCTCCTCGCAGAAATCGCGGGTCACGACCGGGCGAGCCACGGAGTCGATGGGGAGATTGTGGAGCTTGAAGTACCGCTCCATGCCCCGGAGCAGCATCTCGAACTCGAACAGCCGCTCCTCCCGGCCCTCCACCCTGCAGCCGCGGAGCCAGCGTTCGCGCTCGGCGGAGAGCCCGGGATGCGGCTGGCTGTCCCGGACCAGATCGCGGAAGTAGTCGCGCGCGAAGCGCACCTCGCCGCCGGGCCCGATGCGCGGCAACGGGATGGCCAGGCCGCGTGGATCGCCGGGCGGGCTCAGAAGAGGGCTCCCTGCAGGTCCGCCGGCGGCGGCTTGTCGAAGTACCTCCAGCAGCGCGCGGTGGCCATCCGCCCTCGCGGAGTCCGGTGGAGGAAGCCCTCCTGCATCAGGAACGGCTCGTAGACGTCCTCCACCGTCTCGCGCTGCTCGCCCACGCTCGCGGCGATGGTGTCCAGGCCCACCGGGCCGCCGCCGAACTTCTCCAGGATGGTGAGGAGGATCTTCCGATCCATCGGGTCGAGCCCGCTCCGGTCCACCTCCAGCCTCTCGAGCGCGCGCGCCGCCACCTCGCGCCCCACCCGCTTCACCCCGGCCACCTCGGCGAAGTCGCGGATGCGCCGGAGCAGCCGGTTGGCGATGCGCGGCGTCCCCCGGGAGCGGGTGGCGATCTCCCTCGCGCCGTCCTCGGCCAGCTGCACCCCGAGGATCCCCGCGCTCCGGGCCAGGATGGTCTCCAGATCCGAGGGCGCGTAGTAGTCGAGCCGCTCCTGGATCTGGAAACGGTCCCGCAAGGGCGAGGTGAGGAGCCCGGTGCGCGTGGTGGCCCCCACCAGGGTGAAGGACGGCAGGTCGATCTTCATCGCCCGGGCGGCGGGCCCGGAGTCGATGGTGATGTCCAGCCGGAAGTCCTCCATCGCCGGATAGAGGTACTCCTCCACCGGTGCGGGCAGGCGGTGGATCTCGTCGATGAAGAGGAGGTCGCGCGGCTGGAGGTTGATCAGCAGCCCGGTGACGTCGCCCTTGCGTTCCAGCGCCGGCCCGGAGGTCACGTGAAGCCCCACCCCGAGCTCGGCGGCGAGGATGTGGGCCAGCGACGTCTTCCCCAGGCCCGGAGGCCCGGAGAACAGGCAGTGGTCCAGCGCGTCACCCCGCGCCTTCGCCGCCGCCACGTAGACCTTGAGCTTCTCCACCACGGTGGTCTGGCCCACGTACTGCTCGAAGTTGCGCGGCCGGAGCGAGGCCTCGAGGCGCTTCTCGTCGGGGATGGCGACTTCGGGAGGCACGCGGGGCATGTCGGCGACCGGAAGGCTCGAGGGTACCACCGGCTACGTGGCCGTGCGCAGGGCGCGAAGCGCCTCGCGGAGCAGCGCCTCGAGCTCGGCAGCGCCGAGCTTCGCCAGCGCCGCCTCCGCCGCGGCCTCCGCCTGCGCCGGCCGGTAGCCCAGGTTGGCAAGAGCGGAGACCAGGTCCGAACGCGCCCCCTCGTCCGAGGGCCTCGGAGCTGGTGCGGCGCCCGAACGGGGCAGCACCTTCACCTTGTCCTTCAGCTCCAGCACCAGCCGCTCGGCGGTCTTCCTTCCCACGCCGTGGATGCGGGTCAGCCGCGCCACCTCGCCCCGCTCGAGAGCGACCACCAGCTCGTCCACCTCGAGGCCGGAGAGCACCGTCATCGCCAGCCGGGGGCCGACGTGGGACACCGATGTGAGAAGGTTGAACATCGCCTCCTCGACCGGGGTGAGGAACCCGAACAGCTCGAAGGCGTCCTCGCGCACCACGGTGCGCACCCGCACCCGGACCGGCTCTCCCACCGGAGGGAGCCTTCCCAGAGTGAGGACGGAGAACGCCACCCGGTACCCGACGCCGGCCACCTCGATGATGGCCTCGTCCTGGGACTTCTCCAGCACCGTCCCGTGCAGCGAGGCGATCACGCGCCGGACCTAACGCCGAAACCCGTTCGCCGGCCGGACGACCGCCGGACGGAGCCGGTCGCTCAGGTCCGGGCCGGCACGGCGGGCGCGCCGCACGAGGAACGGCGCGCCGGCGCGATGGAGGTGGCACACGGCGACCGCGAGCGCGTCGGTCGCGTCGGCGCGCGGTGCGTCGCCGAGCTCGAGGAAGCCCGTCACGGCGCGGGCCACCGCCGCCTTCGCCCCTGCCCCTCCGGCGCCGACCGACCGCTTCACCATCGCCGGCGCGTACTCGAAGACCGGGACTCCGGCCCGGGCGGCGACGAGGAGCGCCACCCCCCGGGCCTGGCCGAGCACGAGCGCGCTCCGCGCGTTCTTGAAGGTGAAGACCCCCTCCACGGCCACCGCGGCCGGGGCGTGGCGAACGAGCGTCTCCGAGAGCCGGGCGAACAGCTCGACCAGCCGGAGCTCGAGCGGGGCCGAGGCGTCCAGCCGGAGGACCCCGTGCGCCACGTGCCCGAGTCCGCTGCCGCGCCGCTCCACGACGCCCCAGCCCACCACCCGGCTTCCGGGGTCGATGCCGAGGACGCGCGTCGGACCGAGCACGGAACGGATGTGTAGCACTACGCCCCCATCTGCTCCAGTTCGCGATCCGGGATGTCGGCGTTCGCCCAGACGTTCTGCACGTCGTCGTTGTCCTCGAGCAGCTCGAGGAGCTTGACCACCTTCTTCGCCGCGTCGCCCTCGATCTTCACCGTGTTCTGGGGGAGGTAGACCCAGCGCTGCTCGCCCAGCTTCAGCCCGGACTTCTCCAGCGCGCCCGAGACCTGGTGGAGGAGCGCGGGGTCGGTGCGGACCTCGAAGCCGTCGGCGCCCTGGGCCACCACGTCGTCGGCGCCCGCGTCGAGCGCGGCCTCCATGACCCGGTCCTCGGTCGGGCCGGGCTTCACGGTGATGCTGCCCTTGCGGTGGAAGTTCCAGGCGACGGAGCCCTCGGCGGCGAGGTTTCCCCCGCCCTTGCTGAACGTGGCGCGGATGTCCCCCGCCGTCCGGTTCCGGTTGTCGGTGAGGACCTCCACCAGCACCGCCACCCCGCCCGGGGCGTAGCCCTCGTAGGTGACCTCGTCGTAGTGGACGCCCTCGAGCTCGCCGGTGCCCTTCTTCACAGCCCGGGTGATGTTGTCGGAGGGCATGTTGGCCTCGCGCGCGGCGAGCATCGCCGCCCGGAGCCGCGCGTTGCCCGCTGGGTCACCGCCTCCGAGGCGGGCGGCGACGGTGATCTCCTTGATGAGCTTGGTGAAGAGCTTCCCCTTGCTCGCGCCCATCGCCTCTTTCTGGCGCTTGATCTTCGTCCAACGGTTGTGACCGGACATGGCCCTCGCCCTTACGGGAGTGTCGAGAGCAACGCGCGCGCCTGCTCCGCCTGGGGGCCGGAGGCCTGGAGGTCCAGGACCCGGTTCAGCTCGGAACGGGCGCGGTCCACCTTCCCGGTCCGGAGATGAATCCGGCCGAGGAGCAGGACTGCCCGCGGGTCCGAGGGGTCGACGGCTGCCGCTCTCATCGCGGCCTCTTCTGCCCCGCCGTCGTCATGGGCGTCAATGCGCTCCGTCGCCCGGCTGACGAGTCTGTCCACCTCGGTCTCGATCACCTGCCCCGGACTCGCCGGGGCCCGGGCAGCCCTGCCACGGCGAGGCGCGGCGGAGCGGACCCACGCCGTCGTCGCCACGAACGCCAGCACGAGCAGCGTCAGCCCGCCGAGGAGGAGCCGGCGCGACCACCCCGTCCCGGAAGCGCGATGAGTGAGCGTCAACTGCCGCGCCGCGACCGCGAGCGGTGACTCCTCCCCGGCCTCGAGCGCGACCGGCACGCTGGGCGGCGTGGGGGGGCGATGAATCGGCGGGGGCGCGGCGGCGGGCGGTGGAGTCCGCGCCGCCGCGGGCACCGCGGGCGGGGTGGGGACCCGCGGCACGGGGGGCGCCAGAGGCTCGAGCCCGAGCGGGACCGAACGGAGCGCCCGCTCCATCTCACCCACGACGGCCGTGCTGTCCCATCCGGTCACGCCCGGGAGGTCGGCCGGCACCGCCTCGGCGACGGTGGGCGCGAGGGCCGGGTTGGGGGTCGGGGTCTGGCCGGTGGACCAGGGCACTGGCGGGGTCGGGAGCCGGGGCAACGGATCATCCCATCCGCTGCGCACACGGGCGGGCAAGGGTTCGAGCCCCCGCAACCGCGCCACGCGCGCCGGGAGCAGCGCGCCGGAGGCATAGAGGCGGTTGGCGACCTGGAGCACCACCTCCTCCGGGAGGGAGGACTCCAGCACCACCGCGCGCACCGTCCGCTCGCCGTCGAAGAGCCGCACCACCGGCTCGACCTCCGCCGGAAGCTGGGAGATCTGCGCCAGCAGCGCTCGCAGATCAGGGCAGAGCACCGCCTCGAGCGGGATGCTCACCCGGGTCAACGCACGCCAGGCGCCGAGCGCGGCGGCCCACGGTCCGCACAGGGAGCGGAGGTCCACCCCGAAGTCGCCGGCGGTCCGGACCGCTCCGAGGTGAACCGCGTACGCGCCCTCACCGAGGAAGAGAATGCGGCGGAACGCGCGCTCGCCGTGGACGTTGCGAACCTGCGCGGAGAGGACCCGGCCGGCGCGGAAGAGCAGCTCGGCGGTCGTTCCCAGCACCAACCTGCCGCTCCGGGTGCCCGCCAGCAGCGCCCGGAGCGCGGCCGCCACCGGGACCTCGCGGGTGGAGGCGACCAGCGTGGGGCTGCCCGGCGCACGCGACGACTCGAGCCGCGCCAGGGAGACCAGGTCACCCACAAAGAGCGGCTTGGCGAGGACGTCGTGGGCGCCCGCGGACCGGGCCTGGGCGATCGCGGTAGCGGACGGCTGCGCGGTCATGAGGAGGACCGGGACCTCGGCCAGCGCCGAGCGCCGGAGCCGGGCGCAGAAGGTCACCCCGTCGAGGCCGGGCAGCTTCGTCTCGCTCACCACCAGCGCCGGCGCGGGACCCTGACCGAGGACACGCTCGGCCTCTTCCGCGCTCCGGACGGACGTCACCTGGAAACCGGCGCGCACCAGCCCGAACTGGAGGAGGCCTCGGGTGGACGCCTGGGGCTCGACCACCAGGACGCGTCGCGGCTCGGCGGTGGTCCCCCGGGTGCTGGCCGGAGCCTGGACCGGGGTGACTGTCCTCTCTTGCGAGACCGCCATCCGCGCTCGACCCCCGCCTCGAGGACAGCCGTGTGGCGGCGCCGTCCCCCGCGGGGGAGTCTATGCGCCCGCCTCCTTCCTCGGGAAGCGAGCGAAAGGGCTGTCAACGAAGGCCACCGTGGCGCAGCCGAGCGCCGGGAGCGCTCGCTCCGTCGGCGCCTGTGGAAGCGCCTGTGGAAAGCTCAGCCCCCGCACCAGGGGGACGCCTGTGGAAGCGGCGGAAGCGCGCCAGCGACCAGGCTCAGCGCACCTGGCGGAGCGTCTCGGTGAACTTCTCCGGCCCGAGGAAACCGGTCACCCGGGGGTCGTCCAGGACCTTTCCGTCCGACGAGACGAAGGCGACCGTGGGCAGCCCGTTGACCCCGAACCGCTGGTACAGCGCATCCAAGGGGTCCTGGGCGTTGGTGCCGTCCACCTTGATGCGGACGAAGCGCTCGGCCTCCGCGACCACCGCCGGGGCGACGTAGGTCTCGCGGTCCAGTTCCTTGCAGGCCGCGCACCACTCGGCGAAGAAGTCGATCATCACCGGCTTGCCCTCGGCGCGGGCGCGGGCCAGCGCCGCGTCCACCGGCTCGGGCTTCGTCCCCTCTCCGGCGTATCTGAGATTCCAGACCAGTCCGGTGCTCTCCACCCCGACGTTGAGCGCCGAGAGCCGGAGCAGCACCGCCCCGGTGACGAGCACCACCCCGGCGCCCTTCAGCAACGCCTGGCCCGGTCCGGAGTCGAACTTCCGATGGATGGCACCCAGGAGCACGCCGGCCGCGGCCAGCGCGGCGGCGAGCCACACCGCTCCGCCTGGCCCCCAGGCCCGGGCGGCGGAGGCGGCGGCGCCCCGCAGTGCGGGGAACGCGTCACGCACGTAGGTGGCCGCAAGGGCCACCAGGAGGATGCCCAGCGCGCTCTTCACCCAGTCCATCCACGCCCCGCTCTTCGGCAGGCGCACCGCGAAGACACCGATGAGGAAGAACGGCACGCCGATGCCCAGGGCGTAGACGAAGAGCAGCCCCGCTCCGAGCGCCGTGCTCCCGCTCGTGGCCACGTAGGCGAGCAGCCCGGTGAGAACCGGGCCGGTGCACGGCGCGGCGAGGAAGCCGGCCACGCTGCCCATCAGGAACGCGCCCGCGACCCCCGAGCCGCCGACGGAGTTCAGTCGCAGGGCCAGGCTCTGGGGCAGCGCCAGATCGAAGGCGCCGAACATGCTGGCGGCGAGGACGAGGAGGAACACCGCGAGGCCGATGGCCACCGCCGGGTGTCCGAGAACCGTCCCGAAGGCGGCGCCGGTTCGGGCTGCGGCGACGCCGAGCGCGGCGAAGACCACGCCCATCCCCACCACGTAGCTCGAGGTGAGGAGCACGGCCTTGCCGCGGCCCACGCCCGGGCGGGCCCCGAAGACGCCCACGGTGATGGGGATGAGCGGGTACACGCAGGGGGTGAGCGCGGTGAGGAGTCCGCCGAGGAAGACGAGCAGGGCGCCGGCGCCGAGCCTTCCGGCGCCGAGCGCGCCGGCGGCGTCGAGGTTGGCCGAAGGCCCGGTGGGCAGGGCGGCAGGGATGAACGCGAGGCCGAGCGCGGCCACCAGCGCCAGGCCGAGGAGCCACACCATGCGTGTCGATGTCGTCGTCGTCGTCATGAACCGAGATACGCTCCGGGGTTCGCGTAGGAAACGCCCACGCGCGCCGCGGGCTTCCGCCTTGATGTCAGGACCTCCATCGTTATAATGGACCTGACCGGTCCACATTGGTAGGCCAATGTAGGCAAGTGGCCCGAACGACCCGAATGAGCCTCCCTATCTACATGGACAACCATGCCACGACCGCGCTCGACCCGCGCGTGCTCGAGGCCATGCTTCCTTACTTGCGGGAGGACTTCGGGAACGCTGCTTCTCGCAACCATGCGTTCGGCTGGCGGGCCGAGGCGGCGGTCGAGCAGGCGCGTGCTCAGGTGGCGGCCCTCATCGGGGCCCAGCCGAACGAGATCGTCTTCACCAGCGGTGCAACGGAATCGGACAACCTGGCACTGAAGGGCGTGGCCGAGTTCTACCGGTCCAAGGGCGATCACATGATCACCCTGAAGACCGAGCACAAGGCGATCCTCGACTCCGGCAAGCGGCTGGAGCGCATGCGCCAGGAGCGGCTGGAGGAGCTGAAGCTGCTTCGGCTCATCGAGCTGACCGGCGACGAGGTGAAGCCCGAGGACGTCGACGCCCTCTCCGCCCAGTACAAGCTGGACCAGGACGCGGTGCTGCAGCGCTGGACGTCAGTCGTCCGGACCGGCGCGCGGTTCACCTACCTGGACGTGGAGAAGGACGGCCGGGTGGACCTCGCCAAGCTCGCCACGGCCATCACCGACAAGACCATCCTGGTCTCGGTGATGCTCGCCAACAACGAGATCGGCACGGTCCAGCCGCTGGCGGAGATCGGCAAGCTCTGCCGCTCGCGGGGAGTGCTCTTCCACTCCGATGCGGTGCAGGGCGTGGGGAAGGTCCCCTTCGACGTGGAGTCGATGAAGATCGACCTCGCCAGCGTGACCGCGCACAAGATCTACGGTCCCAAGGGGATCGGCGCGCTCTACGTCCGGCGCAAGCCGCGGGTCCGCATCGCCCCGATCATCGACGGCGGCGGGCACGAGCGCGGCATGCGGTCGGGCACGCTCAACGTCGCCGGCATCGTGGGTTTCGGGAAGGCGGCGGAGATCGCCAGGACGGAGATGGCGGCCGAGTCGGCGCGCATCCTTGCCCTCCGCGAGCGGCTCCGGAGCAAGCTCCTGTCCGAGCTGGATATGGTGATCCTCAACGGCTCGCTCGAGCACCGGTTGCCGGGGAACCTGAACGTCTCCTTCGCCTACGTCGAGGGCGAGGCTCTGATGATGGCGATCAAGGACGTGGCGGTGAGCTCGGGGTCGGCCTGCACCTCCGCCTCGCTCGAGCCGTCGTACGTGCTGAGGGCCCTGGGCGTCGAGGAGGACATGGCGCACTCCTCCATCCGCTTCGGGCTCGGCCGCTTCAACACCGAGGCCCAGGTTGACCTGGTGGCGCGGTTGGTGGTGGACAAGGTGAAGAAGCTGCGCGAGATGAGCCCGTTGTATGAGATGGCCCGCGAGGGCGTGGACCTCAAGTCCATCGCCTGGGCGGCCCACTAGGAAGAACTGCCATGGCTTACAGCGACAAGGTCGTCGACCACTACGAGAACCCGCGCAACGTGGGCACGCTCGACAAGAGCGACCCCAACGTGGGCACCGGTCTGGTCGGCGCTCCGGCCTGCGGCGACGTGATGCGCCTGCAGCTGCGGATCTCCGACGAGGGCGTCATCCAAGACGCGAAGTTCAAGACCTTCGGCTGCGGCTCCGCCATCGCCAGCTCGTCGCTGGTCACCGAGTGGGTGAAGGGCAAGACGGTGGACGAGGCGACGACGATCACCAACAAGGAGATCGCCAAGGAGCTGTCGCTCCCGCCGGTGAAGATTCACTGCTCGGTGCTGGCCGAGGACGCGATCAAGGCCGCCGTCGCCGACTTCAAGAAGAAGCGCGCCGAGCGTCAGGGCGCAGCGAAGGCCACCGCGACTTGATGACCGCTCCCGCCAGAGAACGCGGGGAGCCCTCCGCTCCCACCACGCCTCGCCCGGCCCTGAAGACCTTCGGCGTCTCCGACGGCGCGGCCGCGCGGCTCAAGCTCCTGCTCGCCCAGCGCAACACGCCGGCCGCGGGGCTCCGGGTGGCGGTGCGCGGTGGCGGCTGCTCGGGCCTGGCCTACGTCATCGAGTGGGCCGAGGCGCCGAAGGAGCGGGACAAGATCTTCGAGAAGGATGGTGTCCGGGTCTTCGTCGATCCGAAGAGCTACCTGTACCTGTTGGGCTCCGAGCTCCGGTACGAGGAGACGCTGATGGCCTCCGGCTTCAAGCTGGAGAACCCCAACGTGAAGTCCGCCTGCGGGTGCGGCGAGAGCTTCGCCGTCTAGGGGGTTGGCACTTGCGTTGCTGGAGCTGCCAGTCGGAGGTTGGCGCGGCGGACGTCTGCCCGAGCTGCGGGAAGGTGCAGCTGGTCGCTCCGGGGACGACGCTCTTCGACGTGCTGGGCCTCCCCCGCGGCGTGGACGTGGACAAGGCGGAGCTGGAGCGGGCCTACCGCGAGCGGTCGCTTCGGCTGCATCCCGACCGCGCGGGGAAGGACGACCCGCGCGAACGGCGGCTGTCGCTCGAGCGGACCGCCCTCCTGAACGAGGCCTACAAGACGCTGCGCGCCCCGGAGCCGCGGGCCTTCTACCTCCTCAAGCTGCACGGGTTGGATCTCCTCAAGGAGGAAGCCCGGGCGGTGAGCATTCCCCCCAAGGTGCTGGAGGAGGTGCTCCAGCTCCGCGAGCAGCTGGAGTCGGCGCGAGAGTCCGGTGACGACGAGCAGGTCTCGGCGCTCTCCGACCGGGTTCGAGTCCAGTCCGCCACGACGCTGTCCGCGGCCCAGTCCGCGCTCCGGCGGCTGGAGCAGGCCCCGGCCGATGAGGCGGTCCGCGTCGAGGCGGCCCAGGCGCTCGCCCGGCTGCGGTACCACCACCGCTTCCTCGAGGCGGCCGAGGGCTCCGACGAGGAGGACAGCTGACGCCATGGCCGGCGGGCTCCTTCAGATCCACGACCCCCTGAAGCCCCGCGGGCACGCGGTGGGCATCGACCTCGGGACCACGAACTCGCTCGTCGCCGCGGTCATCGAGGGAAAGCCGCGCGCCTTCGCGGTGGACGCGGGCGGCTCGCTGCTCCTTCCCTCCGTCGTCCATTACGCGCAGGACGGGTCGGTCACCGTCGGTGCCCGGGCCCGGGCGCTCGCCGCGACCGAGCCCACCAGCACCATCGCTTCCGTGAAGCGCTTCATGGGCAAGGGTCCGGAGGATTCCGAGACGAAGGCCCTGGGTGCCTACCGCTTCGCGACCGGCGGCGCGGTGGTCCGCTTCGAGGTGAAGGGCGGTCCGCCGGTGACGCCGATCGAGGTCTCGGCGGAGATCCTCCGGACGCTGAAGCGCCGGGCGGAGGCGGCGCTCACCGGGAAGGTCGAGCAGGCGGTCATCACCGTGCCCGCTTACTTTGACGACGCCCAGCGACAGGCCACCCGGGACGCGGGCCGGCTGGCAGGGCTGGAGGTGCTGCGCCTCCTGAACGAGCCCACCGCGGCGGCACTGGCCTACGGGCTGGACAAGGGCAGCCAGGGGCGCTTCGCGGTCTATGACCTCGGCGGCGGCACGTTCGACATCTCCATCCTCGAGCTGGTGGAGGGCGTGTTCCAGGTGAAGTCCACCGGCGGAGACTCCGCGCTCGGCGGGGACGACGTCGACCGGGCGATCGCCGCCCGCTTCCTCGAGACGCACGGGGTCGCAAACCCCGATGCCGCCCAGGTCACGGAGCTGCTCGCCGTGGCGCGGGAGGCCAAGGAGACGCTGACCCGGCAGGAGACGACCGAACTGTCGGCGCTGGGGAAGTCCTTCCGCGTGAGCCGCGCCGAGATGGAGGCCTGGATCTCTCCCCTGCTCCAGCGGACCGGCG
>Ga0105104_10000548_pt1 | contig 29159 bp, 17 predicted proteins | sample PPLLaktember2015_3_FD_87034 | JGI IMG/M metagenome (GOLD analysis project Ga0105104, IMG submission 87034) | Freshwater sediment microbial communities from Prairie Pothole Lake near Jamestown, North Dakota, USA - PPLs Lake P7 Core (6) Depth... | ecosystem: Environmental > Aquatic > Freshwater >...
CAAGATCGCCGTCTCGTGGACTTATTCGCCGTCCACCAAGAAGCCCATCGCCCCCCACCACGACTTCATGTACGCCGCCAGCTCTTTCGGGCCGGATATCGTCTTTGCCCACCCCAAAGAGATGCGCATCGACCCCGAAGTGGAAGCGCAGATCAAAGCCAATGTCACCGCCAACGGCGGTTCCTACCAGGTGGTGGACAGCATGGACGAGGCCTGCGCCGGGGCCGACATCGTGTACGCCAAGAACTACGTCTGCCTGGACCTCCTGCCGCCCTGCACGAAGGAAGCCCAGCACGACGAGATGGCGAAGTTATTCAGCCAGTACACGGATTGGATCGCCGACGAGCGGCGCATGAACCTGGCCAAGCCGGATGCCCGCTACATGCACTGCCTGCCCTGCGAACGCGGGTATGAGGTGGCCGATGCGGTTCTGGACGGGAAATGGGGTAACCCGACCGCTTACGACGAAGCTGAGAACCGCCTGCACGCCCAAAAAGGGGTCATGGCTGCCATCATCCCGTAAGCCGGTGGGCAGCTAAGACATCCAATCTCAAGGATTCTCAATTTATCTTCACCATAAAATGCCTGGGGCAGTCGTTTCTGTCCCAGGCATTTAGTTTGGACGCCTGGGACATCACCGGATTGGTGGTTCAAGCACAGGGAATTCCCTTTGGATTGGCCGGAAAAGCGCTTGAAATTCAACCTGCGTCATGATACAATTTAATTATCAGAATCATCTGATTAATATGATAGATCCAAATGTTGATCGATCGCGACTCCTCCACCATACTCTCGGGATTTCTCCAGTATCTGGCGAAGCAAAGCCGGCGTGATTCGGGCAGGCTTCCCCCATTGACAGAGCTCAGCCAGGAGTTGGGCATCAGTGTGGCCACGCTGCGCGAGCAGTTGGAGGTTGCCCGAGCCTTGGGCCTGGTAGAGGTTCGTCCAAGAACCGGGATCCGCTCCCTTCCATACACCTTCCAGCCGGCTGTACGCCAGAGCCTGGCGTACGCCCTGGCGGTCAACCCGGACAACTTTCAATATTTTTCCGACCTGCGCAATCACATCGAATCGGTCTATTGGTACCAGGCTGTCAGCTGCCTGACGGAACACGATAAACAGCATCTGCGCAGGCTCGTAGGAGAAGCCCTGGAGAAACTCAACGGATCTCCCATCCAGATACCGCATCACGAGCACCGGGAGCTGCACCTGTCTATCTTCCGCAGGTTGAACAATCCTTTTGTCCTTGGCATTCTCGAAGCGTATTGGGAAGCTTATGAGCAGGTAGGATTGAACTATTATTCGGATGTCGAATACGTGAAAAATGTTTGGAAGTACCACGAGAAAATGGTCGATGCCATTTACACCGGGGATTATTCGAGTGGGCATTTTGCCTTGATCGAGCATTTAAACCTGATCAACCTGCGGGCGAAGCCCAATACCAGCCAGAAATTCGAGTAAGGGAGTTTCTGTTTTTTTCGATCATGGATTGATTACGAGAGGAGCTCATATGCCTGAAATGCAGACTTCTCCCCAGGATCCGCCGGTCTCTGTGCCAGACCGGGTGGTGAACGATTTCAGCATCACTTTCTGCACCATCAACGGTTCGGGGAGCCAGACAGCCAATCTGACCATTTTGCGAGCCCTTTGCCACATGGGGATTCCTGTCTCCGGGAAGAACATATTTCCTTCGAATATTCAGGGCCTGCCAACCTGGTATACCATCCGGGCGAACCGCGATGGCTATCTCGGGAGAAAAGAGCCTTCCGAGGTGGTGGTAGCGGTCAATCCAAACACCTTGTTGAAAGATATGGAAGGACTGCAACCGGGGGGCGTTTTGTTTTACGCGGATGATCTGCAGCTGCCCGTACAGCGCCAGGACATCGTCATCTACCCGATGCCGGTAAAAAAGTTGGCTAAAGAGGCGGATGTCCCGTCCAATTTGCGGGATTACATTGCCAACATGGTCTATGTGGGCGTGGTTGCGAAGATGCTTCACATTGACCTGGATGAAATTTACAAAGCCCTTGACTTCCACTTCAAGGGAAAACAAAAGCCGGTCGATTCCAATTTCAATGTGGTGAAAGCCGGTGCGGATTGGGCAGCTTCAAACCTGGAGAAGAAAGACCCCTATGTGGTTAGCGGATGGAAAATTCTCAGGGCTGCAGGATGGTCGATGGAAATACGGCTGCCGCGCTGGGCGCCATCTTTGGGGGGGTGCAGTTTGCGGCGTGGTATCCCATCACGCCTGCCTCCACCCTGCCAGAGTCGCTCAACGAGTACCTTCCACAACTGCGGAAGGATCCTGTGACCGGAAAAAACACCTACGCGGTCGTGCAAGCAGAAGACGAAATTGCAGCCATTGGCATGGCGGTTGGCGCCGGTTGGGCCGGATTGCGCGCGATGACCGCCACCTCAGGTCCTGGATTGAGCTTAATGACCGAATACGCCGGATTGGCTTATTACAGCGAGGTTCCGGTGGTGATCTGGGATATCCAGCGCGTAGGGCCGTCGACAGGCCTTCCAACCCGCACAGCCCAGGCCGACTTGACCGAAATCTACTTCCTCAGCCATGGAGATACGCAGCACATCATGCTCTTCCCGGGATCGGTTAATGAATGCTTTGATTTCGGTTGGAAAGCTTTTGACATCGCCGAGCGCATGCAGGCTCCCGTATTTGTCTTGAGCGACCTGGACCTCGGCATGAATTTATGGATGTCCAACCCCTTCGAGTATCCCGACCGGCCGATGGACCGAGGTAAGGTGCTCTGGGAAGAAGACATCACCCGGTTGAATGGTGAATGGTCCCGCTACCTGGATGTGGATGGTGATGGCATACCCTTCCGTACCATCCCCGGGAATAAGCACCCGAGGGGAGGCTATTTTAACCGGGGCACCGGTCACGATGAAAATGCTCGCTATACCGAAGACCCTGAGGTCTGGGAACGTATGATGAACCGGCTGCGGAAAAAATATGAAACGGCGCGCACCTTCCTCCCCGAACCGGTTCTCAGGTCCAAAGATGGAGCCAAAGCCGGGATAATTGCCTTCGGATCGAGCGATCCAGCCGTTCAAGAGGCGCAGGACGACCTCGAGAAAGCAGGAATGCCGCTCGATTATTTGCGGGTGCGAGCCATCCCATTCAATCAACTGGTTGAAAAATATATTCAGGACCACTCCGAGATCTTTGTCGTCGAAATGAACCGGGATGGACAGCTTTGCCAGATCCTGACGATAAATTACCCGGCGTATGCCGAACGGTTCAAGTCCGCAGCCCACGCGGATGGCATGCCTTTGACGGCGCGATGGATCCGAGAGACCATTCTTGCCCTGAAGGAGAACGAAAATGGCTGATCAACCCAGTGTTGTCGTTTCACGCCAACAAATTAACCTGATTGGTCTGGCAAAAACCGATTATAAAGGCGCACCTACCACGCTGTGCGCGGGGTGTGGGCACAACTCCATATCCAACCAGATCATCGCAGCCTGCTACGAGCTAAATATCGCTCCCGAATGCCTGGTCAAGTTCAGCGGAATCGGCTGCTCCAGCAAGAGCCCGACGTACTTCCTCGGGCGTTCGTTCAGCTTCAACGGGCTGCATGGACGCATGCCCTCCATCGCATTGGGTGGCTTGTTCGCCGACCTCAGCCTCAAAGGGATCGGAGTAAGCGGGGATGGGGATACCGCCAGCATTGGTTTAGGGCAGTTTAAGCACCTGGTGCGGCGAAACGTGCCCATGGTCTACATTGTGGAGAACAATGGTGTCTATGGGTTAACCAAAGGCCAGTTCTCGGCAACAGCCGAGCGAGGCCTATCCCTCAAGAAGCAGGGGACCAACCCCTACACGCCCGTGGATATTGCCATGGAGGCCATGATCTCCAATGCCACCTTTGTGGCGCGTTCCTTTGCCGGGGATCCAAAGCAGGTCAAGGAATTGATCAAGGCAGCCTTGAGCCACAATGGAATTGCCGTGTTGGACATCATCAGTCCGTGTGTGACGTTCAACAACCAGGATCAGGCCATCCACTCCTATAACTGGGGCCGAGATCATGAAGCGCCTTTGCACGAGCTATCTTTTGTCCCGGCACGGGATGAGATCATGGTAGAAGATTTCCAGGAAGGCGATTTGAAAGAGGTGACCCTGCACGATGGATCGGTGGTTATCCTGAAGAAGCTGGAAACCGATTATGATCCCACCGACCGGTGGCAGGCCATGCGTATGCTCGAGGAAGCGCACAGCAACAATTGGTTGACCACCGGATTGATCTACGTCGACGTTACCCCGCCATCTTTTTTCGATCTTTACAACCTCCCGGATCAACCCCTCAATCGAATGAAAGAAGATCAAATCCGCCCAAAACGCAAGACAATTGACGAAATCAATACGTGGTTCTACTAAACCGGCCGAAAATACATCGCAGAGACGCGGAGAATCGAGAGTAGAGAATAGAGAGTAGAAACAGGGATGCCGGGGATAAATTTTCCTCCCCAGCACTCCTGTTTGTTTAATCTGCGCTCTCCGCGTCTCAGCGGTGTTTTTCTGTATGCTAAGAAAACTAATCCGTACTGCTGCCGATCGTATGCAGCATGGCAAAATTGGGCGGGCGCCTAGCACCGATCGGATACCCCGAGATCAAGATGACCTGCTGGCCTTCCTCAACCTGGGCTTCTCGTACGATGGCAGTTTCCACGGTCTTCAGCATAGCCTCAAAGGTTGAGGCAAATGGAACCAGGAAAGGGGTGACGCCCCAATACATACACAAGCGTTGATAGGTTCTCATTTCTGGCGTGAAGGCCAGGATGGGGACACGCGGCCGTGCTTTGGACATCAGGAGGCCGGTTCTTCCGGTGTGGGTAAACACCGCAATGGCAGCCACGTTGCGGTCATGTGCCAGCTCACGCGCTGCCCGGGTGAGCGTGATGGCATCATCCTGGGTAACCGGATCTTCCACCACATCACACTTCCCCCACTCGAGAAAGTGTTCTTCCGAATGGCGGATGATGGCATCCATCATCAACAGGCTCTCAATCGGGTATTGGCCAGCGGCCGTTTCTCCGGAGAGCATCAAGGCGTCCGTCCCGTCAAAAACCGCATTTGCCACATCCGAGGCTTCGGCGCGGGTTGGGCGGGGTTTTTGTATCATCGATTCCAGCATTTGGGTCGCCGTGATTACGTACCGCATCCGCCGGGCGGCTTCCACGATGATCCTCTTCTGGGCTATCGGGACGGTTGCAGGGGGCATTTCCACGCCGAGATCCCCTCGGGCAACCATCACCCCGTCGGCTGCGTCCAGAATAGCCTCCAGATTGTCGAGAGCTTCCGGACGCTCCAGTTTGGCTACTATCAAGGTGTCCTTGCGATCCGGAGCCAAAGAGTGAATTGCAGACCGAACAACTTCGATATCATCCGCTGTCCGTACAAACGATATGGCGACCGCATCGACGCCTTGTGATAATCCAAATGCCAGATCGTGCTGGTCTTTTTCGGTGAACCCTGCGATCGGGATGGGCACGCCTGGAACGTTGAGGCCTTTGTGGGATTTCAGGACACCCCCCAGAACCACCACCGCCTCAATTTTATCCTCGTGGACCGCATTGATTTCCAGCTCTATCTGACCATCATCCAGGAGAATCCGGTTGCCCCTTTTCACAATCTGGGTAAGCTCTGGAAAATCAACCGGTATCGTGGTTGTCACCCGATCATCCGGAGCGGATGGGTCTGGCTCTTCTCCATGGGTGATTAATAAGACCCTCTCCCCAGGGGATAACGTGACGGCGTGTCCGGGTATTTTCCCCACCCGGATCTTGGGTCCCTGCAGATCCTGCAGGATGGCGACCGGTTTCTCCATCTCTCCACAGATCTTCCTGAGTAGGCGGATGTGAGCGGCATGATCTTCATGAGACCCGTGGGAGAAATTCAACCGGGCGACATTCATTCCAGCAGCTACCATCCGCCGCAGGGTTTCTTCGGATCGAGAGCTGGGACCGAGTGTTGCAACAATTTTGGCGAACCGTTTCATGGAAACCCCCTTATAGATAATGAAGTCTTTTTGCTTCTCGTTCCAGATCCGCACGGAAATCCGGATGGGCAATGGAGATCAAAAGTTGGGCTCTCTGGCGGATGGTTTTTCCATACAGGTCGACGATCCCATACTCGGTAACCACGTAGTGCACGTGATTGCGTGTAGTCACTACCCCGGCTCCCTGCTTGAGCATCGAGACAATCCGGCTAACACAGGACCCATCTCGCAGCTGGGAGGTGCTGGGCATGGCAATGATCGGCATGCCTCCATCCGAGTTTGAGGCGCCGGAGATGAAATCCAGCTGGCCTCCAACGCCGCTATACAGCCTGGGTCCGATACTGTCGGCGCAAATTTGACCGGTCAAATCAATTTCGAGTGCAGAATTGATCGCCACCATACGGGAATTTTGGGCAATGGTATATGGATTGTTGACGTATTCGGTCAGGTGAAGCTCGATCAGAGGGTTATCATGGGCCCAGCGATACAGGCGGCGGGTGCCCAACATGAACCCGGCAATGATCTTGCCTGGGTGGATGGTTTTTCTCGTTCCGGTCAACACCCCTGCCTCCACCAGATCAATCACCCCATCGGAGATCAATTCGGAATGGACGCCCAGGTCTTTCTTGTGCAGCAGGTACTTTAAGACAGCATTGGGGATGTCGCCAATCCCCAACTGCATCGTAGCTCCATCAGGGATTCGTTCACCGATATACCCGGCAATTTTTTCCACCACCGCAGAAGACTCATCGCAGCCTTGCGGCAGTTCCGCCAGTGGATAATCGACGGGAACAATGCGGTGAAGTTTGCTCACGTGGATGAATGTGTCACCCAAGACCCGCGGCATCTGCTGGTTGACTTCTGCCACAATCATGCGGGCTGACTCGGCGGCGGTTTTTGTCAGACCGGACTCAATCCCCAGAGTACAGTACCCGTGGTGGTCCGGTGGGGACACATGGACAAAGGCAACGTCGATAGGGAGGATGCCGCGTTTAAACAACAACGGAAGTTCTGACAGAAACACAGGTGTAAAATCTGCGCGGCCTTCGTGAACCGCTTGCCTGACATTATGCGAGATAAATAAGGTATTGACCCTTAAATGTCCTTCCATTACCGGCTTGACGTAATCGGAGGAACCCACGGTCAGCGGCTGGCAGATCTCCACATTCTCGATCTCAGGGGCATAATCGACAAGGGAGCACATGAGCTGTTGAGGGACAGAACAATTGCCTGTGAGAAAGATGCGCTGTCCGGACTTGACGCTCCGGACCGCTTCTTCAGCGGTCGACAAACGGTCCTGAAAAATCTGTTTCCAATCCATGGTGGGATCTATGAGGAACGGGCTAAGCCATTTGTAAGATGGACCTGATTTTGGGTATTGCCCAATCGATTGTCTCTTTGTCGATCACCAGTGGAGGGGCGAAGCGGATGATGTGCTGGCGAGTTTCTTTCACCAGGATACCTTCTCGCTGCAGCGCCTCACAAAACCGCAGGGCTCCACCTGCCTGGGGATGGAGCTCGACGCCGATCAGCAAACCCTTTCCACGAACCTCTTTAATATGCGGGCTGGAAATTTCCATAAGATGCTCCATAAAGTAATCCCCCATCACCTGAGCATTTTCGATCATCCCTTCGTCCACCAGAACGTTCAGGGCTGCGCGTGCCACTGCGGCAGCCAGAGGATTGCCACCAAAGGTGGATCCATGCTCGCCCGGGGTAAACAGCCCAAGCAAACACTCATCTGCCAGCACGGCTGAGATCGGGTAAAACCCACCCGAGAGAGCTTTTCCCACGATTAAGACGTCGGGACGTACACCTTCATGCTGGCTGGCAAACATTTTTCCCGTGCGACCCAAACCGGTTTGGATCTCATCCGCCAGCAAGAGCAGGTTATGCCGGTCGCAGATCTCCCGGATTCGGGTCAGATATCCTTCTGGTGGGATGATCACCCCGCCTTCGCCTTGTATGGGCTCAACCAGGAAGGCGGCTGTATTTGGATTGAGGGCATTTTCGAAGGCATCTGCATCCCCAAAGGGTACGGAAACAAATCCAGGGGTAAAAGGACCAAAATCTGCCCGGTAATGGGGGACGGTAGAGAAGGATACGGTAGTAACCGTGCGGCCATGGAAATTGCCGGCTGCTGTCAGGATTTCCGCCTGATAGCGCGGAATTTTCTTAACGGTATAAGCCCACTTTCGGGCAATTTTGATGGCGGTCTCGACGGCTTCGGCGCCGCTGTTCATCAACAGCGACATGCCATACCCGGTCTTTTCAAAGAGGTCTTTGTTGAGCAGAGGGAGCTGGTCGTTGCGGAAAGCCCGTGAAGCCAGGGTTAATCGGGAAGCCTGCTGCAGCATGGCTTCCAGAATTTTCGGATGGACGTGGCCTTGATTGACGGCGGAATACGCGCTCAGGCAGTCCAGGTAGCGCTTGCCTTCAACATCATACACCCAAACGCCCTCGCCGCGGGCAAGGACAACATCCAAAGGGTGGTAGTTATGAGCCCCATACAGGTCCTCGAGGGCAATATAATCCTGGGTTTGCATACTAACCGACTCGCATACGAAGAACTGTCCCACCCCTTGAGCAGGCCTGGTTATTTCGATGAGCCGAACCAACAGAGCATTCCCCCTCTGCAGTGAACACTCTCTTCATTCTCTCTCCATGGGCTGGAATGATTTGTAACGCGGGTTGAGTATAACACAAGCGGGAAATTGAACCGCGGGAGAGGTTTTCCGGAGCGACTACCACCCGATGTTCCCCGGAACATCGGGTGGCCTGAGCCACCGCAGCCATCTTGCCGATGGGTTACGGGCAATCGAGATCTTCTCTTTGCTCACCAGGAGCAGGCTGACGGCCATTAAGGCTGCCCCAGCCCATTGAAGGACCTTTAAACTCTCACCAAGCCACAATCGGGCCGCTAAGATCGTGACCAGCAGTTCTGCCAGCCCAAGAAGTGCGGTGTGTAACCCCCCCACACGCTTGACACTCATAAAAAGCGCCAGACGAGCAAAGAAAGTAATCCCGGCCAGTCCAAAGATCGGCCACCAGGGTGTTCCCGCTACCGGCAGGCTCCGGTCAAACACGAGATAGGCGATCGTTGTTACAGTGCTCATCGCCAGGAGGGTGTACATGGTGACGGTTGGAGTCGGCACATCGTACAAAATACGCTGGTTGATCACCAGGTGCAGGGAATATAAAACCGCTGCGGCGATCATCATCAGCACTCCTGGCAAGTCGACCGATCCCGAATCGGCGTTTACCAGAAGCAAGACCGCTGGAATGGACAATCCTAATCGGATGAGCGTAAGCCGGCTGATCGATTGGCGATCTGCGACCATCCACAAAGCGACAAACAATGGATATGTCGAATAGAGCACCTGCCCAAGGGTCGCTTCGATCCGTCCCAGAGCAGAGTAGAAGAAAATCGAACCTGCTCCGTTCACTATTCCGGCAAGCAAGCAGCCGGCCAGGCCTATGGGATAAATGGTGAAGGCGTTTTTCCGGAGAACCGCCATCATCAGCGTCAGCATCAAGGCTGCTAGTAGGGTCCGGAATGCGACCACTCCCAAGGGGGAAAAACCCGATTGGATCGCGAATCGACCGAAAACAGGCGTCAGGCCAAGAAAGACAGCCGATGCCAGTGCAGCCTGGATCCCATGGGCACGTCGTTGTTGGAGGGCTTCGGTTTGTACCACGACGGTTACCTGACTGCCGGTTTCCTAACCTGTAATCCCGCGCACCTCATCGATAAGGGTGTCACTCATGAAATCCCCCTTCTGCATCAAGGATTGGATATGACCTCGCAGGCGTGTCTTTTCATCAGAGGTTAAATCTTTTGCAGTCAGAACGATTACCGGAATGTCCATTGTATCTGGATTGGATTGAAGGGAATCAAGCACGGCAAAACCATCCATCTCTGGCATCATCAGATCGAGGATGATTAGGTCTGGGTGTTCGCTCTGGGTGACTTGAAGCGCTTCCTTGCCGTTCGTGGCTTCGAAGAGGGTATAGGATCCCTGCGAGAGAAGTATCCGGGAGATTAATCGACGGACGTCTGGTTGGTCATCTGCGATCAGGATGCGAGGAAAGCGGTCAATCCCTACATTTGTCAGGGCTGAAAGCAGCCCTTCTTCGGGGGCATTCTCATTAATGGGCTGGTTGATAGTGATGCTGCGGTTAAGCTGGCGGCTGACAATCGTCTCTTCGACGGGCAGTGTATGGCCGGTGCAGTTGACGACAACCACGTCGGTTGGTTTTACGATCCCTGCATGGGCCAGCTTTACCAATCCTGCAATTGCCACGGCTGCAGCGGGTTCAGCCGACATCCCTTCCACCTTGGCAAGCAGCTCCATGGCCCTGAAGGCATCCTCGTCGGAGACCTTCTCGAAGGTGCCGTTGGTCTCACGCTGGATGCGTTGGCGAAGTAATGTGTAGGTTCTCCCAGGATCACCTGTCGCAAGGGTTGAAATGAGCGTTTTTGGGTTGGTTACGGGTACAGCGGTGTCCAGGTTTTGTTTCCAGGCATTGACCATTGGAGCACAGCCTTCGGCCTGAATTACGCCGATCTTTGGGGTGGACTCTGTCCAACCCATCTGGCGCATTTCGATAAAGCCCTTCAACACCCCAAGAGGCCCTAGCCCACCACTGACGGATTGGATATACCAATCTGGCACCCGCCAGGGTGGAATTCGCCGGACTGGAGTGTCGCGAGAAGTGCGGGTACCCAGGCAGGCGGTTAGCTGTTCCGACATCTCATAGGCGATGGTTTTCATCGATTCCACAGCCGTAACCGTTTTAGTCCCCTGGTCAAGGCATAAATTACGCTGGCGGGCGAATTCAGCAGCCAGTTGTTTTGCCTGGTCGTACGATCCTGTGATTTTCACGACCTGGGTTCCGTAGAGAGCTACCTCCCTCATCTTCGCGGCCGGTACGAGACTGGTCAGGAATGCCCAAAGTTTGATCCCTGCCCGGGCAGCGTAGGCGGAGTAGGATATGGCGACATTTCCGGTTGAAGCCACCACAAATTCACTCACGCCTGCTTCTTTAAGGGCCGATATGGTCACCGCTGCCTGTCTATCCTTAAAAGAGCGGGTGGGATTGTGCCGTTCATCTTTGATATACAGATGCGAGCATCCCAACAACCCTCCCAGATTGGATGCGTGAATCAGGGGGGTCCCTCCTTCACCGAGAAGAAGGTCAGTGTTCAACTGGCGTACCGGTAGGAGCTCCCGGTAGCGCCACATATTGAACGGTCTACCGGGGAGGTTCGCCATCAGGCTGCGGGCGATGGTGGCGTAATCGTAACGCGCCTCCCGCCAGACACCTCCGCACTTTTGGCATGCGGAAGCCGTGAGAAAGAAAGGCGCTTTATGCCCACAATCCAGGCATTCAACGATGAAATGAGCAGCCATCCTGCCGCCTTAGGGTCTCTTCGAGAATTTTTGATGCCTGCGGATGGCGTCGTCCACACGCTTCATAACTTCATCCTGTGTGATCTGACCGCTGGCTTGAAGGGTCTGACCAACCCACGAAAGGATGGCATGCTGGGCGGGGGTATTTTCCAATTCTGCGAGCAGGATAGTAGGGACTCCTGGGAAGTTCGGAATGATTTTCGCATAATCCATAATGAACTGCTTGTTCGTTTCTGCCTGGAAAAGGTCGAGGATTATACAATCGGGTGGCGGGTTGAGATCCTTGAGCTCATCCTGACCCAGATCAGGGACGATGGATACCTGGTAAGTCGGATATGATTGAGACAATTGGTGCATCGATTCAACCAGCCCCGCTTCTTGAACAAACGCCAGGATGTGGGGATGGTCGCTTTCGATCGCCAGACGGGAGAGCACGGTATGCAAAGCTTGCGTTTCGACGGGTTTAAATGCGATATCCAGCGTACCCATGTGATTACCGAGTTTATCAGCAGGGGAAAGGCTGGAGAACAGGACGGGAATTACCGATAATTCCGGATCGGATTTGAGCTGTTTTGTCGTAAACCAGATATCCGAATTCTTCCAAACCAGCTCCATGACAATTGCAGCCGGTTTCAACCTCCTGGCATGGTACATTGCCAGGTGGGGATCTTGAAGGTGAACGATTTGATAGCCTCGGGATTCGAAATACTGCCGGTAGACAGCGGAGCCTCTTTCGTCGTCATCGATCAGCAGGATTGTCGGTTTGGGAGTCTGGTCAACAATGGAGGCGGGCTCCAAACGATATACCGGTAATGTAAAGTAGAATACGCTCCCTTCACCCATCTTACTTCGTTCCAATCCAATCCGGCCACCATGCAGCTCGATCAGCGAACGGCAGATCGACAGGCCTAAACCGGTCCCTCCTGTCTTACGGGTAGGGGAATCATCAACCTGGGAGAAAGGTTGGAAGAGTTTTTTCTGGTGCTCAGGGGGTATCCCCGAACCTGTATCCGATACACGGACGATCACCTCGGAATGTCCGGAAGCATTGGTTTGCTGAGCAGCCTCTATGGTAATCACACCGCGATCTGTGAATTTGGCCGCGTTGGAAATCAGGTTGATCAGCACCTGCCGGATACGCACGGTGTCGCCGCGTACAACTGGCAAATCGGGCTGGATGTACCGGACCAATTGGATAGGTTTATCCTTTACCAGGCCGACGCCTGTGGACATCACGCTGTTAATTAAATCGGCCAGGTTGACCTCATCGAACGCGAGCTCCATTTTTCCGGCTTCGACTTTGGAAAGGTCGAGGATGTCGTTGATCAGGTTGAGCAGATGCTGGCCTGAATTGTAAATCGCGGTAAGGTCCTGCTGTTGGATATCCGTAATAGGACCATCGATCCCTTTGAGGATCACTTTCGAAAAACCGATAATCGAATTAAGCGGGGTACGCAGCTCGTGGCTCATGTTTGCCAGGAATTTGCTCTTGAATTGGTCCACCTGTCGCATTTCTTCCACCGCGCGCTGTGAAAGTTCGTAGGCACGCGCGTTCTCAATCGCTACGGCAATCTGATCTGCCAGGACCTGCAGGACGGCCACATCGTCTGCGTGGAATGCATTTGCCTGCGTTGACTGCACATCCAAAGCGCCAATCACATGATCCCCAATTTTTAATGGAATTCCCAGCTCCGCGCGGGTATCCGGAAGAAGAGGATTCCGATAGTGCGTGTCGCTTCTGGTAACATCATTGACTACCAGAGGCAGCCCGCTGGCGGTTGTTGTGCCGATAATGGATTTTGATCCCACACCCAGCTTGTGGCCTCGCTGTTTCATCTCTTCCCCAGCCTCGCCTGTCGATTCACGTACGATGGCGTAGGTGCCGGATTCATCCAGCAAGAAAACGGAAGCATGGTAAAAGCCAAAGCGGTCGCGCAGCATCTCAACGCTTCGTTTCAGGAGGATATCCAAAGACAATGTTCCAGAGGTATCCCGGGCGACTGTGGCAGCCGTCTGGAGCTCAAGAGCCCGCCGGCCGGTTTGCTCCAGGAGACGCATTTTATCCAGTGCGACCGCGAATCCATCCCCGACAATCTGCAGCAGTCGAACCTCCTGAGGAGAGTATTCTCCCCGGTCGGTCGCCGAAACGAGGACCCAACCGATTAGCCGTCCAGACGTCCGCAGTGGAATGATACAGCCCCCAATAGATCCCAGCGTCCTGAGAATGGAAGCGGATCCGGGATCCAGGGTAGCGGCTTGTACGTTTGGCACTGCGTGAAGCTTTGGGGCTGCCTGGTCGAGCAGTTTGAGACTGTCCAGGGGGAAGCGCCTGCCATCCTCTCGGTATCCATCCTTCCGGCTGCGATAACCAACGATTTCTACCTCAGACGAATTTCTGTTCAGGTCATCCTGAAGGTAGAGTAAGACAGCGTTTTGCGCCTGACCCGGCATTGCTTTTTCCACCAGGAGATCCATCAAATCCTGAGGCGAGGCTGCTTCAGCGATGGATTGGCTGATCTGGTACAGCAGCCCGGTCTCAGCGAGCGCAGCCTGGGTGCGTTCCAGGAGGCGAGTATTTTGGATCGACGCAGCTGCCTGATAAACGATGGTTTGAGCCAGGCGGATTTCTTCCGCGGTAAGTCTGGCTTCGGCTTCCAAAAGGTCAAGGATTACGGCCCCAATGACTTCTTTCCCCGCAACCAACGGCAAGATCGTTATGCTTTGGATATCTCGCCAGCGCAGCAGTTCCCATAATGGACGTGTGAGCTGGCTCTGCTGCGCCTGGGTGATCACCAGAGGTTCACCGGAGGCAATCACCTGCTCAAAGGATTGGTTTCCTGCCACAGGCAGGCTGATCTCTACCAGGGTTCGCCCATCTCGGGATTGGTCGGCGATAATCGAAAGAGCTGTCCGCTTCTCATCCAGGAGCCCAATGGTGCCGCTCACCACCGGAAAAGCTGTGACCAGCTCGTCAACAACAACCTTGCAAGCGGTATGCAGATCGGGCGCGGAGGAGACTGCCGATACTACACGGTTGATCAGGGATAACTCGGAGCTTCGCTGGTGGGATTCGCTCGCACTTACCTGGATTTCACGGAGCAGGCGTAAGTGATCCAGGGTGACGCTGAGCTGGGCGGTTAAGTTCTCCAGGAATGTGGTTTCCGCGGGAGGCAATACCTGGCGGTTTTTCCATCCGATGAACAGCACCCCCACCGGATGACCGCGGAATCCAACCGGCAGCATGGCCGCAAATGACGCTCCCCAAGTGTTGAAATATTTCTGGGCAGCGGGTGAAAGTTGGGGATCACCGAAGGTATTGGGGATGATGACTTTCTGCCCGTCCTGAAGATCGTCAATAAATGGGAAGATGCGGGCAGGGAAGCTGGTTCCATTTTGCTGCCCTGGTAATCCGCCGTCTTGAAACGTCGCTACCTGGGTAAGGTAAAGTTTATCCTGCGTTTCTTTGAACAAATAAACCGCCGCTGCGTCAGAGGCGAGGATTTTCGAACAGGCATCCAGGACGGCCTGGAACAAATCCTTCTCGGAGCGGGCTTCGCTTAAACGTTGAGAAGTGGAAAACAGGGTTAGCGCCTCAGCAGCTCTCTTCTGAGCGCTGTCCAGATTTTTCTGGTTTTGAACGGTGACCGCTGCCTGCGGGATCAAGCCAGACAGGCGGCGCCTATCTTGCGGTCGGATTTCTTTTTTATCCGGATACGATGCAAAAATATACCCGATGCATGACCCGCCGGCGACCAGCGGGACGAAGGCTGTGGTTGCCGCCTGAAATTCGTGAATAATCCTGGTGAAACGCTTGTCCCGGGTCTTCTCTTCAGGGAAATGCATCCAGGTGGGGGTGTCGATACTTGGCGGCAAGCTCAGGAAAGGCATTTCTACCGCACTGTAGTACCGGATTTTTTCCCGCTCTGGTAGGGTTGTGACCTGTGCCGCTACCTCGATTTTTTCAGGGTGCTGGTCAACAGCCCAAGGTGCATCGAAGAGACACAACTCGACATGGTTCTGGCCATCTCCGAGAATTGTATACCGGCAAAGAACTTCAAGAATCTCTTTTATGGATTTGGCCACACTCAAGCTGGAAATCGCCTGGTACAGGCTCTCGGTTTCCGTAAGAGCCGATTGTGTCTTTTCAATCAGGTGCTGATTCTCTATCGTGAATGCCAACTGGCTGGCAAGAGGTGGGTACACGCGCATGTCGCGGTCAGTGAAGGCCGAACGTTGTTCTGCTTTAAGCAGAATAGCCCCAACCTGACGTTTATTGGCCCACAGTGGAAGCACCGCCAGCGAATTGCACCTCCCCAGGTTTGGCAGGGTTTTTACCAGGGCGGGGTCGGAGATATTTTCATCTCGCAGGTCGGGGATGAACGTCGGTTCAGCAGAATAGAATATCTTTTCAAAACCACGGGTGCTGAATTTCGTACCGGTTGGGGAGGGATGGATCCCACGCCCGCTGTACCAGGACGCTGCCACGATAAGCTCGTGAAGGTCTTCCTGCCCATCGGGAACTTGCTGTATGGCTAACTGCAGCTCAGGATGCCGGTCTTCATGATTTCGGTGCGGATCCACCTCGAATTGGATATCTCCCAAATCACCGGTAAGCAGCAGCTCCACAGCCTGGACAACCGGTGAGGGGAGCCCCTCCATTACTGCTGCGACCATCAAGTTTAGATCCCCTGCCAGAGAAAGATTGTGAGCAGCGTTGTAAAGCGATTCTGTCTCATCGAGAGATTCGGATAAAGCACTCAGAAGCTCTTCGCGGATAAATGTATTGGTAAGGGCATGCGTGGCCAGCTGGAGAGCTTCAATTTCATCGTCTGACCACGGCTGATCGCTGTCAATCCGGTCATAGCGCAAGAATCCCGGCACCTCCCCCTTCCCGGGGACAGAAAAGATCAGGTAACTACGGGCACCGTGGGCTTCAAGGAGTTTTCGTTCTGCAGACGGCAGGGTCTTTGTCAGGCCGGTTAACCAGCCTTTTTCATTTAGTTCGCGGGTCAGGGTCCGGTATCGGGTGGTGGGTATGGGTTCCGAGTCTGAACTCGAAGGAGTATCTCCGCTGCAGTGTTCGGCGAGGTTTTCCCAGTACCAGCTTTCCTTAGTCTTCCGGGCTACAACGCAGGTCACCCGATCGGCGCGAGCGGCTTCTGCCAGGTGCCCGAGAGCATCTTTAATCCCAAGCACGCCAAGTTCATTGATCGCTGCTACTGCTTGAACAATGCGGTTCTGATACCGTTCCCGGTTGGCTATCGAGGATAGTGCATCATGCATTACCCGGAATAAGCGGGCGTTCTCCAGCGCGATGGCAGCCTGGTTCGCAACTGTAGAAATTACTTCCAAATGGGTCTGACTGAACGCACGATCTGTTTTTAGATTTTGTACGCCCAGGGCACCAACGACATTCTCTCCCGCGGTCATGGGTGCGGCGATCAATGCGCGAAGGTTAGAGGCTCCGTGAAGGTAATCGGGTTCCTCTGTGTTGGGGTCCCTGGTATACACAACGGGCTTACCCACCTCGAGGATGTGTTCAACGACGCGAAGCTCGTGGTTATTAGGGTTTATAGATCGTGGCTTCCCTGAAATTTCGTAGTAGGTAAATCCCGGCTTTGAGGTTTGGTCATCCAATAGAGACACGAACAAGCTGTCATAATCTAATACTTCGGAGAGTTGTTCCACCAAACTCTCGACGATAGCGGCTTGATCGGTTAACCGGCTCAAAGCCTGCCCGATCTGGTTCAGCCTGGCTAAGTCCTGGTTCCGCCGGGTAATTTCCTGTTCATTTTTTACTCTCTCTGCCAGTTCTTGTCGAAGAGCCGAGTAAAGTTGAGCATTCTCTACGGCCAGACTGAGCTGTTCGGTGACCTGTTGAATAAGGAGTTTATCTTCCTCTGTATATTGGATATTCTTATTCGTGGCAATCTGGTCGAAGATTTGGTTGGGAGTATCCTTGATAGAAGAGGCTTTGCTCAGGCCAACCCCCACATGGCCTGCTGCACCTGAAGGCTGCCGTGTTTGATCGGGAATGATCTCGGCAGAAAGCGGATCGTGGGAAGGTATTGGATCGTCATAGGATTGAACAAGGGGTGTCTTCTTTTTCTCGGATTCACCAGGCTGATGCAATACCACTACACAGGCATGCAATTTTTTCTTCTGCCCAGGTTCGGGGTCTTTCACAATGGTGACCATGGCTAAGACGGGCTGACCGCTGGCTGTAATATATTGAAGGTACGTCTCTACAGGGAATTCTTTCCGCCTGAAGAGTTCTTTTAAGGCAACTTGAGAACCTGGAGTTAATGGCCAGGAGGCAGCATTCTTGCCAATGAATTGGTCTGGCGATAATTCCAGAAAGGCTTGAACGTTTTCCCCGCAGGACAGAATCGTCCCATCCAGATCCGAATCCCAGGTCCAGCTTGCGATCCCAGGAAGTTGGGATTCAACCATTTCTCCCTCTATTCCTAATGAGGAAATTTGCTCATCGGACGGATTGGTACGATTTTTCTTCGACGTCATCGATAATCTCCTCAGTCAGCGCCAGGTTCTGAAGATGGCGTGAGCCTGTGGGGTGTCAAGCAAGATAAAGATAACGAATTTCAAGCATACCGCCTTAATCCGGGGTGGTGTCTTCCGCTTGAGGAGGCTGCGTCCGGGAAGGGCCAAGGGTTTTTCGAAGCTCATCTAATGCTGTGCGCAGCATGGCTTGAGGATCTGGACTGGCCCGAATTTTTCCGGTGATTTCTACAACTTTCCGCTCTCGCTCAATCCGTCTCACGGTTTTATCAACCAACCGGGCATTTTCGAGGATAAGCGCCAGGTGAGCTGCGGTTTTTTGAACGATATATATATCGTCTTCGGTCCATTGGCGGTCTGGGGAAAGCATCAGGAGATCAATGGCCCCGATGGGTTCCCCTCGCAGCAAGATCGGTACGGCAAGACCAGTCCTGGCCGGTTTACCATCTGCTGCCGGTTCTGCCCGGATGGATGCAGCCTTCGTTTCAACCGCCCGAAGGATTTCTTTTCCACTTCGATCCGCCGGAGCTGGGGCATGCCCTGTACTCCGGTAGTGGTATTCATGGCAGCCCTGTTCGGCTAGATAGGCTGACCATTCATTGCGTAAATACTTGCGGTTTAGCTGCTGGACCTCATCCAGGGCATATTGGGTCCTGGCCATGAGATGGCTGTTTTCAATCCCCACCGCTATCTGGTCCGCCAGGGTATGAAACAAGCTGCTGTCTTCCTCGGTGAAGCTGCTCCCGGCTCGCTGGGTGATCTGGATGGCGCCGATCACGTCGGCCCCGATTTTTAACGGCAAAGCCATCTGGCTGGTGGCAGTGTCTTCTCCAACCGAACTGGCTGCCTCTTGAGGTCCAATGATTTGAGGCAGCCTTGTGGTAATAGCTTTTTCGACCACCCCCGGTGGACGCTCTACATTCCCAACCTTGCTGTGGTAGCTTCCGTTGACATCCAGTGCTGCCGTCCACACTCTGATATCGGGTTGGTCCTCCATGAGGTGATAGATCGAGACACTCTGTGAGCCAATGCGTTCCGCGATGGTACCGCATAATGAAGGGAGAAGGTCCTCTATCTGTTGGAGGGCGGTGATCGAGCGAGCTACCTCACCAATCGTCTGGATTTGTACAGCCCGGTGATTGAGCCGGTCAGCCAGCGTCACCAGGTCCTGGGTTTGTTCACTTACCCGTGTTTCCATTGATCCATATTGATGGCGCAGCCGGACGGTCATCTGGTTAAGTGCTTCCGCTAGAAAGCCCATTTCACCGGTCGATGTCCCTGGGGGAATCGTTTCTAGATTTCCGTGTGCAATTCCGCTGACTGCCTTTGTTAGGCCCACGATCGGACGGTTTATCAAGATTGCCAAGACAATGCCCATGCCTGCAGCCAGGACTGCGGTGATCTGGGCGATAACTGTAATTAGCGGCTGGATGGATAATCGATTGATCCAATCGAACGGCATTAGCAGCGCAGGATTAACAATAGGAAACAAAAGGCGGAGGACAGCAAATGGAGCCAGGGTCGCTATTAGGAGTACCGTGACCAATTTGATTTGCAGAGAATGAGCGTGAAAATTCCTGATCAGAAGTATGGCATAAACCAAAACGAGAAGAACAAGTACGATCAGGGAAACAAGGGCTGCCTCTGGTTGGTTTATGGATTGGATCGTGGAGGTCAGGTCAACCACAAAGCAGATGGAGGTGCTCATCATAACCAAAAGCACTGCCCAGTTGGTATTCCGTGGAGTAAGGGTTTCTGCAGCCACAAGAAGGGTGTAAACCCACAGGATGGCAAGCATAATCCAGACCACACCTTCCACGACGGTGGTATAGCCAATCGCCAGTAAATGAAAAGCAACCAGACTTACCCATACAGCCAGCCAACCCCCGCTGGTTCGAGAAATCCGCCCGGCAATCACCTGGACTAATGCACCCATCAGGAAGATGGCTGCCAGAAGGAAGTGTGGGGGTGTTCGAGTGGATGATAATCCAAGCCAGGCAAAAAGGATGGATAAGGCTGCCAGGATCACTCCTTGAATATAGGCGATCCTGCGGATAGCGTTCTTACGGCGGAGTATGGGAACGTCACCTGCATGTTCAGGGGATAGCGGACGGGGTGTCATGTTTGGCTGTATGGTGACCATCATGCAGACTTCCTGCTCGAATTCTGATTCCGGCGTCTATTCTATGGGTCTTGGTTGGTAATGCACAATTCTGGTTAAGGAAGGACATTCAGGGTAATAAGCACATCCGGCACATGCAAAACCTGCCCCAGTTCTGTTGCGGCCGTTTTAATAATTTCATCGATGTCAGGTTTGGTGAGCAGTTTTGAATTAATTTCGTTTACTTTCCGTTCACGATGGAGCTGCCTGCGGAGCTTTGCCAGCAAGCGAGTATTTTCCAATGCCAGTGCCGTTTGCGTGATCACGGCATCAATAAATGCGAGTTCTTCGGGAGTAAACCTTTCTCTTTCCCCTCCGAGGACAACACGTCCAATGACCTGGTTTCGCAATGTCAGTGGGATTTGGATTTGTGTCTGTTCTTCATTTTCAACGGTTGGAGATTCGGCCTGATAGGTATAGCTCAGAACTCCAGTCTCCTCAATGGTATCCATCCAGGCGTCGGCCAGGTACTGCTGGTGAAGATGGCTGATTTCATCCAGGTTGCTCTCAATTTGCCGGAACAAGCGAGCGTTGAATAGAGCAACTGCCAGGTTGTCTGCGATCCCAGAAAGGATGGATACATCGGTTTCGTCAAATGCATTGGGTTCGGTAGATTGAATGGTCAGAGCACCCAGGGCTTGATCATGCACCAGCAAGGGCAGAGCCATTTCAGATCGCGTCAATGGTAATTGGGGGTTGGCAAACCGGACGTCTTCCTGCCCGACATCAAAACTGATGCGGGGTTTGCGCATAGCGATGCACCAACCGATCATAGACGATCCACCAACCGCCAGCCGGTGACCCTCGCGGAACATGATCTTTCCTGCTTCACCGCTGCCCGCTTTTAGAATGGCAAATTCTGACAGCTCATCGACGAGGAATACACCCGCATAATACAGCTGGAAACGGTCGTGGATCAGGGCTACGATTTTCCGGAGCAGCTCGTCTTCTTCATGGATACCGGCAATCGCTCTTGAGATTTCTGTAGCCGTTTGGATTTGGGTTATTCGACGGCTCAGCTCATTGGCGTGGGTAGAAAAGGTTTCCTCGAGGTGAGTGATTTGCGTTTTGCAGTAATGGACAGCGTTTGTCTGCTCTGATATTTGGTGAGTAGAATAATGGGTTAATTTATCGATGCCGATACAAAATCCTGTTCCGACAAATCCATAAGTTATCCACCCTGCCAGCCAATTGATCTCGTCCGGGGTCAGGGATCGATCAAAATTTAAGGGGATCATCCCAAACCCTCGCCAATCCAATCCGACCCCTACGAATATGCTGAATCCGAGCATCAGCAATGACAATCTGGCCCCGTGGAAAAATGCCAACAGGCTAACCGCGCCCAATTGGATCCCCCAGGCAAGAGGCATCCATTGGGGAGATAGGTGACTAATCAAACCCAAGGCCAGGCAAGAAATGCCGATGAGTAAGTAGCTGCCCTGTTTACCGGCGTGCGGGAGGAAGACACCGGTGAGAATCAGAAGAAGCAGGAATAAACGGATCAGTGCTAGAAAATACGAATGGGGGGGAAAGGGGATCAAACCCGGTAGGACGGCGGCCACGGTGGTGACACCGACGATGATCCAGCGCAGATTTCGATAGGCAAAACTGCGCATAGCAACCAACTCGGCTTCAGGCACCCGTGGGTTTGGTTTTGCGGTTGGGAAAAGTTCCGGTGAGGAATTGTTCACTCTTCCTCCAGCTCACCCGATGAATGGTTGCTTTCACTCCATAAAGTATGTTTCCCCGGTGGTGCAGTGATCTCTATTCGGGTCAGGTCTGTCCCCAAGACCTTGCCTAGCTCAACCGCAGACGCCTTGAGGATCATTTCCATGTCTGTCGACCTGCGGATCTGACTGGTAATTTCATAGAGCTTGCGTTGGCGGTCAACCTGCTGCTGGACTTTCTCCAACAACTGCGAATTTGCGATTATGGCAGCCAGGGTGCTGCCCAGAGTGCTGACCAACTCCTGGTCAATTTCATTGAACGCGTAGACCTGATCGCTCTCCAGCGATATTACTCCTGACAGGCTGTCCCGATACAGGAGAGGTACGGCCAATATTGAATGGGTGGACGCATGCATGGAGAGATGCCGTTCATCCATGCGGGTGTCGGGGATCATGGCGGGCTGCTGGTTTTCCGCTACCCAGCCGATCAGGCTGCAGCCCACAGGCGTTGTGTATTGTTTGGGGTTATCTACTGGAAATCCCATCCAGGAGATCAGGTCCAGGCAGGTACGATCTGAGGACACCAAATAAACGGCAATCCGGCTTCCGGTATAGATCACCGCCAGACCGTTTACAATGCTTTGCAGAGCATCTTCGATTGTGTTGCAGGATGCCGCGGCCGACGCCGTGTGATGCAGCAGGCGGTGGATGGAGAGATGTTCCTGGATATTTCCAATCAAGCGAGAATTTAATATTGCCACAGCGATCAGATCGGCAAGGATCTGGTAAGTCTCAATATCCTTTTGAGAAAATCCGGGTAGATGGTTACGGTATAAGTCAAGGATCCCCAGAAGTTCCTTTCCACCCAGGATAGGGAGGGCCAATTCGTCTTCTGGGTCGGCCTGTTCTCGGGCTGGGCGGTGGAACCATCCGGTTGCGCGGGATATCGATAGGCGGGGTTCTTTACGGGCAGCTGCCAGGCTGACAACTGACTGAGCCCCGATACCATCCACCTCGGGAATGGATTTCGACCGCCCATCGAGGCTAGAAGATTGTTTGAGGACCAATGACTCGGATCTAGCATCGAACAAGTAGATCGCCGCGGCGGTTAATCCGAACCGTTCAAGTACGAGGGATGATATTCTGGAAAGGTGTTCATCAAGGTTCAGCATCCCTATGTTAACTGTGTCCCGGGCGATTTCCGCGGCGGTATGCATCTGCCGCACGCGGTCGGCGACGTCATGCTCTGCAGTCTGTAACCCACTCAATAACTGGGTATTTCGTATGGAGATGGCAATCGGTGTTGCCAGGATGGTCAGGTGATCTTCATCTTCTTCTTTGAATCCTTCCGGACTATGACTGGTTTTGACCAGCAACACTCCAAAATTGTTGTTATTGGCGATCAGAGGAACCCCGAGCCAGGATATTATTAGCTTCTCATGGCGAGCATCCGCCGAACCATCCATGTCCGTATCCGAAGTGCTAACCCTGCGAAAAGGTTTTCCACTTCCTATGGCTTCCTGCAGCCAATCTTCTTCTGGCTTCCAACCGGCAGTTTGCTTCTCCTGGCCGTCCACCATTTCAAACAGAATATCCAGGTTGTTATCTTTCTTCTCGAATTGGATGATTTGCATATCCACTTTGCCAAATTCGAGGACCAGGTGCTCATATATTGCCATGTAAAGGCGTTCCGGATCGGTTTCGCTGGAGATAATCTGGCCGAAGTGGCTCATTCGCCGCTGCTGCTCCAGGCGCCTTTCCAGAGTTTGAACGGCACGCACTTTTTGTAAAGAGATGCCGATCATTTCAGCCAGGCTTGCAAATGGCTGCAGGATCGGTTCCTGGATCCGCTGTGCATTTTCTCCTGCCAGCATGAGGAGGGCGGTTAATTTGCTCTCCACACGTACGGCAATTAATGCTATCGACTGGCAACCCTTCTGGCGAGGAATAGAAATTACATTTGCGAGATACTCTGGAGCGCGGTATATGTCTTCGATGACGCGGATGGATGAATCCTCAAAAAACCCTTCTATAAGGTCGAGGCGAACAGGGAAGCGGTCTATCACGGGTTGTTCGTCAGTGCCAGGGAAGTGGATCAACGCCCGGACAACCAGTTGACCGTCCTCGACCACCATGAGCGCTGCCGTTCGGGACGTCTGTTCAAGAGCCTGGATGGCAGCCTCATAAATTTCGTCATCGTGCTTCGCCATTGCGATCTGCCGGCTTGCCCGGTAAAGGTTGGAAGTTTCTTGCAAATCGATCTGGACAGTTTCCAACAGGCGCGTATTTTGAATAGAAGGAGCAATCTGATTGGCGAGTGTCTGCAGACTGGCAAGGCGTTCGGGGTCAAATGTTCGAAGATCCCGGCTTTGAACGATCAGGGCCCCTAGAACTTGGTCCCCAAGGCGAATAGGGATGCCTGCTTCGGATCGTGCCCCCGGGTATACATCCTCTTGTTCGACGAAAATATCTTCTTGTGCATCTGTAATGACCTGTACCTGGTTATTTTTCACCACCCAACCAACCAGAGAAGGGGAGGTTATCGCTACCTGATATCCACTCTCCTTTAAGAGGGCTCCATAGTGTCCGGTGGCTGCAAACAATTTCACCGATTCACCTGCTTCATCGACCAGAAAAACGGAGGCGAGGTGATACCCGAGGCGGTCCACGAGCAGATTGACCGTGACTGAGAGAAAGTCATCCAGTCGCTGGTTGGATGCGGCCATGTTGGCAACCTCATTGGCAATTCTAAGCTGGCGGGTTCGATCTTCAACCTGTGTTTCCAGGGAAAGATAAAGCCTGGTCAGCTCATCAGCCATTGTATTGAATGTTTGCGCCAGGGTGCCAATCTCGTCATCCTGTTCCAACCGAACGCGTGCATTCCAGTTACCCTGAATAAACCGGCGAGCGGTATTGGCAACCTCCTCGATTGGAAAAATGAACCGCCTATAGGCGTACCAGCCTAAGAAGCCGGAGAAAATGATCGTCAGCAGGGCGATAATCACCACCGATGGGATAGAAGCGATCAATTGCTCTTCAAATAATGGATCGGTGACGAATCCCCAAAAATGCAAAATAAAGGAGAGGGCTATGAGCAGAATTGGGACAATCCCCAAGGCAGCCAGGACCAGGATGATCAGTCGGGGATTACCCTTCTCATCCCGAGGGACTGCCTTCATCGACGGGAAAGGTTGTTCTGGAGAGGACATTTTTGGTCTTACCCCAATTCCCAAACAGGTTCTCCGGAAAGGATGCGGGAAATTTGATCAGGGAAGTGATCGGGGTTTAAGGGTTTGCCCAAAAACCCAACGAATCCCGCAAGGCGTGCCCGGTTCATATTTTCCTGGCTGGCTTCAGCCGTAACTGCAACCACCGGTACATTCCCCAAGCGTGGAGAGGCTTGAATTTTTTTTAATGCCCCATACCCATCTTCATATGGAAGGCGAATGTCCATCAGGATCAGATCCAGGCGCGGCAGAGTATCTGCATATTCCACGACTTCGTATCCGGAGGTCTTCCATTCGCAGTGGATGCCTAAATAGCCCAACATGCGCGCAATGAGGACGAAGTTTGAAACATTATCTTCAACCACAAGCACCGTTAGTTCTTTGGGCAAGGGGATAGAAGGTCGATCAAGGCTGGTATCGTCCGACGGTGCCATTTTTACCTCTCAATGAAATGAGCGATTGTATTCAAAAAGGAATCAACGTCGATCGGTTTCTCGATATAGCCATCACAACCAGCTTGCAAGGTACGTTCTTTATCGCCTTTCATTACATTTGCTGTCAGGGCGACAATGGGGATCTTATTAAAATTGGGGTGCGATTTCAGTTTTGTAGTCAGAGCGTAGCCGGAGATCTCGGGGAGATTTATGTCCATAATGATCAGATCGGGTTTTTCTTTGCGAAGGAACTCAACCGCCTGACGGGCATTCTCTGCTTCGAGAACAACGTACCCATCAGCCTGAAGAATTCGGCGGATCAGGATCCGGTTGTCCTGGTTGTCTTCAACGTAAAGAACCGTTTGACCAGCCGCCATGTTGAATCTCCCATTGAACCAATCCGAAAAATATCCTTAATGGTGTGAGCGACGGTGAAGCCGTGACAGCACAGCCGAAGCGGTGTTGGCGCACTCACAATCTCACAAATAAATTTACGGATGGGACCTTATGAAGATTTTAACACGAAAAAAATAAAAGGGTTAAGGGATTGCATATTGAAACCAACACTGCTATAATAGAACAAATATTCTAAATCGGCGCTGCATTCGAGATACGTCTGATAAACATTTTCAGCGCTGATCCCTTGACCCGTTGTTGTAGGAGGAAGAATGAACACGTTCCAAGAGCTCTGGCCTCTACCATGTCCAGAAATCGTTGTCGTCACCGGTCCTTTTGGGGTTGGGAAATCGACCTTCACATTGGGTACCGGAGCGGCTCCTGAGAGAACCCTGGTGATCGATTTCGAAAAATCTCAGCGCAGTTTTGCCCAGCAGCTGCCTATCACTTACCTTGACATGCAGTCGTTGATGGCGAACAAATTTCCAAATGGGTACAAACCCATCCACATCTACGAAGAGACGGTCAAAATTCTGGATTCGGTGGAACCAGGACGGTTTGATGTGATTGTCCTGGACAACGCTTCGATGCTTGAGGATGGAATCCTGGCCTATGTCGAAAGCAACCCCCAGGAATTTGGCCACAGCTTAGGCCAATATACGATGATGAGCGGTCTCAAATGGGGGGATGTGAAGAATAAATATGCACAACTGCTTACCCGTTGGGCGAGTAAAACCCACATGGTTTTCGTTGTCGTCCACCTAAGGGATAAATGGGCAGGGAGCTCGGTCATCAAGGATGCCTTCGGAAAACCGGTGCAGGAGCCTAAAGGGAAAGACACCCTGGATATGCTTTCCAGCCTGTTCGTATGGCTGGAATTAGGTCCAGGTGGGGTTCCTGCTGCACGGGTGCTCAAATGCCGGATCGATCGGAAGGTGTACGTTGCCGATCCCGCCAACCCTCCACCGGAGGTACCCAAGCGGTATCTAAAGGAACTCAACGGCGAACCAGGCGTGGTCTCCATACCAGTCTTACCTCTCCGGCTGCCGAAATGCACGTGGAGCCAAATCCGTGAGTACATGCGGAAGCCGGCTGATCTTACCAATCCCAAACCGGGAGAGATGCCAACCGATGCCCAACTGAGTGAGGATGACCGGCTTCGACTACGGGCCATCATCTCACAGAGCGAAGCGGAGAAAGCTGCTGTTGAGCGGCTGAAAATTGAAGCCAGCGGGCAGAAAACCCAGGGAGCGCTGCTCAAATTTGGACGATCTCTAAACCTGGAACCTGCTGAAGTTGGGAATGCCCTCAAAGCCAGAAACCTGGCGCCGTTCAATCCGGAAAATTGGGAACGCATGAAAGAGGTTTTGAAAGAATTTGCCGAAGGAAAAGTCACGGCTGGTTAGTCGCGAGGTCCACCAACATATTAACGGGAGATGGGCAATATCGTGTCCATCTCCCGTTGTTTTTATCCCCACGTCAAACTCGATTTATTCTTCCGCCAGCACGATCACACGGTCTCCAAGGTTGAAGGGAACCGGGGCATCCTAATTGCGGTCTTTCCAGGTGAGCCCTTTCATTGCATCCTCGCGAAGAAGACCAGAAGGATTGTGGCGGACTTTTGGGAAAGGGAAGAAGATTGAAAAGATGGATTTAAAACAAAAGAGCGGGTGATGGGATTCGAACCCACGAATGGTACCTTGGGAAGGTACTGCCTTACCGCTTGGCGACACCCGCTAGTGAAGAAAATTATAGCATTTCATGCATTGTTGTCAAGATTTCCTGTGCAACAGCCCCTCCGCCCGCTCGAAAAGCGCCAGCCGTGCATCTGAAGGCGGGGAAGCATGTTCCAGGGCTGTCAGCGCCTGCTCCGTTAAAGCCTGGGCGGTATCCAAAGTGTATTGTTGGGCTCCGTCTGATTCCAGGAGACCGACCAACCCGATGACATCCGCAGGCAGGATTTCTTCATGTTTCCAGCGCTGGTAGAATAGTTGCTTTTGTTCTACGGCGTACAGGATGGGGAGCGATTTTTTCCTGCTGACCAGGTCGCTTTCAGTCGGTTTGCCGGTCAGGGCGGTATCACCCCATAAACCCAACCAGTCATCCTGGACCTGGAAAGCAAGACCCAGGCAGCGGCCAAATTCCGCGAAACGATTCTGGCAGGCTTCATCTGCTCCACCGACCAGTCCTCCAATTTGGGCACTGCAGGCAAGCAATGCCCCAGTTTTTCCTTCCACCATTGGCCAATATGCTGACATTGGGATCTCATCGACGGTTTCGTAATACAAATCCAGAAACTGACCATGGGTCAGATGAATGCAAGCCGTGTGAAGAAGATTCGCCGCTCGGATGGCGGTGTCGGATCCCAGTGTTTCGGCTAACCGCGTGACCGACTGGTTCGCCAGGGTAAACATCAGATCTCCTGCGTTGATTGCCTGGGCTTCACCCCATTTTTTCCACACGGTTGCCCGGCCATGTCTGAGCGGGCTTTTGTCCTGAATGTCATCGTGGATCAAGGAGAAATTGTGGACCAATTCCACCGCCGCCGCAGCCGGTAAGGCCGCTTTCCAATCTCCACCCGATGCTTGACAGGCAAGCAATAGCAAAACCGGCCGGATCCGTTTTCCTTTCATCTCCATTATCACATTGGGGCTGTCCCACCCAAGGTGATAGCCCAACATTCCGTTCAGTCCATCACCGGCGAACTGATGAAGTTCAGGAATAGAAGGGAGCTGCTGGCGGCTTTCATCCACTATTCTTTTAAGCTCAATCTCAATTTCTGGAAGCATCTGTTGAAGGAAAGACTCGAGATGCATGGTCCCCCTGGGATTATTCCGATACGCGAAGCAGCGGGGTATTTTGGAGTTGCCGGATATCCGAAGTGCCGCTTGAAAACATACAGATCTGCAGCTGGTGTTGTATCTGCTTCAGTTTTTCCATTAAAGCTTCTTGACCCACAGATGCAGCTTTAAGAAAGGGTCCAGCCATGCCGCACAGGGTGGCGCCGAGGGCAATACACTTCGCCGCATCGATCCCATCTTTTAACCCTCCCGAAGCGATGATGGGCAATCCCGGAGCTGCTTCTCGAACATACCGGATGGAATCTGCGGTCGGGATTCCCCAGCTGCGGAAAGCTGCAGCTACATTGGCCAGGTTTTCATCTCCAATGCGGTACATTTCCACCTGCGACCATGAAGTCCCGCCTGCTCCAGCCACATCGATAGCGGCAACGCCTGCATCGACGAGCTGCCGTGCCGCTTGGGTGGAAATCCCCCACCCAACCTCCTTAATAATAACCGGCCTGGGCAGGTCATGGCATAC
>Ga0105104_10000549_pt1 | contig 29137 bp, 24 predicted proteins | sample PPLLaktember2015_3_FD_87034 | JGI IMG/M metagenome (GOLD analysis project Ga0105104, IMG submission 87034) | Freshwater sediment microbial communities from Prairie Pothole Lake near Jamestown, North Dakota, USA - PPLs Lake P7 Core (6) Depth... | ecosystem: Environmental > Aquatic > Freshwater >...
AACCAGGCTTGGTCGACGTCCCACTCCTGGAAGGTCTTGCCCATGAACCGAGGAGATCACACCACCCATCAGGCGTCGATCCCCTCAGCCCGGCCGAAAGGCCTTACCGAGACAGGCTCCTAGGGCGCGTCGCTCTTCTCGGCCTCGGCCTTGAGCCGCTGGTACTCCTCCCAGTGGCGGCGGGCCTCGTCGAGGAGCCGGCGGATCTCCTTCTCCTCGGCGGTCCCGAGCGCGCTCTGGCGGCCGCCGGGCCCGGGCGTCGAGGTCGCCTTCCCCTCCAGGATGCGCAGCTCGCGGGGCTCGGCCTCGCCGTCCCAGGAGAGCATGAGGTGCAGGTCGCCGCGGTGGCGCTGGAAGAGGGGAGCCAGCAGCCGCAAGGTGAAGGTGGCCTGCGGATCGTCCCGCACCACCAGGCTTTCTGCCTCCAGGCCTTCGGCCACCGCGCGGAAGACGAGGCGCGAGGCGCCGAAGGACACCTCGGCTCCCTGCTGCGTGGTGAGGCGGAGCCCGGGCAGGTTCGCGTCCTCCACCGCCTGGGAGAGCGCGCCCGGGGTGAGGGTGAGCCGGAGGGCGAGCACCTCCGCCGACGACAGCGTGGGCGACGGGCTCAGAGCTCCACCTTCTTCTCGGTCTGGTTCTGACCGTCGAAACGCAGGCAGACGCCCTTGCCCTCCACCTTGGTGACGAGGTTGCAGGGCCGGCGCCAGACGGTCTGGAGGTTCCGGAGCGTCTCGCGGGAGTAGTCCGCCTTGAGATCCTGCCCGTCGTGCTTGTGGGCCAGCAGCAGCTCGCCCCGGTTCTCGAAGTTTCCGTCCACCACCTCGATGATCGGCTGACCGAAGTTGGTGAGCTGGCTGAGGAGCTTGTTCTTCACCTTGCGGAACTCGCGGTCGAGGATCTCCCAGCTGTTCCGCTTCTCGTTGAAGCCGTAGACGAACAGCTTCTGCTCCATCGCGAACTCGGGGGTGAGGAAGGTGTCGATGAAGGTGACGTCGTTGTAGTGCTTCCTCACCTCGAAGATCTTCTCCCTGCCCAGTCCCAGATTCTTGTCCCAGGCGCGGCGGGCCTTGAGGTCGTCACACTCGTCCCACTCCTTGCCGAACCGCCCCTTGTTCCACCGCTCCTCGATGTCGCGGTACAGCTCGATGCCCAGCTTGTACGGGTTCAGCGCCCCGGGCCGCGTGCCCAGGGTGCCCGAGTGGTGGTCCGCGTAGTCGATGATCTCGTCGGCGGTGAGCGCCTTCCGGGTCATGATCGTCGAGTGCCAGTAGCTGGCCCAGCCCTCGTTCATGATCTTGGTCTGGCCCTGGGGCGCGAAGTAGTAGGCCTCCTCGCGGAGGATGGCGAGGACGTCGAACTCCCACGGCTCCAGGGGGGCGTGCTCCAGGAGGAAGAGGAGCACGTCGCGCTGGGGACGCTCGGGGAAGTGCTTCTTCTTCGCCTTCTCGTCCTCGACCTTCTTCCGCTGAGACTCGAGGAACTCGGTGGGGTTCACGTAGCCCCGCATGTACTCGCGGTCGACGCGGAAGCCCTCCACCCGCTCGTTGCTCTGCTCCTCCTGCTCGGCGCGCTTCGGGTCCGGCGAGCGGCGGATGTACGGCGAGTGGTAGTCGATGAGGTTTTCCAGCGACAGCGCGCGATCGATGAAGTCCTCGACCTTCTCGATGCCCACCTTGTCCACCCACCGGCGGACCCGGGTGGCGTGGTTCGCCATCTCGTCCATCATCCGGCGGTTGGTGTGCTGGAAGTAGAAGTTGTTCTTGAAGAAGTCGCAGTGCCCGTAGACGTGGGCCATGACCAGCTTCTGGTCCACCTCGGCGTTGGACTCGAGCAGGTACGCGTAGCAGGGGTCGTTGTTGATCACGAGCTCGTAGATCTTGCTGAGCCCGTACTCGTACCCCTTGCTGAGCTGCTCGTACTCCATGCCCCAGCGCCAGTGCGGATAGCGGTTGGGGAAGCCGCCGTAGGAGGCGACCATGTTCAGCTCGTCGTAGCCGAGCAGCTCGAAGACGGTCTCGAAGTAGTCGAGCCCGAAGCTCCGGGCATGGCCCTCGATCTCGTCCTTCAGCTGGGCCAGGCGGGGCGTGAGGCTCTTCGGCATCAGCGCCCCTTCCCGAGGAAGTCGCGGATCGACTGGTAGATGGCGTCCTTGTCGGCGATCTCCGAGAGCGCCACGTTCTCCGAGTCGCCCACGGTCTCGCGCAGGTCCTTGATGAACTGGCCCGACCCGTAGGGGCTCTCCACCTGGCCGTAGGCGAACTGGTTCACCGCCGGGAGGATGTCGGTCCTCAGCATGTCGATGCAATGCCGGGTGTCGTCGGCGCTCCAGTTGTCGCCGTCGCTGAAGTGGAAGGGGTAGATGTTCCAGCTCCCTGGTGGGTAGTCGGCGCGGATGATGTCTCGGCAGAGCTTGTAGGCGGAGCTGATCATCGTCCCGCCGGACTCGCGGGTGTGGAAGAAGGTCTCCCGGTCCACCTCGCGGGCCACCGCGTCGTGGATGATGTACCGGCACGCCACGCCCTTGTACTGGTGCCGCAGCCAGGTATCGAGCCAGAAGCTCTCGATGCGGACGATCTCCTTCTGCTCGTCACCCATCGAGCCGGACACGTCCATCATGTAGATGATGACCGCGTTGGTCTCCGGCAGACTCTGCAGCCGGTAGCTGCGGTAGCGCCGGTCCTCCCGAGTGGGGATGATGATCGGCATCTTCGGGTCGTAGGTGCCGAGCGCGATCTGCCGCCGCAGCGCCTGCTTGAAGGTGCGCTTGAAGTGGCGGAGCGACTCCGGGCCGGTGGTGTGGACCCCGGTGTACTTGATCTTCTGCGCGACGACCTGCTCCTTGCCCTTCCGCTCGATGTTGGGGAGCTGCAGCTCCTCGCCGAGGATCGACGCCAGCTCGTCGAGGCTCACGTCCACCTCGAGCGCGTGGTCCCCCTCGCCCTGGCCTGCCTTGTGCCCGTCTCCCGGTTGCACCGACCCGGGCGAGAGCTGCTGCCCGATGTCGCCCTCCCCCTGGCCGACGCCACCCTGCTCCTTGTGGCCGTACTTGAAGTGAGGAATGTCGATGAAGGGGATGGGGATGGAGATGGTGTCCTTCCCCTTCTTCCCCAGCATCTCGCCCTTCTGCACGTAGCGGCGGAGGTTCGCTTTGATCTTCCCGCGGACGATCTGTTTGAAGCGCGAATGATCCTGGTGAATCTTCAAGGACACTTCTACTCCTTGGCGTCCCCGCGCGCGAAGATGCTGGCAACGAAGTTGAGGACGTCGGTGGAGCAGATCTCGCAGTACCCGTAGTTCTTCATCAGCCGGTCCTTCACGAGGTCGATCTTCTCCTGCGTCTCCTTGTCGACGACGCTGGAGACCAGATTCTTCAGCTTGATGCTGTCCTTCTGGTCCTCGAAGAGCTTCAGCTCCAGCGCCTTGTGGAGACGCTCGTTGGTCCGGTAGTTGAAGGTTTTCCCGTCCACGGCGAGCGCGCCGATGTAGTTCATGATCTCGCGGCGGAAGTCGTCCTTGCGGCTCTCGGGAATGTCGATCTTCTCCTCGATGCTCCGCATCAGCCGCTCGTCCGGCTCCTCGTAGAGCCCGGTGTACTTGTTCCGGACCTTCTCCTTCTGGGTGTAGGCCTTGATGTTGTCGATGTAGTTGCCGCAGAGCTTGCCGATCGCGTCCTCATCGGCGCTGATCGCTCGCTGGACCTCGTTCTTGACGATGTCCTCGTACTCCTGCTTCACGGTGGTGAGCAGCTCGCGGAAGCGCTTCCGCATCTCGTCGCTGGAGATGAGGCTGTGGCCCTTCAGGCCCGCCTCCAGCTCGTTGAGCACCATGAAGGGATTGATGCAGCCCTCGCCCTTGTCGCTCACCAGGGCGTTGCTGATCTTGTCCTGGACGTAGCGGGGGCTGATGCCCTCCAGACCCTCGCGCGAGGACTCCTTGCGGAGCTCCTTGATGTTGTCCTCGGTGAAGTTGGGCAGCGTCTTGCCGTTGTAGAGCTTGAGCTTCTGGAGCACGGTGAGGTTGTGCTTCTTCGGCTCCTCGAGCCGGGTGAGCACCGCCCACATCGAGGCCATCTCCAGGGTGTGGGGAGCGATGTGCTTCCCCTTGATCGCCCGGGCGTTGAAGTCCTTCTCGTAGATCTTCTGCTCCTCGGCGAGCTTGGTGATGTACGGGATGTCGATCTTGACGGTGCGATCCCGCAGCGCCTCCATGAACTCGTTGTTCTCCAGCTTCTTGTACTCGGGCTCGTTGGTGTGCCCGATGATGACCTCGTCGATGTCGGTCTGCGGGAACTTCTTCGGCTTGATCTTGTGCTCCTGGCTGGCGCCGAGGAGGTCGTAGAGGAACGCGACGTCCAGCTTCAGCACCTCGACGAACTCGATGATGCCGCGGTTGGCGATGTTGAACTCGCCGTCGAAGTTGAAGGCCCGCGGATCCGAGTCGCTGCCGTACTCGGCAATCTTCCGGTAGTTGATGTCGCCGGTCAGCTCGGTGGAGTCCTGGTTCTTCTCGTCCTTGGGCTGGAAGGTGCCGATGCCGACCCGGTCCTTCTCGCTGAAGATCAGCCGGTTGACCCTCACGTGCTGGATGAGCCTGCCGAAGTCACCGCCCTCCTGGGTCATCAGGTCCTTGAAGACGAAGCGGCAGGCAGGGCACAGCTCGTTGCCCTCGGGGATGGTGAAGTCGCCGCCGTCCGTGAGATCGGTGAAGATCTTCGGACGCCACTCGCGGGGGATGAGGTTGAGCGGCTCCTCGTTCATCGGGCACTTCATCCGCTCCTTGTGGACCGAGCCGTCCGCGCCCTTCTTGTCCAGCACCCAGGTGAAGGTGTAGGCGGCGCCCTCTGGCGACTTGCTGTACTCCTCGATGCCCTTCTTGAGCAGCCGCGCAATGGTGCTCTTGCTCGAGCCCACCGGGCCGTGGAGGAGGATGACCCGCTTCTCGGTGCCGTATTGCTGGGCCGCGGACTTGAAGACGTTGACCAGCTTCATCAGCGGCACGTCGAGGCCGAAGATCGCGTCGCGGCCACCGAAGCGCTCGTCGCTGAAGAAGTGGTAGCGGATGAGCTTCTTCTTGTTGTCGATGTACTCCGTCTTCCCGTGGCTGAGGATCATGTCGTAGATCCTCTGGAAGGCGGTCCGGGTCACCCGCGGGTTCTGCCGAATCAGGTTCAGGTACTCCTCGAAGCTCCCCTCCCAGTGCAGCTCGGCGTACGACTTGCTGTCCTGGAGCTTCGCGATGCGCTCGACCCACGAGCCCTGCGCCACGGTCGTCATGTCTCGTCTCATCCTCTGGATGCTCCGCACAGGGCGGGCGCCCACAAACCCCACACCGGCGCGGGGTTGGACCGCGCGAGCGTGTCCGGTGCTGATGGGGCGGACGGCTCCCGGAGCCCGGGGGCTCCCTGGGAGGCGCCGTCCCGCGCGACCGGGACGCGGGGTGGAGACTTCCTGACTCCTGGAAGCTTATTCGTTCCGCTCCAGCGCTTCCAATGCCCCCCGGGTCCCTGCTAGGCGCAGCGGACAGAGCGATGCCCACCCCGTCCGTCGCACCCCGGATCGAGGACTCCTCGGTTGCCGGCTCCCCTCCCCGCGTGTCCAGCGAGGAGGCGAGAGCGCTCTACCGTCTGCTCTTCGCGTGCGCCCTGGTCCTACTTCCGCGGCTGGCCGTGTTCCCGTGGAGCGAGAACCTTTATGGCGACGCGGTGGTCCGGACCGAGCTGGCCCAGCGCTGGCTCCAGAACCCTCACTGGATCGCCCACATGGACGACGGGGCCTTCCAGTACGGGCCGTTGCACGTCTACCTCGTGGCCGGGGCGCTGGCGCTGGGCATCGACCGGGAGGACGCCGGGAGGTGGGTAAGTCTCATCTTCGGGGTGCTGTCGGTATTCCCGCTGTGGTCGCTGTCGCGAAGGCTGGGAGGTCTGCAGGCGGCGTGGTGGGCCACGGCCGGCCTCGCGCTGTGGGGCATGCACATCCAGATGTCCACCACCGCGGGCAGCGAATCGGTGGGCCTGTTCTTCGTGCTCTGGTGCCTGGCGCTCCTGGCCGAGGGGCTGGAGGAGAACCGGTTCGGGCCGCTGTTCGGGAGCGCGCTGGTGCTGAACCTCGCCTGCGCCGTGCGCTACGACTGCTGGCTCCTGATCCCGCTCCTCTCCGTCCTCCTGCTACTCGGGGACAAGGACCGGGTCGCGGCGATCACCCGCTCGGTCTGCTACGGGCTCCTCGCGCTCCCCTTCGTCGCTGCGTGGATGCAGGGGAACGAGCGGGCCAAGGGCGATGCCTTCGCCCCCATCAAGTACATCGAGAGCTTCCACCAGGCCTGGGTGGCGGACGGCGTGGCCCGCTGGAGCTCGATCGGGTACCGGGCGCTGAATCTCTTCTTCTGGCCGGGCGTGGCGCTCTTCACCCTGTCACCGCTCATCGCCTGGTTCGGTGGGCGGGGCATGGTGCGCATCTGGCGGCAGCGGCCCGAGTACCGCTGGTTGATCTGGGTCGTGCTGGTCCCCACCGCGTATTTCACCTTCCGGGCCGTGGTGCTCCTCAACTTCGTGCCGCTGGGGCGGTTCGCGGTCACGCAGGTGGCGTTGCTCCTCCCCTTCGTCGGCGTCGGGTACCTGGCGACGGTCGAGGGCCGCTCGGCCACGGCGCGGCGGCTGTGGGCCGGTGCCGCGGTCGGGCTGGCGGTGCTCTTCCCGGTGGTGCTCGGCGTCCTCACCGCTTACCGGGACGACCAGCTGGCCACCTCGCTCCGTCCGGTGAGCCCGGTGTCCACCAACCCGCCGGCGGTGATGAAGGTCGCCCGCTGGCTGAAGGCCGAGGTCGCGCCGGTGGATGGCGCGGCGGTCCTCGACGTGGACGACCAGTACTGGGACCTGCAGATCGCCTTCTTCAGCGGCCTGCCGGACACCCGCATCTCCCGGATGCGCTGGGACATCTTCCGGAAGCAGCTCGCCGAGCAGCGCCCGGAGGTCCTGGTGCGGCGAGAGGGCGGCGCGCTGGAGAAGGAGCCTGACTTCCTGCTGCAGGGAGATACCATCTCCTTCGACGGCGACGGCTGGGAGGAGATTCCCGGCTTCCAGCGCCCGTGGCACGTGTACCGTCGCGCAGGCACCCGATAGAGGGCCTCACATGACCCCTGCAGCCACCACCGTGACCGGCCCGGACGCGCGCACTCCTCCGAGGTGGGTGTCGTTCACCGTCCTGTTCCTGATCGAGATGTGGGAACGGTTCGGCTACTACGGGATGACGGCGGTCGTCGTCTTGCACATGGTGCGGAAGCTCGGCTACAGCGACGCCGATGCGGTCCTGACGTTCGGTGCTTTCGTCGCCATGGCCTACGCCTCTCCCGCCGTGGGGGGATGGCTCGGTGACAAGGTGCTCGGCACCCGCCGGATGACCGTCATCGGCGCGAGCATCCTCGCGCTCGGCTACGGGATGCTGGCCACGCCCGGAGTGCCGCTCTTCGTCGCACTCGGGGTGGTCGCGGTGGGCAGCGGCCTCTTCAAGCCCAACCCCGCGAACCTCGTCTCGAAGGTGTACGAGGGGGACCCGGCGAAGATCGATTCGGCCTTCACGCTCTACTACATGGCCGTCAACCTCGGCTCGACGCTCTCCACGATCGCCACCCCCCTGATCCAGGAGAAGGTGAGCTCCGAGGCTGCCTTCGCGGTCTGCTCAGGCGGTCTGGTGCTCGGCATCCTGAACTACGTCTTCATGTCGCGCTTCCTGGCCCACGTGGGCTCCCCACCGGACTTCGCGCCTTTCCCCTGGAAGAAGTTCTTTCTGACGCTGGTGGGCTGCGTCGTTGCGGTCGCGTTCGTCGCGATGGTGGTGCGGAACCTGGCCGTGGCCCGGGCGATGGTGTGGCTGGCCAGCCTGGTGATGCTGGGCATCTTCGTGATGCTCATTCGCCGCAGCACGCCGGGGGAGCGGAGCGGCCTCATCGCGGTGATCGTCCTCACCGCGCAGACGATGATCTTCTTCATCTTCTACCAGCAGACCTCGACCTCTCTGACGCTGTTCGCGTACCGCAACGTCGACCTGAACTTCCTGTTCGGGTACCAGGTTCCCGCCGGGCAAGTTCAGGCGCTGAACCCGATCTGGATCTTCATCCTCAGCCCCGGACTCGCCTGGGCCTATACCCGGCTCGGGAAGCGCTCGGGCGGTGACCTGCCGGTCGCTCTGAAGTTCGCCATCGGGTTCGTGGTGCTCGCGCTGGGCTTCTTCGTCTATGGCGGGTCGGGGTACTTCGCCAGTCCAGACGGGAAGGTCTCGCTCTGGTGGATGGTGCTCGGCTACGGACTCACCTGCCTCGGTGAGCTCCTGATCAGCGGCCTCGGGCTCGCGATGGTTGCCCGCTACGTGCGACCGCGGCTGCGTGGGCTGGTGATGGGGACCTGGTTCCTCGCGACTGGGATCTCCCAGTACCTCGGGAGTCAGGTGGCGAAGCTCGCGAGCCCGGTGACCGGGACCGACCCCCTCCAGACGCTCCCGCTCTACATGAATCTCTTCTTCGGTCTCGGAGTGTTCGCGGTTTTCGGCGCGGTGCTGTCGTTCGCGGTCCTTCCGCTGATGAGACGACTCTCCGCCGAGTCGCGCCAGTCGAACGATGCCGACGCCGCCGCAGCTGCAGCCTGAGCGCGAACTGCTGCTGGTCTTCCCCCAGTGGCAGGGGGCGGGCCAGGTCCCGGGCCTGAGAGAGTCGGCGCTCGCGCTCGCGGCCGCCGTCGGCGGACACCGGCGCCGGCGCGAGGTGGAGGTCCCGCCGGGTCATCCGCTCGAGATGGAGGGAGGGATTCACGGCCGCCGGGAGCTGCTGGCGCAGCTCGTCGCGGCGCGGTCGATCCTCGCGGCGGAGCGTCCAGGCCGCGTCTTCGCCGTCGGTGGGGACTGCGGCATCGAGGTGGCCGTCCTGTCGCATCTCGCCGAGCGGTACGACGGCGAGCTGGCGGTGGTGTGGCTCGACGCGCACCCCGACCTGAACACGCCGGAGAGCTCGCCCAGCGGGCATTTCCACGGCATGCCGCTGCGGGTGCTCCTGGGGGACGGCGATCCGCAGTTCACGGCACGCGTGGAGCGGCCGCTGTCGCCGGCGCAGGTCCTGCTGGCAGGTGTGCGAGCGCCGGACCCGGCCGAGCACGCGCTCATGGAGCAGCGCGGCCTCCGGACCCTGTCCGTGAAGGGCCTCGTCACCGGCACTGCCGAGCTCCTGGCGTGGCTGCGGGCGTCCGGGCTCGAGCGCGCCTACGTGCACCTGGACCTCGACGTCTGTGATCCGCGCGAGGTCACGACGGTGGCCTGTCCCACCCGCGGGGGGATCCCGGTTGCGGCGCTCGTCCGGGTGCTCGAGCAGATCTCAGAAGCGATGGAGATCGTCGGCGCGGGAATCACCGAGGCGCTCCTCGGGGATAGTCCGCTTCCACCTGCCCTCGAACCGATCCTGCGGTGGTTCCGAAATGCCTGACGTGGCGGCTCGTCGTCCCTTGGTGTCAGCCGCACGAGCTCGGCTTGCTCACGCCCCTGGGCCGGTTCGCGCCGGCCCGCGCGGTTGCTCGGCGGCAGGGACTCCGGTTGGTTTCGGGAAGGGGCGCCGGTGGATGGCTCGCCAGTGTGCGGCGGGTGTGACGCCGAATTCCCGCAGGAAAGCGCGACAGAGCCCCTGGCGGGTGGCGTAACCACTCGCCTTCGCGATGCGATCGCGGTCGGTCTCTCCTGCGGCCAGCAGGCCCGCGGCGCGTCGGACCCGTTCCCGTCGAAGGAACGCCGAAGGTCGGGTGCCACTGAGCTGCGTGAAGCGCGCGTGCGTCCGCTGGCGCGATCTGCCGACCGCAGCGGCGAATCGGCCACGGTCGTCGTCGGCTTGCTGGCCTCGGAGAGCTGATCCCGCAGAATCGGGTCGGCCAGCATCCGGAACCAGCTCAGCTCGTTCGAGGACAGATCCTCGATGTAGCTCCGGAGTGCCTGCACGAACAGGGTCTCGCAGAGGCGAGCGACGACGGCGGCGCGGCCGATCTTCCGGACCGCGAGCTCTTCCCGGAGCGCATCGACGGATGGCCCGAATGACCGGGGAAGGCGTCCCGGGCTCGCACGGATGAGCGGGGGGAAGGCTTCGAGCATCGGGTGGCCGAGCGGTGGATCGAGGTGGACTCGGGCAGAGACGACCTCCGGCGGTCGGGCCTCCGTCATGGCACGGAGCGCGCGCGTCGCGCCTCCGGCCACCACCAGCACCTCGCCCGAGTGGAGGCGGAACCGCCAGAGCGGGAGGTCGGTGTCGATGAGACAGTCTCCGTCGACGACCACGTGCAGGGAAATCGCGTCGTCGGGAAACGTCCTCGTCCATGGACGCGTGGGCCCAGCGTCGAGCATGAGCACGCAGCGGAGGCTCAGCTCGTCGAGCGCCGCCACCAGGACATCCGTTGTCGGGGTCACGCCGCCCACGAAAGCAAGAAGTGGGCGCGGCGCTCCGCCGCGTGGGACGGGCGAGGGTTCCCGAACCATTTTGGAACGGTGAACCGTGCTGGCGGAAGCACGTGACCACTGAAACGTTCCCTGCGGGTTCCCGAACGGCCTTGCGGAGTCATCTTGGAGCGGTCCGCGGGGGAGGCGGCGCGCCGTGCGCCCGGAGCGTTCCCTCCGGGTTCCGGTGCGCCCTTTGGGAACCCACATGGAACGCTCGGCCGGCCGGAGGCTCCCTCCCGTCGGGAACCTGGCGAGGCGTCCCCCCACTGGATGGTGGGTGCCGCGTTCAAGGTGCTCCCTGGAGAGGAGCCAAACGAGCGGGTCGGCGAGTCAGCGCACCGAACAGTGGGGCCAAACGCACTGGAACTGGTTCCCCGATCGCGTTCGGGAACCTGGAGGGAACGCTTCGCGAGCCTGCGCCGCCCGTCTCCGGCGGACCGCTCCAAGATGGTTCTCCACGCTCGTCCAGGAATCCGTGCGGAACGATTCGTAGCGTCGCTCGAGGTCGCTCGAACCACCCTCCGTTCCAAGATGGTTCCCGAATGGCGACGGGAACCACCTGAGGCTGGCGCTGACCTGGCAGCGGCACCCCCCGATCGTCGGGGTCCGCGCAGGCTGGTCGGAACGAGCACCGTCGTCGCGCGACTCAGTGCGAGGGTCTGCCTCGCCGCCGCTGCTCGGACCAGTAGTCCACCTGCCACTTCTTCACCGCGGCGTTGTGACACTGCAGGGTGGGGCAGAAGACGTGCGTCCCGTCGTTGCGCGAGACGAAGTAGAGATCGCTGCACGTCGCGGGATGGGTCACCGCTTGCAGCGCCGCCCCGCCCGGGCTCGCGATCGGACCCGGCGGGAGACCCTTCACCGTGTAGGTGTTGTACGGGTGGGGCGTGACCAGGTCCTGCCGGCTGATGTTCTTCACGAACTTCCCGCGGATCATCATCATCGCGTAGAGCACCGTGGGGTCGGTCTGCAGCGGCATCCCCAGCCGGAGCCGGTTCAGGAAGAGACACGCGATGCGGGGACGCTCCTCCGGCGCGCCGGTCTCCTTCTCCACGATCGAGGCCAGGGTCACGATCTGCAGCCCGTCGAGCTGGACCGCCGGGTCCTTGCTCGCCTCCGCGGAACGCAGCTCCTCCAGCGTCCGCGAGACCATCTTCCCGAGCACGCTCTCCTCGGTGTAGCCGTGGGTGAAGCTGTAGGTATCCGGGAAGAGGAAGCCCTCCAGTCGCGAGGCGGGGACGCCGAGCTTCCGCACGAACGCCGGATCCGCGGCGAGCGCCTCCAGCCGGTCGAGCCGGAGCTTGAGCGGAGAGGACGCGAGCAGCGGGAGGATCTCGTCGAGCCGCAGGCCCTCGGGAACCGTCACGTGGTACGTCTTCTGCTGTCCGGCGATGATCTTCTGGATGGCCTGCTCGGGGGTCACCGGAAGCGAGAACTCGTACTCGCCGGCCCGGAGCTTCGGTCCCAGCTTCTCGCGGCGGAGCCAGGCGTAGGTGAGATCGGCGTCGGCCACCACGCCCGCCTGAGCCAGGACGTCGGCGACGCGCCGCGGACCGCTCCCCGGAGGAATGGTCACGTCCTTCGTCCCCGGCGCACCGACCGGCGTCAGGGCGAACTCGGAGATGCGCCGGTCGCGCCACCACCAGGCGGCGGCCGCTCCGGCCCCCACGAGCACGGCCAGCAGCAGCAGCCCCAGCGCCCGCTTCACGGCTCGTCCCCGTGTGCTGTGGCGCGGTGGGCGTCGAGCCACCCCTGGAGGATGAGCGCTGCGGCCACCCGGTCCACCACCGCCTTCCTCCTGGCGCGGGACAGGTCCGCCTCGAGCAGCACCCGGTTGGCGGCGGCCGTGGTCAGCCGCTCGTCCCAGTAATCCACCGGCAGCCCCAGCTGACGCGCGACGGCCTCGCCGAAGCGGCGCGCCTCGACCGCGCTCGGCCCCTCGGTGCCGTCCATGTTGAGCGGAAGCCCCACCACCACATGCTCCACCGAGTGGTGTTCCGCCAGGCGCCGGAGCTCGGTGAGGTCCGCGCGGAGGCTCGTCCGGCGCAGCGTGGTGACGGGCTGCGCGGTGAGCCCCAGCCCGTCGGAGACCGCCACCCCGACAGTCCTGGTGCCCACGTCCAGCCCGAAGCTCCGCGTCATGTCCCGGGCAACATACCAGCCCCCGGCCGGCGTCCCGCCGCGCGGACCGGTCCGTCTTTTCCGAGGGACGCTCGCCTCGGGGCTCCGCGGCGGACGCACCCCGGCACCCTTCTTGAAGTCCTCTCTCCCGCCCGGCAGCCGCCCGGGAAGGGGGACGGATGGGACTCTTCGACTTCATCGGGGACGCGTTCGGGGCCATCACCGCGCCGTTCACCGCGGTCATCGACGCGGGGACCAAGCTGCTGGGCTTGCCGCCGGTCATCGGTGATGCGCTGAAGATCGCGGTGGGGGCGGCGACCGGGGACTTCGTCACCCTGATGCAGGGAAGCACCCAGCTCCTGAAGGACCTGGCCGCCAGCGCGGCGGAGACCGAGTACGCGCCGCCGAAGGACGAGGCCTACGGCGGCACCGATGGATGGGCACCCACCGCCTCCCTCCGGGCGAACGGCGCGGCCGATGCTCGCTCGGGCGTGAACGACTCCGAGGGGGACGCCGTCAGCGGAGCGATCACCGACCCGGTCCTCGTCGGTCCGAGCGATGGCGAGGACCCGGACGAGAAGCGCGCGCTGGAGACCCTGGCTCGGAACTTCGACGCGCTGAATCGGGATCACGGCTTTCTCGGCGCCTTCGGGGACAAGGTCATCACCGAGAAGGAGCTGCGGGAGACGGCCGAGGATCCGGACGCCCCGATCGACCTCAAGCGCGCCGCCCGGTACGTGCTGGACCACCCGGATCTCCTGGACCGTCTGTTGCGCTCGAAGGACGGGGACGACTCCGGCGTCGCGCGAGGCGACATCGAGCTCGCACGGGAGGAGTCCGGGACCGAGGGCAGCTCGAGCGCCGGTGCGGCTGATGGTCCGGACGGCGCCGACGTCGTCGCCTCCGCCGCGGGCGACGCGGATCCGGAGGAGCACCGGGCGCTGGAGACGCTCCGGAGGAACTTCGACGCGATGAACCGCGACCATGGCTTCCTCGGGGCCTTCGGGGACAGGGTCATCACCGAGAAGGAGCTGCGGGAAACTGCCGAGGACCCGGACGCCTCGCTCGAGCTGAAGCGCGCCGCCCGCTGCATCCTCGACAACCCGGACCTGATGGAGCGTCTGTCGCGGTCGAAGGACGGGGACGATCAGGGGATCGCGCGGAGCGACATCGACCTCGCGGAGGAATCCGTTGAAGCGGCGGGGAGGCCCGTCGGCTCGGGTGGGTCGACCGGCACGCGGGCGGCGGCGGGAAGCGACGAGCTCTCGGCCCTCCAGACGATCCTCGCGAGCTTCGACTCCCTCAACGACCGGAACCCTTTCTTCGGAGACAAGGTCCTGAGCCGCGAGGAGCTGGAGCGGGCGGCGACCAACGCGGACACCTCGCCGGCCTTGAAGCGGGCGCTCCGGTACGTGCTGGACCACCCGGCCCTCCTGGACCGGCTTTCGCGCTCGAAGGGCTTCGGCGTCTCGGGGATGTCCCGTAGCGATCTGGAGATCGGCATCGAGGACGCGCGGCGTGGCGCCGCGGCCCCCGGACCGACGACGACGAAGAGCAGCTCGGGCACCGCGAAACCGGCCGGCTCGTCCGGGAGCAGCGGCACGAGCAAGTCCTCGAGCAGCAGCAGCAAGTCATCCACCAGCCGCAGCCGCGATCCCTCGATCAAGGACATCCTCAACGACAAGAGCCTCAGCATCGAGGAGAGGATCGAGATGATCCTCATGGTCCTCGAGAACCGGGTCGACGACCAGATGCTCTCCGTCACCCAGCAGATGGACCAGAACGACGACAAGAAGACCAACAAGGACGACCGCAAGAAGGTCGCCAAGCTCGACAAGGTGGACCGCGATCTGAACTTCAAGATGGAGCGGCTCATGAAGCGCAAGGAGCAGCTCTCGAATCTCCTGTCGACGATGGAGATGAAGTTCGCCTCGATGGCCCAGACCGCCATCGCCAACATGGGGCGCTAGCGCATGCGACGGAACGAGCGAGAGAAGCTGCTGGCCTTCGCCCGGGGCGAGGCGACCTGGGCCGAGGTGGAGGGGATCACCGCGGCGGACGCGGCACGCATGGCCCGGACCGGGGTGGAGCTGGCCCAGGCGGGAAGGCTGCGCGAGGCGGCGCTGGTGTTCGAGGCGATGGTGGAGATCAACCCGAAGGACGCCGGCGCCCACGCGGCGCTGGGCACCGTGTACCAGAAGCTCGGGCGGACCGAGGATGCGCTGGAGGCCTACGGGGCCGCGCTCGCCCGGGACGCGTCGCATCCGGTGGCCCTCGGCAACCGGGGCGAGCTCCTGCTCCGGCTCGGACGCCGCGAGGGGTTTGGCGACGTGGCCGCGGCCGTGGCTGCCGACCCGGAGGGGAAGACGGCGGCCGGCCGGCGCGCGGCGCGGCTGGCGAAGGCCATCACCGCGGACGCGGTGGCCCGCCTCGGGCTCCAGTGAGGTCAAGCGGGGAGGCCGCCGGAGCGCACGGGGGGAGCGCTCCGGCGGTGCAGTTTCATCGTCGCCCTGCTCGGGCGCGCCGGGACCCGGGTCCGAGCTACCCGCCGCTCTCGGCCCCGGCACGCTGCGAGGTGTTCGTGGGCGTCGAATTCGGGCGGATGACGCCGCGCCGCCGCGAGGACGGCCTTGTCGCCGGTGGCGGCGGGGCCGGCTCGTCGGGCACGTCCGCCTCCGCGAGCAGCAGCTGCTTCATCCGCTCCAGGCTCGCCCGGGCCCGATCCACGAATGGCCCACCGGTCCCGATGCGCTCGGCGGTGGCCACCGTCGTCTCGTAGACCCCGATGGCCTTGGTCAGGAGGATCTTGATCCGCCTCCGGAGCTCCTGCCGGTAGACCTCCACCTCCTCGCCCTTCAGCTCCCTCGGCGTGGGCGAGTCCATCATCTGCCGGTGGAGCACCTCGTACAGGTTGCCGATCCGCTCTCCGGCGGCGGTGGCCCAGTAGCCGTTGCCGATCTTGATTGCCCGCAGGTAATGCCCCTGGGCCGAGAGCAACAGCTCCGCCTTGTACTCCAGCGTCCGTGACAGCTCGTCCGCCTTCGCGTCCGGGTCGAAGGTCACTCCCTCGCAATGGATCCGGTAGATCTCCCCGAGGAAGAACTGTCCCTGGGCGGTGACGTACTCGTCGGCCGGCTCACCCCGGTCCGCGGCCGCCTTCGCGCTCGCCAGCGCGGCCCGCAGCGTCTTCTCGCCCTCGTCCAGATCGCCCGCGTCCACCTGGCAGATGCCCTGCTGGACCTGCGCCTCGATCCGCCGGGCCACCGGGAGATCGGTCCGGGCGGCGATCCGACCGAGCAGCGTGGCGGCCTGGGGGAAGCGGTCGAGGTGGTAGAGCGCCTCGGCCTGATGGAACGCCGCGTCCAGCGCGTCACCGGTGCCAAGCGGGTCGGCGATCTCCGAGAAGTGACGGCGAGCCGCGTCCCAGTCCTCCATTCGCTCGCGCGACAGGCCGGCGTTGAAGCGCGCCCGGGTCCGGTGCGGGCTGTCCGGAAAGGCGGTCACCAGCCGCTCGAAGCACGCCGCCGCCCGCGCCGGGTCACCGGCGGCGAAGGCGCTCGAGCCCGCGGCGAACAGCTCCTCGTCGTTCATCCGGAGCAGCGCGAGGTCCGCCCGGACCTCCTCCGGGGGCATGTTCAGAGTCTCGGGGCGCGCGCCCGTGGACCCGGTGGTGGCGCACCGGGTGAGCAGCAGGAGCGGGAGCAGGGCCAGTGCCCGGTGGATCGCGGCGCGCAAGGGGAGGGTGGAACCGAGCCAGGAGCCTACAGGATCGCAGCCTCGCCCAGCAGGTAGGACCCCGCCCGCCAGAGTGCGCGCAGGTCGTGGATCTCTGCCGAGAAGCGCGGAACCGCGACCAGCGGCACCGGCGCCGTTCCCTCACGGAGGAGCCTCACGCTCAAGCGGTCGCGCTCGGCCAGCGCCCGCGCCTCGCCCAGCGTGCGGACCAGCTCGCTCCTCAGCGGCTCGTGAAGCCCCTCCAGCTCGGAGTCGGCCGAGGCCGGCGGCTCCTCCTGCACGCGGTTCACCACCACCCCGTCGCGCTGCAGTCCGCGGTCACCCAGGACCGCGTGAAAGCGCAGCGCCTCCTCGCGCCGCTCGGGGGAGGCCCCCGCGACGAGCAGGAACCCGGTCTCGGGCGAGGCGAGCAGGGCGCGCACCGCTCGCGCCCGCTCGCGGAAGCCCTCGTTCATCCCGCTCACCGCCCCGAGGAACGCCGCGAGCTCCTCCAGCGTGTCGCCGCCGATGATCCGTCCGATGGTCTTCGCCGCCCACCCTCCACCCCAGTGCGCCAGTCGCAGCGAGATCCGGCTGGCCCGGAGCGCGGGGTCCAGCAGCCACCGGGCCGCCTCGTTGTCCAGGAAGTCGAGGATCCGCGACGGCGCGTCGAGGAAGTCGAGGGCGTGCGCGGTGGGCGGGGTGTCGAGCACGATGAGCTCCGCGTCCGATCGCTCGCGCAGCTGCCCCAGCCGCTCCAGCGCGATGTACTCCTGCGAGCCAGCCAGCGCGGTGGAAAGCGTCTGGTAGAAGCGGTTCTGGAGGATGCGCTCGTGCTGCCCCGGCGGGGCCTGCCGCTGGATGAGCTCGTCCCAGCTCGCCTTGAGGTCCAGCATCATGGCCTGGAGCGGGGCCGCGAGCCGGATGCCCTCCCGGGCCAGCACCTCCGCCGGCACCGCGGTGGGGGCGTTGCCGAGCCACGTCAGCCCGAGCGCGTTGGCGAGCCGCCGGGCCGGGTCGATGGTGCAGACCAGCGCGCTCCGCCCCAGCGCCGCGGCGCGCAGCGCCACCGCGGCGGCGAGCGTGGTCTTCCCCACGCCGCCCGCGCCCACGCACACCAGCACTCGCCGGCGGCGGAGGACCTCCTCCAGCGACGGCCCGCTCACCGGAGCCCCTCCGCCAGCACGTCTCCCAGGGCCTCCAGCTCGGCCCGCCCGAGCGCCGGGCTGACCAGCCGGGGCAACTGCACCAGCGGCGCGTCGATGGCGCGCAGCCGCTCCACGGATCCCTCGGTCCGCCTCGCGTCTTCCTCGTACGCCTGGGCCAGGGCGGTCAGCCCGGGGCGCCCGGAGAGCGCGGCGAGGTTGCCGGGCCCGAACCGCGACTGCACCGACTGGTTGAGCACCACCGCGCCGATGCGGACCTTCAGCCGGCTGCGAAGCGCCTGGGCCAGCTCGAGCGTCTCGTTGACCGGCAGCTCCTCCGGGAGGCTCACCAGGACCGTGGAGGTGATGACCGGATCGGTCAGGAGCTCCAGCATCCAGTCGGCCTCGGTGGACATGGGCCCGGATGGCAAAGCGGACACCAGGCTGTGCGGCACTCCGAGGAGGGTGAGCGCGTGGCCGGTGGCGGGCAGGTCGAGGACAATGCGGTCGAAGCCACCGGGTGCATCTGGCCACTGCCGCAGGTGCCACATCACCTTGCCCAGCATCACCGTCTCCGCCAGCGCGGGGATGAAGCGGAGGAAGTAGCGCACCAGCCGGTTCTCGAAGACCGCGCGGTAGACCCGCTGGGAGGGAATCTTCGACAGCACGTACTCGCGCATCGAGGCGTCCGGCTCGAGGTCCACCATCGCGAGGTTTGCCTCGACCGGCGTCACCTCCGACCCGACCTCGGGATGACCCAGCATGCGGCCCAGGCGGCGGTCCGCGTTCACCTCGCAGAGCAGGGTCCGGAGCCCGGCCGAGGCGAGGCGCAGCGCCAGCGCCGCGGCGACGGTGCTCTTGCCCACGCCTCCCTTCCCGGTCACCAGCAGGAGACGCCTGTCGAGCAGACCGGACATGGAGGTCGGGAGAAGGAGCGCCGGACCGTAGGGAGCAGCTCCGCGGCCTGTCAACGCCTGGCGTGAGCGTGCTTGACACGTCCCTTCCGCGCTGCGAAGTCCCGGCCGGACAGGGGCGCCATGCTGAAGAACAATCCGGTGGTCAAGAGGCTGGTCGAGACGGGTGAGGAGCGGGTCGGAAAGCTCGCCCAGGCCCTCCTCTCCAACGAGCGGTTCGTGGTCGCGATCCAGACGCTCATCCAGCGCACGCTCTCCGCCAAGGGGGTGCTGGACAAGAGCCTGCGCTCGGCGCTGGCGGCGATGAACCTGCCGTCCACCGAGGACGTGGAGTCGCTGCGGCGGAAGATCGCCGACCTCGACGCGACCCTGAGCCGGATCGAGTCGAAGCTGGAGAAGGTCCCGGAGCAGCCCCGCTGAGCTCCCTGCCGGCGCCACCCGTGCGGAGGATCGCCTTCGTCAACGAGAAGGGTGGCACCGGGAAGACCACCCTGGCCGTTCACGTCGCCGCGTGGATCGCCCGGGCCCGCAACCTGCGCGTGCTCCTGGTGGACATGGACACGCAGGGGCACGCCGGAAAGACGCTCGGGCTCGATGTCCGGGAGATCCAGCCCAACGTCTTCCATTTCCTGACCGACCCCTCGGTGAACCTGACCCAGGTTCGTCATTCCACCGAGGTTCCGGGCCTCTCGGTGGTGCCGGCCTACAAGCAGATGGCCGGACTGGCTGCGGCGCTGGGCAGCTCACCCGCCGCGGCGGAGCGGCTCGGCCAGCGGCTGGACGAGTTCGCGTCGGAGCAGGACGCGGTGGTGATCGACGGGCCGCCGTCGCTCGGGCTCAGTGTCACCGCGATGTTGCTGGCCGCGACCGAGGTGGTGATCCCCGTCGCGCTCACCTACCTCGCGCTCGACGGGTGCGCGGAGGTGGCGCGGACCGTGGAGCGGACCGCCGTGGAGCACCAGCGGCCGGGGCTCCGGGTCTCCGCGGTGGTGCCGATGATGCACCGCCGCACCGCGCTGGCCGAGGCGGTGCGCGAGCGGCTCGAGGCCTACTTCCCGGGCCGGGTCACCCCGTCGCTGGGCGTCAACGTCGCCATCGACGAGGCCCAGAGCCACGGCAAGACGGTGTGGGACTACGCGCCGCGGAGCCGCGGAGCGCAGATGATGAGCGCCGTGGCCGAATCGGTGTGGGCGCTCGGCGCGCCGGCCTAGCCGCCCTCTCCGGGGGTGGACGGCTTCTTCTCCAGCGCGTCCAGTCGGTGCTCCAGCTCCTCGAGCCGTCGGGTGAGCTGCCCCAGGTCCGAGCCGAGGGCCGGTAGGTTGCCGGTCACGCTCTCCACCAGCGCCTTCACCCGGTCGTCCGCCCGGCGCTGCCAGTCCTCGATGGTCCGCTGGCCGGCGCGGAGGAGGTCCTCCCTGAGCTCGCCGCTGCCGCCTTCCTCCCGGCGCAGCAGCCGGTCGAGGCGGGTCTCGGCCTCCTCGCGGATCGACGCGACCCGCGGAGAGACCTCCTTCTGGATGAAGCCGGAGAGCGCGTCACCCGGGCGGCGGATGATCTCCCGGAGCACGCTCAGCGGCATCTGGTTCTTCTTCTTCTCTTCCTCGAAGATGATCTGTGCGAGCGTGACCGAGGTGAGATCGTCCTTGGTGCGGTTGTCGACGATCTTCACCTCCGCGCCCTGCTTGATCATCTCGGCGATCTCGTCGAGCGTGACGTACCGGCTCTCGACGGTGTCGTAGAGCTTCCGGTTCGTGTACCGCTTGATGATCTTCGGCTCGTGGGGAGCCTCGTCCTGGGGGGGATGGAGCTGTTCGGGTTCAGTCATGGATCGTGTGTCGCCGTCGTGAACGGTGGGCCCGCGACTTCTGCCCGACCATGCCGCGCTGCAGCGCCTCCCTGCACGGACCGCCAGGTTCCGGCTGGATAGCAGCACGGTTTGGCTCAGTGCAACAAGGTGGAGGGGTTACACCTACACGGGGGGCGGGCGGGCTTCCCCTGGTATTCTCGCAGGTTCCGACCCCCCGGCCGGCACGCCCCGTGATCATCCCCTGCAGGCAATGCCACACCCGCTTCAAGGTGCCTGACGGCAAGGTCAAGGCGCGGGGGCTGAAGGTCCGCTGCTCACGATGCGGGCACACGTTCCGCATCTACCCCGACTCGGAATCCAAGCAGGGGGCCGACCCCGCGCCTGCCGCAGCGCGTCCTCGCGGCCCCGACCCATTCGACGCCTTCGGACCGGCGGGCTCCTCGGACATGGAGAAGACGCCCGCGCGGGCCAGCGCCGTCTCGGCGCTGCTCGCGAAGTTGGCTCCGGCGCCGCCCGAGGAGGACTTCGACGTCGACGTCTCAGGCGTGGAGCCGGCGAGCACCGAGCCGGCCTGGAACTTCCCGCCCGCGCCGTCGCGCCCCGGTCCCGCGGCGGCCGCTGCGGTGGCCTTGCAGGTCGAGCCCGCCGAGTCGCTGCCCGGCCCCTCCGCGGGCGCGGTGGCCCGGTCGCCGGTGCCCGTCCGCCCGCTCTCAGCCGCCGCGGACCCGGAGCCGTTCCCGGACGAGCCGGAGACCTCGCCGGATCTCCCGGTCGCGCCGGGCGAGAGCCATGGGTCGGTCGCGGTCCGTCCGCTCTCTGCCGCGCCCCCCTCGGGCCTGGCGAATCTCTTCGAGGACCAGCCGGCGGAGGCCCAGCCGCCGGGCTCGCACGAGGGCGCGGGGCCTCCGGCCGCTCGGACTGCAGCGGATCTGCCCTCGAGCGAGGATCTCGCCTCGCTGGCCGGATTCACCCCGGCGTGGGGCCTCGCCTCGCCGTCGCGCGCGCTGTCGGTCGACGGGATCCTCTCCAGCCACACCCCGAGCCTCGCCCCCGCGGTGGAGCTTGTGGCGCCGCCTCCGCCTGCACAGTTCGGTGGGGAGGGGACGGTGCTCGACGATCTCCCCTCCCTCGAGCCGGGACCCCTGCCGGCGCACGGCGAGATCGAGCTCGATGCAGGCAGCCGTGCCCTGGACTGGAGCGGAATCGGCGGGGCCGCCCTGGGCGGCAATCAGATCGATCTCGAGCCGGAGCTCCCCGCGATGGAGCTCGATCGCCGGCCGGCGCCGGAGCCGGCTCCCGCGTCGGCGCCGGAACCTTCCTGGTCGCTCGCGCCGGTTCCGGCGGCCTCCCCACCTGCGCCCGCTCCCGCTCCCCCGGCAGATCTCGCCTGGATGCCCCCGACCGCGTCCGGGCCGCCTGCACCCGTGCCAGGGCCCGCGGCCGGTCTCGCCTGGGACGACCCGTTCTCCGAGCCGCCCCCGCCGCTGCGTCCGCCCCCGCCGCCGATCGCGGAGGCGCTGGCGACCACGCCACGAGCGGCCGCCCCCAACGCGGTGCTGCTGGACGACGCCCCCCTCCCCGGCCCGAGCGCCCCGGACCACGACTTCTTCGAGATGCCGGGGTCATCGGGCGCGCGCTCGCCCGCGCCGTCCACTTCGTTGCTCCCCGACATCCCCGAGACCGTGGAGCCGCCTCCCGCCCCGGTCCTCCCCACGGTGTCCGGGCCGATGCCGAGCATCTCCAAGCCGCCCGGGCGTGTGCGGCTCGGGCTGCAGGAAAGGGAGCTTCCGGGAACTGCCCGCCAGGTGAGCGCGGTGGTCCTCAACGTGGGCCTCGCTGGGCTCCTGCTCCTGGTGGTGGTGGGTCTGGTCTCGAGCTGGGCCACCGCCGGCCGGGTCGACGGGTCGGCGCTCTCCCCGCGCCGGCTGCTCCAGGCCCTGCGGGCCGGGGTCGGCGTGACGCCCGTGGAGGTGACGCCGGGCACCTACGAGACCCGGTCGGGGCGGTCGCTCCTGTACGTGCGCGGCCGGGTCCAGAATCGGGGAGCTCCGTCGGCCCGGGTCCGGGTGCGCGCCGAGGTCTGGGACGGAGCGCAGGCGGTGAAGAGCGGCGAGACGCTCGCCGGGTCCATCGCCAGCCCCGAGGAGCTGTGGCGCGCCGTGAGCCCGGCCGACGTGGAGGCGCTGCGGGCGCGGCTGGTCGGCGCCGCGAAGCCGGTGGCGAACGGACAGGTGGCAGACTTCCTGGTGCTCCTCGACGACGCCCCCGGTGACCTCTCGGGGCTGCGGCTGAAGGTCACGGCCACCGTCGAGCGCTGAGGCGGGGCGACACCCCGGGCGTTCGGCCTCCGGCCCTCGGGCGCGGGTTCCTTCCGGCTCAGGAGCTTCCCGAGTCTCCGTCCACGTCTCGATCGCGCGGGGAGCGGAGCGTCCGTTCCGGCTTCACGTCGACGAAGCCCTGCCCCTGGGAGGCCTTCTTGAAGGAGTGGACGAACTTCCCCAGCGCGTTGCCGAGCGCGGACATCCGCGAGGCGGAGAACACCACCAGCAGCACGAAGCCGATGACCAGCAGCTCTCCGAATCCCAGGCGAGGCATGGCGCCGCGCGGAACATCGCCCGCTTCAGACGGCGGGCGCAAGCGGCACGAGATTTCTCGGGGCCGCGGGGGCGGGGACGCTAGGTTGACGCCGTGCGCATCCTCGGTCACCGGGGCGCGAGCAGCGACGCCCCGGAGAACACCCTCGCCGCGTTCCGGCTCGCGCTCGATCAGGGAGCGGACGGGGTGGAGCTCGATGCGCGGCTGTGCGGCTCGGGCGAGGTGGTCGTCTTCCACGACGAGCGGCTCGAGCGGCTGACCGGCAGGAGCGGTCGCGTGGCGGACACCCCCTGGACCGAGCTCGCCCGGATGGAGGTGCGTGCGGGGCCGGCGGGCGCGTCACCGGAGCGCATCCCGCTCCTCATCGAGGTGCTGGAGACGCTCCCCAGGAGCGCGTTCATCAACGTCGAGCTCAAGAGCGAAGACTGGCCCGGCACCCGGGTGGCCGACGCTGCCGGGGCGCTGCTCGAGGCGGGGAGGCACGAGGCGCAGGTGGTCGTCTCCTCGTTCGACCCGCGATGCCTGCTCCGCCTGGCGCTCGCCCACCCTCGACTCCGGCGGGGGCTCCTGCTCGATCCGGACCGGCCGCAGCTCATCCAGCGCCATCTGACGTTGCCGCTCGTGGGCCGGGACGCGGTGCACCCCGAGGCCGCGCAGCTCACCGAGGCGGACGTTCACCGGTGGCACGCCGGCGGGCGCGAGGTGGCGGCCTGGACGGTGGACGACCCCGAGGTGGCGCGCAGGCTTCGTGCCTGGGGCGTGGACACCTGCATCACCAATCGCCCGGGAGCGCTCCGGGCGGCGCTGGGCCGCTGACCCCAGCCGGCCTCCGAGCAACCGTGCGTCAGCGCTGGACGGTGGTCTCTCCCTGGGCTCGCGCCAGCGCCTGGGCCACGGCCGCCGGACGGCGACGGATGATCAGCACCTTGCGCGAGGCGAAGTCCTGCGTCTGCCGCGCCACGACCATCACCGTGTTCGCGCCCTCCTTCAGCGGGAAGTCGGTGCTGAACTTCAGCTTGGTGGGCTCGTTCTTCGGGCTGTCCGAGGTGCGGAAGAAGACCTTCTGGTCGTTGACCAGGACGTACATGTCCAGCAGGCCCTTGGGCTCGGACACCGTCCCGGAGAGGCTGAAGCGGTCCGAGGGGGCGACCACGCCGCCCTGGCTCTGATCCACCTGGAGCACGATCTGCGGCGGCTCGCGGTAGGGCGTCGCGGTCAGCTCGGGCGCGGCGGCCTTGGCGTTGCGGGCCTCGTGCGCGTCGGAGGCCCGGAGGAAGCCGAAGCGGCCCTTCTCGGTCTCCACCTTGGTCAGCCCGTTCACCCGGGCGAGCACCGGCAGCACCCCGGGCTTCTTCACCCGGGCCATCACCGGCGCCCGCTCGTCGGGCCCGGCGAGCACCGGCGCGCCGCTCTCGACGCGGACGGTCCCCTTTCGCGCCTCGACCGCGAACGGCCGATCGGAGAGCGGGAGGTTCAGACGCTCGGTGGAGAACTCCTCCAGCGGCTCGTCGATGATCGCCAGCTTCAGGGGGAAGCTGTCGCCCACGTACCCCTTCTTCACCTCGAGCTGGAAGCGCGCGGTCCGGGTCTCGCCGGGGCCGATCTCCCCGAGGTGGAACCGTCCCTTCTCGATGAAGACGTTCTGGTCCGCGGCGTTCTTGATCGAGCCCACCGCGTCGAGCGCCTTGCCGGTACCCTGGTTGGTCACGTCCACGAGGAGGGTGACGGCCTCTCCGCGCTGGGCGACCCCGTCGCCGTTGCACTGGGCGCAGTCGTCCACCACCTGCCAGTCCAGCGCGAACGCCGGCCGGGCAAGCTCGCCGAAGTTCACCTCCGCCACCAGCTGCTGGGGGAGGGCGCCCTGGTCGTCGAAGAACTTCACCGTCATGTCGTCGCGACGGCTGTACATGTCCTTCGGCACCTTCACCGGCGCCTTCCAGGTGCGCTTCTCGCCCGGCTTGAGGGTGCCGAAGAGGAACTCCCGGCGGTCGAGCAGCGGATCCTCGCTCTCGGTCCAGCCGCGGATCCGGGACAGCGGCTCGCTCCCCCGGTTCTCCACCGTGACCTCGAGGTCGAAGCTCTCACCCGGTGCCAGCCGCTTGTCCGGGCCGGGGCGGAGCGTGGCGACCAGCTGAGGCGTCTTGGGGGTCGGGCCCGGCGTCCAGTCGATGCCCAGGGCGGCGATGGCGCCGTTGATCCGCTCTTGCTCCTGCTGGTTCCGATCGTTCAGGTAGCCCTTGCCCGCCTGGAGCATGCGGTCCCGCTGGACGTACGGGTCCTTGAGCACGAAGTCGCGGGCGAAGAGGACCTCGAAGTCCTCCTTGACCTCGTCCTGCGCCTCGGCGTCGAGCTGGTCGTAGAGATCCTCGTCCAGCTTGTTGGGGTCGCCGTCAAGGAGCGGATGGGCGGCGTCCTTGCCCTTGCCCGCGGGCTTCACCAGCTTGTCCGAGGGCTTCTCGTTCTTGGACAGCTTCGGGTCCTTCCCTTCCTCCACCTTCTGCTGGCGGGCCGCGGCGTCCTTCTGCTTCGCGTCCTCCTTCAGGTAGCGGATGCTGACGAAGGGCTTCTCCTTGCCCAGGACCTCCTCGCGCTTGGTCGCCACGGGGTTGTTGGCCGAGTTGCCGAAGTGGTGCTCGAGGTCCGCCTCGCCCAGGGTCTTCCGAGGGGCGAAGACGTTGACTCGCTCGGCGGTGACGCGGGTGGGCACCAGCTCGATGTCCGGCTCGACGCCGACCTCCTGGATGCTCACGTCTCCCGGGGTGAGGTACTTGGCGATGGTGAGCTTGAGCGCGCTCTCGTCGTTGGGGTTCCCCGACGGGGAGCCGAACTCGTAGAGCACCTGGACCGAGCCCTTGCCGAAGGTCTGCTGGCCGATGATGACCGCCCGGTTCAGGTTCTTCAGCGCGCCCGCGACGATCTCCGAGGCCGAGGCGCTCCCCGGATTCACCAGCACCGCCAGGGGATACTTGTTGTCCCCGTCGTCCGAATGGGCGCGCTTCTCCTCACGCTGTCGCTCGCTGAGCGAGACGGTGGTGACGATCGTGCCCTGGCTGAGGAAGAGATCCGAGACCTGGATCGCCTGCTCCAGCAGCCCGCCGGGGTTGCCGCGCAAATCGAGGACGAGGCCCTTCAGCCCGCCGCTCGCCTCGGCGTCGGCCTGGAGCTTGCCCAGGGCGGTCTGCATGTCGCGGGTGGTGTTGCCCTGGAAGTTCTTGAGCCGGATGTAGCCCACGTTGCCCGCGAGCAGCTTTGACTGCACCGACTCGATGGAGATGGTGGCCCGGGCGAGGGTGAGCACCATCGGCTTGTCGAGCCCCTTGCGCTCGACGGTGATGGTGACCCGGCTGTCCACGGGGCCCCGCAGCTTGGAGACGGCCTCGTTGAGGTCCATGTTGACCGTGGACTCCTCGCCGATCTTCTTGATCTGGTCGTCCTTCTTGATGCCCGCACGCGAGGCCGGGGTCTTGGGGAGCACCCGCACCACGGTGAGGTTGCTCTCCTTCATCTGGATGACGAAGCCGAGGCCGCCGAACTCACCCTTGGTCGTGAGCCGCATCTCCCGGTAGTACTCGGGCTTGAGCAGCACCGAGTGCGGGTCGAGCGTGGAGAGCATCCCGTTCACCGCGGCGTACTCCACGTCCCGCGTGTCCTCGCTGGGGCGCAGGTTGGTCCCGATGAACTCGAAGACGTCCTTCATCTGGAAGGACATCTTCCACAGCGAATCGACGTGGCTGATGTCGAAGTCGCGCGTCTTGCCATTCACGTTCAGGTGGAGCTTCTGGCGGTCCTTGTCCGCCTCCACCATCACGTCGGGGACGGTGCGCTCCACCTGCTCGAGCGCGGAGATCATCATCTCCCGCGGGTTGATCCGCTTCGGGTCGACGTACGCGTCCTTCACGTAGATGACGACCTTGTTGAAGATCTTGAGCGCCGACAGATCGTGCGGCGGACGATCTGCGTTGCGGGTGATCTCGGAGGAACCTTCGCCGCGGGCAGCGGGGCCAGCCACGGCCTCCCCCACGGTGAAGGGAAGCGGAGCGTGGTCGCGGGCGAGGAGAGCCCAGGCCCCGAGGAGAGCGAGGACGAGGAACGAACGGCGCATCAAGCGGGGCATGGGGGGGATTTGACTCTAACCACCGGGTATGGGGCCTTCAAGACAGGGCTCCTGCCGAAACCAGTGAACGGTGCAGGAGAGTCCCGGCGACGACGGCCAGGGGAAGGAGGAAGAGATTCAGGAGCGGCACCCACAGGAGCACGGTCACCGCCAGCCCGAACCCGAGCGCGAGCATGGGGCGCCGTGCAAGCACCCGCCGCACCTCGGCAAAGGACCCGCCGCGCCGGCTCAGTGGTGGGTCCAGGTACTCGGCGCAGGCGAACAGGGCGGTCCAGACCAACCCGGCCCCCGCCCAGAGCGGGGCCCCGGCCGGGACGAGGAGCTGCAGCACGATCAGCAGCGCCTGGCCGACGACGAGGAGCAGGACCCGGACCGCGGTGCGAGCGACCGCCGAGACTGCCTGACGGGCAGCGCCAGCGATGCCAGACGGGGGAGCGGGCGGTGCGCCCACCGCCGACTCGGTGGCCTCGACGAGTGTGTCCTCCAGTGGCGCGAGCGCGAGCAGCGGAAGGGTCGCCGCGCCGAGGAGCCACGCCAGCGCGCCCGCCACCACGAGCGTGAGGTTCCAGAGCCAGCCCACCGCTCCCTCCGGATGCGGCCACAGTCGCTCGAGGACCCCGGGGAGGAAGGTCCACAGCGCCCATGCCCAGGCCACGAAGATGAGGAGGGTGAGGGCGGCGCACAGCAGCGTGAGCCGCCGCAGCCGGGGAACGCGCAACACCAGCGCGGCTGCCCGGAACGGGAAGCTCGCTCCCCGGAGTGGGTCGAGTGGACCACTGTGCCGCGGCAGCTCGGGCGTGTCTTCCATGCGAGGGGGCGGGCGCGGCCCGCAACCGTTGTTATAGACGCGGGCCAGCATGTCGCTCGACCGCGCGCCGACCCAGGACGAGGCCGTCACCTCCGTGTCCGCGCTGGTCGAGATCTTCGGGACGGCAGAGCGGTCGCGGGCCGAGCACCGGGTCGGGCTGGAGCACGAGAAGTTCCTCTATCCCCTGGAAGATCCGGCCACTCCGGTCCCGTACGAGGGCCCCCGGGGGATCCGCGCGCTGCTCGGGCTCCTGGAATCTCGGGGATACACGCCTTTCCGGGACGCTCCGGACACCCCTCCGATTGCGCTCACGAAAGCAGAGCACACGCTTTCCCTGGAGCCGGGCGGCCAGTTCGAGCTCTCCGGGTCGCCGGCGAGGACCGCCCGGGCGGTGCACGCGGAGAACGTTGCACACGCACGGATGCTGACCGAGGCCGCGCGCGAGCTGGGACTCCAGCCGGTGACGCTCGGCTATCGCCCCTGGGGGACCCCGGCCGACATCCCCTGGATGCCGAAGAAACGGTACCAGGTGATGCGGCAGACGCTCCCGGTCCGCGGGAAGCTCGCCCTCGAGATGATGCTGATGACCTGTACCGGGCAGGTCTCGCTCGACTGGTCCTCGGAGGCGGACTGCGCACGCAAGGTGACGGCGACCGCGCGGCTCACCCCGCTGCTGGTGGCGCTGTTCGCCAACAGCCCGCTGGTCCAGGGGAAACCCAGCGGGTGGATGAGCTACCGGAGCCACGTGTGGAGCGACGTGGACCCCACGCGCTGCGGGTACTTCCCCCGGATGCTGGACGGAACGTTCGATTACCGCGCCTACGTCGAATGGGCACTGGACGCCCCGCTGCTCTTCCTGCGGCGGAATGGCGGCTACGTCACGCCGGCGATGACCTTCGGCGAGCTGCTGCAGGGCGGGTTCGAGGGAGGGCCGGCACGCCGGTCCGACTGGACGGACCACCTCTCGACCCTCTTCCCCGAGGTGCGGATCAAGCGGGTGATGGAGGTGCGGGGCGCGGACTCGGTGTCGCTGGAGCAGACCGCGGGGCTGGTGGCGCTCTGGCGGGGGCTCCTCTACGACGATGCGTCGCTCGATGCGGCGCTGGGGCTCGTGCCGCGGCTGTCGTTCGCCGAGCACCTGGCCTTCCACGAGGAGGCGCAGCGCAACGGCCTCAAGGGGAAGCTCCGCCGGACGTCTCTCGGATCGATGGCGCTGGAGATGGTGCGGCTGGCGCGACAAGGGCTGACACACCTGGACCCGGACGACATCCCGCTCCTCAAGCCGCTCGAGGCGCGAGCGCGCTCTGGCCGCTCGCCGGCCGAGGACGTTCTCGACGCGGCGAAGGAAGAGACCTCGCCGGCGCGGCTGCTCGCGCGGTTCGAGCTGCTTCGAGACTGAGCCCGACTCACCTCAGCAGTCCCGATGACCGAGCAGGAGCCGGAGCACGCGCACGAAGAGAAA
>Ga0105104_10000550_pt1 | contig 29117 bp, 26 predicted proteins | sample PPLLaktember2015_3_FD_87034 | JGI IMG/M metagenome (GOLD analysis project Ga0105104, IMG submission 87034) | Freshwater sediment microbial communities from Prairie Pothole Lake near Jamestown, North Dakota, USA - PPLs Lake P7 Core (6) Depth... | ecosystem: Environmental > Aquatic > Freshwater >...
GAACAGCTTGCGCTGCTCGCGTTCCGCATCTTCATCTCTTTCCGGAGCGGGAATCACGGCCAGCGGCCCTCCGACATGGATGCGGCGGCCCGAACCCCAGCATTTCAGCAGCAAATCGTAAAAAGCGGCGCGGGGAGTTTTTTCATCCAGACCGCCGAATTCACGGAAGCGGGAAATCCGCACCGCCCACAAAGGCCCCCAGTCTTCGCGCTCGGTGATATCGCCGATGTCCGCGCGCACGGTCTGCAACACGCGGCCTTGAGGGCCGTCTAAAAGATAGTCGCCGTAGAAAAACACGCCGTTTTCGTTTTCACGGGCGGCATGGACAAGTCTATCGCGCCACCCTTCCGCCAAACCCGACAAATCGGGCGGCGCAAAAACGAGCAAGCCTTCATGCGCGCGTTCGGCGGCTTCATTGAGGCACGCCGCGAAATTATCTGGATTGCTCTTCAGAGAATCTGCCTGATGCGCATCCGCACCGGCTAAAAGCAGCGGGACATGCAGGCGCGGAAAAGAATCCGGTAATCTTCCGTTTTGCGCGAAAGTCCAGAACGTTACTTTCATTCCCTCGCTCCCAGTATGGCGGCTCCATGGGCCGCCCGCACATCATACGAAGTCAGACTTCGACTAAAAATTTTTCGACAAATGCGCAGAATCATTCATGCCCTTTTAATTATTGTTCTTCTGACGGCCGCAAGCGCAGCGCCTGCGGAGACCGTGGCGTTAGCCTTGTCCGGCGGCGGGGCGCGCGGCTTTGCGCACATTGGTGTTTTAGAAGTGCTGGAAGAGGAGGGGCTGCTGCCCGACCTCATCGTCGGCACATCCATGGGCGCAGTCGTCGGCGGACTCTATGCCGCCGGTTATTCGCCGGCGGAACTCAAATCCATTGCACTTACGACGGACTGGGGCAGTCTGTATCTGGACAGACCCGTACGGCGCAATCTCTTTTTGGGGAAAAAGGAAACGGTCTCGCGGCATATTTTAAGCCTGCGTTTTCGCGGTTGGGTGCCGGAAGTTCCGCTGGCTTTCTCGAGCGGACAGAAACTGACGGAGTTGATGTTCAATCTGGCTCATTCCGCCCCGTATCAACCGTGGCCGTCGTTCGACGATTTGCGTATTCCCTTTCGCGCGGTAGCCACCGACTTGGTGACGGGGCAGGCCGTGGTTTTCGATCACGGCGATCTGGCCGAAGCGATGCGCGCATCCAGTTCGCTGCCCTTGGTTTTCACTCCCTACCGCTTGGACACGCTACGGCTGGTGGATGGCGGAGTGATTGAAAACATCCCCGTGGAAATTTCCCGCGCGCAGGGAGCGAGCATCGTGATTGCCGTGGACGCGAGCACGGGAATTCTGCCCGAAGGAGTGGATGTCCCGTGGGAATTGGCGGATCGCGTAACCACGATTATGCATAAGGACCGCAACGCGGATTCGCGCGCGAAAGCAGACGTCATTTTGATACCGGAGATCGGGCCGCACAAATCCACGGACTTTACGAACATTCATTCATTGATCGAAGCGGGCCGCCGCGCCGCGCGCGAGCAATTACCGGAACTGCGCGCCGCATTGTCCAGATCGCAGCGTTCGCACCGGAGCGCGCCGTTCTGTTCCAGCGCACTTTATCAACGTTTTTTAAGCGGACTTCCGACGGGGTCTCTCCCTCCCGAACGGTATACGTTTTCCGGGGTGCGATTGGTTCCCGATTCCATCAGCTCCCGGCTGCCCGCCGGATTTGACGGACTGGGAAAACTCACGCAATTGCGGCGGACGTACATGGATGCGGGCTACACACTCGCCCATGCCACGTCACTGGAGCTGTCCGACGGCACGTTGGTCAGTCATTGGGAAGAAGGCCGCATCCGCCGCATCAGCGTTTCCGGACTCCGGCGCTACCGACCCTCCGTATTGCTGCGTGAGTTCACGTTGGCGGAAGGTGAACGCTTCCACATGAAACGGGCGCAGCGCGGCGCAACCTCGATCTACGGCAGCGACCTGTTCGAAACCGTGACGCTGGCCATAACACCGTCCGACAGCGGAGCGGACATCACGCTGCGCGTGCAAGAGCGTCCTTCGCCGCAGATTCGACTAGGAGCCGGATTTTCGCTGGAGCGCAAGGGCCGCGGATTTGCTGAAATTCTCAACGACAACATATTGGATATCGAAGGACGGCTGGAACTCTTCGGCAAATACGGGGAACGCGATGAAGAGATTCGCGCCGGTCTCATTTTTGATCACGTACCGTTCTTTCTGTCCATTGATCGCGCGATGCAAAGTTATTTCACGACGGATATACACGGCGGCTGGAAGCGCGAAGAGTACAATTTCTACACGCCCGATCATCGCGATACGTCGTTTTATTTTTTCGAGCGCTACACGGCGGAATTGTGGCTGGGCCGGGCTTTTCACCGCTGGGGCTTGCTCACGCACGGACTTCTCTACGAAGACGTGCGCGTGGGCGGAATTCTCAGGGAACCGACGGAAACCACCACGCGGTATGCGGCGCGCTTTTTAGCGGACACTAAAGACCGTTATCCGTTTCCCAATAGCGGCGTCGGAATCCAACTGCGCTATGAATATGCGCTGCGCCGTTCCCGCAGACTGCAGGCCTTCAATCGGCTGTGCGGCCAGGCCGACGGCTACCTTCCGATCACGCGGCGGTTGACGGCTCGCGGGAGGGCGGACTATGCATGGAACGACAGTCAACTGCCGCTGTGGGGACAATTCATGCTGGGCGGAGAAGAGAGTCTGCTGGGCTTGCACGTGGCGGAGCGTTTCGGTAATTGCCGCGCATCCGCTCTCTGCGAGTTGCGCTATGATCTGATTTCACGTTTCTTGGCGGACGCTTATCTTTCGGCCATTTACACGGTCGGAGCCGTCGCGCCCAAATCCGATCCGGTTCCCTCCTCCGAAGACTACCAGCACGGAGTCGGCGTGTCGCTCGCGTTTTCCACTCTTCTTGGGCCGCTGAAATTCACGACGGCGGAACTGTTGCGCTCCAAGTTCGGACCCGAGACGACGCGCTTCTACATCAATCTCGGCCACGAATTTTAAAAGCCCTTCCGACCCGGGCGCGTCACAACGTCGGTAAAGCTGCCGCGGCACAAATGATATTGTGCCGTTTTTTCGTTGGGTTACAAATCGTATTCGAGCAGCTTGAAGATCAACGCCGCGCGAAACGTCCACTCCACCGGATAGTCTTTTAGCTTTTCTTTATCCAGCGGAAAATACCACGTGCGTTCGATGGTTTCCGCCACCTCGAACCGACACCAGCCATCGGCGTCCTGCCGCGCTTCAAGTTCCTCCAGCAGCCAGCGCGTGTGCGGCAGATCGTTCACAACCCCCAAACGCGCCGCCAGTTCCAATTCGTGAAAGAGCAAATCGGGACGCGCGAGATATTCCCACTTGTCGGTCAGTTGAAAAATCTGTCTCATCATCACATCGGGCACAAGCACGGGTTCATCTATCGCCGCTTCCGCATAGCGGATTAAACGGTGGGTCACATCCCGCACGCGCGGGAAATCGTCTTCACTCCACGGATACCAGCAGACAGCAGCATAGGCATCCGCCGTGGGAACCGTTCGCGGCGCGCGCGCCGGAGTCGGAGATTGCAGGAAATATTCCCATTCCGCCATCACGGCTTCGAGCAGCGGCTTGATCTCCGCATCGTATTGGCGCGCCGCCCGGCAAATCAAGCGCAAAGCTTTATCGCGCACGATGTGCCGCGCCGCAACACGGGATTCCTTATCCCGCGCCGTTTCTTCGAACTCCCACAGCAATTCTTCGCTGAACAAAGTTGGCAGCAGCGCAGACTCCAGACAGAGACGGACGGATTCGCTTCCTTCCAGCCCCAATTCGCAGAGCCGCAGAACCGCAACTTCGGTAGTCGTGCGATGCGATTCTCCCGAACACAACAAGCCGTTCCATGTGCCGTCCAGTTCCTGCGTACTTTTGAGAGTCTGCGCTTCCGGGAGTGCCCGTAGATCGAGACCCAAATGAGCGGTCGCGATGTAACTGTCATCGTGACCGACGACGTCGCGCATAATCCGGTAGCGGAGAACCGGACCAGCGGCGGCATAGAGATCTTTTAAATGGGGAGGAATTTCGGGAGGCGTGGTCATGAGGAGGCGGGGGCGCACCGTGGCGCGCCCCCGCCCTTCCGGAAATTATTTAATGAGCTGCATCTTCACCGTTTGCCGCTGATCTCCGGCGGAAACCTGCGCAAAGTAAGTCCCCGTGGACCAATCGGAACCGTTCACGCGAAGATCGTGATGTCCGGGAGACAGATTAAATTCTTCCTGCGAAATCAGACGCCCGGTTGCATCGTATACTTTCACATCCACGCGCGCGTTCTTTTCGAGTTCCACCGGCAAGGTTGTGCTGGGGTTGAACGGATTGGGATAATTCTGGCCGACGGCGAAATTCTTCGCCACGGGACCGCGCGCCGGATCAACCGCCTGTCCATAGTCGGAACAGAGTTCCAAAAAACCGGTCGTAAAGTTGGGGTCCGTCACGCCGTCGTCCGACGTAACGGATGCGACGTCAATTCCGGCAGCCGTGTACCATATATAGCCGACGTATTCCGTTTCAATGGGAGGAGTGATGCTGTTGTCCGTTCGGGAATAGGTGTGGCCGAATACGCGCAGCACATTCCACGTTCCGAATTGCGTTTGGATGGTTCCCCAGCCGTCCGCGACATTGATAATCGAATCGGTATGCGTCATAGTAAACGGGCCGATTACGGCGGAGTAGTGAATTAGTATCGTCCACTCGCTTCCATATGTGCAGGGGAAAGGCACGATCGTCGCTTCATTGTCGAAAACAACCACGCCGCTGGAAGAACCGGTGCCAAGCCAATAGGCGGCTTCAGAAGCCACGCGAAAAAACGTGCCGCTTGTATTATCCTCATTCATCAGCGCACGATCCGCCGTCGGGAATTGATCGGCGTAGGGCGTATCATCCGGATTCACAATCGTCGCTGAGCCTGAATACTCGAACGTATACTCACCAAACGTCCACGTTTGATTTTCTCCGGCCTGACCGACGTCAAACGTTGCCACATCCATCATCGTGTTGGATGTCCACGACGTACCGATTGGCATGACGCTTCCTTGCGTAATCGTCACTTGCGCCGCTGTCAGCGAAGCAAAAGTTAACAATGCGATAATCGTTAAAACGCATCGCCTCTTCATGGAGTTCTCCTCGTGTTAAAGTGTATGGGTTGCTTCGTGAATGTGTTTATTTTACGAGCAGCATTTTCACGGTATGTGATTGTGCGGCGGAGACGATTTGGGCAAAATAGGCTCCGGTAGCCCATTCCGAACCGTTGATGTTCAGCGCATGATGTCCCGCCGTCAAATTATAATCCTGACGGGAAACAAGCCGGCCGGTTTCATCGTAGATGTCCAAAGTCACATGGCCGTTATGCGCAAGTTCCACAGGCAGCACCGTGGCGGGGTTGAACGGATTCGGATAGTTTTGTCCGACGGAAAAATTCTCGGCCAGCGGGCCGCGTACAGGATCCACCGCAACCTGCGAATGTGACATTTCCACCGATCCGGTTGTGAAATTCGGATCGGTCACATTCGTTTCCGAGTTGACCAGCAGCAGTTCTTCACCCTGCGCACTGAGCCAACTGTACGACAGATATTCGGTGGTGGTCGGCGGGAAAAACGGGATTTGCGTGATATTCCACGTGTGTGAGAACCAACGCAGCGTTTCGCGGGTGCCGTAGGGAGTGGTCAGGTTTCCCCAACCGTCTACCGTGTTGATGGAAGAATCCGTAGTGGAAGCGCCTAACATGCTGTATTTGAGGACCGATGTCCACGTCGTTTGATAGGTACAGGGGAAAATCACCATCCGCGCTTCGCTCGCGGCCGCCACAACCATAACACTCGTGCCGGTTCCGAGAAAATACAGACCGTCGGACGCCATGCGGTAATAGGCGAAGATGCCTCCCGCCGGAGCGTCGCCGCCGGTAATATGCACAACGCGGTTGGACGAAGGGAAACTGGCGAAATAAGGAGACGTTGCCGCATCCACCAGTTCCTCTTGAATATTATAGTCCCACGTATACGCCTCGAACGACCAGGTTTGATTAGCGCCGCCCGATCCAACATTGAACGTCACGGGGCCAATCGCTTCGCCGACGTCGTGGCTCCCGGCGGTAACAAAGCTCCCTTGCGTAAGTGTGATCTGGGCCGAGGCCGTCAGGCACAAGCATGCAAGGAAAAGAAACGAAAGAACCTTTGCCGATGTCATGTCTCCTCCATTAAATGAGAATCAACGAAAATTGCGCTTCGAGAAAATCGGGATTTGCCTTTTACGGCAAATAAAGTGCACAAGCAGCAGCCCAATCAGGCAGGCAACAGTCGCCGCCGGACTGCCTTCGATGCCAAAGGAACCACCCGTGATCCAATCGGAACCGTCCACCTTTACGAGTTGCCACGTGCACGAAATGTTGCGTCCGCTGACCATCAGTCCAAACACGGGACCAAGCAGCCAGTTCCAGCCAAAGTGAAAAGCAATGGGCAGCCACAAGTTTCCGGTTCGCACGTAGGCGAGCGCGAATACTAAACCGATTAGAAAGAGATTTAGAGCAGGCAGCGGCGTGCCGCCGGCGAAAACCTGAGGATGCATGGCCGCGAAAATCAGGGACGATACAAACACGGCCGCCGCCGCACCGTATCGCGACTGAATCGTCTGCAGGATATAACCGCGAACCAGAAGTTCCTGCGTAGCCGCGTTCAGAAAAACGGCCACTCCGGCCAGTAAAAGCACGATTCCGTTTACCGCTCCGTCAATTTCCACTCTCGCGTTCCCCGTTATCAGCAGAAGTAAAACCGACAGAGCAATCATTCCTATTCCGAACAGAATTCCCCAACCGATATCCCGGAAAGCCCTTGACCCATGCAAACCTATCGAGAGCAGATGGCGATGGTCGGTAAATCGCAGCATTCCCCAGATAGCGGCCAGCAGAGTAAATGTACCGCAAATTTCGAAAAATATCCACACCCAAAGCCCTGCCCACGTCTTGGCTTGCCCTAAAGAATCGCGAAATAAAAGCATAAACGGAGCAAGAAGGATTCCCCAGACCGTCAGCAGAATGGCAAATCGCCATACGACCGCCCATAGCTTGCGCAGCCACGAAACCACACGCGGCAGTTCGGATTCATTATTCATCTGCGTTAACAACATCCGGACGCTTCACATAAGGTTCGGCGTCGAATCCGAAAAGCTGCGCGATCAGAACCGCCGGGAACGACTGACGAAGATTGTTGTATTTCATCACCGTGTCATTTAAAAATTGCCGGGCAAAGCGGATCCGGTCTTCGGTTTCGGACAGAGAGGCTTGCAGCGCGAGCACACTCTGCGAGGCTTTGAGCTGCGGATAGTTTTCGATAAGAACGAACAGGTCTTTCACCACTCCGTCCAACCGAAGTTCCGCGCGATCCCGCGCGGCAGCATCTCCGGCTTGTAAAGCTTCCGTTCGCATATCGGTCGCACGCTTCAAAACATCCTGCTCGTAATCCTGATACGCGCGCACGGCATCCACCAGCCTCGGCAGCAAATCATGGCGGCGCTTGAGTTCGCTGTCCACCTGAAAACGGCTGTTGCGGCAGCGATTGCGCAGCACGATCAGCCGGTTGAAACAGAAAATAATTCCGGCAACGAGCGCAGCAATAAAAATTATTGCGTACGGCATACGATCAGCCCGCTCCGCTCGAACCGCCGCCACCACCACCTCCTCCGCCGCCTCCACCTCCCCCGCCACCACCGCCGCCGAATCCGCCGCCAGTGTCGCTGGAACTCGATAGCGCAGAGTTCAGATTAACGAAGTTGGAAATCGAGTTGCCGATAGACGTAAAAACCGCGGAGTCCAGAATCGAGCCCTGCACTTCAATGGTATAATACCATCCGGGGACAGGCATGTCGGACGGACGTGACCGCATCACCAAGCGAATGTTGTTCAACACGCGATCCGCTACTCCAAGCGCCGTCGCATAAACGAGATGCTTTTCCCACATCGGCAGAAACGTCACCTCGGCGTTTTCCAGATCGGAAAAATCGGTCAGAAACTTTTTATATGCTTTCCAACGGGAAAATTCGCGTGCCGCCGGCGGCGTACGCCGGGCTATATTTTTCGTTCCCCAAGCCAGTAGTCCTGTGGCTGGTATACCTAACGCGAACAGCCAGATATTTTTCGAAAGAAAGACAATACCGATGGTGGCAAAGAAGACAATCGCCGGCACAGCTATGAAATTAGCCTTTGTCTTCTCGCTGACGGTATCATCAAGATGAAAGAACTTATGTTCGAACCAACTGCGCATGGAAATCCCCCAGCCGCGCGCGAAATGCAGGTAGCGGCTTTCGTCCCCGATCATCTCTTTGGACCAGATTTCGATTTCCTTTTGCGAAACCGAGGTCATGGTTCCGGCTTCATGAAACATGCATTTGAGAAATTCAATTTCGAATTCTTCGAGCGGTCTTTGACCGGGTTTTCCGGAAAGCCGCTTATAATGAAGCAGTTCCTTTCCGAGCGGCGTGAGTTTATACACCACGTCCGGATAGCCGCCGGATCGGGAATCGTGAATCTCCAGATAGCCGAGCCGGGCGGCGTCTAAAAGTGTTGCGGCGAATCCGTGCGCAAGCTGCGTGATGGCCACTTCACTTTGCGGCAGAATGGCGGTCAGCACGGCCGGAGGAAGATCGCGCGGCGGCTCGCGCAAGTATTCCAGATCGGCCACCGGCGGCTCCTTGCCGTAACGTTTCCAAACAATATAAAAAGCCCAGCCCGCGCCGAGGAGAACCAGTATGTAGAGCAGTTGCGGAACAAGCCATTCCCAAAACTTCTGCCGCGTATCCGCCATAACTTCGCGTTCGTCTTCTAAGAGGCTCTCGCGCGTTTCACCTGCTAACTGCGGAGCATCGGCAAACAGTGCCGGATCGAGGAACGCGCGCAGTTCGACAAAGCTGTCGCGGGGAATATCGCTCTGCGTCACAACCGCGCGGCTGAAATCCGGCACGAATTCAAGTTTGCCCGGCGCGGCCTTTGAGTGGATAAATAGTTTGAATTGCTTTGGACTGGGCGCGGGAGGAATGACTGTAATGTGCACATGGTCCAACGGCGCGTGATCGTCCTCCACCGCTTTCCAGTAAAATTGCGCGACATCCCTGTATCGCTGTACAGCCCAGCGAATGCGGTATTTCAGCCGGAAGCGTTTGGTTTCTGAATCAGCGCCATAAGTCCATTTTAGAACAAAGTGTTCGCCTTCCCGAGTGCTGGTAAACGGCAGGGCCGTGCCGTTATCCGCGTCCCACACTCCAAGATATTCGACGGCATACGTTCCATATTGCCCCTGTCCGCGCAGCTTTAAAAATGCATAAGTGAATGCGCCACTGAATTGGAACGTACGCGTGTCCGTCACTTCCGCATTGCCGTCCGGCAGCAGGCGGAATTCCTGCTCGATCAGCGGATACCGGTAGCTTTTGGCCAAAACCGGAATCGCTCCGATCCCCAGCAAAACAAGAAGGATTGCAAACCAGCGCTTGCGCATGAAGGCTATCCGTTCTTTTTCTTTGCCGCCGTGATGCAGTCCGTGATAATTTTTTCCGCCATCCAACAATCCTGCCAGCCCATGGAAGTTACTTCTTTGCCTTCGAGTTCCTTGTAGATGCGGAAGAAGTGATCCATCGAGCGCAGAAAGTGCGGAGCCACGTCGCGCAGTTCGTGGTAGGTTTCGTAGCTCGGATCGGATTCCGGCACCGCCAGAATTTTTTCGTCCGCGCCTTTTTCATCTTTCATCACCAAGACGCCCAGCGGGCGGCAGTGAATGAGGCAGCCGGGAAAACTCGGCTCGCTCATCAAGACGATGATATCGAGCGGGTCACCGTCATCGGCCAGCGTGCCCGGAATGAAGCCGTAATCGCCGGGATAGTGCATGGGCGAATACAGCGGGCGGTCGAGCTTCATCAAGCCCGATTTGACGTCGAATTCGTATTTATTGCGGCTGCCCTTGGGAATCTCGACGATGCACGTGATCTGCGTGGGCGGCTTCTTGCCGGGAGGAAGATGGTAAGGATTCACAGATAATGCTCCGCACTCATGCGATTCAGACATTTATTACATGGACAAGGGTTGATGGATTCGGTTCAAAATGGTCCGGATCAAGCGCCCACTTCAACGGGTTCTCTGAAATATATTTTCGAATCTGCGACAGCCTTCTTTCAGTGCGAATCACATGTTCGTAATAATTGGGCTGCCAAACATGTTGCGTGATCGACAATAATGTGCGCGCCTTTCGCGTTACACCTGATTTAAAAGCGCGGACAATAACTGGGATTGTTTGAGATTGAACATGTCCGAATGAACGCGTAGTGACACAGCTTGCTGTGTCCTCCGTATTCAAATACAGAATGCCGTGCAAGTGGTTCGGCATCACGACATATTCATCCAAGGCAGCGTGTGGAAAGTGTACTGGAATATTTAGCCATTCTTCTTTAACTAAAAGACCGAGTTTGTTTAGCACAACCAATTCATTTTCGATTTGGCCAAACAGTGGACATCTTTCATGCGTACAAATAGTAATGAAATAGTTGCCGGCGCGACTATAATCGAAATATTTCAGACGAACGGATTTTCTTAATTTCATGTTATCCCAAGAGACACAGCAAGCTGTGTCACTACGAATCTCGCAAAGGTCTCACCAATGACGCGATTACCGACGCCGCAATAATCCCACCGACAACCGCGAGGGAAATTCCGGTGGGAATCTTCCAGGCGGTGTGCGCGAGCAGCATCTTGACTCCCACAAACACCAGCACAATGCCGAGGCCGAGTTTCAGATAGTGGAACTTGTGCACCACTCCGGCCAGCGCGAAATAAAGCGCGCGCAGACCGAGAATCGCGAACACGTTGGATGTGTACACGATGAACGGATCCTGAGTCACGGCAAAGATGGCGGGAATGGAATCCACCGCAAAAATCAGATCGGTAAATTCCACCGTTAAGAGAACCATGAACAACGGCGTGGCCATGCGGCGGCCTTCGAGCAAAACGAAGAAGCGCTGACCATGGTAGTTGTTCGTGACGGGCATAATCCGCCGCACGATTTTCACCAGCGGATTGTTCTCGATATGGACATTCTGCTCTTTCTGCACGGCCATCCGCAGTCCGGTAGCTACTAAAAACGCGCCGAAGATGTAGATGATCCACGAGAAACTCGTAATCAGCGCCACCCCTACGGCAATTAAAATGCCGCGCATGATGAGCGCGCCCAATATCCCCCAAAACAGCACACGATGCTGGTATTCCTGCGGAACCCGAAAGAACGAGAACAGGAGCACGAAAACGAAAATATTGTCCACGCTCAGCGATTTTTCGATCAGGTAGCCGGTGAAGAATTCCAGAGCAGCTCCCGGCCCCCGCCACCAATAAACGAACAGATTATACGCCAGCGCAAGGGCGATCCAGATCGCGCTCCAAACCAACGCTTCTTTTATCTTCACCACATGCGCCTTGCGATGGAACACGCCGAGATCCAGCGCCAGCATTGCCAGCACGAAAGCGTTGAAGAGGACCCATTTGAGGAAGGGAGCGTCCATATCGAGTTAACTATTGAAAATTATCCACATCGGCGAACATTGACTTCATTTCAACGAAGTAAAGATTCTCACTCAATTTTTGATGTTATTATTTTTATAGCACCTACACCCACTTCGTCATTAAGTACCGGTCGTGGTCTTTAAGACCGAGTCGGCGGTAGAACTCCTGCGCGTGAGTATTGGAACGTTCGACCTCAAGGTGTAAAGCGCGGATGCCAAGGGATTGGATGGTCGCAACCACGTGTTCCATCGCTTCCCGGCCCAGACCGCGGCCGCGAAAGGCCGGACGGAGGTAGAGTTCATCCAAGAACGCATCGCGTCCGGAGAATTCCAGACTATAGCCGAATGTGAGTACGATATACCCCGCCGTCTCGCCGTTTACTTCAATCAACTCCATGCGGCCCCATTCGGGGTGCCGGACGAGTTCCGCTATGGATTTACGATGCCGCGCTTCGTGAAACGGGGTTTGGTCGTACTCGTAGAGTTCGCGGCAGAGGGAAACGAGCGTTTCCACGTCCTTGACCGAGGCGGTACGAAAATGGTGTTCTTTGGGCGGTAACATCATAGGAGAGTTTCTGTTTATCCAATATAAAATACGCCATATCATTCACAAAATCAACGCGGCGCGCGATTTTTCAAAACACTTTAACAGAAACCGCGCGGGGCTAATCTGGCCTCGCGCGGTTCTGACAGAATGGATTAGCGGTTAAGGCTACCTTTCGGGAACGGAGAAATTGTAGCCGACGAGGAACTGAATGCCGTTGGTCTTCACGGTATAGTCATTATCGCCCGTATAGCAGTTCATCAGACCCAGATTGTAGCGGGCATCGAAAACCACTTCACCATTGCCGGCCGGAACGGCAATGCCCGCACCGAGATTTAGACCGAGATTCATGCCTGACCAGTCTTTGATGTCATCCGTGTCCGAAGCGCCGTTCGTCTCTGCCTTGGCTTTCGCGGACAGATTCAAGCCAAGTTCCGGGCCGACCTGTAAAAACGGAGTCATCTTTCCTGACGGGAAGCGGAAGACCAGAAACGGCGCTATATCAATTTCGTCCACCGAGGCCGTGCCTTCATATTCCACCGGTGTACCGAACCATACATAGTCCCCTTCTTCCTTCCAACCCTTGCTGACATAAAGAAGTTCGCCGCGTAGAGTGATCTTGTTGCTGGCCGTGAGCGGCATTTCAATGCTTCCGCCGATCATTACGCCAACCTTGCGGGATACGCTGAAGCCCCCATCAGGATCCTTTGTGGCCCCGGCAATGTTTAATCCGCCCTTGACTCCGAGAGCGGGAGCGGCATACAGACTAGTCGAGAACAAGGCCATCAGCAGCGTGAGCGCAACAGCAATAGCGTACTTTTTCATTTTCTCCTCATTCCTTTGATTCGGATAAAACCGGGAATGGAGTTCCCTTTGAATTTCGCGGCACTTTTTATAAAAAATACAACATTCCGAATAAATATTCAACACCCGTCATACAAAAAGTTATCAAGACCTCTAACTGTGAGCAGTAAATTCGGTCATGTGGAAATGCTTGCTGTTTTAACCTTTCTCACAAATTCCGCCAGCTTCACCTCATCCAAATGCCCGTCCGTTCTTACTCCCGAGCAGACATCCACTCCAAAAGGCTTCACGATGCGAATAGCTTCAGCAACGTTGTCCGGATTCAGACCGCCAGCCAGAAATACCGGCACGCCCGCCGCTTCGCAAATCCGGCGGCTCAGGTTCCAATCATGAGCCTGTCCCGTTCCACCCAGAGTTTTCACCTTAAGGGTGGGATTTCCCGAATCGAGCAACAGCCCGTTTACGTGCGGTGCAATGGAAACAGCTTCCGCAACGGATTCCGGCCCGGTTATATGAATCACCTGTACGATTGCGATACCCGGTAGAGCCGTTCGCAGCTCTTCGTGGCCGCCGTCTATAAGCTGATCGCAAAGTTGAATCGTGCTTGTCCGGCAGCGACAATGCTGCGCTGCAACCTCCCGAACTGTCTGCCTGCTTGTCAGAAGAAAGGTGGACACTGCGGGAGGAACCCGAGCGGCAATTTCGGAAATTAATTCCTCGGAGATCACACCCGGCCCGCTGGGCATGTGCGAGACCAAACCGAGCGCCGAGGCCCCACAGCGTACGGCAATCTCCATCTCTTCTATAGAAGTAATACAGCAGATTTTAATGCGCGGGATAGTATACATGATACGTGTCGGGTTCGGTAGAGTTATTGGGTAAACTACCATAAATTGGAGTGAAAAGCAATCTCGCAAACGCAAATCCCGCAAGCATATCTCTTGCGCACTCGTTGCCGGATTATCGAAGGTTTTTTGCCGGCGATTCGAACGTCAATACAAAAAGCGGCGCCCCCGCCGGGCGCCGCTTTCGCTTTTCACACGCAAGCCGCTTCACAAACAAGGAAGAGGAGAATAAACCTTGCCGGGAAGTGCTGTTTCGTGCTACACATCAGATGTGTATAGAGTGGCTCTTCGCAGCCTACTTTCTCGCCTTGGAATAGGAATCGCCGATCCTGTCCCAATCGAGATTCTTGAGGAAGGCATCAATGTACGCGCCGCGATTCACTCCATGATCCAAGAGGTATGCATGCTCATAGACATCGAGAGCGAGCAGCGGTTTGAGATCCCATGATAGATAGGTATTCTGTGAATCTCCCACCCAATTAACCAGTTTCCCCACCGCCGGGAACCAGACCGTCCAAGCCCAGCCGCGCGCCGATAGCCCGGAGGCTTTCAAATCCTTCAAATACTGCTCGACGCTGCCGAAATCTTTCTCGATTTGTTTCCGCAGTTCACCCTGCGGTTCGCCGCCATTTTTCTTCAAATGCGAAAAGTATATCTCATGGTTCTGCATGCCGCCGACGGCAAAACTCAGTTCCACCTTCAGGGCGCGAGCGTCGCTGAAAACTTGGTTGGCTGTGGACAGATCCACTTTAGGCAGCTTTTCCATGACCTCGTTCGATTTATTCACGTATCCATTATAGAGCTTGAGGTGTTCCTCGACGGTCTTCTTCGAAATTCCATCCAGCTCGAAGATGCCGGTTCCGAAGTCTTTGGGAGTAAAGAGCATGGGAAGTTCCTTGGCTTGGTTTAATCTGACTCAATCTATCTGATTGAACTTTACACGCATTAGCCAAAAGAGAGGTTCCAAGAGGGATAAAATATCTTTACGACTTAAAAAACCTCAAGAATTCAACCACAATTGTGATATTTAGTTCAATGTTATATCTATCGTTCCGCGAATCGGACGTTTTTACTAATAATTAGCCGATAGAGATGCTCACAAACTTGTTTCTATTCTTTTTGTACCGGTATTGACATTTGATCTCGGACGCTATATATAATTGGAGAGGGATATATTTATCCCACTTTCTTCTGATCTTTCTGGAACCAATACCCCACGCAACTTGAGCCGGGGGTCCTTGCCCGGAATCCAACCTTTCAGCTCTGCTCCTTCCACCGGTATCGCCGCACATTCCCACGGAATCGTCAGCCTCTAAACCGTGAGTTCCTATCCTCATCACAGAAAAACCGTCGTTTCGAGTGCATGTAGCACCTTTCACGGGAAACCGTAAGGAGGAGATATGTCTCGATGCTTGTTGGCTGTGGTTTTGGGAATTGGACTGTGCGCGCTTTTCTCTCCGCCGTCATCCGCACAATGGATAGTCAAGGACGGCTGGATTGACTATTGTCTGCACAATGTAGGCGGTTCGGAGTATCAATCCGACGGCATGCCGGATTTTTGTCAAAGGCAGGATAACTGGAAAAACAACCATAATCCACCGCAATGGAATTGGTGCGGAGTTGTAGCCACGGCCAATTGTCTTTGGTGGTTCGATTCAAAGTTCGAGATGGTGAAGTGTAAATCGCTGCCGCCGGGGACGCAGGTGAGACCGCCAACCGTGAGCGACCATTACACTCTGGTCTACAGCATGGGGGGAGCGGCACAGGATGATCACCGTCCGGCTAATGTTGTTCCGTGGATTACGGCATTAGGCAATGCTTTCGGAGCAATTCCGGCAGCGGGAATGACCGCCAATCAGCTGAAAACGATGATCGAAAACTGGCTGGCTTTGCCGCAAGTTAATCTTTGGGGCCACTATCAGATCACGATCATCGGACATCCGTCGTTCGAGTTTATCTGGGCGCAAGTGGACAGCAGTCAGAATCTAATGGCTCTGTTGGGATTCTGGCAGCTGCACCCCGGAAATCAATGGGTACGTTTTGGCGGTCATTGGGTAACCATCGCCGGTGCTGACAACACGCCCGGAGCACGACAGATCTCGTTCTCCGATAATTGTATAGACAATGCCGAACCGCCTGCAATGATGCCCGGAGCCATCTGGGACGGGTGGATCATCGCTCACATTCATGGTCCCCATGCCGTCACAGTTCACAATGATGCGGGCAATGTCTCGCATGACTATTATTCCGTCGGAGCTTCCGGATCTCCCGGCGGGATCATCTCTCCCAATGGCTACGGCGACTACTGGCCGGATAGTCTCTGGGAAAACTATGAAGGGCTGAATCCCAACGATTCGCTATCGGGAGTCATCGGCGAGTTCGATCCCTCACTTCCTGTACATACAGAATTGGAACAGATCCTGATGGTCTGCCCGAATTTCGATTACGGCGATTTGGGCGAAGACTATCCGACCATTGACGTCGAGTCCTGCGGTCCGGCGCATCCGCTTACCGATAAAGCGTGGCTCGGGCAGCAGATTACTTCCGAAGTACAGCCGCGGATATATAATCATGACGACAGCGACGACGGTGTGACTTTCTCCGGCCTCCCGTGGTCGGTGGCGCAATCTTGCACGGTCACGGTCGGCGTAACAACAGGCGCGCACTATGTCGCAGGCGAAGCGCTCTATCTGACCGCGTGGATTGACGGCAACAATGACGGGGATTTCGATGACGGCCCGGATGCAGCCGAAGATGATTCGCTGAACTATAGTGAGTGGGTGATTCAGGACTGGGCAGTTCCTGCCCCAAATGCCAGCTATCAGTTTATCTTTAATAAGCCGGGAGTCGGTACGGGTCGGACTCCGACGATTATGCGTTTTCGCTTGAACAGCATCGCGGCCGGACGCTTCGGCTACGGCGGCTACTGGGGCGGCGGCACATCCAACGGTTTGGGAACGTATGATATTGATTGGACGCTGGGCGAAGCGGAAGACTACAATTTCCCAATTCTGATACCCGGACCGCCGATACGCGATTTGAGGCTGCTCATCCATGACTGGCTCAGCGCCATGGAACTCTTCTGGACCTGCCCTGTAGATGGAATGTACTTCATCTACAGCACGACCAATCCGAATAATCACGGAAGCCCGCGGGAGGAAACCGGGTGGACTCTCGAGTTCACACCTACGTTTTTCCCGGCTGGTTCCGCTACGGCAACCTTGCCACCGCCGATTGATCCATACAAGAACTACGTGATTGTGTACGAGACACCCTGATAAAGTACTTTTCGCAGCGTGACGCGTGCATGCCGAAGGGGGGATATTCGCAGAATATCCCCCCTTCCTTATCTTGATCTGCCTCGATTCTGAAACCAGCCCCGAACTGAAGTCCGGTTCAATCCCAATCTGGCTTGAACTCTTGAAGCCAAGATATAATTCCATCTTCTTAAAAAACAATAAACATCGGTTCTTTTAAGGAGTTGACTTTCAGCGCAATATTACCTAACTTAAAAGGCTGAAGCTTCAGATTCAGAAATTAACAGGCACGAGAGGAGGTGTACCACTTTTGCCATTCGTCAAAGTTCGAGAGAATGAACCCTTCGACCGGGCATTCCGCCGGTTTACCAAGAGTTGCGAGAAATCCGGCTTGATGGCCGAGATCCGCCGTCGGCAGCGTTACGAAAAGCCCTGCGAAATTCGCAAACGTATGGAGAACGCCTCCCGCCGCAAAATTCGCAAGATGCGTTATCTGGAAAATCGCTGACGGACAATCCGTTGGATACTTTCTGCAAGCCGCCTGACCTCTTCCCTGGGGTCGGGCGGTTCTTGTTTATGGTATATCTGTTCCGGCTTGCTATTGCGCAGTGGTCTTTGTATTTTATTATGATTTACCCGTCCGGATATAAACGCCGCTCCGGCGCTTGTCCGGCTGCAGGTGTACCTCATTCTATAACGGTATTCCCATGAGTCTCCCCGACATCATCATTCTCTTGCTGCTCTTTATTTTTGCGCTTTCCGGAATCCACCGCGGTTTCGTTTGGGAGCTGCTCACCTGCATCGGATTGGCGCTGGGTTTCGGATTGACCTATGCTTTTCGCACCGACCTTCTGGATTTGGTCTACCGGATTACAAGTTCCGGTTGGCAGCGGCAATGGGGTTCGGCACTCATCTTTCTTGTTTTTTTTCTGATCATCTATTTGGGTTTTACGATTCTTGGCAAGCATTTGAGCGAGGGACTGCATAAGACACCTTTCAAATGGCCGGATCGCGTGTTGGGCTTTGCCGGCGGAGCTTTTAAGGGAGCGTTGCTCATCGGAATGCTGGTAGCCGCTTTGGAATGGACCAATGCTTCGGCGCGGTTCCGCTCGGTTCTCAATCAGTCCGAGATCATCCGTTGGGGGAAACGGGCGGCCTATGATTTAATTCACTGGGAATCACCGATAAAGAGGCAGTGGGCCATACTTGAGACAACGAATACGATAACACAGAGAAACGAATATATCTCATCCTAAATCGGCAGGTATAAACTGTTGCCCAAAGAGTCCCGTCTTCGGCGGCGGATTTTGATATGATTTCCGAACAGACACTTATTACGCTCGAATTTGACCGCGTCCGAAAGATCGCCGCGAACCTTGCCGTTTCGACTTTGGGAGGCGAACGGATTTCCGCGCTCGCGCCCTTTGCTGCCGCAAGTGAAGCGGAACAATGCTTAATGCGCACGACGGAAATGATTCGCGTACTTACGGCCGGAGAATTTCCACTGCACGGCCTGACCGACTGTCGCGCGGAATTGGCGGAGGCCTCCGTAGCCGGAGCCGCGCTGGCTCCCGAATCACTGTTGCACATTGCGGCCGTGGCTAATGCCGCACACGAAGTCCGTTCATTTTTGCTAAAACGCAAACAGAATCTGCCTCTGCTTTTCGAAATGAGTGCTGCGGTGGCGGATCTGAAGGACATTGCCAAGCGGATTGACCAAGCCATCGAGCATGACGGAACAATCCGCGACGAAGCTTCCGGCGAACTCAAACATATCCGGCAGAGTATTCGCGGCGAAACGCGCTCTTTGGAAGACAAACTGCAAGGAATCCTCCACCGCTGGGGCGAACGCGGAGTTCTGCAGGATAATGTGATCAGTTTTCGCGAAGGCCGCTTCGCGCTGCCCGTGCGTGGGGAGTCGCGTGCGAGCGTGCAGGGAGTAATTATAGATCAGTCGGCATCCGGCGCAACGGTTTTTATGGAACCGCTGGAAACGCTGGAAATTTCCAACCGTCTGCGACAGCTTGAAAATGAAGAGCGGCGGGAGATTCACCGCATTCTTTTGGAGCTAACCGCCCTTGTGCACGAGCGCATTGAAGATTTGGTCACGACGCTCTATGCGCTGATCGAGTTCGATGAATACTACGCACGCGGACGTTTGGCTTTAAGGTGGGATGGAGTGAATCCGGAACTCAGCGACCGCGGGCGGATTCGCATTCTGCGCGGGCGGCATCCGCTGCTGCTCGAACGCATGAAGGACAAAGTTGTTCCGCTCGATTTTGAAATGCTGCCGCCGCTGCGGGCCGTCGTGATTTCCGGCCCGAATGCCGGGGGGAAAACCGTCGTTTTAAAAACCGTCGGCTTGTTCTGCGTAATGGCCGCCGCCGGTCTGTTCGTTCCCGCCGCGCCCGGCTCGGAACTGCCGTTTTTTGCGGGAATTCATGCCGATATCGGAGATTCGCAATCCATTGAAAGCGATCTTTCAACATTCACCGCACACGTGCGGCACTTGCAGGAAATGGTAAGCGATGAGAATCCGCAAAGGCTGATTCTGATAGACGAAATCGGCGCATCCACCGATCCTGCTTTAGGGGCTGCGCTGGCGCAAGCCGTCCTGCTGGAACTTGTTCGCAAGCAGGCGGTCACACTGGTCACTACGCACCACGGTACGCTAAAGGCCTTTGCGCACGAGACCGACGGCGTGGAAAACGGCTCGATGGCTTTTGATGAGCAGAGTCTCAAGCCGACATACAACTACCGTCCCGGATTGCCCGGTTCCAGTTATGCCTTTGAGATTGCCGAACGCGTGGGCTTTCCCAAAGATATTTTGCAAGCGGCGCGCGAATTCGCGGGGACCGGAATGATGGGGCTTGAGCAATTAGTCAGCGAACTTTCGCGCAAAATTGAGGAGTACGAAAAGCTGCGGCGGGAGAGCGATCTTAAGCTTACGGAGTATGCCGCTCTGCAAAAACTCTACACGCAGCGCACCAAAGAATTGACGCGCATGCAGGCGGAGGTCAAAGCCAAGGCCGTAGCGGAGGCCGATGTTATGATTGACAAGGCCAGCCGCGATATGGAAGCGGCCATTCGCGACATTAAAAAGGAAAAAGCGAGCCGCGACGTGGTAAAACAGGCGCGTGAGACTTTTTCCGAAATCCGCGAGACCGTGGAAAAGAAACGGCAGGAAGCGGTAAAAGTCTTAGAACCGCCCGCACCGCCGCGACCGCCTTTAGAGAATCCCGCCATCGGAAATCGCGTAGAAATCGAGAGTCTCGAAGGGATCGGCACCATTGTCTCTCTGCAAAAAGGCGGCAAGCGGGCGGAAGTGGAGATCGGCGGCGCGCGTTTATGGGTAGACGCGAATAGACTATTTGCGGCTCCGGAAGAAACAAAATCCAAGCGGTCCCGCGTAGAAATGAAGTTCACGCTAGACACACAATACGTTTCCGATCAGCTCGATTTGCGCGGCAAATATGGCGATGAAGCTCTGCCGATGGTGGACAGCTATCTGGCGGCGGCGGCGGAATCCAATCTCAAATTAGTGACGCTGATTCACGGCAAAGGCACGGGTGCGCTGCGCATTAAAGTGCACGAGTTTTTAAACGGCCACCCTCTGGTAAAAAGCTACCATGACGGCGGCCGCAACAGCGACGATTTCGGAAGCACTGTGGTAGAGTTAAATTAGAAATGAGAAATTAGAAACCAGAAAACGAAGTAGTTCGAGTTTCTGACAAGCATATGTCTTTCCGTTCGATTCCATACAGCAATCTTTCCGATTTTTCGCGCACGTGGCAGGCGATAACGTCAGGCGATGTGTCGGATGGTCTCTACGCGCGTCCGCCCGCGAATGTGGATGCGTGCCGAGCCGCATGCGAGCAGACGCTCGCGCAAGGCAGACCGTGGAAGGAACTTGCCGAACTGTTCGAACAAAGCGGGCGGCGGTATGGCGTGCCTGATGAAACGCTCTCGCGGCTCGGCGCGCTGGCTGAAGGCCGGGCTGCAATGGTTGTGACCGGTCAGCAGGTGGGATATTTGGGCGGGCCGCTGTACACTTTTTTGAAGGCTTATCATACGACACGGCTGGCGGCGGAACTGGAGAAGATTCTCAATGTTCCGGTACTTCCCGTGTTCTGGCTGGAGGGGGAAGATCACGATCTTCAAGAAATCCGCGATGCGCACTATCTGGATCGTGACGCGAAAATACTAACCACGCGGTTTACACCGGCCCGTATCATCGAGCACTACGAAGCGGGATATTACGAGGTAGATGCGGGAGCGCATGTCGAAGAGATGGCCGCGTCTCTGGACGTCAACGACGAAAACGGTCTGGCTCTACTGCGCACCGCATACACGCAAACCACCATGTCCGACGGCATGGGCCGTTTGCTGGCTTCGCTGCTGGGAAATCGCGGGTTGTTGATCATCGAAGGTTCAGAAAAAACACTGCGGCAAATGGCTCTGCCGCTGTGGGAGAAAGTTGTGGGGCGAGGACGCGGACTTACGGATCTGCTCGCCGCGCGTTCCGCCGAATTGCGCGCGAAAGAATGGACGACTCCGCTTTCTCCCACGCCGGACTCCTACCTTTTCTATCTGACCTGCGATAATCACATCCGCTGCGCGGTTTTTTATGACGGCCGCTTGCAGCATCCCGACGGCAACACGGCTATTATGCCGCCCGAAGTGCTGCTTCGGTCCGTGCGCGAACATTCCACGGTCGTCAGCCCTAAAGCCGCGCTTCGTCCGCTGTTTCAGGATTTTATTTTGCCCACGATTGCCTACGTAGCCGGGCCGGGGGAATTGGATTATCACGCGCAGATCGCTCCGTTTTACGACGCGTTGGGCGTGTGTGCGCCGTCGCTTTTTCCGCGATGGTCCGCAACCGTCATGGATGCCCGCACCGGGCGCAATGTAGAGCGATTAGGTTTTCCGCTCGAACAATTTTTGAAAGGCGAAAAGCCGCAGTTGCTGCAGAGTCTGCTCCGCGAGCGGGATGAAAATAAGATATTTGAATTGCTGTCCGATTCACGGCGCAATATCGCCGACATGTACGAGAAATTGAAATCGGAGCTCGGGGCGATTGACCGCACGCTGGAAGGCGCGGCGGAAATCGGTGCGGGCAGGTCGCTGCATCCGCTTGAGCAGCTTCGCGAAAAAGCGTTTAAGGCCATGAAACAGAAACACGCAACGGACGTCATGCGGCTGCAAAAATGTCTGAATGTACTCCATCCGCAGGATAGTCTTTCCGAGCGTGTCTTGTGCACGGGATACTATCTGATTCGGCACGGACCCGCTCCCCTGCTCGCGGCCTTGGATGAATTGCCGCTGGAAAACAAAGAGCATTACGTCGTTCAATTGTAGGACAGAACCCCCCTTTCATCCCCTCCGCGAAGCGAGATCTCGTCCGCAAGGCGGACGGACCGTAAACAGAGGGAGAGAAATAATATGTTCGGAATCAATAGTATTCAAGTAGATGTTCTGGCGTTCGGCGCGCATCCCGACGACCTGGAACTCGCGATGGGCGGAACGCTGCTCAAGCTCAAAGCGCAGGGCTATCGCGTGGGCCTTGTGGATCTGACGCGCGGCGAGCGCGGGTCGCGCGGCACGGGTCAAACGCGCGAAGCCGAAGCCAAAGCCGCGCTCGAAATTATGGGAGCGGACTTCCGCGAGAATTTGGATCTGGGCGATCAGGAACTGCGCGACACTCCCGAACGCCGTCGTGCGGTAATTGAGTGCATCCGCCGCCACAAGCCGCAACTGGTGTTCACGCACTATCTGCAAGACCGTCATCCCGACCACGAAGGTGCGGCGCAGCTTGTCAAGCACGCGATGTTTTTATCAGGCGCAGTTAACATGGACGCAAGCGGCGAACCGCACAGCCCGAAACGGCTGCTGCACTTTTTCAGCCACTGGATGAACGAGCCGAACGTCTACGTGGACATCAGCGAATTCTACGAGCGAAAAATCCGCGCGGCGAAATCCTACACCACACAGTTTTATGATCCGTCATCCACGGAACCCGCTACGCATTTATCGCGTCCCGAATTCTGGGAAGATCTCGAGGCCCGCTTCCGCTTTTTCGGCGTGCAGATCGGCGTAGAATACGCCGAAGCATTCTGGATGCGGGAAAAGATTCAAGTTGACGATCCCGTAGCGTTGTTTTGCGGCCAATGAACCGCAACGTGGAAATAAAGGCCATTTTGCGCGACCGCTACCGCGTCGAATCCATCGTTAAAAATCTCTGCACGGAACCGATGGAAATTCTGGTGCAGCACGATATCTTTTTTCCCAGTCCGCGCGGACGGCTCAAGCTGCGGATATTCTCGCCGGAAAGCGGAGAACTGATTTTCTACCGGCGGCCCGATGGCAAAGAAGCGCGCACCAGCCTTTATGAAATATTCCCCACGGATTCTCCGCTTGCTTTGCGCCAAGCGCTCGAGGATGCCCTCGGAATCACCGGGGAAGTAAAGAAGACGCGGACTCTTTACATGATCGGACAAACGCGCGTTCATCTGGATCGCGTGGAGAGCCTTGGAGACTTTATTGAACTGGAAGTTGTGCTGCACTCTGAACAGACGGAAGAGGAAGGCCAAGCCATCGCCCGCGATCTTGCCGATAAATTGGGAATTCACGACAACGACTTGCTCGCCGTATCCTATGTGGATATGCTCGGAAAAAAAGAGCGGTAGTGCCGCACGACAATGCAGACCGTATAGACAATATTGGAGGCATGAATGAAGCAGATATCACCGATGCATATTATCATAGCCATTTTAATTGCGATACTTGCTTCGCATTATCTCTTAAAAGCGTTGGCGTTTGATTTGTCTGATCAACCGGTATTGAGCGAAATCGTTCATATCGGTACATACACTGTATTTTTCTTTGCCGCAATATTTGGACAACTCTGGTTGAAAAAACGGCAGAAGAAGTAACGGGGAAGTGCATAGGAACAGCCGAGCCGTGGTTAAGCGATTAAACGAAACGCAACCCCCCTTTCATCCCCCCGTACACGGGGGGAAAGTAAGCATATGAACATCGGCATCGTCTGTTATCCCACATATGGCGGATCGGGTGTAGTCGCGACAGAACTCGGCGTGGCGCTGGCGGATCGCGGGCATGAAGTGCACTTTTTCTCCAGCGCGCGGCCCTTCCGCCTGCACGGCTTCCGAAAAAACGTGTTCTACCACGAAGTGCCGGTCGTGCACTACGCGCTGTTCGAACACACTCCCTATACGCTGACCATTTCCTCTACGCTGCACGAGGCTCAGCAGATCTATGGCCTCGACGTGATTCACGCGCACTACGCGATTCCGCACGCGGCGGCGGCCTACATGGCCAAGCAGATGGGCGGCGGCAAACCGCCGGTGGTTACGACGCTGCACGGTACGGACATCACGCTGGTCGGTTCGCATCCGGCTTATGCTCCGGTAGTCAAATTTACCATTGACCAATCGGACCGCGTGACGGCGGTATCGCAATTCTTGGCCGATGCCACGCGCGAGCGAATTGGCGTGACAAAGCCGATCCGCGTCATTCCCAACTTCGTGAACGGCGAACTGTACAAACGGCAGGGCTGCACCATGAAGCGCGAGCATTTCGCACCCTGCGACGTGCCGATTATTGCGCACGTCTCAAACTTCCGCCCCGTCAAGCGCATTCCCGATTTGATCGCAGCCTTCATCAAGCTGCGGCGGCGGATTTCCTGCAAGCTGCTGCTCGTCGGCGACGGCCCGGAACGCGCGCGAGCGGAAATGGATGCCCATCGCGGCGGAGTGCTCGATGACGTGATGTTTCTCGGCAATCAGGCCGATGTTCACGAGATTCTTGGAGTTGTGGACATCTACTGTTTGCCTTCCGAAACGGAGTCTTTCGGCCTTTCCGCGCTGGAAGCGATGGCTTGTGAAGTTCCGGTTGTGGCTTCGCGCGTGGGCGGACTTCCGGAAGTGGTGACCGACGGCAAGTGCGGCTACCTCACGGAAGTCGGCAATACGGAGGAGCTTTCGCAAAGACTTTGGGAATTGTGTTCCGACCGCGATCTACGCCGCCAAATGGGCAAAGCGGCGCGCGCGCGCGCGCTGGAACTTTTTCCCATCGAGAAAATTGTGGGACAATACGAAGCGGTTTACGAAGAACTGCTCTGAATTTGTATCCATAATCCGGCAATGGAAATCTTCCATACCTTCGAGGCACAAGCAACTTTTCACCAACGGGGACAATGACAATGATTCGCAAAGGATCGGCAGTCTGGAAGGGCGATTTAAAAAGCGGCACGGGACTGATTACCACAGAGAGCGGCACGCTTAGCAATCACCAGTACTCGTTCGGCTCGCGATTCGAAAACGGTTTCGGCACGAATCCGGAAGAGCTGATTGCCGCGGCTCATGCCGGATGTTTTTCCATGGCTTTATCGGCGGAATTGGGCAAAGCCGGAATGCAGCCGGAGAGTATTCAAACCATTGCATCTGTGCAACTGGACATGCTGCCGGAAGGTCCGACGGTCACGGAGATCCATTTGGACTGTCAGGCAAAAATTCCCGGAGCGGACAAAGATGCTTTCTTAAAAGTGGCGGAAACCGCCAAAGCAGGATGCCCGATCTCGCGGCTTTTAAAAGCCAAAATCATACTGACGGCAAAGCTGGTCTAATCCGAAAGACTTCGGGGGACGGGTTACTCGTCCCTATAGAGGAGTACATTCGAACCAGAAGGTTATTCCGGCTCGACGTTCGCCTGTATTGCCGTTGGTTTACAAAACAGGGGAGAATTTGTGCCATGAAGCGCGTTATCAGTGTGATGATCTTTTTAATCGTCTGCGCGATCGTCAACGGTCAAACCGTCGGTGAAAAGTATTTGCTGGATCGTTTGGGCAGTCAAATTCCCGGACATCCGGCCGCCGGAAATAATTCCGTTTCCGTAAAATTCCCGCACGGGTCGGTGGCGGAAATTTTGGCTTACGATAATGCCACGGGATGGTATGAAGTCAAGGCTGACGGTTCGACCGCGTGGATCATTAAAAAGTACATCGGGGCAAAAGTCGGAACGGAGATCCCGCCCAACGAAGTCCCGCCCTGCATCATAGGCTGTTGGAATCTGGAATGGCTTAAGGACGGAAAGCCCCGCGGATTCCCGGAAAACACAAAGGGCGGCCCTTCGTATGAAGAGCGAACGGAGAAAGACTATGCCGCCATCGCCGAAGTTATTTCCGATCAACTGCAGACCGCTGCTTTAGTCTTAGTGGAAATCGCCGCGTTTGCCGACAGCGGCACGGTTCGTTCGACCGAATTGGACCGGCTGTGTTCGCATTTGGGAGAGAATTTTCTTTATATCGCGGGGGAGTCGGGGAAGGATCAGCACGTAGCAATCCTCTATGATAAGCGCAAGCTCCGCCTGAACAGCTCGGTGGAAATTGTCGTACCGGAAAAGAAAGTTCAGCAAACCGACATTTTTTACCGTGATCCTCTGGCCGCGCATTTCACGTGTTTGAGCGGAGGAAACGGCGGCGTGCTGAATGATTTCATCTTAGTGGGACTGCATCTCGCATCAGGTCAGGATAAGAATAAGAATCACGACGCAGCCATGAAACTGCTCGCGGACACGCTGACTTATCTGATCCATGCCGGAGAATATCTGCCCGCAGGCGAAAATGACATTATTTTGGCTGGAGACCTGAATCTGGACTTCTTCGACAACAAGAAAGAACTGCAGCTTGTTGCGATGGAAAACGGTTCGTGGGATATTCTGGCCGACAACGGTTACCCTGCCACGCGGCTGGCCGGTGTTCCGGTGACTCCGAAAAGCAAGATTGATTATGTCATTGTCACCGATGCAATGTGCGGATCCGCAAAACACGTGGAAGCATCGCAAGCCGCAGTCCGTCAGGATTTGGCGGGCGGAGAATGGGATGAATGGCGAAAAGTTTTCAGCGATCACTTCCCCGTTGTTATTTCCGTGAAGCCGCTGCCGGATGACGATTAAACAAGGGGGCTGCATCATGCGTACGTGGATCGTCGTCATCGGAGTGCTGTGGAGTTGGGTTGTTGTCGCGGCCAAGCCGCAACTGGAATGGCACTCTCTATTCAAATTTCCCGGCAGAGGGACTGTTTCCTGCACCGACGTAATTCCTCTGGATGATGGCGGCTATCTTCTCGCCGCCCAAGCCGGAATTCGTTGGGATGAACAGAACCGCGTGGTTTATGACGCATGGTTGATCCGCACGGATGCGCGCGGCGATTGCGTGAGCAGCCGTATCTACGGCGGCTCGCAATACAATGAAGTCAGTTTTGCTATTCCCGTTTCCGATAATCGATTTGTTTTAGGCGGAACCACCGAACCGGCAGAAAAAAGCGAAGGCGTGACTTCCGACGGCTGGCTGATGTGCGTGGATGCCAACGGCGATAGTGTGTGGAGCAAAACTATCGGCGGCGAATTCGGTGAAGGATTCGATGCGTATTGCCCCACGGCGGACGGGGGATATTTATTCGCGGGAAGCTTGGTGTGGTACGGTTCCGACAGCACGGACAGCGGTTGGGATTGCGACGTTTGGCTTGTGAAAACCGACAACAGCTTCAATGTGGAATGGACACGCCGCTATGGAGGGCTGTTTTCGGACAGAGCCAAAGACGTAGTTCAGACGGAGGATCGCGGTTTCTTAATTGCCATTGAAACGCAATCCTTCGGAAATGCGATTTGGCTGCTGCGAACCGATTCGCAGGGCGACAGTGTTTCGAGCTCGTTTCTGAGAGCGCGATACCATGAGTTCGCATCCGACTTGCTTCCGATGGGAAACGATCAATATATTCTGGCCGGAGGGGCAAGTTCCGATACCGTGACTTCGATGGACGTCCGGCTCTGGGGTCTCGATGCGCAAGGGGACAGTCTTTGGTGCCGATCTTTCGGCCGGACGGGTTTTGATTACTGTTCCGGTGCCGTTCGATTATCCGATGGCGGCCTGTTGCTTGCGTGCGGCACGCATGCTGCGGACTCACCGCGCGGCATCGGATGGATGATCCGCACCGATGCGCAATACGACAGTCTGTGGAGCATCACCGATCAAAAGGGAGTCCGCACGTCTTTCAGCGTTGCGAAACCGACTCCGGGTGGCGGATTCATCGTGGCGGGTGAATGCCATTTGCCTGGGGATACAAGCGACGTCATTTTGCTGGAAAAATTCTCGCCCGAATAGGCAACAACTCTGATTATTTCATCATAAGAGGAACACTGATTGTCCGATGTACAAGAGACACATTTTAAACCGTTGTATCTGCGTCGCATTCGCGGCACTGATTTATTCGACGGCCGCCTTTGCTGCGGATTCCCTGCAAACCATGAAACCATTTGTCAAACAACTGCCGCCCGATAGCGTTCATTACACACCACTGGCGGAAGCGGACGGATTCGAGAGCGGCTGCGTCTCCCGGCAGCCGGGCAGTTTCGGCAGCGAACACTCCACCAAATCCTGGTGTGAAATGATCGTCGTGCTGAAAGGTCGGGGAGAAGTCCTGATTAAAGGCAGCGATCCGCTGCCGATTCAGGTGGGATCGGTGGCGTATATTCCGCCGAACACCATTCATCAAGTTCATTGCACAAGTGATGAACCGATGCAGTACGTCTATGTCGCCGCGAAAACGATTCCATAACACAATTTGAAACATGTCATCCCCGGCCACGGACATAAATTTACGCCGGATTTGATTGAACACACGAAAAACGTGCTGACGAAATCTGAGTAGTGACACAGCTTGCTGTGTCTCTTAAGAAGAATATATGTACGCTTTGAGTATCAGAGACATTGTCTTCAACAGCAGAAAACCTTTCAAGAGGGAGAGGACTTAATGTTATCAACAATCGATCCTGAAATCATCGCTGCTTTTATTACTATTGTTGCAGCAATAATAGCCGGAGTCGCGGGCTACTTTTTTCGTGAATATCGCAACAGAGCAAAACCTTTTGTGGTTGTCAAATCTATTAGAGCTTATCTTAAAAATATCGGAGGAGAATCAGGATGCAGGCGAGGTGGAGGAAGCCGAGGTAGTTCTCGATCCAGTACTCGTAGCGCACCGGGATTCTTCGGAA
>Ga0105104_10000551_pt1 | contig 29093 bp, 28 predicted proteins | sample PPLLaktember2015_3_FD_87034 | JGI IMG/M metagenome (GOLD analysis project Ga0105104, IMG submission 87034) | Freshwater sediment microbial communities from Prairie Pothole Lake near Jamestown, North Dakota, USA - PPLs Lake P7 Core (6) Depth... | ecosystem: Environmental > Aquatic > Freshwater >...
CGTCACCCCCTAATTCTCCCGGGTGGCTTTCTGTTCTCGGTATTACCTACAACAGCGTTACTCTGCGCTGGACCGACGCATCCACGAATGAGTCGGGTTTTATTGTTTATATGCGGGAAACCGGCGACTGGCAGGTTGCCGATTCGATTCCGGCCAACCGGATCGAAACGACGGTTCCCGGGCTGCAATCGGGACGGATTTACTTTTTCCGATTGACCAGCTACAACAGCGGCGGAGAGTCTGCACCGACCAATTCGGCGGAAGCCCACACCCCGATTGTCAATCCGCCCAATCCTCCTACGGATGTCACGGCCAATCCGATTTCGGAATTCGTCGTGCATGTGACGTGGACGGATCGCGGCACACAAGACAGTTTTTTAATCCAGCGCCGCGTGCCGCAGGGTGACTGGCAGCAAGTGGGATCCACACCCGACAACGTGCAGAGTTTTTACGATTCCACAACCGTCGCGCTGACGCTCTATTATTATCGCGTGGGAGCGACGTCGGCTTACGGATTGTCCTGGAGCGATTCCACGGAAACGACGACGCCTCCTCCCGGCGCACCGGCTTCACCTGAAAGCCTGCGCGTGCAAACCGTTATCGGGGTGGGAGTGATCCTGACGTGGCTGGATCGCAGCATCGGGGAGACGCGTTTCGAAATCGGCCGCAATTTGGCGGGAGATTTTCCCACCGTTATTGATTCCGTAGATGCCGACGTGACCGCCTATACCGACAGTCTGGGAAGCGAAGTCGGACACTATTTTTATCGCGTGCGTTCCGCAAACGCGCATGGAGTGTCCACGTGGACGCTGCCGATTGAAGCCGACTACCGTTTTTGTTCAAGCGGCCTCATTCCCATTTGCGTGGGCAACGTCTGGGAATACCGGGTAGACACCACCGGCGGAGCCTATTGGATGCGCCGCCGCGTTCTGAGTGTGGATTATCCCAACGGTCTGGATTTTTATCTCTGGGGACAGGCGCCCGTCACCGGCGGCCGGACGGATACTCTCTATTACCTGCGCAACTTCACGGATGTAGGCTGTCACATTATCAACTATCCGCTCAGCGAGAATCCGCTGTCTCAAGTATTGTTCCGGTACCCGGTAGCGGCGGCCGGGGTTTTCTATTGGGTGGACGGGGACTGCGTTTTAGTGCTGAGCACGGGAATGTCCCTGACCGTTCAGGGAGAGGTCTATTCCGGAGTGTACGTTTACCAGCGGTTCTTCGATCCGCTGCACACGATACAATATTACATAAAGCCGAACACCGTGGGCATTATTCAGGAAGATGAATGGACCGGACCGGTGAACAATCCGGTACTCGCGGCGCGCCGCCAATTGACCTACAGGGAGATTTACAACTAATTCCCCGGCGACTTTTCCGGGTTACACCATCATCAGGTGAATGCGAAAGGGCGCGATGTTCTCGCGCCCTTGATTCATTTCAGTTTGCCGCGTTCGTCCAGAAAGACGAGGCCGCCCTTCATGCATCCCCCCGCCGGTTCGGTAAAGACAATCGGCAGGTTGCGCATGCGGATTTCCTCCTCCATCAGCGGCTGTAAATGATAGTGGTGTTCCCACAAGCCGCCGATCACCGACAGCGGCAAGACTTGCGCTTCGGGCGCGAGCGTTTCCTGCAGGTGTTCCACTAAAGCCACCAATTCAATGGACGCATTTTTCAGAATGCGCAGCGCGCCGATGTCTTCACGGGCATAGCGGAAGACCAGCGGCGCGAGCTTGGCCCATTCCGTCGGGCCGAAGTTTTCATGATAGACTTTAGTGAGAATCTGCGTGGCGGTTTCGATTTCGAGCTGTTCCAAGAGCGCCGCATGGAGCGGATTGAGTTCATCGCGTTCCCACTCCAACAGGCAGTGCCGCAGCGCTTCGCGTCCCATCCACGCGCCGCCGCCTTCGTCCCCCAAGAGTGGCCCCCAGCCGCCGGCCCGCACGAATTCATGACCGATGGGAGTGCGATAGAGAGCGATGGCTCCGGTTCCGGCGATCAACAGAATGCCGTTCCGGCCGTCGGCGAATGCTCCGCGATAAGCCAGTTCACCGTCGGTAATCACATGCACGTCGGCATTGGGAAAGACTCCGCGCACGGCAAGAAAAGCCGTTTGCCGTTCCGGCCTGCGGCCGACTCCGGCCAATCCCATGACAATCGTATCGGCTTTGGGTCCGGACGGCAGTTTTTTGTTCAATTCCCGCAGAGCATGAATCAATCCTTCCGCGCCGACGGTGGCGATGTTGGAAGGGCCGACTTCGGTTTCTTTCAGGCATTCGCGGGTTTCCGCATTGACCAGCCACGCGCGGGTTTTTGATCCGCCGCCGTCTACGATCAGTACGGTCATGGCAATACTCCGTTTTCGATCACGCTTCCGGGAAGAAGATATCCCAATTCTTTTAGTTCGCCCTGCAAGCGGTTCAACGCCGCGTCAACTCTGCCGCGTGAATCATCCTGTACGGGCTCTACGAGATCCGGTTCTAATTTCAACGCAATGACCCAGTTGTTTTGTGCGGTTTGGAGTTGTTCGAGGATGATCTTGCTGGCTTCCGGAGCGGATTCGTACACCGATTCCAGCAATTGCCGCCCGACCGCGGACCGTGTGAGTTTTTGCCGGGCCTGATCGCGGTACTGCTGCACCAGTTGCTGCGTTCGCCAAAGCGGGCCGAAAAATTGTCGGTTTGTGCCTTCATTTTGGGCGGACTGTTCCATAAGCTGCTGAAGATAATCCGCCGTGCTGCCTTCGGCATGACATTCCGCTACGATTCGGTTGATCTGGCGCGTGAGTTCGGCGGCGGTCACCCGGTTTAACTCCCGCCATTTGCGGTCGGGTTTCCGCCGATGACGAAGATTGACCGCTCCGGATACCAGCGCAGCCTCCACCACATACTGGAAGGCCGTCTGATCGTCCTCTTCCTCGATGTTTCGGTTTGCGTCCAGAGAGGCACGCGCGAATTCCCGCCACACGTCCATCCGTCCGGCTTTCTCGGAGAGAAATGCGAGAGCCAATGAGCGGGCGGAATCGGCCTGACCCCACATCCGCAGTTCGCGGACTTGTATGGCGTGCGGATCCTCCCCGCAACCAGCAATCAGCAGGCTGAATACTGCCATTAGCATGACGGCTGCTGTCCGCATGGGTTGACTCAAGACTACGTTGTCCTGTATAAATTCTGTACAACCGGGCCTAAAAACGAATTTCTCTAAATCTCATCATTTCTCTTGAAAGATGCAACTCAAACCGCCGAAAAAGTGAAGGCCGATCCGGACGGATCAGCCTTCATTTTGTAAAACCGTGGCGACTCAAGAGAGTTACAACGGCGGCGGGTTTCAAAACCAGATGCGCGTGAACGGCAGCTTACTTGCCCGTGCCTTCGGATTTCGGCTCTTCGGCCTTCTTTTCCTCGGCTTTTTTCACGGGTTGGCGGATTTCCGTAATGAATTCTTCGGGCGGGACTTTATCTTCCGCGGTTTTAAGATAGACTTCCATGGGAGCACCGGTAGGAATATAGCCGTTATCCGGGATCCACTTTTTAAAGGCTTGCCAGACATCCCGAGATTGATTGTAGGCGCCCTTGAACTGCACGACGGCGCAGCTCGTTTCGGGGTAGGATTCCACTTTAAGGCGCGCCGTCACTTTCGTTCCGGGTTCTACGGGGAAACCGATCTGACAGGTTAAATCCTTGGCCGGGGTTTTCGAAGGATCCTCGGGATAGATCGCGAAGGGCGGGCCGATCGGCTTTCCGCCTTCTTTCATCCACGCGGTCAGAATTTCGAATCCCTTCGACACCATGGTTTCGTATGCCATCGTTGAACCCTCGTTGCCTTTGGGATATCCGCCTTCGGGAATGTAATCCGCGGCCTTTGCCATAACCATCACGGCGGTCATCGCGGGAATGGTTTTCACGGTGATTTCGCCCAGCATTTCCGCTTTCTTCACGGCGGGCTTCACGTCTTCCGTCTTTGTCACTTCAGTCTGCGCGAGCGCCAAACCCGCAGTCAGAACCAGAACGAACAACACAACCAGCAAGCGTTTCATCTTTCCTCCGCATATTTTATTCAGAGAGCGGGCACTGCGCCCACTCGAAAAAACAACGCCGTGTCGGTCTCCCGACAGGCAATGAAAGAAGGATTCCGGGCACGCGAGGACGCATGCCTCGGCGAAATTGTCGCCGCGAGCGGGTGCCCTCACCCCTCGCGTTATTCAGTGACCGCCGTTGTCGGTCTCCTGACCGGCAATGGCCAGCACAAACTTATTTAATTAGAGCGATCTTCTGCGTCGTCTCGATTCCCAACGCTTCCCCACGCAGGAAGTATTCGCCGGAGGCGAGGTTTTCCGCGTGCAGCGGAAAACAGTGATTGCCTGCCGGAGTCCAGCCGTCATAGACTATAGCCGCCTCGCGCCCCAGAAGATCATACAGGCGAAGCCGAACGACAGCCGGCCGCTTCAGCGTGAACTCAATGGTCACCGTCGCGTTGAAGGGATTCGGATATACGGGTTCCAATAGAAAATCATCCGGAACAACCGATGGCGGATCAGACGCATCCGATCTTTCCGGTTCCGTCCGAACCAAAAGAGTCCATACTCGTAAAGTATCACCATAGTCTGCGTTTTCCCCACCTAACATAAAGCCGGAGTTCCGCAGACATGTTACTGCGACTCCGGTATAATCTTCCCATTCCTCACCAATTGACCATGACCAAAGCGTGTCACCATTGGAGTTGAATCTCAACAGACGCGCATGGTCATAGTTAGATGATGGACGATCAGTTAACGCGGCAACCCACCCCCCATCCGGGCACGCTGCCAATTGCGTGTTCTGCGGATAAGTGAGAATCTCCATTGTGTAAACACTATCCCAGACCACACTGCCCTCTTGATTAACTTTATTCAAAACGAAATGGGATCGTGACGGAGCGACAAAATAGCATGCTGACAGAAATGAATTATCCACCAGTTGTATGACTGAAGACACCTTTATGTACACCGAATCGGTTCCCGTACGAATTCTACTTGTCCACACAATATCTCCCTGGCTGTTCAAGCGAGCCAACCACATCCCATCAGGGCGATAGGGTGGAATACGAGCCAGCGCGGCGAAGAGCAATCCACCATCGTCCAGAGCCAGGATCGCTTCGATCCAACCTGAAAAGAACTCCGGACTGACCGAGTCGGGATACATCCGATGGGAAAGATAATGTCCGCTGTTGTCGAAAAATGTTATTCGCGCATTTGTCACGTCAGATTCCGCATCTCCGCCAACTGCAAAGCGACCATCGGCCGTTCGGGCAATACAATATCCTGTCAAGCCATAGTATGGACTCTCACGCATCCACAGTGAATCACCATTCATATTAACGGCTGTTATGAAGGAACGTGGTGCACCAGTAAAGACGAGAATGCTGTCTACTGCAAGCAACCCAGCTTCAATATCAGTATAAATTCCAAACGGACATCTCGACCAGATAAGATTCCCATCTGCATCAATTCGTTTGATAAATCCATATGCTGGTCCGCCGATACCGTCCTCTAACCTGCCAAATGTGATAATGCTTCCGTCGGGTGCTTCGACAATTCCACGGCATAATTCAAACACACCTCCTTCACCCACCACTCTAACCCAAGCCGTGTCCGGACGAACTTGGGCGAGAACGGGGGAAGCTAAGATAAGGATAGTCCACCCACAGAAAAAAAGAAATCGTACGAAGAAATGTACGTTCATGATTGCTGAAGGGTTATTGATCTTCACAGGTGCTCGCATGGTATCCCCGGCGTTTTGTAATGCAGATTCCGGGCGGATCAGGGGATCCGCCTCGGCGCACCTTGCGGTGTTTGCGTTGCGCGGCGGCATGTGTCTGCACATGCCCCGCTCGGGAGAAGAGTATCGTGATCGGATTCCGGGGCACGCGGGGACGCATGCCTCGGCGGATAGGATTCCGGGCGGATCAGGGGATCCGCCTCGGCGGAAAGCTATCTCGTGTGTAAGAGTCTTTGTATAATCACCCGATCTGCCTTGGGGAAAGCGAAGCGGTTTAACTCGGCAGGCTTCACCCAGTGGAAATCCGCCACTCCGATGCGCTGCAACCGACCTCGCTTAGGCTTGCAGAAAAACGCATGCAGCGTAATTTTAAAATGCGAGTAGGCGTGATTAACGGAGGTCAGAAGCTCCCCCACTTCGATCTCGATTCCCAATTCTTCGCGAATCTCGCGCAACAAACACTCTGCAAGAGTTTCTCCCTTGTGCTGTTTGCCGCCGGGAAATTCCCAAAGTCCGCCCAGCATCCCGTCGTGCGGTCTTTGTGTAATCAGAAGGCAGCCGTTTTTGCGAAGGATAGCCGCCGTTACCTGATAGTGCGGAATCTCTTTAGCGGGAGTCTTGCGCGGTAGAATCGTGACGTCGGCCAGTTTGCGCCTTGCGGCACAGGAGTTTTTCAAAGGACAAACCGCGCAATCGGCGCGGCGCGGTGTGCAGACAATTGCTCCCAATTCCATGAGAGCCTGATTGAGATCGCCCGGCTTGATCTGTGCCGCTACAGCCGCTTGCATGACCTTATCGGCGGCACGCTGCAATCGCTTTTGCACAAGTGTGTTTTTCACGACTCGGCGTTCGCAGAGTACGCGCGCAAGGACGCGTTCCACGTTGCCGTCGAGTACCGCCACAGGTTCCTGAAACGCAATGGAACTGATGGCCGCCGCCGTGTAGCGGCCAATCCCCGGCAATTTCATCAGATCGTAATATCGGCGGGGAAAGCCTTTTCCTTCTCCGACGATTTGTTTCGCCGCGCGATGCAGATTCCGCGCGCGGGCATAGTAGCCGCAGCCTTCCCAAACTTTCAGAACTTTGTCAAGCGGAGCAGCCGCTAACGATGCGAGGGTCGGGAATGCTTTAATGAAGCGCAAAAAATAAGGTCGAACGGTTTCGACCTGAGTCTGCTGCAAAAGAATTTCACTGATCCAAATCCGGTACGGATTGCGCGTGTTCCGCCACGGCAGCTTGCGTTGATTTTGATCGTACCACTTGCTGAGTTTCCGAACAGCCGCGGATGACAACGCGGACGGATGGGATTCGGATTTCACCGCGTTCAATTTAAAAATGTCTTGCCCAGATCCGCCTGCAGAAGCACGCGAACCGTTTCCGGCACCGGCTCGACATGCGCGCGCCGGGATTTCTCACCGGCTAAAGGGAAGGACTGAATCTCCCCGCTGCCGTCCAGCCAGACCCGCATGAGTCGGCGATCCGTAACCACCACTACACTTCGGCCTTCGCGCGATTTCTGTTCGCGCGCGCGCCGCCACAATTGTCCGAGTGCAATCAACGAGAATACCGCCAGCCACGATAGTCCGACGGCCAGAGCGGTGGCGGGAGATTGGTACGCCAGAATCAGACTAATTACCAAGACCAGCGGTGTGATCAGCATTAAGGTTTTGAGCACGACAAACTGGCGCGACGGAGTGCGTTTCCGCACTGCCGGCCAGTCGGCCACCGTCACCAGATACTCGCCCGTCAGCAAATTCTCGTTCAACAGATCGAGCAATTCGGACGCGTCCCGATGCACGGCCAGAAACTCCCGCGGAGGTAATTCCCCGCGCGAGTATTTCATGAGTGTGTCAAGATCCACAGCGATTTATAACGTCTGTTCAAGACCTGAGTGAAAACGGCTTCCGAAATGACGGAAAAGCTCGTCCATCACAATCAGAAACAATATACTAATCTCACCGGCCTCTCGCAAGCCGCAACCGAAAGTTTACAAGAATCCTCAAGTCGGAACGGGCCGTTTTGAGTTGCATTTTGATAAGGAATCCATATATTTAAGAACTTTAAGGGGTGAAAAAGCCAGTATTTGGGGAGGAGTGCCCATGCGCACAGCCACGATTCTCGTTTACCTGTTTGTACTGTCAACGATTCTATCCGCTCAGCCTGTTCTGACCGATTCCGTCTCCGTGCCCGCGCCCAAACCAGCGGACACGATTTGGGTAATTCCCGCCGGACCGATAGCCGGAACATTTACTCCGGCTTCCCGCATTACCGTCAACGATACAATTGCCGGATGGGCAAGAATTTTAGTGGAAGGCTGGGTGCCCGTGTCGGCCGTAATTAGTCGCATGTCGGCGGCCACTCCGGCCGAGAATCCCGCGCTGACCGGCGAAGAAAACAAATCCACGGCGCGTGTCCAATGTGCCGCCATCACCACCAAAGGCGTACGCTGCAAACGCATGGCGGAGCCGGGCTCAAAATATTGCTGGCAGCACCAGTCCAGAAAATGACCCAAACACATCTATCCTTTATTATACTGTTGGTTTCCGGATGGGCGTTCTGCGCGGGCGCGCAGCCGCTGCCCGCGGCCACGGATTTCGAGTGGGAACTACTGAATCCCGACCGCATTCTGTTTCGCGATCGCGTTCCGGTGGGAGAGATTCAACTCGATGCGGATGCCAAGAGCGGCTTTTTCGGCAAGCGGAAAAAGAGCACCGGTGAAACACTGTCGCTATGGACGGAAGCGGCCTTTGTGCCGGGAGACACGGCCCGCTTTCTGGCCGTCAGCATCGAGACGGTGTTGAACGAAGCGCCGCGCGGTGAAACGATTCTCGATGCAAATGAAATCTCCGCGTTCTATAAAGCGGTGGACTACTTACTGGCAACCTCCGGCAATATCGCTACGACCGAACGCACCGACACGCGCGTGCAATTCCGTTCCAAGAGCGGAATGGTGCTTCTGTTCCGGCAGTCCGGCAAGGCGCAGTATTTTGAAATGAATTTTCCGCCGCGCGGCAATCGTCCGGAACATGCGACCGCCATGAGCCGCGATCATCTTTCCACGTTGAAAGACCTTTTGGATCTGACTCTGTTCGAACTGAAACGGCAGGGAGCCGCCGTGGAAACGGGCTCCGGTTTGAAATAATTTCTTTGCACTGTTCAAGCGGATGAAAGTCCGCCGTTAAAAAGTATTTCGGGAACCTGTATGCATTATTCCGATCTGGTGCAACGTACCGCCGCTCTTTCCGAAGGCCGTCACGTCATTTACGAAATGCCGGAAGGGCGGGTGGAAATCCGCAATATCGGCGTGGGTAATCCGCAGCTTTCGGCGCGTCCGGAATTCCGCCTCTATTTATTTCTCGACGGCCGCGAAATGCAGCCACGGCACAGCGATTTCTTCTGCGACTACTTGCTGAAAATCGAAACCCGACCTGATCTGCATTTGCCCTTAACCGAAGCCTGCGAGCAAGTCTGCAACGGCACGGCTCCCACGGGCGTGATGACTGCCAAAAGGCTGCCGCGCAAATTCGCCGAAACGGGTGAGAGCACATGGAGCATGCAGACCAGCATGTATGCGAACGGCGGACTGCCGACGGAACTCTTTCTCTGCGGCTTGCAGGGACTCCTTCGCGTATATGAACTCAATCATTGGCTGGACAACTCTCCCGAGGCTTTCCGGCAGGTCTTTCTGAAACTGGAAAAAGGCCAACCCTATGTGGACGTGGTGCGCGATCTGTTTCCGTTAGTGCGTCCCGAAAAACGCTATTTCGACCGTATGGAACGCTGCGTTAAAGCATGACCGCCGCGCGTCCATGCATCCTTTTTCATCATGATGTTTTCCCTCCGTTACGCCTCACGCGTTTTGAATAATTCCCGATGATTGTTGCGGCGATCATCTTTTGGCTATGCCTCGCGGCGATGCTGCATACGTATGTGACGTATCCCCTTTCGCTGCGCCTGTTCCGCCGCCGCTATGCCGTGCCGCCGGTCATGCCGGACGGCGCATGGCCGCGCGTTGCCGTGCTTATTCCCGCTTACAATGAAGAGCAGGTTATCGGCGCGAAAATCGAGAACTCCCTCGCGCTCGATTACGATCCCGCCTTGCTGGAAATTCTGGTCGGTTCGGACGGTTCCACCGACCGCACCGATGAAATTGTCCGCGGCTTTTCCGATCCCTGCGTTCAATTGATTCGCCTGTCCGGTCGTTCGGGAAAAACCGGAGTTCTCAACCGGCTGGTAGCCGAGAGTTCGGCGGACATTCTCGTCTTCAGCGATGCCAATGTGACTCTCGACCGCGCGGCCTTGCGTTTATTGGTTCGGCACTTTGCCGACCCCCTTGTCGGCGGCGTCAACGGAGGAAAGTATATCCGGATTCCGGAAGGCGCGGAATCCGTAAAGGGGGAAGAAATATACGGCGATCTGGAAAATCGCCTGCGCACTTTAGAAAGTGAAATCGGCGGCACATCCGGGGCATTGGGTTCACTCATGGCCGTGCGGCGAGAACTCTATCGTTCGTACGCGCCCGGCTCCATCAATGACGACACGGTTCCCTCGCTCTGGATCATGCTGGCGGGATATCGAAATGTGCACGATCCGGCAGCAAAGGCATTTGAAGAATCGGGATTCAGTATCCGGGAGGAATTTCGCCGCCGCATTCGCATCGGCGCCGGAAATTATCAAACGCTGTTTCGCTACCGGAACGTGTTGTCTCCGCGCTACGGGATTGCCGCCTACACGTATTTTTCGCATAAGGCATTGCGCTGGCTTTTCCCGTTTTGGATGCTGGGAGCTTTGCTTGCGAATTTATTCCTTCTGGAGAATCCGTTTTATCAGTGGACACTCACCTGCCAATTGGCGGGATACGGCGCCGGATGGGTAGGCGGTATGGCGGATCTTGCCGGAATTCGCCTGCCGATTCTCACGGCGCTTTATCATTTTATTGCACTGAATATCGCGTTTCTTATCGGATTTGTTGTTTACCTGCGTGGGATTCGGTCCGCCGCTTGGGAGCGCACGGCACGCGAGGAGAAGTTGTGAAACTGCCGCGCGCGCTTTTGCTTTCGGTTGTTTTGACGCTTCTGGTCACGCTTGTCCTGAGTTACTTTTTGGGGCTGCACGCACTCGCGCTTTTTCTGTTTCTTCCGCTGGGATTTTTCTTCGGCAAACGCTCTCCTCGTGGTCATGATTCTTTGGATCACAGGAAGCATCCGGGAAACGAACCGATTGAACCGCGCTGAAACACTCAAATTAATCAACTCCGATATAACACATTGCCGTTATAGATCCGGCCGGATTTTTGGAGATCACGCATGACGGAGTCTTCCGGTATTTGCTTGAATGAACGTCCGCCGCGCGATTTCAAGAAAGTGGTGTGCATTCTCCCGGCTTATAATGCCGAGAAAATATTGGAACCGACACTCCGCTCTATTCCGCAGGACAGCGTGCACGAATTTATTCTCACGGACGATTGCAGCACCGACCGCACGGCGGAAGTCGCCGAGCGTCTGGGTGTCCGCGTAATCCGCCACGACCGCAACCGTGGCCACGGAGCCAACCAGAAAACCTGCTAAGATGCCGCGCGCGAAAGCAGAGCCGACGTGGTGGTTATGATCCATCCGGATTATCAGTAATACAGGCGGGTTGTGCCGTATGTTATCGGTTTGCTCAGCCTCGACACGTGCGACGTCCTTCTCGGCTCGCGCATTCGCACGCGGCGGGAGACGCTCGAAGGCGGAATGCCGAAATACAAATATCTCAGCAACCGGTTTTTGACGATCTTTGAGAATTTTTCTCTGGGACAAAATCTGGGCGACTTCCATTCCGGCTTTCGCGCCTACACGCGGGATGTTCTGGAGACGGTGAATTATCGCGCCAACTCGGATGATTTTGTCTTTGATACGGAGTTTCTGGCGCAAGCGGTTTATCACGGTTTCCGGATCGGCGATATTCCGATTCCCACCCGGTATTTCAAGGAAGCCTCCTCCATTAATTTTGTCCGCAGTTTGAAAGATGGATTGCAGACCGTAGCGGTCATGGGTAAATTCGGATTGCAGTATCTGCGTTTGGGCAAGTTCCGCATCTTCGAACGGGCTGCGGATAAAACAATGGCGGGTAAAGACTGATGACTGAAGGCCGCTCCTGCGACACGCATGGCGGTGATTTATAACGGCATATTTACCATGCAATGCGAACCTAATCAGTATCCTCGAAATACCGTAACGTGATTTAAAACAGACGGCAGAAGACTTCAGTATGACATCGCCGCTCATTCCCCAGTGTGTATTCTGGCTGCCGCTGCTGATGTTTGTCCATTCGTATCTATTGTATCCGTTTTCATTACTCCTATTTCCCCGGCGTTTTAAACGGATTGACGGACGGCCTGCCCAAACCGGATATCGCGTGGCAGTTCTGATTCCGGCATTTAATGAAGAATCCATCATCAGGGATAAAGTTGCGAATACGCTCGAAATTCGTTATCCGCAGGGACTGTTGGAGGTGTTGGTCGGATCGGATGGTTCTACCGATGGCACGGCGGAATTGGTACGATCTTTTACGGATCGGCGTGTGCGGCTGATCGAACTGGATCGTCGCGCCGGAAAAGCGGCCGTCATCAATCGTTTATCCCGGGAAACGGATGCCGACATCTTGGTGATGACAGACGCCAATGCTTTATTCGCGCCGGATAGTATGGAATTTCTTCTTCCGTATTTTCAAGATCCGGCTGTCGGCGCAGTTTCCGGCGCTAAAATGGTTCGTGTTCCGGGGTGCGCAAGAAATTTAGCGATGGAGACGTCCTATTCGGATTTTGAAAATGGCATCAAGACGCTGGAAAGCGAGATCGGCGGAATGTCCGGCTGTCGCGGGGCGATAATGGCTGTCCGCCGGCGCGATTTTCCGGGATTTCCCCCCGGTACCGTTAATGAGGATCTTGTTCTGGGGATTCTTATGGCCGCTTCCGGAATGCGCATAGTCTTTGAACCGAAAGCCCGTGTATTCGAAGAGTCGGCGGCGAAGATGGCGGACGAATTCAAACGGCGCGTACGAATCGGAGCCGGCAACTTTCATGCGATGGCGGCGCATCGAGCAAAGTTTTTCAAGTTTTCGCCGATTATACTCTATTCGATGATCTCTCATAAAGTGATGCGTTGGCTGCTGCCCATTGCCGCTCTTGCGGCAGTCCCGGCTTCTTTATGGCTGTTGGACTCGCTATTCTATCGGGGAATGATGGCTCTTCTATGCGCGATGACGGCAGTGGCTGTGACGGGGTGGGTGTCCGAAAAATTCCGCAGGAATCTGCCGATAGCATCAGCCGTTTATCATTTTGCGGCCATGAATGCGGCTCTTTTATGCGGCTTATTCGTATTGCTTGCGGGAAAGAACGTCTCGGCTTGGGAGCGAACCGAGCGATAACATCGAACGGAAGAAGCGTGCATGTATCTTGAGAATTCGGAAATACCGCCGGAGTCGTATGATTCGGCTTCCGTTTGGGGATTGGATCAACTCCGGACGCTGCATCTTGAAATGGGAGTGCAATGCAATGCGCGCTGTTCGATGTGCTTTCAAACGGATTTTTCGCCGTCGAATGTGATGCCGGAAAGCATCTGGAAAGAAAAGCTCCAGCTTGTGTACTCTACGGCACGCGAATTATTAATCATCGGCGGCGAACCGACGGTTCTCGCGAATTGCCGGCAGCTTCTCGAAATGGTGATGAAGGACTTCCCGTCGCTGGATCTGATCACCGCCACGAACGGCATCCGGTTTAACGGCCTTTGGGAAGATGCTTTCCTCCGACAGGGAAAAGTGGTGAACTTCAGCGTGATTGCGATTGATCCGGTGCGCTACGAACGCATCGTTAAGTATGGAAATCAAGCGCTCGTGCTGGAGAATCTGCAGCATCTGATCCGACGGAAGAGGGAAACCGGTTCGAAGGTTGCGATTCGCATGAACACGGTAATTACCGATGACACGCTGGACGAACTAAGCGATTTTTTCGAGTGGGGAGCGATCCACGGCGTGGATCAGGTATCGTTGGATCCGGATTGCGTGGGGAGAGTAAGGCGGCAGCCGAAGGAAGTGCAGCGCCATATAGCCCAAACTTATGAGATGGCGGAGCGCCATCCGCAGACGGTGCTGCTTCGGCTCAAGGATTTCGATCGTATGTATGCATTGCGGCACGGGATTCCGCCCGTTAAAGAGGGCGGGAATTCCGGTCATGCATCCGCACCTTGCGGCGAGGCTTTTCATACGTTGCTGGTTACATCGGACGGATTGGCAAAACCTTGCTGTCTATCCTGGTATGCCTACGGCAACTTGCGCATCCACGATGTGGAGGCGATATGGAGCGGCGGCGCAGCGCAGCGGTTTCGGCAACGAATCGGCCGCTGCGATTATCGCGATTGTTTTATCGGCTGTACGTATAATCCTTTCCCCGTTGGACCATATACATCTCTCTTTCGACATGGCTTATCGGCGTTTCGTCGAAATCCGCGTACGGCGATAAAAAAAATCTCTCACAAGTTGAAACGTTCACTTTTTTGTTCACTGTCATAAGCGGCGCTCTGATTCCTAACTGAAACACGGTAAGTCATTATGCATAATCGCATCTCCTGGGATGAATACTTTTACGGCATCGCGCATCTCATCGCGCAGCGCAGCGTGTGTCTGCGGCGCAAGGTCGGCTGCATTATCGTGCGCAATCACCAGATTCTCTGCACGGGCTACAACGGCCCGCCCGCCGGGCATCCGCATCCGGAGGAACTCGGCGGCTGCGAACGCGACATCGAAGGCATCAAATCCGGCGAGCGGCTGGAACTCTGCTGGTGTTTGCACGCGGAACAGAATGCCATCTTGCAGGCCGCGCGCAACGGCGTGTCCATCGAAGGCTCGGAGATTTACGTGACCACTTTTCCCTGTCCGATCTGCGCGCGCATGATCGCCAATTCGGGAATCCAACATGTGAAAGTATTCGGCAGCTATCCGGGAGAGGAGCGCAGCCGCTTGGTGCTCGAGCGTTCGGGCGTGAAAGCTACGTATGTGGACACCGCCAATTTCCGGCTTTCGATTTCCGATACACCTTGATAAAGGTAGGGGCACGATATATCGTGCCCGGGCAATAAAAACGGGCGACCCTCGAAGGGCCGCCCGTTGCGCATTTAATATGAACCTACTTCAGCAGCAGCATCTTGATTTCCAAATCGGTCTCTTCTGTTTGCATGCGGCAGATATAGATGCCGCTTGGCAGATTCCGGCCGTCAAAAAACACGGTGTGTTTTCCGGCGGGTAGACTGCCGCTGGCCAGCACGGTCACTTGTCTGCCCAACGCGTCGTATACGCGCAGCATGATGTGTGAAGCTCGCGGCAGGTCGAAGGCAATTTGGGTTATAGGATTGAAAGGATTCGGATAGTTCGGATGCAGGGCGAAGCGATCCGGCAGATCAGGATTAAGATGAGTCGAGGACAAGGTTCCGCGATAACCGCTATCGGGATTTCCGCAGACTCCGATTCCGCACGTATTGTACCCGCAGACCCGATAGACGTGGATGTGACCGCGTTGTGCGTTCCAGTCATTGAATGTGAAAACATCATTGGAGACGATTCCGATAAGTGTTTCGTCGCGATAGATGTGATATCCCGTTTCGCGATTCAGATCTCCCCACGTAATCTGCACGTAGTCTTCGAAGTTCCCGTCGGTTGCGTTCACGACAGTTTCCGTGTCGGGGACATCTTGACGAAAACCGGAGGCGGACTCCTCCGACATCAACCCTATGCCGCAGGCGTTTGCAGCCTGAACTTTGTACTCATACACTTCAAGCGGCGCAACGCCCTGATCCGAATAAACGGTCACGAGGGGAGAGCCGGTGACCTCAGCTATAAAAGCATAGACGCTGTCCACCGAGCGGCGGTAGATCCGGTAGGAACGCGCATGGGGAACGCTGTTCCATGATACCGTGATCCACGAGCAATAGGTTGTGGATGCAATGATGTTTTCGGGTGTTTCCGTAATGGGCAGCGCGATTCCGCCGCTGTCCACAGCAGACGGCGCGCCTTCACCACACACGCTGTTCCAGCCAATCACCTGATATCCGCCGCGCTCCGATTCGATTGTATAATGATCGAAAGATCGCAGTCCGGGCTCCCCGACTGCCCGCATGCCCGCGATGGTCACTCCATTTCGCTGAATGATAAACGAATCCGTAGATGAATGATTCCGGTAATTCCATGCCACTCGCACAAATCCGCAGCTATCATCCGATGCCGAAAAGGAGTCCGTAGCAGCCGCGTGCGGATAAACGGAACCCGAATCCGCCGCTGAAGCCGTGCACGTGAACAACGAGCACCACGTTAACGGAGCGCGGCGCGATTTAACATAGTAGGAATGACGTCCATCCGGCGCGCTGTAATCCATGTAGCTCGAATCCTGTCTGGGAACGTGCCCGATCGGAATCCCATCGCGATAAATAAAGAAGCTATCCACCGGCACGGGTGGTTCGCCGTCCGCATACGACCAGCGAACCGTTACGCTAAAACACGATGTGCAATCCGTTGCTGAGACGTTCATGGGTGCAGCAGGCGGATTATGACACCATTCGGCATCCTCGAGGCAGCTCCAGTTGGAAATTTCATAACTTGAAATGCCGGGCGGTGGACTAAATACCTCCGACACGAAGACTTGCCACGAGACGCCGACGCGAACCCAAAAAAGCAGGAAAAAACGGCTGGGGTATGGAGAATTGCCGACCATCGTGAAATAGCCGTAATTCGGTAAGGCCGTGGACATGAAATAACCGGGCATGGCGAATTCCGTATTGCTGTTGAAAACCAACTCGTTGAAATTCACGCTCCCCGGTGGAAGTCCCGAGATGCAATACGGCGGATTGTCGCATAGCGTAACCAGCGAGTCCGCGTAACATGGGCCGTCGCCGTCGCGATCCTGTAGAATGTAGACGGTTACGCCGTCAGCAATCGGATGTCCGGTGTCACCGCACATGCTATCCATCGGAGCATCCAAAGCCCACAGGGTGGTTCCCGTTTCCAGTAATTCCACCTGAAACGGCGGCTGGGCGATCACGGGTTGTGCTGCATAAAAAACAAGGAGAACAATAGGGATAAGAAAGCGTTTCATAAAAGCCTCCCCAATTTGTGTTGACAAATTAATACACATTTTTCCGAATTGCAAGTATTTCTTCTGTTTATCCGTAAATTCTATGACATTGACCGCGTAGCGGTTGGTTCAAATGACTCAACTTTTACCCTAATTGAGCCGATAGAGATAGAGAGACACTTTCGTCAAACCTCAGGAATCGAAACCGCATGCCCGGAACCATCCTTGTGGTGGATGACGACCCCGATCTCCGGCAGGTCGTCCGCCTCGATCTCGAAGAACGCGGCTATGAAATCATCGAAGCCGGTGACGGCGAAGAAGGCCACGCGCAATTCACGTCGCTGTTGCCTGATCTCTCCATAATTGACGTGGGATTGCCCGGAGCCTACGACGGCGTGGAACTGCTGCGCAGAATCCACGATATTCAAGCGCGCCACCCTGTGCTGATTATCAGCGGTCAGGCCTCGCCCGAAAAAGCCGTGGAAGCGATGAAGCAGGGAGCGTTCGATTATCTGGGCAAACCGCTCAATCTGGAAAAACTCGCGCTGCTCATCGAACGCGGTCTGGCCAGCGTCCGCAAGGATAACGAACTCGAGCGTGTGTCCAAAACACAAAAAGCAACCTACGGTTTCGAGCGAATTATCGGCTCGTGTTCCTCCATGCAGGAAGTGATCAACACCGCCCGCAAAGTGGCCACTGTGCCTTTTGCCACCGTTTTGCTCACGGGTGAATCCGGAACCGGAAAAGAGCTGGTCGCGCACGCGATTCACTTGGCCAGCGCCAATGCGAAAGAACCGTTTGTGGAAGTGAACTGCGCAGCCATGCCGGAAACTCTGCTCGAAGCGGAACTTTTCGGCTATGAGAAAGGCGCGTTCACCGACGCCAAGCAGCGCAAACGCGGATTGTTTGAAGTGGCTTCCGCCGGAACGTTTTTCCTCGATGAAATCGGCGAGATGTCTCCCAATTTGCAAGTGAAGCTGTTAAAAGTTATCGAAGAACGGAGCTTCCGCAGATTAGGCGGAACGTCTCCCCTCTCCGTGCAGTTCCGTTTAATCGCCGCCACGAATGCCGACTTGCACGAACGGATGGCGGCGGGCGCGTTCCGCCGCGATCTATACTACCGCCTCAATGTGTTTACGATTCATTTGCCGCCGCTGCGCGAACGTGGATCGGACGTGATTCACGTGGCGGAGCATTTCATCCGTCATTTCAATCGCGAATTCAGCAAGAGCATGCACACGATTTCGCCCGACGCGCAGCAGCTTCTCATGTCGTACGATTGGCCGGGCAATATTCGCGAACTGCGGAATGCAATTGAGCGGGCCGTGCTGATCGGAGCCAGCGACGAAATCCGCCCGCAGGATCTGGCCATCAAAGCGCGCCTGAAGCCGCTCGCGGCTCCCGAAGCCGCACCTACGGCGGAAACCGCTTTACCCGGTGAGATTCTCGATATAAAAATCCCCGCGCATGGCGTGAATTTCGAAGAAGTGGAGCGGCAGCTCATCCGCCTCGCGATGCGGCACTGCCACAACAACGCATCCGCCGCCGCGCGTTTTCTGCGCATGACCCGCGAAACCCTCCGTTACCGCCTGAAAAAATTCGGCATCCGCGAAGGTGTCGAACAGGAATAAAGGAAAATCCGAAGATTTGACCCGCCCGTAGGGCGAGGATAAAAACCCCAAACAAACAAAGCCGCTCTGATATTCAGAGCGGCCTTTGCATTTTGCCGTGCTGGGGGACAGGGACTCGAACCCCGACTCACAGATCCAGAGTCTGTTGTCCTGCCAATTAGACGATCCCCCAAGGACCATCATCTCCTAAACCCAATAAAAAGGTTCTACTGACGGCGCGGAAGGCAAATATACGATTATTTCCCGCTTCAATCAAGTCCCATAAGTCACTCTGTGGCCAGTAATTTGCTCTGAGAGATCAGTGTAAAGTCCAAGACAAAACAAGTTCTTATAACGAATGACAGGGAGTTGAAAGGTGCCGCCAGATCTGGATCTGCCCCGCCAAGCATCACCTCCTCCGCAGAAGTCACGTATTTTTGGGATCTTAGACAGTCTCTGCGGATTGGCTTGCCAACTGGACCCGCAAGGTAATATCGAAGCGGTCGGCGCAAGCTGGGATGAATTCATGATCCGGGCCGGACAAACCGGCCTGACCCGCGAGAGCGTTTTAAGGAATGCTCTTGGGAATCTCCTTCCCGAGGGTGAGCCGCGCACGGTTTTCAACTCTGCCTTGGCTGCCTTGGCGGATGGAAAACAGAAACATCATGTGCAGTTAATGGAACTGGGTTCGGCTAACAAACCGCAGGCCATCAGCTTGAATGTGCGGCCTGTTTTCGAGGGAGACACCCTGCGGGGCTTTCTGGTGCAAGGGCTTGATGTCACCTCGGAGTATCTCAGCCGCATCGCTCTTTTGGATCGGGAGCGCAAACTGCGCGAGATGCGCGCCGCCGTGGACAGGCAAAATGAAGAAATGAGCACGCTGCGGGCACAGGCGCAGAATATTGCTTTGGAGAAGGACGCGCTGGCAAGCGAGATCAGCGTGATGCAGAACCGCGCGCAAGACTTCGCGTCGGAAAAGAATACGCTCACCGCGGAGATTACCGCCCTGCAAAAACATGCGCAGGACATCGTTTCATCGAAAGATGCGCTGACGGATGAAATTCTGCGGGCCTTCCGTTCGGATCCGAACCATTTCAGCAGCACGTTTTGCCGTTTGGCGATGGAAAAGAGCAATGCGATGTTTACCGCGCTTGCTGTATTCCAGCCTGAATCGCAAAAACTCCGCTTTTCCGCGCAGCATAATGCGCCCGAATACCATCAACTTGTCGTGGACAAGGGATTTATCGAACTGGCCTTGGGCGAAGGTCCGGCGGGAATCGCCGCGCAGAAAGGCTGCGCCACTCAGTTCGATCATCTGCTCAGCCGCGAAGATTTCGTCACGTGGGCGCCGCTGGCCGAGCAATACGGCTATAACTGCATCTGGGCTTTTCCACTGGAAGATGAAGAAGGTTTGTATGGCGTGCTGCAAATTTATTTTGCGGCAGAGGAATACGGCCTTCCCGTTGAGCAGTGCGCGAACCTGACCAATCTTTGTCATATATCAACACCGCTGCTGCGCGCAGGTGATTCTTTGCATACGCGTTCCGCAGCCGCACCTATAGCGGCGAACAACACGGTTGTTCCGCTCCGTGTTCTCACCACCAATTTGGCCGAAGAGTTCAGCAATCTTCTCACCGGAGTTCTCGGACATTCTTCGTTGGTGGCGGCGGAGATTGGAGAGGGGCATGCGGCGCTCGAAGACGTGCGCGCGATTGAAAAGGCGGCGCGCGGCGCGGCCCGTCTCACGCGGCATCTGACCGCGCTCTGCGGCGGCGTGCATCATGGGCAGGCTCCGTTGGAAATCACCTCGTTTTTGCGCAACTTCGTGGGACGCGAGCGCGCCCACTTTTTCCCCGCCGGGCCTGCGGGTCTGGCCATGACCGAATCCCGCTGCCATGTGTCCGTGGAATCGCCGTCACTCGAAGTCATCCTCGATGGAATGGCCGATCATGCCCGCACCATGGGCGCTCCTTCTTCGGCTCCGGCCTGGACACTGGAAGTGGACGAATCTCGCCTGTTGCTGACTCTTTCTTATTCCGGCTTAGCATCGCTGCCGCCGCTCTGGCACGACGAGAACTGGATCGTGCAGCCCCGTCATCAGATTCCCGAATTGCTTTTTGCGCGGGAAGCCGCGCGGGCCGTGGGCGGCGACATCATTGTGCAGGAACAGGCCGATCACACGGATCTCATTTTATCGCTGCCGCTGGCGGCACAACCGGTCGCATCGTAGGGAGACGGCTCGCACCGTATCCTCATAACCATAGATGTAACTTTTCGCAGCCGGTGAAACAACGCGGACGAACCGATTAGGTTCGTCCGTTGATTTTATCGTTCGCCGAGGAGGGTCGAGGACTCTCCCGGAATCTTCTCCGCTTTCCGTTTTCAGATTTCAGCTTTTTTTACTTCCCCATCTTCTCCTTCAGCCACTCGCTGATCTTGAGTCCGGTTTCTGCGGTGAACTTGTGCGCGCCTTCCACCATGTAGAACGTCACATCCAATCCCGCCTGCTTCAGCATGTTGCTTGCGTAGGCCGCTTCCTCGAGTCCCACCGCCGGATCCTCCTTGCCGTGCGTAATGAGAACTTTCACCCCCGCCGTTTTTTCCGCTACCAATTGCGCGGGAGTGATGGCGTTTTTGATAATGTATCCGCCGTGCGCACAATAGCCCTTCACTCGCGAAGGATAATATGCCGCCGTGACGTGCGCCATCGCTCCGCCCTGACTGAATCCGATCAGCCGGAAGGTGGAATCCGCTACGGGATATCGCTTCATCACATCGTCCGCCGTGCGCACGATCCAATCGGCGGTTACGGGTGCGCCGCTCGCGTCTTCCGAATAGTCATCCCGCTCGCGTAAATGCGAAAAGCCTTTGCCTTCCGAATCGCGCGCGATGTACGGTCCTTGCGGAATCGCGTAGATGTACTCGCGCGTACTGATCAGTGGAATCCACTCCGCGGCTTTTTCAGGAGCCTGACCGTAGCCGTGCAGCAGAATTACCAGCGGATAGCGTTTGGCCGGATCGTATTCATCGGGCAGCACCACTAAATATTCTCCGACTCGCTGCTGCATACAGAGGTGGGATGTGTATCCGCCGTGCCGCATGCGTGAATTGCGGGCGATGTCTTCGAGCACGGTTTTAAAATCCGCCAGCGAACGCAGCGATTCCAAATCTGGGTCTTCCGCCGTGTGCCCCGCATCGCTCCAGCCCGCCGCTGCCGCCTTGCGTAGAACCACCATTGCCGAATCGGGCTGTTTCAAAATGGAATAGCAGCACGCCAGATTATAGAGCGAGACCGCATCGCCGGGATCGGCCTCCGTCCATTTCTTGTAGTAGGTGACGGCGGTCTGATAATCGCCGCTCATGATCGCGTCCTGCGCCGTCTGTTTCCAACTCTTCGGCTCGGCGAAGAGGGAAGAAACGCACATTGCAATTATCGTGAGAATAAGAAGAGATTTATTCATAGAAAAAATTTAGTTATGATTTGATCAGTTCAATAGCGAATAGAAAAGGGCCAGAGTGAACCAGCCCCTTGATCCTCCACGTGGCAGAACTACGATTTCGGTGTGTATTCCGGAGGACCTTCTCCGGGAGGAGGTGTTTTGTCCCGTTGCTGTCTGCGCCACTCGAGAAGCATCCTTTCAGCATCTCCTGTTGATTCCCTATGTTCTTCAACTTGCTCCTGAGATAATTCTGTCGCAACGAATCCCCGATTTACCTCATTTCTTAGTGTTATAATTTGAATTGGGAAAGACACTCCCCCAGGACTCGTCTCGATAGTATGACAGAGTGTCCATACAGTAGCAAAGATTCCATCAACAATCGAAGGTTGCGTATCTTTCCAGAACACTTTCCGAAGGAATGCAAGAAATGGATCAGCCGTCCCCTGACCACTGCCAATTGCCACAAAGCTCCCATCATTAATTTTTTCTTCGGAAGAACCCTGATGATCAAATTCAAATAGATAGCCATCTTGCGATTGAGCATACTTAGGCATTGCAACAAGGGCGCTGCACATTGCTGAGGAATGAGCCGCTGAACCTAAAAGTTTTGCTGCTTCAGCAGCAACTGACAATTCAGGTAGTAGATATTTACGAATTTCGCTGCTCAGTGCCACACGAAGCTGTTCGGGTGTATTTCTTGAATCAGCTTTTACTTGATGCCAAACCTTTTCAACGGCAGCTAAAATAAACTGAGAAAGACCTACAGACCCAGATACACCCACAACAAGTGATCCCGAAATCGTTCTTAACTTTTTTGTTGATTGCTGAATAGTGTGTTCATAGACATTGCCATATGTAGCGGCGCCGTCTGCACCCAAGACGACGCCGTCTGAACATCTTACTCCGACAATAAGTGTCATGACAATTCACCCTGAAAAACGCTATTTTTGCGATAGCGGGGATACTGCGTGTATATCCACCTAAGGAGCGTATTAAAATCTTTGGCAAGCACCCACCCAACGAGCTTTCTCAGATAATCTGCGTGTTGTGTATTCAGATTCTCTTTTAGCCTACGAACTGTATCGGCTCCTTGTTGTGTCAGGGAGTAGTTCTTCCATCTTTGGCCTGTGGGTGCGCTAATAGCTACCAAATTCTCAGCCTGCAGTGCTTCTGCATCTGAGTAGATTGCCGCATCAAATGGCCCATAGTTATATGGAATGAAATTGTAGAACCCATCTCCTACAACATTAGGCGCTTTTTCCTTCAATAGAAAAAGCGTCTTTTGCAATTGAACGGGTGAAAGTGATCGCCCTTCAGCCGAATCTAATATCAGAAGAAGCCAATCGCGTTTTTGTAATTGATCCATGATCGTACTCCGTGGATAGTACGTTTTAGGGTCAGCAATAATTAGACCCAAAACAAGCTTGGACGTATAATATACAAACGAAAAGATGCCAAATCAAGCTCGGAAATCAAGGATATTATTATCTTTGCAGATCTCAAATCGTTATGAATAATGTATTTGAACAAATGTGCAACAGCGCGTCTGTTTATCTATAGAGGCATGCCTCAAGTCTTCCTTCTCTTCTTCCACCACTTCTTGAGCCGCTCGGCAATCTCGGCTTCGCGGCCTAAATCAGTTGGCTCATAAAAAATCTTGTCCTTGTACTGCGGCGGAAGATTGTCGCCTTCCACAAAATGGCCGGGATGATCGTGCGGATAGATGTATTCCTTGCTGTAGCCTTCGCTTTGCATGAGTCCGGTTACGGGATTCCGCAAGTGCAGCGGTACGGCGGCGGGGAATGATTCGTTTTCCACAGCGGACATCGCATCGCTGATCGCTTTGTATGCCGCATTCGACTTAGGAGAAGACGCAAGATAGGTCGTCACCTGCGCCAGAATAATCCGCGCTTCCGGCATGCCGATCTGATGCACGGCTTGAAATCCTGCATTGGCCAAAACCAGTCCGGTCGGATTCGCATTGCCGATGTCTTCGCTGGCTAAAACGATCAACCGCCGCGCAACAAAGAGCGGATCTTCGCCCGCATTCAGCATCCGCGCTAAATAATATATTGCAGCATCGGGATCGGAAGCCCGCACGGATTTAATAAATGCGGAGATTGTATCGTAATGCGAGTCGCCTTTCTTGTCGTAGATCGGCATGCGCTTCAAGACGCCGTGCTCGATCAGCGTGCGGTTGATGACAATCTTTTCGACGCTTTCCCCCTGCTTGCGGGGGGACATATCCGTACTTTCCCCCCGTGGACGGGGGGATGAAAGGGGGGTGATATTCACCGCCAATTCCAGCGCATTATAGAGCGCGCGGGCATCGCCGCCGGAGAGCGCAAGTAAGGCAGATTCGCCGTCTTCATCAATCTCCACAGAAAGTGTTTTAAGCTTTTCATCTTCAGCCAGCGCCCGATGCAGAAGCGTGCGCAGATGATCCGCATGCAAAGGCTGAAACCGCAGCACGCGCGCGCGGGACAAGAGCGGTGCAATCACTTCAAACGAAGGATTCTCGGTGGTCGCGCCTAACAGCGTGACCGTTCCGTCTTCCACCGCATGCAGGAGTGCGTCCTGCTGCGCCTTGGACCAGCGATGGATTTCATCCACGAATAGCAGCGTCCGTCTGCCCTGCGCGCGAAAACGCCGCGCCGTCTCTAAAGTTTTCCGCAGTTCCGGCACTCCGGTCATAATCGCGGAAACTTGGATGAATTCATAATCCAGCGTACCGGCCAGAATCCGCGCGAGCGTAGTTTTACCCGTCCCCGGTTCGCCCCAAAAAATCAGCGAAGGCAGCGTACCGCCCGCGACAAGCTGCGACAGCATGGCGCCTTCGCCTACCAGATGCTCTTGCCCCGCAAAACCGGCCAGCGTGGAGGGCCGCATGCGTTCGGCCAGCGGAGCATCTGTTGCGGGTTTAGCGTTTTTGTCGAAAAAGTCAGTCATGAGAAAAGTATAATGAGATAATGGAATTATCCCGATTCGGATTAGACCCGAGTTGCGGTTACCACCGAATATGCTCCCAAGTTCCGCAGATGCAGAGCGGAAGTCAGCCAATCACAGAGAACGCTGATCAGGAACAGAGGCAAAAAAGACTTGAAATACTGCGATTGATAATACCCTACGCGCACCTCGCTGACTTCAAATCCATGCCGCCTTAACAGTTTTTCCATCGCGGCGGGACAGCAATGGCGATAGTATAGCGGCGACCAACAGAAGTGCAGGCTTTCGGGATAATAAATAAATCGTATAATGCGCGTCACCAGCCGTTCGGGAAGCAGCCGCTTAATCGTCGCAAACAACGCGTATTTCTGAGGGAAAAACAACACCAGAAATCCATTCGGCTTCAACACGCGGCAACATTCCGAAATAAAATTTTCCGGATGAGGCAAATGCTCAATCAACCGGCACGCGGTCACGCCGTCCAGACATCGGTCGGCCAACGGAATCCCCTGCGAAACGTCGCATTGCAATTTCACGGAAATTTCAGAATTCAAGCGGAGTTCCGCGGCGGAGACGTCGAGCGCAACGGATCGGATATCTGTGGAATTGTTCCCACCGCGAAGGTAATCGCACTTGCGGCCGCTGCCGACGTCGGCAATCCACGGCGAGCCGGGTGTTTTTGATTTATGAATGACTTGGGCAATATACGCCGCATGAATATCGTCGCGCGCAAGGGAAAGACGTTTTTCCATCGCGTCACACGCGCGGCGGTTGGCGGCCAGAAAAGAATGCAGTATCGCCTTCATTATTCAATGAATATAACAAAGAAAAATGCGCCTGTCAATTAGCATGGACAATTAAAAAAAGCTTTACTATGGAACAGGCGACGGAAAAATACAAGGCGAGGCTTTACAGCCTCGCCTTGAGCACGATGACGCGAAAACGAATCGGACTACCCGCGTATGCCGGGGCGCTTCTCCGCGAAGAAAACCGGCAGCGGGCGGCCAATCACGCGCGTCAAGGGAGAATCTATATCATCTCGACAATTTGTATCGTGGCGCATGCCTTCTTCGAATAAAGAAACAGGCGCCATCCGCTTCGCACCGCACATGGCCGAGAATCGGATTTCGCGTGTAGTCACGGCCGTTATTGTTCACTCCTTGTCAGATCAAATTCCCGCTTTCGTCACCGCTTTCAATGAATCCCGTTGTGCGGCGCCGAACGCCGGATGAATCATTCACGTTCATCCGCACTCCCGAACTGCCCATACTCTGGCCCGAACAGCCTTTATGGAGCATTTGATTTTCGGACTTGTTTGTCAATTTAAGGACATAGACATCACTATTCAAGCAGAAAAGACTGACATTCGGCACTTAGAAGTGACAATAGTTTTTTGCATAGTATTGTTAATATTACTGATGGGCGTCAATAGGATAACACTCACAACTTCAAGAGAGGAGTTGGATTAATTGACACGAACTATCCGTTTAATGCGGCAGTACCTGAATTTTTGTTTTGCGGCCATGTTTATAAGGAACGGATCAAGTGAAATGGGTTGACAGTTCCGTTTTTTGATCTATATTACACTACTCAAATCATGACAAAGGAGTGGACGTGAAAAGCACACTATGGCTGGCCTTAATCGGACTTGCACTGATCTCATCCGACAGTTTTGCCTTGCTGCGCTTCGGACTAAAAGCCGGTGTGAATCTGGCGAATGTGGAAGCGAAAGATACCGATGTGGACTACGAAATTAAACCCGGCTTCACGGCGGGAGCGATGGCCGAAATCCCGATCAGTCCCGGCGGCGGCATGGCCGTACGCGGCGAACTGCTTTACGTGCAGAAGGGAGCGAAGCAAACCCTGATGAACAACGAAGGAAAGTTGCTGGCGGAGGAACTCGCTTTAGCTCCGTTTTTGGTATTCTATTTTCCGGGAGTGAAAGTTCAGCCTTTTCTGGAAGCAGGGCCGGAATTCGGATGGAACACGCTGGCCAAATCCAAGCAGGACGGCGAAACGTGGAACGTGGGTGCGGACTGGCGGGACAACAATTTCAGCATCAATTTGGGTGCGGGTGTGCTCATTCCTTTCGAACACACGGATCTTGTGATTGACGCCCGCTACAATCTCGGACTGGTGGACGTTTCCACGGGCGTCGGCAACAGCACGGTCAAGACCAACGGCATTCAGATTTTCGTCGGATACAATTTCTTCAAACTATAAACGCTCGATGAACGCGAACCTCTGAAGGAGAGACAGATGAAGATTGCGACACGCGGAATGATTTTCTGCCTCGCGCTGGCACTGCTATTAGGAATCGGCACGGCGTCCGCTCAAACGGACAAGGGAAATATCGTTTTCATGGGAACGGCGGCTTTCGGCACGACCAGTAGCGACGGCAATAGCCAGACGGACGTGGAATTGTCCCCGCGTGGCTATTATTTCATGATGGATCAGGTGGCCATCGGCGGGCGGCTCTCTTTCCGCAGCACCAGCTATAGTGGATCGAGTACCTCTTCCGTTTTGTTCGGGCCGGACGCGCTGTACTTTTTTAAGCTGGACAGCAAGGAATTGCTGCCGTTTGCGGGATTGGGTTTGTTTTTGAGTTCGTACAGCAACGGGGAATCCACCACCGGATTCACGTTTTCGCTGCACGGCGGATTGTCCTATCTGCTGCGCGAGCATCTTTCGGTTTTCCCCGAAGCGCATTTGGATATCGAGAGCCGTGACGGCAACACGAGCACTACCTTCGGAATCGGTGTCGGCTTGGCGGGATTCCTCTATTAAAGAGGAGTTCCCCACTTGAGCGGGCGCATACCGCCCGCTTCATATAAAGAGGCGACCCGCAAGGGCCGCCTCTTCGGATTTACCTAAAAATTACTGCGAAGTTTTACTTCATGCCGCAGGCGGAGATCCGGTTTCGAAAAGAAGCATGGCCGCCAAACCCGCCAGCATAAGAACACCGAGAATAACGACCAGTGTCAATTTGATTTTTTTTTCGCTTGGCGCGAGCGAACTCCACGTGCGGCGGTTTTCTTTCCATTTGTCGCGATGCGCAAGACCAATGGCCATAAATGCCGCTCCCATAATCGTAAATCCCCAGCTGCTCAAAGTGAAATCCTCTTTGGGAACAAGCAGTATCATGGACACCCCCGTCAACAGCCATACAATACCCATGAGGAAGATGGCGAAATAGTCAGGCGGACGCTTTTCTCGTCGGGCACGAACAACCACAAGCACAAGTAGGGCAAGCAGCAATGCGCCTGTCAGAACCATAATCCAAAACCACGGTTGCGAGCTCATATTGCCTCCTAAATGGGATACGACACGAGATTGTGATTTGCTAAAGTGAAAGTCCTTCGTGCTTCAGCAGCCACTCTTTCATGGCAAGGCCGCCGCCGAAACCGGTGAGACTTCCGTTTGAACCGACCACGCGATGGCAGGGAATCACGATGGACAGCGGATTGCGGCCGCAGGCCGTACCGACCGCGCGCGAGGCCGCCGGGCTTTTCAGGCTCTTGGCAATCTGCCCGTAGGTTCGCGTTTGCCCGAAGGGAATTCGCTGCAAAGCCTTCCAGACTTTTTTCTGGAATTCTGTGCCTTCAAAACTCAGCGGCAGATCAAACTCTTCGCGTTTGCCCGCGAAATATTCCGCGAATTGTTTTTCCGCTTTACGCAGCACGTCGTTGCGCGCCGGATTTCCCTTGGGCCGCGGGCACTCTCCGGAAATATCCACGTATGTGAGCGCATCTTCATCGGCAAAGATCCGGATTTTGCCGACCGGCGACGGGACTTCCGTCCAATAGGTTTTCATATTTATTCTCCGCAGAATTCTTTCTTTTCGCCGAGGAGGGGGCTACCTCTCTCCCCCCGTTCCATCCGCCTCTTGGCGAGATCTCGTCAAAGACGGATGGGGGGAAGAAAAGGGGGTCTCTGAGTAATGATGAACGAGGAACGATGAATGATGAAATGATAATCCGGTAGGGACATGGCCTGCCATGTCCGTTTTGGATTCCGTCTAAACCCTAACTAGCGGCGGCCTCTGGCCGCCTTTTCCGCCGAGCCGGGTTAAGGTCTGCCGCAACCCGACCGGAATCTTTTATCTTCCCCCCCGTGGACGCACTACTGTCTCAATGTTTTTTTGTGGGGGAAGGGATTGGAAATAAAAGAGCTTGAGGATCTCGCGGAGATCGTGTAAATTGGTGGTACCACTACCCCAAGACACGAACCGGAGGCTCAA
>Ga0105104_10000552_pt1 | contig 29086 bp, 22 predicted proteins | sample PPLLaktember2015_3_FD_87034 | JGI IMG/M metagenome (GOLD analysis project Ga0105104, IMG submission 87034) | Freshwater sediment microbial communities from Prairie Pothole Lake near Jamestown, North Dakota, USA - PPLs Lake P7 Core (6) Depth... | ecosystem: Environmental > Aquatic > Freshwater >...
CCTGCCGGCACAAGAAGAACCGCCGGCGCAGGTAAAGAAAAATCCGGTAATGCAGAACATGACAATCGCTCCAGTGAAACAGGACACCGCAGCAGTGCAAGCGGTGTCCCCGCAGCGGCTGCTTCCCAAATTTGATTTGCCGGAATATATCATCACGGGAACCGCGTCGGTGGATCTGCCGAACATGGAAAAAGGAACGCCGGACGATTCCCCCGTTATTCAGAAACCGCTGTTGATCTCCCCTGAAAAAATAATGCGCGATCGTGAAACGATGGAGCTTGAAATGAATGGCGGTGCAGGAAGGTTCCAGGCCGCGTCCCGGGGATATTCCGGATTCGCGAAAGCGGGAATCGGGACATTTTTCACACCGCAGGCGGAGGTTCAATTCGGACAGTCGTTCCAGGATTATTTTTATTCTGTTGGAGGCAAATATTTTCTGACCAAAGGTTATGCCCCGAACACGGACGGATCGGGAGGCGGTGTCACGCTCTCCGGAGGAACGACGCTCACGCCGGCTGCGGCGCTCGTGCGGAATGCAGTGCTGCAGGGTGATCTCGGCTATCGGAGCGATTCCTATCATTTTTATGGTTCTGCCTCGCCGAATATTCAACGGTCGATTTCTGATTTCCATTTGCAGACAGCCCTTGAAAACCGGTCATTGAAGTTATTCCCTTACTCCGCTGGAATTTCCTTACAAAGTATGGGATTTTCGGATTCGTCCGAATCCAAAACAGAGACGCGTTTCGATTTGAATTATCGGACTTCATTTCCGGACGCAGGTTTTCCTCTTCACGCTGCGGTCCATCTGATGTCTGCGACAGGCGGACTGGGAATGATGGATTTCTCTGCGGGAATACAAAATTATTCGACCGGCGGTGTCCTGTTCGATGGGATGCTTCACTTCATCTGGGCAAAAGGAATGGCAGGGCAACATTTAGCGCGTCTTTGTCCTCAACTCGCCGTCAGCACCCAGTTGAGCTCTCAGCACCGGATATTTATTTCGTATGAACAATCGATCATTCCAACGACCCTGGCAACCAGTATGCTGACCAACCGATTCCTTTCAGCGGCATCTTCGGTGAAGCATCAACAGGTAGCGGGTGCCGGCGAACTTGGCGTCGAATCCAATTGGACCGATGACGTGAGGAGCCGGGTTGCCATAAATGTGAAATCCATCAATAATTTGCCGTTGTTTTCGGATTCACCTCGGCAAGGGATATGGATGCTTGCCTACGGCGGACGGGCAACAATCGTAACATTCTGTGCGGAAATGGTTGCAAAGTTAAACTCAAATGATTATTTTGCTTCTAACATTTTGCTCCGTTCCGCGAAGGATTCCTTTCTGGTGGGGAAGATTCCATATACTCCGGAATTAGAAGCATGGTGTTCCATCACCCACAGATTTGGGCCGCAGATTACTGTGAGTGCAGATTTGAAGTTTGCCGGAGAGCGAACAACCGATCTGGCCGGCAGAACGACACTTCCAAAATATGCCGTGATTGGCGTGAAGAGTGATTATACACCATTTGAATTTATTAAACTTTCGGCTGGGATTACAAATTTGACGGATTCAAAATTTGAAACCTGGAGAGGTTACAGAGAATTTCCATTAACAGCCCATGCCAGTGTACAATTAATATGGTGAAGAACAGGAATTCGTGAGCACATCACATTCTTAACATTAAGGAGGATTATTCAATGCCAGATTTGAATCTCATTGATGAAGGCGGATTTGAAGATGTACCGGAAGCTCCAGTAGCTCCCCCCGCTAAAAAAAGTGCTAAAAGCAGTGGAGGGGGCGGAGGAAAATCAATTCTGCTGGTGGTTGTCATGTTATGTATTGTCGCTGCCGCAGTCTATTTTTTAAACCAGCGCGGCATTATTAAGCTCTGGGGAAAACGCCAGCAACAAGTTGCTCAAGTTCAGGAGGAACAATTCACACCGGAAACGGCGGTTCAAACCGCACCCGCACCAGTTGATACCGGTGAAGTGGCTTTACTCGATACAGCGCCTCTAGAAGAAAAAACGGAAGGGGCGAAAGAACCGGAATCGAAGATTGCAGAACCTTCCGTAAAAAAAGGAAGAACTCTGAAGAGCGAAGCAGTAATGGAGACTGAATCGTCGTCGAAACTCGGCGATATGAAAGGCGAATTTACCGTACAGGTTATCGCATATCGTGAAAAAGCCAGAGCGGTTGAAACGGCAAAAAATTTAGAATTTTCAGGGTACCCTTCATTTGTAGAAAAGATTCCCATGAAGGGCGGCGATTGGTACACCGTTCGCATTGGCCGCTATGCAACCCGGGATGAAGCGAAGAAAGCGGTGGACTCGTTTGGCGAGCAGCTTCAGGCGCATTACGTTATTGATAAGGTGCGATTAAAATAACGGTGGTTAAGGAATTCTCTCGTTTCATATGACGTTGTTATGAAATGTGAACAGATGAAAAAACGAGGGAACGAGGCAAATCAGGTCATGCCAGTGATGAGTCTAAAGCGCGGCGTAAAGGAGCAATGGTGAACGGTTCGCCGCGCTTGGGAAGAGTGTCGTACGGTGCAAAAGAACTGCAGCGAGTATATATCAGACAAATGTCGGCTGCATTTATTTTTGCTGTCGCGCTTACGATTGCAATTCTCAGTTCTCTTCAGTGGATCATCAATCCGGATTCGTTCAACCCGCCGCCCCAGCATGTCGTCCGCATAGTCGCATATTCTGAGATAGAACTTCCGCATTCCTTTAGCAGTGTCGAAATCGGCATGGATGCATACCCGGTGATTCAAGATCACTCCGCTTCTTCAGAAGCATCACTCCTCGACGAATCTCACCCGGCGTCGGCATATCGAAGTACCACAAATTCCAGGAAACAGCGAATTCCAGGCGAACGTCTCTCCGGTGAAGGATTAGGCTCTTTGCCTGGCCCGATCGGTGTGGATAAAATTCAGGCAGACGACAAATCATCATATCCCAACGATATGGGAAATATTGATGCTCCGGCAGACCGGCATGACATCGCAGGCGGCAGCGGGGAATCAAGCGAGCCATGGCGGAAAGGCGGCCGGCCTGTCGCGGGGAAATCCGGAGAACCGCCGAGTGGTGTGGATCGATCGGGGATTGGGAGTTCATCCAGGCCATCCGCAGGAACAACGCCCTATGGTTTTGGTTCGGGAGAAGGCGGAGATGGTGTCGGGAACGGTGCATTTTCTCTGCGGTGGCTTCAAGGGATGACGCGCCGCAAGTTGAGCGGGGAATTACCAAAATATCCGCAGGGCACCAACGTCTCTGCTCAGGTTCGAATTCTCACGATTGTACTGCCGGATGGTACCGTCCGTTCTGTTCAACCGGAGCAAAAGGCGAATCGTCTTCTGGAAGATGCCGCGATGAAAGCCGTCCGCTTCTGGAAATTTGAGCCGCTCGCGTCCTCTCTTCCGCAGGTGGAACAATCATGCATTATCACATTTTCTTTTAAACTGAAGTAGCGGGCGGTTCTTCTTTATCCTTTTTTCCCATCCTGCTTTGCATCGGTCATAAAATAAAAGTAGTAAAAACAAATTTCCAGGGCGGTCAGGAATAACAGCGAAATGGTGTCGCGATTGATCTCTTTTCTGATCACCACCCACGTCCACGATTCCAATGGCTGCCAATACCACTTGATAAACCATTCGGGAGCGAATAACAGATTGGTCAGGATGGCTGCGATCGTCCACCCGACGGCAAACACGATGCCCACAAATGCCACCGCGAGGAACCCTTCCCCCAGGCTTTCCTTTTTATACTTGACGAAAGCAAAAATCACAAGCACCATATGGAGAATAAAAATAAACGCTGAAGTCATATCATTGCATTCATGAATTGAAAAATGAAAAATAAAATAAGGGTGGAATGGTTATGGTCACCGTACTCTATGATGATGGAAAGATGAGTCAATAGGCATCCGTGCCGAACAGAACAGCGTGAATGGTCTTGAGAATGATCTTGAGGTCAAACACCAGCGACCAGTGTTCAATATAAAAGATGTCATACCTGGTTCGTTCAGCAATAGACGTATTGCCCCGCAGGCCGTTGACCTGTGCCCAGCCGGTCATTCCGGTTTTCACGCGATGCCGCTCCAGATATCGCGGCACCTGATTTTTAAATTTATCAACAAAGTGGGGACGTTCCGGCCGGGGACCGACAACGCTCATATTGCCCTTTAGGACATTCACCAATTGAGGGAGTTCATCGAAGCTGAACCGCCGCAGAAACCGTCCGAGCCTCGTTGTCCGCGGATCGTCTTTTTTCGACCAGACCGGTCCGGTCGATTGTTCTGCATCGATGCGCATGGACCTGAACTTCATCACCTGAAATACTTCGCCGTCCAGCCCGATGCGGTCCTGTAAATAAAATATCGGACCCTTGGAATCGAGCTTAATCAGGATGGCAATCAATAAAATAATCGGGCTGGCCAACAGGAGGATGCATGCGGCGAATATCAGGTCAAATGTTCTTTTGACGATAAAGTTCCAGGAACTGAGCGTCGGACTTTTTATCCCGAGGAACGGAATTCCTTCAATATGCTTGATCTGAACCTGGCTCGTCATCAGTTCGAGGATATCCGGGACCATCATCATTTCCACATTCAATCCCTGACAGTCGCGCACGAGATCATGAAGGTGTGATTGCTCCGTTTCGTTAAATGCGATAAGGATGACGTCGATCTTCTTCGATTGAATCAATTGCGGCACCGAATCGACTGTGCCGAGATACGGCATATGAGCCATCGAGTCGCCCGCGCCGTTTTGTACGGAGCTATAACCGAGCACTTCATACCCGAGCGACCGGCGTGTCGTGAGAGACCGGAAAATTCTGTCCGCGACCGTGCTTGTTCCTGCAATGAGTACCCGCTGCAGGTCGTGCCCCCGTGTATACCACCACTGCTCAAATTTCATAATGATAAACCGCCCGGTCGATATAAATATCACTGCGGAGAAACCGAGGATCCAAAATACAATCCGCGAGTAAGAGAAAGACCGGTAGAAAAATGCGCCGGCCATGACGACGAGCATCCCAAGAACGACGATCCGCACAACGGCGAAAAATTCATCAGAGAATGAGGTGATCCGGCGCGGGGCGTATAAATGCCGCGTGTTAAATAACCAGCACCAGACGGGAATGACCACCAGTGAACTTTTCACATACGCATCGAGGGGCGGGAGACCGTATGAAATCGGTACGTAGTGAGTGAACGGTGAAAAAAATCTCAGCCAGTATGAAAAAAGAAAGGCGGCTTCAATCGCTGCAACATCTGAAATAAAGGTGAGTAATGGAATGAGTAAATCTCGTCGTCGATGATGGCGCATCAGTGGTCGGCTAGCTGTAGTCAGAAATCAGTTTTCGGTTGTGCGTTATCAGTTACCAGTAATGAGTCATGAGTTTCTTCAGATAGAATATTATGCCGTCTCTTATCCATCATTCCTGCTGTTACCCAAACATCTCCTGTTCCACTTCCTGGAAAATGATATGACCGATGGTAATATGACCTTCCTGAACGCGTTGCGAATCATCGGACGGAACAATGAGGGCAAGATCCACAAGATCTTTTGATGCGCCTCCGCCTTTTCCGAGGAACCCGATGGTCGCCATATTCATCTCCCGGGCCTTTTTAAATGCATTATTCACACTCAAAGAATTTCCGCTTGTGGAAATCCCAATCAGCACATCTCCTTCCTGGCCCAGTGCCTCAAGCGAGCGTGTAAAGACATTATCATACCCGAGATCGTTGGCGCCGGCGGTGAGCATCGACGTGTCGGTGGTGAGCGCTATCGCAGGCAACCCCGGCCGTTGAATGGCGGGACTGAGGCGGATGACAAACTCAGTCGCAAGGTGCTGCGCATCGGCAGCACTGCCGCCGTTGCCGCAGAGAAGTACTTTCTTCTTCTGGTGGAATGCATGAATAATGATATCCACCGCTCTGGAAATATCAGGAAGGCACTGCTGGAGAATGCGAAGTTTCGTGTCGCTGCTTTCCTTCAGTGAATCACTGATGAACTTATTTCGTGAAGTATTCTTATCAGCGGTTGGTGTCATGGGCGGTCCGATCGAATTTTCTGCTTATGAGGTGTGTATCGCATCGGCAAATTCTTGAATAAGAGATTTATGCGAGTTCTCTTCAATGATGGTTCCCGTCACGATGAATGACGCGCCGGCGTTCACTTTGTTTCTAGCTTCTTCCGGAGTTCGAATGCCGCCGCCGACAATGACCGGCAGGGAACAGGTTGTTGTCACTTTTTTTATCATCGCATCGGGGACGGACTGTCTGGCGCCGCTGCCGGCTTCCAGGTAGAGCATTTTCAAACCGATCAATTCGGCGGCGAGTGCATGCGCGACTGCGATATCCGGCTTCTCGCGCGGAATAGGTTTGGTGTTGCTCATAAATTCCGCCGAAGTCACATTTCCGCCTTCGATCAGCATGTATCCCGTGGAAATGGCCTCCAGCTTCATGCGTTTGATAATCGGGGCGGCATTCACCTGATTGCCGATGAGGTAATCAGGATTGCGCCCGCTGATGAGCAGAAGGAACAGGATCGCATCGGCGACTGAGGAAACCTGAGAGACCCCTCCCGGAAAAATGATCACCGGCGCATTCGTATTCTCCTTGATGACCTTCAACGTCTTATCGAATTCATTCGAGAGCATCAGGCTGCCGCCAACCAGAAAGGCATCCGTTCCCGCCTTTGTCGCTTCGCCGATGAAGCGGGGGAGGTTCTTCGAATCAATATTATCCGGATCGATGAGAAGCAAAAATCCGGCGCCACGATCACTTTTGATCTTTTGCAGCTGTTCGAAGGTTGTCATCTGATTCTCATCACTTTCGTAAAAAGGATTCTACAACCGATGGAATTTGTGCGAGTGCCTCGTCTAATTTTGAGACATCTTTTCCGCCGGCGGTTGCCATATGCGGGCGTCCGCCGCCGCCCCCGCCGACGAGCTTTGCGATTGTTCCAACGACTTTTCCCGCTTCAATTTTTTTCGCGGCAACCAGATCGTCGCTCACAACGCAGACCAGCTGAACTTTACCGTCAATCACACTGGCGAGCAGACCGACGCCGCTGCCCATCTTCGCACGAATCGAATCCCCGAGGTTTTTCAATTCATCAAGAGACGCGACGGTGACTTTTGCCGCGACCAGTTTGATATTCTCAACCGATACCGCGGATGCGATCAATTCATCCATCGATCCTGACAGCGAATTCAGCCGGGATTTTGCCAGCTCTTTTTCCAATGACTTCTTTGCATCAGCAAGCTGAAGAATGATCTCTTCAAGAACAACGCTGTGACGGCTCAGTTGATCAAAATGTATTGCGAGATCCAACGATGCATGTGCCGGGAAGGCCGGAACTCGTTTCAATTCCTCCAGCCGTTGGGAAAATCCGCCCAATGAATTGTGAATGATCTCTGTATGATGGCCCTCAATGTGCGTTAACTCGGCATTCAATGCTGTTAATTCATCGATTTGCTTATACGCATTTTCCAGCCGTTCGATAAAATTCTTGTCCTGCAATTTGAACAGCTCAACCGCCCCATTGCCGGTGACTGCTTCAATCCGGCGTACACCGCTTGCCACGCTGCCCTCACTCCGGATTTTAAAGTACTCGATATCACCTGTGGAAGTGACGTGGGTTCCTCCGCAGAATTCGGTGCTAAAATCGCCAAATTGAACCACATTGACAAAGTCGCCGTATTTATCTCCGAAAAACATCAGTGCACCCAGCTTTTTTGCCTCCTCAAACGGAATATTATTCAATCCCGGTGTACGCGGGATATTTTCCTGAATTTTCTTATTCACCAATGCTTCAATATCGGCGAGTTCCTGTTCAGTCAATTTCGCGGAGTGTGCGAAATCGAATCGTAAATAATCCGGAGCGACAAGTGAACCAGCTTGATGGACATGAGTGCCCAGGATTCGACGTAATGCATTATGAAGCAGATGAGTTGCCGAATGATTGCGCTGAATGGCGTGACGGCGTTTTAAGTCGATTTCTGCCGTGATGATTTTATTTATGAGGTCAGGTAAATCGTTTTGTGTTATGTGCAAATATATATCATGTTCCCTTTTCGTATCAATCACATTATATTTAACTCCATCCGAAGTGATAAATCCTGTATCGCCTACTTGACCACCACTTTCTCCATAAAATGGAGTTTCACGAAGAGCAAACCAGCGAGCATTTTGAGCTACCACGACACTTTTGATTTTTGTTTCGTTATATCCTAAAAATATTGTCTTTTCAGGAGGAGTATATTTTCCTGTTGCACTCAATTGCATCTTGGGTATATTAATATTTATGGAAGATGTCCGATTATCACGGGATCGTTCTTTTTGTTCTTCCATTAACTTTTCAAAACCTAAAAGATCTACTTCTGCACCATATTCTTTTGCAATTAATACAATAAGATCCTCAGGTAATCCAAAAGTATCTTTCAATCTAAACGTGTCCACACCACTGATTATAGGTCTAAAATCTAATCTTAAAAGTTCCTCTTTGATATTATAAAATTTACTAAATCTCAAAGTCTTCTCTGGTTCTTTTATGGCAATTGCTAATTGACCATCATGAATTGAGTAGTCAGTATCCTTCCCAACAAATGTTGTTGTTTTTAAATTGTTATATAATATGTACCCGACTATCGATTCAAAATAGTATAAACCTTTGTCTAGGGTGACATTAAAACTCTCTTCTTCGCCTTTAATGACTTTCTGAATATGCCCCTGGTTCGATTTAATCTCGGGGAAGATATAGCTCATGGTCTCGACCAGCGTCGGCACGAGCTGAAAAATGAATGGTTCGTGCATTCCGAGGTTGCGTCCAAATCGTGCGGCACGCCGCAATATCCTGCGGAGTACATACCCCCGGCCTTCGTTTCCCGGAAGCGCGCCGTCGCCAATGGCAAACGTCAGCGTGCGGACGTGATCGGCAATGACGCGCATGGACGTATCAATTTCAGATTGTCTATCGCCGATAAGCGTTTTCATCTCGCCGCTGTACGATTGTTTGGTGATCTCACCAATCTTCTTGATGATGGGAAGAAAAACATCGGTGTCGTAGTTGGAGCTTTTATTTTGCGTCACCGCACAAATGCGTTCAAATCCCATGCCGGTATCGACGTGTTTGGACGGCAGGGGGGTCAGCTTGCCCGATTCATCCCGATTGTACTGGATGAACACCAGATTCCATATTTCCATCACTTCCGGGATGCCTGCGTTGACCATCTCTGCGGTGGCATTGCCGGCCGGGGTCCGGTCAAAGTGTATTTCTGAACAGGGTCCGCATGGTCCGGTTTCTCCCATTTCCCAAAAATTATCCTTATCACCAAATCGCAAGACATGGCGTGGGTCGATATCGGTGACACTCTTCCAGAGCTGTTCCGCTTCCTGATCGTCCTTATACACGGTTGCCCAGAGGCGGTCTTTCGGCAGCCCCCAGACTTTGGTTAATAATTCCCAGGCCCACGTGATGGCGTCCTTCTTGTAGTAGTCGCCGAACGACCAGTTGCCGAGCATTTCGAAAAAGGTGTGGTGATACGTGTCGCGCCCGACTTCTTCCAGGTCGTTGTGTTTTCCGCTGACGCGGATGCACTTCTGCGTGTCTGCCGCGCGTTTGTACGATCGCGTGCCGCTGCCCAGGAAGACATCCTTGAATTGATTCATCCCCGCATTCGTGAACAACAATGTCGGATCGTCATAAGGAACAACCGGTGAGCTTGAAATGATGGTGTGGCCGCGATCTTCAAAATATTTTAAAAAACTATTTCGGATTTCGGATGATGTCATAAGGATCATACTTCAATCTGGGTATTCAGAGCGATCTCTTCCAGGATGTGGGAGACGGTCAGGCAGTTATCCATCTGCCCTTCAAAGACCATCGCTTTGCCGCTGGTATGGACTTCCCAGGTTAATGTTTCTGCTTTCGACGTATCGCAGCCCGTTGCTTTGAGAATCTGTCCGAGGACTTCATCGAAAGAATGGATCTCATCATTGAACAATATGACCCTGGCCGGCTGTTCGATCAGGACGTCGGTATCGGTTTGTTCATATTGTTTCGGTTTTTGCAGGGGAACGTGTGTCATAATTTATCTCTATTACAATAAAAGATAATGTATGATACTGAAAAAAGCGGAGTCTTTCAAGAATCACCATATTGAGATTTTCTTAATATTTTTAATGATTTCTTGATAATAGAAATACCGGACCCTGAAGTCAGAGTCCGGTATCTATGAGAAGATTATAATTCGTTGCAGCGAATTTGAATGTGAGCGATGTTCTTACTGCATATTTTTGATGATGGCATCGCCGAATTCGGAGCATTTTACTTCTGTTGCGCCTTCCATAAGACGGGCAAAATCATACGTCACCGTCTTTGCCTGAATACTCTTATTCAGCCCTTTGACGATGAGATCGGCCGCTTTATCCCAACCCAAATACCGGAGCATCATTTCTCCGGAGAGGATAACGGATCCCGGATTCACTTTGTCCAGATTTGCGTACTTCGGTGCTGTTCCATGGGTTGCTTCAAATACGGCAAAGCCGTTTTCATAATTGATATTCCCCCCGGGAGCGATGCCGATACCGCCGACTTGCGCGGCGAGCGCATCGGAGATGTAATCGCCGTTGAGATTCAATGTCGCGATGACGTCGTATTCATTCGGACGTGTGAGTATTTGCTGCAGGAATGCGTCCGCTATGACATCCTTGATGATAATTCCATCCGGAAGTTTCACCCATGGGCCGCCGTCGATCAGCGTCCCGTTAAATTCTTTTTGCGCCAGTTCGTATCCCCAATCCCGGAACCCGCCCTCGGTAAATTTCATGATATTCCCTTTATGCACGAGCGTCACCGATTTTCGTTTATGGGCGATGGCATATTGGATGGCAGCGCGAACCAGCCGTTTTGTTCCTTCCTCGGACACCGGTTTGATGCCGATACTCGATGTCTCGGGAAAGCGGATCTTTTTCACTCCCATTTCCTTTTGGAGCCACGATACGATTTTTTTTGCCTCCGGTGTTCCGGCTTTCCATTCTATACCCGCGTAAATGTCTTCCGTATTTTCGCGGAAAATGATCATATCAATTAATTCCGGATGTTTGACAGGCGAAGGGACGCCGGTAAAATACTGTACCGGACGGAGGCAGACATAAAGATCCAGCTGCTGCCGCAATGCGACGTTGATGGATCGGATGCCGCCGCCGATGGGGGTGGTTAACGGTCCTTTAATTGCGACGATGTGTTCCTTGATGGCGGCAAGTGTATCGTCGGGGAGCCAGGTATTCGGGCCATAGACGAGGTTCGCTTTTTCTCCGGCGAACACTTCAAACCATGCAATCTTTTTCTTTCCTTCGTAGGCGTTCTGTACGGCGGCATCGATAACACGCTGTGAGGCGCGCCAGATATCCGGCCCGGTGCCGTCTCCTTCAATAAACGGTATGATCGGCTTGTCCGGAACGTTAAGTTTGCCGCCGGTAAACCGTATGGGCTCTCCGCTGACGGGCGGTTTTAATTTTGTATATGATGCCATTGCAGATGGTTCCTTATAGTGCTGAAGGGTTAATAAATTTTCGTATCATCGTTCCATACCGTTTCAAATCGCCGTCGGAATATTTTTGAAGATTAAGAACAAACCGTATATCGTCGTCGCGGTACCGCGGCGTGATATGAAGATGAAAATGAAACACGGATTGGCCGGCGATCGTGCCGTTATTGGAGAAGAGATTAAAACCCTCGAGCTTCAAGCTGTCCACCAGGGCCTGGGTGACAACCTTTGCCGCCTGGAGAACGGATTGATACGACTCTTCAGGCAAACTCAGAAAATCCGTGCAATGTTGTTTCGGCAGGATCAATGCATGGCCGTAATGAATTGGGTTGATGTCGAGGACGGCGAGCGCCTTGTCATTCTCATATAATATTTCTGCAGGAATCGACCCTGAAATTATTTTACAGAAAATACAATCAGTCATAAAATTTACTCTTCATAATAAAAATCTATCCAATAATGCGCGCAAAGTCAAAGAAACCGTCGGCAAGAAAAAACTTGTTTCGCAGGGCATTCCTTGATATATTTAATAATCGAAGCGCCGAAGTGGCGGAATTGGTAGACGCGCTGGACTCAAAATCCAGTTCGACTCAAATCGAGTGGGGGTTCGAGTCCCCCCTTCGGCACAACAGCCTGAAAGCATTACGCTTCCAGGCTTTTTTTATTATTGCATCTTCTCGTTCCCAAACTCTGTTTGGCGTTGAAGCTCTGCTTCGAAGCCCTTAATTGGGCGGAACCGTTTTCATCGACATCCATTAAAATGGACGTCTTGGGAATACAAAACCCGAAGGGTTTAGCTGAATGAATAGCCGTCCGATTTATCGGATGGCTTCGAACTGTAGGATATACGTCTCTTGGAAATAGATCCCGGCTTCATTATTTTATTAATACATGAAAAAATTTAACACCTTATCGCGTGAACACGATCCGTATGCAGCATTGCGGTACCCTGAATTCCGCAATCTCGTTTTAGGGAATTTCCTCTTTACATTAGCGCTTCTTGCTCAGGAAGTTGCCCTGGGATATGAACTGTACCTTATTACTCGTAATCCGCTTTCTTTGGGACTCATTGGGCTGATCGAAGCGGTCCCGTTCATTTCATTTTCACTCTTTGGCGGCCATATAGCTGACAAGTACAGTAAACGCAAGATACTGCTGCGCAGTGTCGGATGGATTATTGCCGGATCGGTCGCTCTGCAAATACTGGTCAGGGAACAGGCGCATATTTCACAAACAACTCTTTTGATATCCATCTACGTGACTATTTTTATTATCGGATTATGCCGGGCATTTCTATCGCCGACAGCAAACTCGCTGCGCGCAATCCTTGTCCCGGTGCCGTTATATGAAAATGCATCGGCATGGGGCAGCACGTCCTGGCAGGTGGGCGCTATTGCCGGCCCCATGATCGCCGGCTTTTCCTATGCCTGGGTGGGATTTGCAAATACATTGTTATTTGTGACATTGATGGTGATCGCATCATTCATCTTTTTTATGCAGATCGGCGAGAAACCGGTGCAGTCCGATCTGGTGCAGCATGATGTCATCTCCAGTATCAGGCAGGGCATACGATTTGTATTCAAAACAAAAATTATTCTTTATTCGATATCGCTGGATTTATTTTCCGTGATGTTCGGCGGGGTGATGGCGATTCTCCCCATCTATGCTGAGGACATTTTACATGTCGGCGCGCAGGGATTGGGAATCCTGCGGGCTTCACCCTCGATCGGCGCGGTCCTGACCTTGCTCATGCTCACCCGGTTTTCTCCGATGAAGCACGCATGGAGAAATCTGCTGATGGCGGTGACCGGCTTCGGCGTTTCCATACTCATTTTTGCAGTTTCGCCCTGGATGGGACTTTCGGTAGCAATGCTTTTTATTGGCGGCGCATTTGATAGTGTCAGTGTCGTTATCCGAGCAACCATTTTGCAGGTGATGACGCCCGATGAAATGCGCGGCCGGGTTCTGGCAGTGAATGGGATATTCCTGGCATCGTCGAATGAATTGGGCGCTTTTGAATCCGGAGTTGCTGCAAGGCTGATGGGAACTGTCCCGTCGGCGGTCTTTGGAGGAGTGATGACACTGCTGATCGTCACCTGGGTCTATTTCCGGACCGGCGAGTTAAAACATGTTGAAGTGAAAAAAGGCTTGTGACGCGCATTGGGGCGTCGCGGATCAGCTTTTTAGTAAGAGATAATTTAGTTTATTATCCAGCTCCGTTAGGAGCTGAACGTTTGTAAAAATAAAAATTCAAATATACAGAACACCATAGGTGTTCAACTCCTCCGGAGTTGGGAGTTCCGTTGTTCAATTATTACAACCGTTCGACGCCTACGGCGTCGAAAAAGAATTCGAATGAATGCAAGATTCTTTATTAACGTAAGAAGGAAGTGTCATGGTATGCCTGTCCCGTGTCTATTACGGGAGACGGTGATCCCCCAAGCTCAAAAAATTTTCCTGGCAGTCACGGACCAATCCGTGACTGTAAAAGGAATCTTGGTAAATGTACAGAAAAACAGATAATTCGATAAAGCTTTTATCGATTCATTGAGGCCATTATTCTTCACTCATTACTCGTTACTCATTACTCATAACTCTCTTTTTCACGGTATGCCTGCCCGCTTGATTTCCGAATAGACCGATTTCCATCTTTTACTCTATAAAAGTTGTATCAATTCATACTCTTCGTTATCTTGATAACGACCAGTGTGAAAGTATCGACTGCAAGCTTCTTATGTGCGTTCAGGAGGAAATGATGAGATATTGAAACAAATCTATTATCAGGAATATCCTCAACACACTCAATGAAGTATTTGCTTTCCATCGCCGTTCTTGCTCTGCTGTGCCATTCTATCCGTCTTTCCGCGCAACCATCCGGGACGGTGTCTTCCTTTGGATCACACTCCACAACGATCATACTCAGCTCCCGTGATACTCTGCTTCAACTTCCCAAAGAATTTATAGTGGAAAGAAGCGAACGTATTATGGTCGATTCAACGGTACGATTAGTTCGACCGCTGGATTACCGGATCGATTATCGGTACGGTCGAATACTGATGACACAAGCTCAACTTAAACGGATTGCCGCCGATACGAATCTTCATCGGATGACGATCACCTACCGAACTCTCCCGATCAGTTTCAAACGTGAATACGCACTCCGGCAATTAGAGGTCCGCCGGGATTCGACGGGACTCAAAAAAAACTTTGTCTCGCAGCCCCTGCAGGGATTGCTGGCAGATGATTTATTCGGACCGGGCTTGCAGAAAAGCGGTTCGATCGTCCGCGGATTTTCTGTCGGTTCAAACCGGGACTTGTCGTTGAATTCCGGATTCCGCATGCAGCTATCAGGCAGACTCGCGGAGGATGTTGATATTTCAGCGGCATTAACGGACGAGAACTCTCCCATTCAGCCTGAAGGGACGACTCAGACACTCCGCGAGGTTGATAAAGTCTATATTGAAATAAAACATCCGCAATATTCCGCTGTTCTTGGAGATTTCAATCTGCAGGTCGATCAGAAGGAAGGCGGTGAGTTTGGACGCTTGAATCGGAAGCTGCAGGGTGCCCGAGGTGTTGCCTCGTTCGAACGGATCGCCGGTTCTGATGCCGACGGAACAGTTTCTTTCACCGGCGCGACCGCGCGCGGGAAATATGCAACGAACCAATTTCAGGGAATGGAAAGCGTGCAGGGCCCGTACCGTCTTACCGGCGTAAACGGTGAAAATCGGCTGATCATTATTGCGGGAAGCGAACGAGTGTATTTAAACGGCGAGCTGATGACGCGTGGCGATGTCAATGATTATACCATCGACTATGCCAGCGGGGAAGTGACGTTCTCTAGCCGCAGATTGATGACGAATGCGTCGCGCATCATCATTGACTTCGAATATTCGGACCAGCAGTATGTACGCAATTTTGTCGGTGGAACCGCAGGGGGAACTCTTCTCGGCGGAGGAATGAAATTGAACGCATCCTTTATGCAGGAGGCAGATGATCCCGATTCTCCAATCGATGTGACGCTGAACGATACCACCCGTGCTCTCCTTCGTCAGAGCGGAGCGGATCGCATGAAGGCATCTGTTTCCGGAATCTCGAGGCCGGACAGCGGAAAAGGCCAGTACCGATTGCTGGATACTCTCATCAACGGGAAGGCCTATCCCATTCTTGTGTATGCGCCTGGAGATTCACTTGCAGTCTATTCGGCAAGTTTCTCACCTGTCGATCATGTTCCGGATGCATCTGCGGGATACGTTCGCATTGCTGCCGGTCAATTCCAATTTGCCGGTATCGGGCAGGGAAGTTATCTCCCGCTGCAATTTTTACCCATGCCGCAGCTTCATCAAGTCTTCGAAGTTCATGGCCAGGTATCGGTCACGTCCGATTTCTCGCTCTCAGGCGAATATGCGGTGAGCAACTTTAACCAAAATAGATTTTCGAATCAGGCGTTGAGCAGCATCCAGGGCAATGCCTTCACCATCGATGCCCGCTATCATCCAAAACAACTGCTGCTCGGAGGAAGGAATATTGGCGAGGTCAATGCGCATTTTTCCGAACGGTTTGTCGACCGGCGGTTTGTCCCGTTGGACCGGGTGAATGAAGTCGAGTTCAATAGAAAATGGAATCTGAGTGAAACCGCAGTTGCCAATGAGGAAATCCAGGAATTCTCTCTGGCGTATAATCCGGTCCGGAGTGTCAGTACGGAGGCAACGGTCGGTATTCTGAACCGGCCGGGTGAAGTCCATTCAACCAGAACTCAGTTGAATGTCGCAGTGGCGGATTCGAATCTGCCAAAGTTCCAATATCAGATCGAAAAAATCAATACCGTGAATGCACTTATTCAGGACGACTCACGGTGGACCCGTCAGCATGGGAATCTGGAATACGGGATTGGCCGATGGCTGCCCGGCCTCCGGATCGAAGCAGAAGAGCGCGTTGCCGCACCTGCCGGGCAGGATTCCATGCGCCAGGGAAGTTTTCGGTTTTTTGAAATTGCTCCGCGTCTTGCACTTGCGGAATTTTGGAAAATGACCGCATCTGCAGAGCTTCAAATTCGTACGGAGGACAGCGTTTCCACCGGTAGGCTCAACCGGGCATCACGGTCGCTGACCCAACTCTATACCTGGCAGCTGAACGGGTGGCAATCATTATCGAGCTCGCTCACGTTGAGCCTGCGCAGCGTAAATTTTACTGATGAGTTTAAACGCCGCGGGAATAGTAATTCCGACGGCATGGTCGTCCGTTCTCAGACGCGATATTCTCCATTGCAGCGTGCTGTAGAGACGGATCTGTACTATGAATTTTCTCACCAGCGTTCTGCGCGGCTGGAACGGATATTTATTCGCGTCGCAAAAGGGAGTGGAAATTATAAATATATCGGCGATATGAACGGGAATGGGATCGTCGATGAAAGCGATTTTGAGCTCACCCGGTTCGATGGAGATTATGTTGTTGTCTTTATCCCAAGCGACCAGCTCTATCCGGTCGCAGACCTGAAGGCGAGTGTCCGTTTGCGGCTTCAGCCTGCCCGGTTAATCCCGGCGGCATCGACGTGGCTGAGCAAGGCCCTGCGGTCAATTTCAACGGAAACGTATTTGCGGGTTGATGAGAGAAGCAAAGACAGCGATACGAAACAAATTTATTTACTCAATTTCTCACATTTTCTGAATGAACAATCGACACTTGCCGGGGCGCAGCAAATGACACAGGATGTCTTCCTCTTTGAAAATAACGCAGATATTTCATTGCGTTTTCGATACAGTGAGCGGTACGGATTGACCCAGTTTGTCTCGGCAATCGAAAGAAGTTTCCTTCAGGAACAATCCGTTCGCGTACGGACACAGATGGGGCAGGAGATCGGCAATCAGACGGATTTTATTAATAAACAGGACCGCGTCACGGCGTCTGTATCGAACTCACGGGAACGGGATCTAGTTTCCAATGCATTACTCTCCGATTTTTCCTACAGGCCGACGATGAATTGGGAAACCGGCTTCAATTTCGGCGTCACGCAAGTGATCAATTCATTCGGCGGCGGACATGCCACGGCGGATATAAATGAAGAAGGAATCAGGATTATTCAATCATTCCCGGGCGTTGGACAATTACGGGCAGAGGTGAAGCGTGAAGAGGTATCCTTGTCCAATATCGCCGATCCCCATGCGATCCTGCCGTATGAATTTACTCAGGGAAAAACCGTGGGACAAAGCTTTCTGTGGCAGCTCACGTTCGATTACCGGATTACCGCAAACCTGCAGCTGTCGCTCAACTATAACGGACGCAAAGAAGGGGGGAGCGAGCCGGTCCATTATGCACAGATGGAAGCGCGGGCGTTTTTTTAATTGATGTCAAGAATAATTTCCTGACGAACAGGGGAAGGTGCGGAAGAGCTCTTGCCTTTCAATTCCCTTTTAGTTATACTTTTTCCGGCTTGAGCCCTGGTTCAATTCTCGAAATACCATCACCTGCGGATCGATTTCACCTTGTACAGAAATGAGATGAAAGTCGATGTCGAAAGGAGTCAGTGTCCTGAGGACTGTGAGAGAACATGGAAAAAATCTACTACTCTTCGTTCAATTCAAAAATTGGTACCATTCACATCGCATCGACAAAATCAGGTGTATGTAAAATCAGTATTCCGGCGCAGACCAAAAAAGAATTCCTCTCCTGGCTCCAGAAGAAATTCGATGGGGCTGAACTCGTTGAGTCATCCACGAAAAACAGACAGATCATTGATGAGTTGAACCGGTATTTTGACCGGCGGCTCGTGAAGTTTCACAGCCGGCTCGATCCGGTCGGGACGGATTTTCAACGCCGCGTCTGGGGAGAGCTGAAACGAATTCGGTACGGGAAAATGATTTCCTATAAGCAGCTCGCAAAGCGCGTCGGACTGCAGAACGGATTTCAAGCAGTGGGGAAAGCGAACGGCGCCAATCCTCTGCCGATCGTTGTTCCATGTCATCGTGTTGTTGGGTCGAATTCTAAACTGATCGGTTATGCGGCGGGATTGAAAACAAAAGAATTTCTTTTGAGGCTTGAAGGAGCATTGCCGGTGTGAGCCGGTGGAATGAACATTGAAGGTTTCAGTTAGCAGTAAGCAGTAAGAAGTAGGGAGTAGGGAGAATAATTTTCATCCTCCGGTGTTCTGCAATACGGTCTGCAAGCTCTCCTGATAGTACAAATGATATTGTCGCATCTCCAGGAATTTCTGAACTAAATTTATTTTTGAGACCATCATAAAGAAATCGGCTTCTTCTTGCCCTCCGGGCAAATATTCGTTACCATTTTATTCCAACAATTTAGAGCAGTATGAAATTCCTCAACGATCTTAATTCTGTTCAACAGGAAGCGGTAAAAGCGGCCAATGGTCCCGTGATGATTATTGCGGGTGCGGGCAGCGGGAAGACGCGCGTTCTCACGTACCGCATTGCCTATCTCATGGCGTGCGGTGTACCGGCTCATCAAATTCTCGCCCTGACCTTTACGAATAAAGCAGCCCGGGAGATGAAGAATCGGATCGTCAAACTCGTCGGTGATGATGCAGGCAATCTCTGGATGGGGACATTCCATTCCATGTTCGCTCGAATCCTTCGTAAAGAATGCCTCCACCTGAAATTTACACCGGCGTTCACCATTTATGACGCTGATGATTCGCTCAGTACCATTAAAAAAGTGATGGAAAAGCTGAACCTGCCGACCCAGCAATTCAATCCTGCTGCGGTGCGGGCGCGCATCAGCTTTGCAAAGAACCAGTATCTTTCGCCCGGAAAGTATGCCGAGACCGCTCATGAACTCATTGATGAGAAAGTGGCCCTGGTCTATGCGGAATACCAAAAAACGCTGGAGCGGAGCAACGCCATGGATTTTGACGATCTCCTGGTCAAACCCATTGAACTGTTCGAAAAGAAAAAAGATATCCTCGAAAAATATCAGCACCGATTCAAGTTTATTCTCGTTGATGAATTTCAGGATACGAACCGTGCACAGTACCATATGGTCCGGCTCCTTGCCCAGTCACTCAAGAATATTGCAGTCGTGGGGGACGATGCGCAGAGTATTTATTCATTCCGCGGTGCGGATATCCGAAATATTTTGGATTTCCAGAAGGATTATCCCGGCTGTCAGCTCTTCCGGTTGGAGCAAAATTACCGCTCGACGAAATCGATTATCTCCGTCGCGGATGAGTTGATCCGGTTTAATAAAGAACAATTGAAGAAGAAATTGTGGACGGACAATCCGGCCGGTGAACCGGTAACCGTCGTGCAGTGCGCCGATGACCGTGAGGAAGGAAATCAAATCGTGCGTGCCATCCAGCAGGAAAGCCACAGGCGCAAGCTGGACTTGAAGGATTTTGCGGTGCTCTACCGTACCAACGCGCAATCGCGTGCGCTGGAAGAAGCATTCCGGAAAAATGCCATCCCGTATGAGATTATTGGCGGTACGCGGTTTTATGAACGCAAAGAGATTAAAGACGTCCTGGCGTATCTGCGTCTGCTCGCGAATCCCACCGACGAGGTCAGTCTTCTCCGCGTGGTGAACTATCCCGCCCGAGGAATCGGCGATGTGACCCTGGAGCATCTGCGAAGATTTGCGGCCGAACACTCCATTTCGATGTTCGATGCGCTGAAACGGCTGAACGAAGTGATTGAATTGACGGATCGGGCAAAAAACAGTCTCGTGCAGTTTAAAACTATTATCGAGAAGTATCAGGCATTGCGCCCGCAGATGACGTTCAGCGAGTGGGCGCGTTCTCTCGTGGACGAACTGGGAATTCTTTCGATCTATAAAGAAGAACGGACGGCGGAATCCATGGGACGGTGGGAGAACGTCCAGGAATTACTTTCGGCAATATCTGAATTCAGCAGCGACAAACCGGACGGGACACTGGAATCATTCCTTGAAGAGGTAGCGCTCGTGTCCGATATCGATACCTGGGAAGGTGAACACAATGCGGTGACCTTGATGACCCTCCATGCGTCCAAGGGCCTGGAATTCCCCGTGGTGATGATCGCCGGCCTGGAAGAAGGTCTCCTGCCGTTTTACTCCGGCACCAGTGAATCATCCGATGTCGAAGAAGAACGCCGGCTGTTTTATGTGGGGATCACCAGGGCGGAACAAAAATTGTACATCACGCACACCAGCCTCCGGTACCGATTCGGGGACGTGACCTATCCGGGCGAATCGCGATTTCTCCACGAGCTCGGGTCGGAACATATCGAACGTGTCGGCATGAAACCCCAGCGACAGCGCGAAGCGGCATCGTTATTGGATTTTGAAAAACCGGCGGCTGAAGAGAAGCGATCGGCACAACGGAAGAGAGCCGAGGAATCCGCATACCAGCAGGATGCCATGCCGGATTATGAATCCGAATCGCAGGAACAGTTCGAAGTGAAGCGCGGGGTCAAGGTACAGCACGAAATATTTGGCCGCGGTCTCGTGATGGTGGTCAGCGGAAAAGGGGATGCCCAAAAAGCGGTTGTGCAGTTTGAAAATTACGGAACGAAGAACTTGATCGTGAAGTATGCCCGCCTCCGGCCTGCATAACTCCCTCTCCGATCGCTGTAAGCGGTCGGAGAGGTGATACTTCGATTTCTGCAAGCGGACGGAGAAGCCAAATTCTGGAATTTATTTGCCTGCAAGAACCCGTTCGTAATACTGTTCGTACTGGCCGATAATTTTTGAAGATTCAAATTCCATCGCGCGGCTGCGGGCCGCTTTTGCAAAGAGGGCATGCTTCTGCGGATTGGTCAGCAAATCGATTGCATAACGCGCCATCCGGTCGACATCGCCAAACTCAGCGATAAATCCGGTCTGCCCATGCACTTGAAGTTCCGGCAGCCCGCCGACACTGGAGGATATCACAGGCACTTCACATGCCATTGCTTCGAGTGCGGATAATCCGAAACTTTCCGATTGACTGGGCATCAGGAACAGGTCGGCGGTCGAAAGAATCGGCACCAGTTCTACCTGCTTCCCGAGAAATCGGACTTTCTCCTGGATTCCAAATTCGCGGCACAGCATTTCGCACTGGGAGCGGTCCGGCCCATCGCCGATCAAGATGAGAACACTCTGCACTTTTTTCTGCACTTCGTTGAAAATTCGAATCACATCCGTGACGCGCTTCACCGGGCGGAAGTTGGAAGTATGCACCAGTACTTTTTGACCTCCGGAGATCCCCTTCAAACAAAATTTGTCCGAATCCTTTCGTTTGTAGACCGAGGTGTCTATAAAATTCGGTATGACCTCAATTTCTTTTTCGATCCCGTAATTCGTCTGAGTCTTTTCCTTGAGGAATCGGGAAACCGCCGTCACACCGTCGCTTTCAACGATGCTGAATTTCATGATCGGCAAAAAACTTGGCTCCAGGCCGACGAGTGTGATATCCGTACCATGGAGCGTGGTGACGATCTTGATGTGATCGCCCAGAATTTGCTTTGCGAGATACGCACTGGTCGCATGCGGGATGGCATAATGGCAATGAAGGAGATCGAGCTTTTCATATCGCGCCACTTCGACCATTTTGCTGGCGAGCGCGAGTGTGTAAAGAGGAAAATCAAAAAGGGGATAGTTCGCCATCTCCACTTCATGGTAGACAATATTGTCCTGGAATCCGGTCAGGCGCATCGGCATGGCATAGCTGATGAAATGGACGGAATGACCTCTGCCGGCGAGCGCTTTGCCCAATTCGGTAGCGACCACGCCGCTTCCGCCGTAGGTGGGGTAACACGTAATGCCTATTCTCATAGTTCCCTTTATCCTCATCAAAAAGATAACGAGAAATCGACTGACTTTCAAATTCGTGCAATCACAGCACGAATGTGCTCCGATGAGTTTTGATAAAAACGAAAGTCCTGTTATAGAAAAGAATAAATCAATCCTGCAGCATAGGAGAAGAGAAGTGTCAGCACCAGATAAAACAGCAATATTCTTGTTCCAAACCCGGATTTGTATGCATACAATGTCTCCAGTTTCGTCGCCGGTCCGGCAAGAAAAAATGCAAGCATAGGCCCTTTTTGTAACCCCATCTCCATCAACGTTTCCATAAATGGAATGGCGGATCCCCCGCATGTGTAAAACGGGACACCCATCCCGATGGCGACCAATGTACTGACTTTTGCATTACCGCCAAGCAATGCCGCAATGGTCTCAGGCGGAATGAGCGCCTTCACCGCTGCGCTCAATAAAATTGCTATGCTAAAATACTTCACGATATATTTAGTGTTGCCGTAAATATCCATCCAGAGCGATCGGTCATGTGGTTTTCGTTCAACCAACGCTTTCGTAATCACCGGAGCGAGAACCCCGGAGAATCTGATCGCAAGCAATCCGCCTGTGATGGCCAGGAGAAATGCAGAAATAGTTCTGGCAACGGCCATTTCCAGGCTGATCTGCGTGGCGGTGAGAAAAAAAATCGTCGGATTCATCAGGGGCGATGACAGGATAAACGCCATGACGGCACTGAAGGGAATCCCTGAATTCTTGAGCGATAACCCGATCGGGATTGCAGCATACGTCGGCAGCGGCGAAGCTAAACCGATAAGCGCTGCGGAGACGATGGCGAGATATTCGTTTTTTGAAGAGAATTGAATTTTTCGATCGCGGAAATACCGGAATGCCAATACGTTGAGGATAATGCTGATGAGAAGATACGGGCTGATCTTCATAAATAATCCTACGAAGTCTTCCAGTATTCTTAAGGTATAAGTTCCTTCTAACCAGGTATGTATTTGAGTAAGAATTTCGATGGGGGTCTCTCATCATGGAATGTGGAAATAATAGAGAGAAATCATGCGACATCCAAACGGGACAGCGTGAGAGACGGGTGCGAATGCAGCGTTAAAAGTCCTGCCGGGAGAAATACCAGATCGATAATCCAAAGAGGAAACAGGTCGGAAAAAATGAATAGAGGAATGGCATAAAAGTGAAATCCGGAACATTCATCATCATGGGAAGTTTGCCGATGACACGCGTCGAATTATCGAGCATCGCATTCAGCTGGGGGGTGAGATAATACAGGGTGTCGAGGAAACGCTGATACACCACATTATCCCAGAGCCGGTACAATCCATGTTCCCTCAACTCCAGTCCCCACGAAATGATGGTATAAATAAATGAGAGCATAATCGAAATACTGGCGCTCCGGGTGATTAATCCCAGGATGGTGATCACAGACGAGAAACAGATAAAGGCATAAATCACATAGAGCATCGAGGAAAGAAATCCCCAGTGCCACACACCAGCTTTCAGTCCGAAGACGAGCCAGACACCGACAAAGAAATAGAGAAGATTGAGAGCAATACCTGTGACAGCGCCAAACGCGCGTGCCATCAGCAGTTCGGCACGGTTCAGCGGTTTGCTGAGGAACAGGTCGACCATTCCTTTCTCGAGCATCGACGGAACCAATCCGGCGACGCCGAACATTCCAAGTATAATAATCCAGAAAATAGAAAGGGAGTGCAATTGAATCAGAAGAAATTCAATCATATTGAATCCCTGTTCAGAGACGCGTGGAATGGGAGAACCGAAGAGCGTGATGGCATCCGGATCATTTACCGGATGACCGATTCCCAGCGCCAGGATCAGGATAATTATTGATGCAATGATAAAATAGAACAAGAGCGTTCCCCTGCGCAAGACTTCTTCGACCGTATACCGGAACATCCCCCAGAACCTCACTATCCGTTTTCTCCCTTCATAATCTGTATAAAATAATCTTCCAGTGATGTCTTTTGCTGGGTCATATCTTCGATCCCGATGCCGCCTGAACGGAGGATATCGATAATAAGATTCAGCTGCGGCTTCTCATGGAGAGTGACCACCAGGCTCGTTTCATGATATTCGATCGGGAGTATCGTCTGATCCAGGCGCTCCCGAACCTCCTTGGTGAGAGGTGAAGACAAATGGATATGATACGCGAGCTTTTGTGTGGTGAGTTCTGAAATCGTTCCGGTTCGTACGACATTCCCCTTATTCAGGATCGCCACACGATCGCAAATCATCTCCACTTCCGAGAGAAGATGCGAATTGAGAAAAATAGTCGTGCCCTGTGCTTTCAGACTGAGCAGGAGATCACGAATTTCTTTCCGGCCGACAGGATCGACTCCGTCCGTCGGTTCATCCAAAAATAATATCTTCGGATTGTTGATCAGCGCTTGCGCGAGACCGAGCCGCTGGAGCATTCCTTTCGAAAACTTTTTTGTTTTGACCTTCGCCCAATCCTTCAATCCGACGGTTTCGAGCAGCGCGTGAGCTTTTTCTTTTAATGTCGATTCGGGAAGGCCATTCAACCTTCCAAAGAAAATCAGTGTATTTTCCGCCGAGAGAAAAGCCGGATACCGGTGGTTTTCAGGTAAATATCCGCAGTACTCTTTCAATTTCCGCTGTCCTAACGGATATCCAAGAACCGTCGCGCTCCCGGAAGTCGGGTGCACGATGGATAGAATCAGCTTGACAAATGTGGTCTTTCCTGCCCCGTTCGGACCGAGTAATCCAAAAATTTCGCCCTGCTCGATGGAAAGGGAAACTTTTTCAAGCGCGGGGATGTTCTTTTTAGTAAATGATCCGGAACGGTAGTGCTTAGTGAGATCAAGGGTTTGAAGTGCTTCCATATGCTATCAAGATAAAAAAAAATCCTTGATCTTCAAAGATTCGGTGAAAAAGAGATTTTAACGATACTTGATTTTTTAGAAAAAGAGAAAGATATTTAATAGGAAAGAGTCGATAAAGGACTCTAATTTTTTGGTGTAATATAAGACCGTATTAGTCGTATTTATGCTCCAACTCTCAAAAAAAGTAGAATATGGTTTGATTGCCCTGAGGCACATGGCCATGAACCAGCGCGGGCAGGTCTTCACTGCAAAAGAAATTGCGGCGAAATACGATGTCCCGTATGAACTGCTTGCAAAAGTATTGCAGAAACTGAGCAAGGCGGGAGTGATCACTTCAACTCAGGGAATCCATGGCGGATACGCACTGGCAAGAAAGCCGAATGAACTTCAGGTGTCGCACATCATCAGCATCATTGAAGAAGAGAAACCGACGATTGCAGAGTGCTATGCAGAGGGGGGAGAGGATTGTCAAATTTTTAATGTCTGTACTATCCGAAAGCCGCTCGGGAAAATGCAGCAGAACTTGAATCTCCTTCTTGAGAACACCACACTAGAACAAATTGTGTAAATGATTGAACTATTGAACTATTGAGAATTCCATGAACAATGAAACAAATACGATAGAAGAATTTGCGGCGCAGGAATACAAATATGGATTCGTGACGGACATCGATGCGGATTCCGTGCCTCCTGGGTTGAACGAGGACGTCATCCGTCTGATTTCTGCAAAAAAGCAGGAACCGGATTGGCTTCTGGAATGGCGGCTGAAATCATTCCGGCACTGGGAAACCATGGTCGAACCCCACTGGCAGAACATAAAATATCCCCCGATCGATTACCAGGCCATTATTTATTATTCGGCGCCAAAGCAAAATTCATTGCTGAAGGATATGTCTGAAGTCGATCCGGAATTGCTGAAAACCTACGATAAACTTGGCATCCCGCTCCGCGAGCAGGAGTGGCTCGCCGGTGTTGCCGTGGATGCGGTGTTTGACAGCGTATCGGTCGCGACGACATTTAAAGAGAAGCTGAAAGAACTGGGAATTATTTTCAGTTCATTTTCCGAAGCGGTCCGGGAACATCCGGAGTTGGTCCGGAAATATCTCGGTTCCGTCGTACCGTCAAATGATAATTATTTTGCCGCATTGAATTCTGCGGTATTCACCGACGGTTCATTCTGTTTTATTCCGCCGGGCGTACGCTGTCCGATGGAGCTTTCGACATACTTCCGAATCAATGCGGCCTCGACCGGCCAGTTTGAGCGGACGCTGATCGTTGCGGAAGAAGGAGCCCAGGTGAGTTATCTGGAAGGATGTACCGCGCCGATGCGTGATAAAAATCAGCTCCATGCCGCAGTGGTCGAATTGGTTGCATTGGATAATGCGAAAATCAAGTATTCCACGGTTCAGAACTGGTACCCGGGCGATAAAGAAGGCCGCGGCGGGATTTATAATTTTGTCACGAAACGCGGCAAATGTGCCGGAGTCAATTCCAAAATCTCCTGGACCCAGGTTGAGACCGGTTCAGCGATTACCTGGAAGTATCCCAGTGTGCTGCTGATCGGCGATCATTCGGTGGGTGAATTTTATTCCGTTGCAGTGGTCAATAATTATCAGCAGGCAGATACCGGTACCAAAATGATCCATATTGGAAAACATACAAAGAGCACGATCGTCTCGAAAGGAATTTCTGCAGGCCACGGTCAGAATTCCTATCGCGGGCTGGTGGAGATGAAAAAAAATGCCGTCCACGCGCGGAATTTTTCTCAGTGCGACTCGCTCCTGCTCGGCGATAAATGCGGTGCGCATACATTCCCATACATTGAAGTGAAAAATACTTCTTCGAAAGCCGAACACGAAGCAACGACATCAAAAATCGGGGACGACCAGATCTTTTACTGTAAACAGCGCGGGCTGTCGGCAGAAGATGCGGTGAATCTCATTGTAAACGGTTTTTGCAAGGAAGTATTTCGTGAATTACCGATGGAGTTTGCGGTCGAGGCTCAAAAACTGCTCGGGGTCAGCCTGGAAGGAAGCGTCGGGTAACGGCGCGCTCAAACAACGAAGAAGGAAACGGAAAACGGAAAAAGGATGAAGAACAAGAACATGAATCTGCTTGAAATAAAAAACCTGCACGCGAGTGTCCAGGGGAATGAAATTCTTCGCGGCATCAATTTAACGGTGAAGGCAGGCGAAGTCCACGCCATTATGGGACCGAACGGTTCGGGAAAAAGCACGCTCGCCGGCGTCCTCGCCGGGCGCGATGCCTATACCGTGACTCAGGGCGAAGTATTCTATAATGGGCAGAATCTCCTGGAGATGCTCCCGGAAGAACGGGCGCGCAGCGGATTGTTCCTGGCCTTTCAGTACCCGGTGGAAATTCCCGGCGTCAACAATTCCTATTTTCTCAAGGAAGCGCTTAACGCTATTCGTACGCACAAAGGTTTGGAAAAGCTCGACGCAATAGATTTTCTTGCCCTCATCAAGCAAAAAGTTAAAATTGTGGAAATGGATGAAAGCTTTTTAAACCGCCCGGTGAATGAAGGATTCTCCGGCGGGGAAAAAAAACGCAATGAAATCTTCCATATGGCTGTACTCGAGCCGCTGTTATCCATATTGGATGAAACGGATTCCGGTCTCGACATTGACGCCCTCAGGACTGTTGCGGATGGAGTGAATAAACTTCGTTCTCAGGAGAATGCCATCGTGGTCGTGACCCATTATCAGCGGCTGCTGAATTATATCGTTCCGGATGTGGTCCATGTGATGAAAGATGGAAGATTGGTACTGTCCGGCGGGAAAGAACTTGCACTGGAACTCGAAGACCGCGGATATGATTGGGTACATGAAGAAGCAGGGCAAACCGTATAAGACAACCATCGAGAGAACATGGATTTGATCAATCAAAATATAAAATGGTACGAATCAACGTTCGAAGCATTTGAACAGGGGTTGAACGGGGAGAAGTCAACATCTGTGCATGCAATCCGCCGCGATGCGATTCGAAGGTTCAAGGATCTGGGATTCCCGACGAAATATCAGGAGGAATGGCGTTTCACCAACATCGATCCCATTACGAAAATTGCGTTCCAGCCGGTCCTTCGTTACGATGTGAATGGCGTCACAAAGAAGGACATTCAACCGTCTATCGTGGACGATGCGCACCTCCTGGTATTTGTCGATGGAATGTTTTCATCAGAATTATCCGATGTTCATTCCCTCCCGCCTGAAGTGACTGCCGGAAGTTTGCACGGACTGCTGAAGAACCATCCGGAACCGGCAGATCTCCCCATGATGAATTTGAAGTCCGGAGTGGAGAATGCATTCACCGCACTCAACACCGCGTTTTTATGGGACGGGGCATTGATCTTCGTTCCGAAGGGAGTGGTGCTCGATTCCCCGATCCAGCTTCTTTTTGTTGCAAGTGACCGCAGGGACGCCTCTGCCGCTCAACCGAGAAATATTATTGCTGCGGGAATGGGGAGCCGTTTTAAAATTATTGAAACGTATGTCGGGCTTGCGAATAATACCTATCTGACGAATGCGGTAACGGATATCACCCTGGAAGAAAATTCGGAAGTCGAACATGAAAAATTCCAGATCGAAGGGATGAATGCGTTCCATATTGGAACCACCACGGTCGAACTGGGCCGGGCAAGCCGGTACACGTCGAATGCAGTCGCGATGGGCGGTTCCATCGTCCGGAATAATTTGACCGCTCGTTTTACCGCGGAAGGGGCGGAATGTGTGCTCAACGGCTTGTCGCTTGGCAGCAGGACGCAACTGGTGGATAATCATACCCTTATCGACCATGCCAAACCGCATTGCACAAGTCATGAATTGTACAAAGCGATTCTTGATGGTGCGTCGAAGGGGGTGTTTAACGGAAAAGTATTGGTCAGAATTGACGCTCAGAAG